>WBZQ01002957.1_pt1 | contig 10678 bp, 7 predicted proteins | sample 5204251 | NCBI WGS metagenome assembly WBZQ01 (sample SAMN12412402, study PRJNA552823) | activated sludge metagenome | isolation source: activated sludge from nitrification reactor of wastewater treatment plant... | place: USA: Virginia | collected 2017-09 | reverse complement strand
GACTGGCCATGTCCCCGAAGTTCACGCCCGCGCCCGACGAGCCGGCGGGCGCCGAACCCTCTGGGGTGGAGTCTTGCGTCGCCTGAGCGGTACCGGTGCCAAACACCAACCCCATCGCCGCCACCGCCAACATCCGTCGTCTGATCATCGGTTTCCCCTCCAAAGAATGGTCTGCGAGCCTTACGGTATCAGGTTTCTGACGTTGCGTCAGATGAGTACAGCGACGGGCGAGGTGTGCGCCCGGCTACCCTTCGCAGCGATGTCTGCGCTGGCCCGTCCCCCGATCCTGATCGCCCCGAGCGTGTTGCCGGCGGACTTCGCCAAGCTCGGCGACGGCGTCGCCGAATTGGAAGCGGCCGGCGTCGACCTCTGGGTGCAGGGCGTGGCCTGGACGCTGCCACCGGGCAGCAATCGCATCCGCCCGCTGCTGACCAACATTCGCCAGATCGTCGCCGTCACGACCCACGGATCGCCAAAGTGGATCAACATGCTCGAAGGCGAGGCCGGCAAGCGAACCGTCACTCGCGCCCTGCGCGTCCTGTGTCATCGCAGGGCCCGCAGCACATGGTTGGCCCTGTACGGCGTGGACCGCTCCACTGCCGAGCAACGAGCCGCCTTCATCGAGCGCGCTGGTCAAACAATCGCTGCGCTGGCCTCACGCTGAGGCGCGCTCGAAGGACGTCACCACCTCGACGTGTGGTGTGTTCGGGAACAGGTCGACGACGATCGACTGGCGATGGTGGTACCCGGCGTCACCGAGCAACGCCGTGTCCCGAGCCATGGACACCGGATCGCAACTGACCAGCACGATCCGCTGGGCGCCCGTCGGAACCAGTGCGGCGACGCCCTCCCGACCGAGACCAGCCCTGGCCGGGTCGGCGATGACGACGGCCGCGCGAGTCGCCTCCCAGTCCTCGACGGTCGAACAGACGACCGTCGACTGCGGCCTGCCGTCGAGGTTGTGACGAGCATCGTTGCACGCCGAGGTGGACGACTCGACCACGGTCACCGGCCCGCACGCCACCGTTGCGGCGAACAGCCCGATCCCACCGTAGGCGTCAATCGCCGGCGCCTCGGCCAGCTCGCCGACGGCGGTTCGGACGGCCCCGACGAGGAGCTCGGCCGCGGCGGGGCCCGATTGGAAGAATGAGCCTGCCGAGACACGCAGCGCCCGACCGGAAACCATCTCGGTCAGTGTCGCCGACGCTCCGATCGCCACATTTTCAGGCAGGCGAATCCAGCGTGTCGCCCGACCACCGTGGGCCAAGGCAGTGCGCTCCCCGCTCGCCAGCGAGACGCGCAATGAGACCTCCTCGGCGTCCTCGACGACGACTCCGCCGAGCAGCTCCGACAGCGCGGGAGCGGCAACCAGACAGCTGTCGGTCTCGACGACCCGGTGCGATGCCGCGGCGCGAAACCCCAGCCTGCCGTGCCGACCGACGGCGGCACGGATCGTCGTCCGGTAGGCCGTCGATGGCACGGCGCTGCCCGGAGTGACGTCGGCCTCGGCCAGCTTGGCGGTACGGCGCAGCGCATCGTTGACGATGTCCACCTTGAGTTGCAACTGAGCCGCTGGTTCGACGTGCTGCCACGAGCAACCACCACAGCCGGCAGCGACGTACGGACACGGTTCGGCGCGCCGCGCCGCCGCTGCCTCGTGGATGGCAACGACGTGGCCTTTGGCATAGTCACGCTTGTTGGTCGTCACGGCGACGTCAACGGTCTCACCGGGAAGGCCACCGCGGACGAAAATCACGCGACCGTCGCCAAGGCGCCCGAGGCCGTCGCCACCGGCGGCGATTCGATCGACGGCGATGCGCTGGGGATCGCTGACGATGCGGCTCACCCCGGCAAGCCCACCTCGGCGGCGGTGCCGAAGTACAACTCGGTCAGGTCTTGCCCGGTCAGGTCGTCTGGCGTCCCTCGCCAGCGGACGGTCCCACTGGTCATCAGGACCACGTTGTTGGCGACGTGCTCCACCGTGGCCGCGAACTGCTCCACGAGGAGCACCGCCACGCCGTCGGCGGCGATCGAGGCGACGTGGTCGTACAGCTCGCCGACGATCATCGGGGCCAGGCCCATCGACGGCTCGTCGAGCAGCAGCACCTTCGGGCGACCGGTGAGTGCTCGAGCGAGGGCCAGCATCTGTTGCTCACCGCCAGACATGGTGCCTGCCAGTTGACCGCGACGCTCCCCCAGCCTCGGGAATCGGGAGTAGGCGATCTCCTCGACCTCGGCCAACTTGCCTGCTCGGTAGGTCGTCATCCACAGGTTCTCGCGAACCGTGAGGTTGGGGAACACGCCGCGGCCCTCCGGGATCGTGCACAGACCCGAGCGCACCAGCTGGCGCGACGAAGCGCCGCTGACGTCCTGGCCGGCGAGGTGCAGTGACCCGCCGAGCAGCGGCAGCTGGCCGCTGGCGGTGCGAATCAGCGTCGTCTTGCCCGCACCGTTCGGCCCGAGAATGGCCATCACGTCACCCTGGTTCAGCGACAGCGTCACACCATGGAGAATCTCGATGGCGCCGTAACCGGACCGCACGTCACGAATCTCGAACAGTGCGTTGTCGGGCACCGCCGCTGCACGGCTGCCATCTTCGGTCTGGCGGACCACGGCCCGACTCGGGGCGGCTGTTGGTGAAACGCCCGGTTCTCCCGACTCACGAGCACCTTCGGCGGGCGCTGTTGGCAACGGGGCGAGCAACCGAGTCGAGGCGCCGATGACCACGGCCAGCAAGGCGATGATGGCCAGCAGACGCCAGCCGTTCTTGCCGATCACCGAACCCCAATCGACGAAGGCGGCGGCGACGACGCCGCTCGCCAAGATGCCGGCCAGCGGTGCCCGGTTGCGGGTGCGACGGTCGGCGAGCGCCGGCAGCACGGGCACGACACCGAGCGCCCACATGGCCATCGCGGCGACGAACGACCAGTGCTGCACCGCGCCGATGGTCGTCAGCGCCCACAGAACGACTCCGCCACCGATGGCTGTGGCGATCAGGCCCCAGCGGCCGATCAGTGCTCGATACCCCTCGGCCGTGTCGTCGGCGACCCCGGCCGGACTGCGCCCCAGCGTCATCCCCATGGTTCCGGGTAGGACCTTGAGCAGATCTTTGGCGAACTTCGAGCCGAGCACGCCGACCAGTGCGCTACTGCCGCCGAGGAAGAATCCGCCGAGCAGCGCGCCGCTGACCGCTGCGACCCCGCCGAGCACGGTGAGCAACACCACCGGGAGGCTGTTGAGGAACTCGTACTGCTGAGCACTGACCTTGGTTGCCGCCAACGCTCCGGCGCACGAGGCGATCGCCGCCGACAGGGCAAAGGCGACCACCTTGGCGCCGATGACGTTCATGCCCAGCGTCGCCGAGGCGGCTGGCGAGTCCTTGATGGCGATCAACCGCCGTCCGAGACGGCTTCGGCGGACGGCGACGACGACCAGGCCAAGCACACTGAACGCCACTGACAGCATGATCAGGCGCTGACGCGGTTGGCCGAAGTGCAGCCCAAAGACTCGCAACGCCGGAACGTCGATGTTGCCACTGAAACCGAACGCCCGCCGTTGAGCGAAGACGAGATTGGTCACCAGAACCGCGAACGCAGCCGTCGACAGCGCCAGATAGATCCCCGACAAGCGCAGCGCCGGCAGCGCCACCAAGGCGCCGACCAGGGCGACGATGACCACGGCGATGACCAAGCTGAGCACACCGCCGTGACCCGGTGCCTTGGTCATTGCCAACGCTCCGAGACCGGCGAAGGTCAGCGGGGCTAGCGACATCTGCCCGGCGTACCCGGTCAGCGGAACCAGGGACAGGGCGGCGATGGCCATGACCAGCGCCTGGGTGTAGAGCAACTGATTCGAGCGGGTCATCATCCCAGAGACCGCAACGGTGAACCCGACCAGCACGACGACACCGACCAGAGCCGTCGACCACCGTGGCTCGCGATGCTTCTCGCGCAATCGAACGGCGCCGGCGCGCAATCGGGACTGCGGCATCAGCACCAGGGCGACGAACAACACCACCGTCGGGATCGAGGCGCGCAGACCCTTCAACTCGAAGCCGAAGGCCGATTTCGGGAACCAGCTCTGGTCTTCGTAGGTCAGGTAGTAGGCGTCGAGCAAACCGATCAGCAGCGCCCCGAGGAACGTCTTCGGCAGGCTGCGGAGCCGTCCGATGATCGCTGCGGCGTAGGCATTGATCGTCAACATGACCAGCGGCTCGACGCGGATGCCCTGCTCACCGGCGAGGAGGATCCCGGCGACCCCGGCGAGGACCGCACTCACCGCCCAGGCCATGCCGGCAATACGGTCGGGGTGCGCCCCGTTGAGTTCGCCGAGGTCACGATCGTCGACGACGGCGCGCATCGCCACACCGGTGCGGCTGCGATACATCAACAGCCGCAGAAACACGGCGACGAGCACGGCGCAACCCATGGTGATCAGCTTGTGATAGGCGACGTTGATCCCGCCGATCGACACCTGACGACCCTCGTAGAACCGAATCATCGCCGGGCCGGACGTTCCCGATGGCCAGATCCAGTTGACCAGCCCCATCACCGCGGCGAAGAGCGCCACACTCACCGACAGCCGAACGACCTCGGTGGTATTGCGCAGACCGCGCATCACGAAGCGCTCGATCAACCACCCGTACAGCGGGCAGCCGATCGCCAAGACCACCAACAACGCCACCGGGGTTGGCCAGTTCCAGTCGAAACGCAGCTGCCAGTAGGTGAACGCGGCAAGGACACCCGTGGCACCGTGGGCCAGATTGAACAGCCCACTGGTGGTGTACGTGACTACCAAGCCGCTGGCGATCACCGCATAGATGGCCCCCGTCGAGATCCCGATGATCGTGGCGATCAGCAGCTTGTCGAAGTCAAACGCCAGCAGACCCATACCCGGTCGAGACTAGTTGCGCGCCTTGCTCGGCTCGACCAGGCCGGTGGCGCGCATTGCCCGTTCGATGAACTTGGCGATGTCGCGCGAGTAGCCGAGCGAGGCGTGGCCACCTCGGTACCACAGCGCTGCGGGCTCACCCCAGTGCTTCCAGATCCGACCGGCGTGGTAGCGGTGATGAACCATCTTGTCGACCACACCGGCGTAGATGAATCGCCGATCGTGCGGGGTCTTCGGGGTCAGCGACAGCGGGGAGATGATCCGATCAACCTGGCGGGCCAGTTCGATCTGGCGAAGCTCGCCAGGGTCGACCGATTGGGCGGTGTGACGTTCGATCAGTGCACCAAGCTCGGCGACCGGTGCCCCGAGGATCACGCAGTTGAGATCGGCGTCGAGATCGCCGACCAGGCCGGCGATCATCCCGCCCAGGGAAATGCCCATCACGCCGATCTCGGTATTCCCTTGGGCGCGCAACGAGGCGAGAACGCGTCGAACGTCCCACACCGACTGCAGCGTTCCGTGCACGTTGTGCAACGTGTGATCGCTGGGGAACGTGAACGACTCGGGCACCGTCGCCCGGCGCGGTCCGTGGAGCGGAAGGATCGGGCAGGCGATGTTGACTCCCAGCTCCTTGTACAGCCAGTTGGCCCGGAACAACCCGAGGTCCATCAGCGGTCGACCCATACCGGTTCCGTGCAGGCAGACCATCCACGGACGCTGCGGGCCGGGATGGCGCATGACCCAGGCGTGGATCGTGTTGTTGCTCTCCAGGTCACTCCAACGTGGCCCGACCGGGTCGCCTGCGGGCGGCAGATAGCCACTCGGGAAGGTGATGTGCTGGTAGTGGAAGCGGGCGGCACGTGCCGGCGTCGCAACGAAGGACGCTGGCGGTGTCGGCTGCGGGTAGGCCAACTCCGGCGTGTCCATCCACCCGAGGGTTCGGTAGAACTCGACCGCCGACTCGGTCTCCGAGGCGGTGCGGGCGAGGTCGTCGGCCGGCCGCTGATGGCCGCGCCGCCGGAAGGCCATCAGGGTCAGGTCGTCGATCAACGAGTGGTGGCGGAGTGCGGCGTGTAGCGGGTGATTGCGGCCCAGCTTGGGAGGTTGGCGTGCGCCGTTGTCGGTCACAAAACGACCATACCTCACATCTGACGCTGCGTCAGATACCTTGAAAATCAAGGCTACAGTGGCAGGCGATGGCGATTGCTGCCCTGATCTGCGGCGTGTCCGCGGCCCTGGCAACCTTGGTCGCGGGCGTGCGCGTCCGCCGCCCGGCATGGTTGAGCCTGCCGATCCAATTGACCAGCTTGTTCGTCGGCGAGCTAGCCCTGTTCCACGCCGTCGCCCAACTGCTCGCTGCCGGGCTGCTGATTCGCGGCGACGCCCTCGACCGGCCGCTCGGCCGCGCCGGAATCGGACTGATGGGCGCCTCGATCATCGGGCTGCTGGCCATCCAACGCGGCACGCGGCGAACCCCTCCAGTGCTTGCCGAAGCGCTCTCCCCGCTCGTCGCCCAGGCGACGATCACCCCCGTTCCCGTTCGTCGCCTGATCCGACCGTTTCACGCCGACCGTCGTGGTCTGACGGTTACTCGGGACGTGCCCTATGGGGCCGACAAGCGTCAGCGCCTCGACATCTACCGTCTCGATCAACCGGTCTCGTCGCCGCGCCCGGTGCTGATCTACATCCACGGCGGAGGATGGGTCAGCGGGGACAAGAAGAACCAGGGACTGCCCCTACTGTGCGAAGCGGCCCGCCGCGGCTACGTCGCCGTCGCTGTCAACTACCGGCTGGCACCCCGTCACAAGTTCCCCGCCTGGGCGCACGACGTCAAGTCGGCGGTGATCTGGACCCGTTCGCACATCGCCGAGTACGGCGGCGACCCGAACTGGATCGCCACCGCTGGCGGCTCCGCCGGCGGCCACCTGGCCGCGGTGATGGCGACGACGGCCAATGAACCGTCACTGCAGCCAGCGGCAGCCGATGTCGATACCTCGATCGCGGCCTGCGTGCCGCTCTACGGTGCGTTCGACTTCACCGATCGCTGGGCGATTCGCGCCCGGACCTCGATGGTCGGGTTCTTGGAGAAGATGGTCATGTCGACGAAACTCGACGCCGACCGGGCGACGTGGGAGTTGATTTCCCCGTCATGGCGCGGCGACCAGCACACTCCGCCGTTCTTCGTCATCCACGGAGCGATCGATGTACTCCTCTACCGCGAGGAGGCACGAGCGTTCGTCGACCACCTTCGCCAGCATTCGGCAGCGCCGGTGCTGTACGCCGAGCTGCCGTACACCCAACACGCCTTCGATCTGGTGAACTCGGTCCGAGCCTGGAGTGCGGTGGAGGCCATCATTCAGTTTCTCGACGCTGTCCACGCCGCACGGGCGGCAGCGGCGGCGCGGGCAAACGACTAGGCCAGACGCGGCCGGCTGCCGAGCACGCCGCTCGCCTCGAGGGCGCCGACCTCGGCGTCGCTCAGGCCAAGCAGCGAACCGAGTACGTCGCGGTTGTGTTGGCCAAGCGTCGGCGCCGGCATCTCGATCCAGCGTTCCCGATGTCTGGAGCGCCACGGCAACCCGGGGGTCAGGTGTCGTCCGGCGACCGGGTGATCAACCAGTTCGAAGTATCGGCGATCAACGAACTGGGGGTGCGTCGTGGCCATCCGGGCATCGCGAACCTCGACGGCCGGCACCCCGGCTGCGGCGAGTGTCTCGAGCGCTTCAGACACGCTGCGTTCGCTGATCCACGAAGCGATCAGGCCATCGATCAGGTCGTGGTGCCGCCGCCGACCGTCAACGCCGGCCACGTCTCCGGCGGGCCCATCCGCCCCGCCGGGCAGATCGTCAACGCGGAGTCCGAGCACGTCGTGCAGTGCCGACCAGTCGTCATCGGTCAAACAGGCGACCGCCACCCACCGTTCCGGCTCGGCGGACTCGTACAGGCCCTGCGGGGCGACCTGGGGGCCGCGGTTTCCGTCGCGTCCGGCGAGATGCCCGTAGGCCGACCACTCGATGGAGATCTCGGCGGCGATCGCCAGCGCCGACTCGAACATCGCCGACTCGACCAGACACCCGGTACCGAGTCGAGCCCGTCGATGCAGGGCGACCAGTGCGGCGAAGGCTGCGTGCAGCCCACCGTTGGGGTCGCACGGCCCCCGTTGGATGCGCGGTTGGTCGTCGCCGTGCCCGGTCATCCAGGCCAACCCGCTGGCCTGGTCCATGGTCTGGGCAAATCCGGGGCGGTCCCGCCACGGCCCGTCGAGCCCGAAGGCCGGCATGCGAACCATCACACACCGCGGATTCGCTGCCTGGATCGACCGCCAGCCGAGATCGAACTGCTCCAGGACACGTGGCGTGAAGTTTTCGATCAGCACGTCGCTGCACTCGACGAGTCGGAGAAACAGCTCGCGTCCTGCAGGGGAGCCGAGATCGAGGGTGATTCCCTGCTTATTGGTATTGGCCGCCAGAAAGAAGGCACTCAGCTCCCACCACTGGTCACGTGTCGCGGCGAAGGCTCCGCCGGTGGTGCGCATCCCGTCCGGCCGTTGGATCGACTCGACGTGAATCACTTCGGCACCGAGCGCGGCGAGCACGCCACCAGCGGCCGGGCCTGCCCACCACGACGTGGCGTCGAGGACGCGCAGGCCCTGCAGCGGCCGGCACGGTGTGGCCTGCGGGGTGACTACCGTGCTCGGGCGCGGCGATGACCCGGTGGCGCTGGCCGGTCGTGACCGTTGTCCGAGTGCCGGAGCGCGGCGCGGCGGTGGCGGGGCTGCCCCATCGATCAGCCATGGTCGCCGCGGCACGCTGAACCCGCCAGGGTGCTCGACGAAGCTGCCCCGAGCGATGACATGATCCAATTGCTGCACGCTGCGCCCGTCGTTGACCGGCGCCACCGGGATGCGCAGCAGCGAGGCCTGCTCGACGATCTCCCCGGTGGTGTGCTGCGTCGTCCACGCCCGGACCATCGCATTCCACTCCGCGGCACGCGCCAGGCGCTTGCCGAGAAAGGCCCACGCTCCATCGGCGATCAGCTCGGGTTGCTCGATGAGGATCAGGAAGGCATCGAGCTGATCTCGGGTGTTGGTGTTGAAGCCGACCCAACCGTCGGCGGTCGGCTCGATCGACGGCAACTCCATCGAGCGGACCGGCTGACCGGCAGGAATCGGCGGGGCCCCCGCCAGCGAGTGGTGCAGACTCTGGAACACCGTCCCGGTGAGGTTGGCGACTTCGCACATCGACAGGTCAATGAGCTCGCCGGCACCCGTCGTCAGCTTGCCGGTCCAGGCTCCGAGCGCGGCCACCGCGGCATAGGCCCCGGTGACCCATTCGATGACCCGAAGCCCCATCTGGATCGGAGGCCGCTGGGTCACGCCGCGCAGGGCGACCGCGCCAGCGTCAGCTTGAGCGAGAAAGTCGTTGATGCGCTGACCGGCCCACGGTCCGGTCAGCCCGTAGCCGGTGATCGAGACGACGATGCAGTCAGGGAACTCGCTGGCGAGGATCGACGCCGAACCGTCGTCCGTGATGATCACCGCGGCGCGGCGAAGTAGATCGCTGACGTCACCGTCGGCGACCACGCTGTGCTGCCCACTGCGGAGGTACTGAAACAGGGCTCCCGTTTGGCCAGCAGGGAGCTCGCCACGCAGTGTCCAGCGGCGCAACGCCGAACCGCCCGGCGGCTCAGCGACCGTGACCTCGGCGCCGCCAGCGGCCAGCAGGCGGGCACAGTACGCCCCAGCCAAACCGTGGCTGAGGTCGGCGACCACGAGATCGACGAGCGGCTGGACGTCGTCGTCGGCGCCAACGTCTTGGCTGTGGTTCATCCGGGAGGTCTGGCCAATCAGCTGGCGCCGAGGTAGGCCTCGATGACCTGTGGGTGCTCGCGGACCTCGGCCGGCGGTCCGCTGGCGATGATTCGACCGAGGTCGAGCACGAACAACCGGTCGCAGACCTCCATGACCATCTCGACGTCGTGTTCGACGAGGACGACGGCGATCCCTCCGCCGGCCAGATCGCGCAGCAGCGTTCCCAAGCGAGCAGTCTCCTGCTTGTCGAGACCCGAGGCGGGCTCATCGAGCAACAGCACGCGTGGATCCGTCGCCAGGGCTCTGGCGACCTCCAGCAGGCGGGCGGTACCCGTGGGCAGGTCGCCGGCGGGCACACTGCTCACTGCCGTCAACCCGATGCGGTCGAGCAACTCCCCGGCGACCTGGCGAGGGTTGGAACGGCGGGCAATTTCCGAGGCGACCTGGACGTTCTCGAAGACGGAGAGCGACGAGAACAGCTCCAGCCGTTGAAACGTTCGAGCAATCCCCAGCCGAGCCCGCTTGTGCGCGGTCAACCTGGTGATGTCCCGTCCACCGAGATCGACCCGCCCCGATGACGGCGGCAACATGCCTGAGATGACGTTGAACAATGTCGTCTTGCCCGCCCCGTTCGGCCCAATCAAGCCGGTCACATGCCCCTGCTGAGCGGCCAGCGAGGCCTCGTCGACCGCCCGCACGCCGCCGAAGCTGACGCTCACGGAGTGGACGGACAACGGCATGCCGACAATGTAGTCAGCCTCGGGGAATGCGACGACGGTCACATCACCGCCTACGCTTCGTCATGAGAGGTCGTGGTCCGCAGACCGGAGAAACTGCCTGTCGACAGCCAGGTCGGGCCGATGTCCTCGCCACCGCCGAGTCGACCCGCCGAGGAGTAGCCATGCCCCAACGTCACACCCAACTGGCCGATCTGCTCGAAGCCATGGCCGACGCCGTGCCACAGCGGCTGGCGCTGAT
>WBZQ01002956.1_pt1 | contig 10682 bp, 10 predicted proteins | sample 5204251 | NCBI WGS metagenome assembly WBZQ01 (sample SAMN12412402, study PRJNA552823) | activated sludge metagenome | isolation source: activated sludge from nitrification reactor of wastewater treatment plant... | place: USA: Virginia | collected 2017-09 | reverse complement strand
AGTTAGCCGGTCGGCAGAGGCGCCTCGGGCATGGGCCCCACCGGCGGCCGGTAGGGTTGGATCGGACCGGACGGGATTGCCGGGGCCTTTCCTGCGGGATGATAGTGTTTCATGGCATCGGGGATCCAGGCCTCGATCTGATTGATACGGGTGACATCGGACGGGTGCGTCGAGAGAAATTCCGGGATCGACTGCTGAGAACGGAAACAAAGCTTATTGATCATGGCGCGCGGACAGCCGCTCATCCGTTCCCAAAATGAGACGGCCTCACGCGGATCATAGCCGGCCTCGGCCATCAGGCGCAGGCCGATAAAATCCGCCTCCGACTCCTGGCGGCGATCAAAGGGCAATGAGACCCCCACGCCGTAGACGGTCATCGCGGCCATCGCGGCATCCGGTCGGCCCGATGCGATACCGGCGCCCAATGCCGCCAGTTGTCCGATTTGTTCGAGAATGCCGCGGCTCATGCGTTCGGCTCCATGACGCTGCAAGGCATGCGCAACCTCATGTCCCATAACGGTCGCCAGCCCGTCTTCGTTCTTCGTCACTTTCAGAATGCCGGTGAACACGGCAACCTTGCCGCCCGGCAGGGCAAAGGCGTTGATTGTGCGATCGTCCTGAATCACGGCAAATTCCCACTGGTACTCCGGTTTATTCGCCGCTTTGGCGATGCGGTTCCCGACCCGGTGCACCATTTCGTTGAGCTCCGGGTTTTCGCTCAAGGGTGCTTGCCGCAGCACCTCCCGAAACGCCGAGAGGCCCATCGCCATTTCTTTTTCTTCCGACAGATAAATGAACTGATCGCGCGCGGTACCAGAGGCTCGCTGGCATCCGGTCAGTGATTGCAGCAACCCTGCTGCCGCACCCAGGCCCGCGGTGGTCGAGAGAACGTACGCCGCGCGTGCCCCCAGCGCCAGCAGTCCCCGGCGACCCATCGGAGTCTTCAGGAGGATGTCGATCGAATGTCGGTCTGACGGATACATCACGTCTCCTCCATTCAATCAGCCTCGCGAAGCGGATGCAACGTGCCGGCTCAGGGCATCCACAAATACATGAACTGGGGAGACCCGCCCCGCACGACCGACAGCAGGTCGACGTTCGCCAAATTTGCCAGGCTCGGTGCCGGCGAGGTCAGGCGCGAGTACACATTGTTCTGGTATTCCCCCGGGCGGCGATAGGTCACCACTTTGGCCTCGGTCAGGCCGGCTTTCTTTTTCACCAGTTCGATCGCATCGTCGAGGTAGCCAATCTCATCGACCAGCCCGGCGGCTTTGGCCTGCTCGCCGGAATAGATGCGGCCGTCGGCCAGCTTCTTAATCGTCTCGCCGTTCAAATTCGGGCGGCCTTCCTGCACCACCTGGAGAAAACGCTGATAAAAGCCATCGATCACGCCCTGGAAAATGGCCCGTTCCTCCGGAAGCATCGCCCGGAACGGCGACCCCATGTCCTTGCGCGGGCCGGACGTGACCGCATTCGTTTCTACGCCGACTTTCTCGAGCAATCCCCTGGCATTCACCGTCAACATGATGACGCCAATGCTGCCCGTCACGGACGATGGATGGGCGAGCACCGTGTCAGTCGCCGCAGCGATGTAATAGCCGCCGGAGGCACCCACATCCACGATCGAGGCGACGATTGGAATTTTTTTGCTGGCTTTGAAGTTTTTTAACTCGTGATAGATGATGTCGGACGCCGTCACCGTTCCGCCAGGACTGTTGATGCGCAGGACTACGGCTTTGATGCGTTCATCCTTCGTGGCCCGTTCAAGTTCTTCCTTCACGGTTGCCAGCATGCCGGGCGAGGAATAGAACCCGTCCTTGTTTTCAGAACTGATGACACCCGAGACATCCATGAGCAGGACCTTGTCCTTGCCCGTCCCGCTGACCTTGTGTTCCTCGAGGGCGCCGGGACCAGGCGGGAGATTGATCGTGACGCAGGCTGCCTGCATCAGTGCCAGAGTGAGCACGACAAAACCGCTGCAGAAAGGCCAAGCACTACGCATGGTGTGTCTCCATCAGTGCGACAAATTGTTCGAACAGATAGGCGGAATCATGGGGGCCGGGCGACGCCTCGGGATGATATTGCACCGAAAAGACCGGCCGATCCAGGCACATCATGCCTTCAACCGACCCGTCGTTCAAACTGGTATGGGTGAGTTGCACGTGTCCGAATGGCGTCTCCGCGATCGGCAGGCCCTGTCCGGCAGCCGGCGCGTCAGCGGGAAAGCGCACGGCGAAATTATGGTTCTGGGAGGTGATCTCCACCTTCCTCGTCCGCAGGTCGATCACCGGATGATTCGCGCCATGGTGTCCGAACTTCAGTTTGTAGGTGGAAAAACCAAGCGCGAGCCCGAGTAGTTGATGTCCCAGGCAAATGCCGAAAATCGGCAACTTGCCGATCAACTCGCGCAATGCCGTCATGGCATAGGGTACGCCTTCGGGGTCGCCGGGGCCGTTGGACAGGAAGATCCCGTGAGGATTCAGCGCCAGCACGTCGCGCGCCGGTGTCGAGGCCGGGACGACCGTGACCTCGCATCCGACATCCACTAATCGCCGCAGGATATTCTGCTTCACACCAAAGTCATAGGCCACCACCCGCCAGGTGTTTCGTGGGGGCTGCGCTGCGTCGGGTGCGGGCAGGACAATTTTCGGTGCCCAATTGCCCGTTCCTTCCGACCAGGCGTAACGTCGATCGCAGGTGACGGTCGCCGCCAGGTCGCGGCCGATGATGCTCGGGGCCTGACGGGCTTTTTCCACCAATCGCCGCTGGTCCAGGTCGATGTGCGAAATCACGCCCTGCTGCGCGCCGCGCTCTCGCAGATGTCTGGTGAGCGCCCGGGTATCGATGCCTTCGATCGCCACGATCTTCGCGGCCTGCAGATATTCCTGCAGCGTTGCCTTGCCGCGCCAGTTGCTCGCAAGCCGGCTGGATTCTTTGACGACGAACCCTTCCGCCCAGATTCTCGTCGATTCGACGTCCTCCGGGGTGACGCCGTAGTTGCCGATGTGCGGCGCGGTCATGGTCACGATTTGCCCGCGATACGACGGATCAGTCAGGACCTCCTGATAGCCGGTCATGGCCGTGTTGAAGACGACTTCCCCGCCGGTCTCCCCTTCCGCACCCAGGGCGCGTCCTTCGAAGATCGTTCCATCCGCAAGCGCCAGAATCGCTTTTTTCACACTCACTCCTTACCGAGGAAGCCAGGATCGCACGCGTACAGTCAGCAGCGCGATTCCGAGTCCCACATTCACGATATACAAAACCCGCACCGGTTTATGCAGCTGAAAGAAGGCCTCAAACGCCGCCTTTCTGGCCTCCTCCCCTTTGGAGGCAAACGCCTGGGCTTGCAGGGCTGCCGCCTGGGGATGCAGGACAAACGTGATCACGCCTGCGGTGAGCAACATGGCGCCGAGCAGGAGCCATTCGGTGCGCGTGATTTCCTGTTCGGCGAGCCCTTTCTGGAAGAGCCAGGCTCGCCAGAGAATGCCCGCGATCAGGATCGCCGCCGCACCGAGCACGAGCCGGTTATACCCATCGAATGCGCGGGTCAGAAAGAATCCGCCCGTATCCTGTCCGCCGAAGGTGTTGAACACCGCTGGAATTACGGCTGCCACGAGCACCAGCAGACCGCCGATCCAGACCGCCAGGGCCAGCAACTCACAGGTGATACAGGCGATCAGTCCTTGGCGCACCGTCGTCGATCCCTATGCCTGCTGCCCGGGACGATCCAACTCGTAGACGACCCGGCCTGATACGATCGTGGTCGTCACGCGCCCCTTGACCTTCCAGCCCGCAAAGGGGGTGTTGCGACTTTTGGAGCGAAACCGCGAGGGATCGACTTCCCACTGCCGGTCAGGATCGACAATCGCCACATCCGCCGGCGCGCCGACGGCCAACGTTCCGGCGTTGAGACTGAACGCCTTCGCGGGTGCCGTCGAGAGTTTATCTATGGCCGATTCCAGTGTGAGTACCCCTTCGTCAACCAGCGCGAGCGTCAGCGGCAGGGCCGTTTCGAGACCGACGATGCCGAACGGGGCTTCGGTAAATTCCTGCTGTTTTTCCTGCGTCGCATGCGGGGCATGGTCGGTCGCAATCACGTCGATCGTTCCGTCGCGCAGCCCGTCCTTGATCGCTTGCACGTCGAGATTCGTCCGCAGCGGCGGGTTCATTTTCGCGTGGGTGTTGTAGCCGCGGGTGGTTTCTTCCGTGAGGGTAAAGTGATGTGGGCAGGCTTCTGCCGTCACCTTCAGCCCCCGCGCCTTGGCTTCGCGCACCATACGCACCGATCCCGCCGTGCTGATATGGGCTAGATGCAGGCGGGCGCCGGTCAGCTCGGCGAGCGAGACGTTGCGTGCCACCATTACATCTTCCGCTGCCGAAGGAATGCCGGGCAGCCCGAGTTCGGTCGAGATGACCCCTTCGTTCATGCAGCCGCCTTCCGACAGATGCAGATCTTCACAATGGTCGACGACCGGCACGTCGAACGCGCGGGCATATTCCATCGCACGCCGCATGACAAGACTGTTCATCACCGGTTTGCCGTCATCGGAGATCGCGACGCAGCCGGCACGCCGCAGGTCGCCGATCTCGGCCAGTTCTTTGCCCTCGGATCGTTTCGTGATCGCACCGATCGGATACAACCTGGCGGTGCCGGCGGCCTTTGCGCGTTCGAGCATGAATTCGGTGACCGCCTGGTTGTCGTTCACCGGGTTGGTGTTGGGCATCGCGCAGACGCTGGTGAAGCCCCCGGCGACGGCCGCTTCCGTCCCCGACTGAATCGTTTCCTTGTATTCAAATCCCGGCTCGCGAAAATGCACATGAAGGTCGACAAAGCCGGGCACGACGAGTCGACCTGCGGCAGGAATCACCGTTGCGCCGGACGGCACGGCGAGCTTCGGTCCGACCGCGGCGATGGTGCCGTTCTCAATCAGGACATCCGCGACGCCGTTGACGCGTCCGGGATCAATCACATGACCGCCTTGAATCAAAATTGTCATCGTTTACTCGTGCATTGAAAAGTGGACATCGATGTCGAGGCTGCCGGCGTGACCGGTTTCACCCCGCTCCGGACATGAGATACAAAATACCCATTCGTACGGCCACGCCGTTAGCGACCTGATCGAGGATCACCGATGAGAGGCTGTCCGCGACATCCGGCGCGATTTCCACACCCCGGTTGATGGGACCAGGATGCATGACGATCGCGCCTGGCTCGGCCAGCTTTACTCGGTCGCCGGTCAAACCGTACTGGCGGGCATATTCGCGAATGGTCGGAAACAGGGCCCGTCCCTGCCGTTCCAGTTGCAGTCGCAACATCATGATCACATGCACGCCGCGCAATCCCTCGTCGAGGTTGTGATACACCTGCACCCCCAATTGACTGATTTGCAGGGGGATCATGGTGGGCGGGCCCACGACCCGCACTTCGGCACCGAGTTTCGTAAGGGCGAAAATGTTTGAGCGGGCCACCCGGCTGTGTGCCACGTCGCCGACGATCGCGACGCGCAGTCCCGCGAAGCCCATGCCCCGGCTGCGAATCGTGTACAGGTCCAGTAACGCCTGGGTCGGATGTTCATGCCATCCGTCTCCGGCATTGATGACCGACGACTTCACTCCGCGTGCCAGCGTCTCCGCTGCGCCGGCCGAGGAATGTCGCAGGACAATGATGTCCGCCTGCATCGCTTCGATGTTCCGGGCCGTATCGAGAAGCGTCTCGCCTTTGACGACACTGCTGGAGGACGGAGAGAAGTTGATCACATCGGCGCTGAGTCGTTTGGCAGCCAACTCAAAGGAGGTTCTGGTTCGCGTGCTCGGCTCGAAGAAGAGGTTGACCACGGTCTTGCCACGCAGCGCCGGCACCTTCTTGATTTCCCGTCCCGACACTTCCTTGAAGGAATCCGCCGTCTCTAGGATTAAGGAGATATCGTCTGCCGACAGGTGGGTCAGGCTGAGCAGGTCTTTCCGTTTGAGCCCCACGACAATGTCTCCGGTTACGCCCTGAGGATGACCACGCGGTCCTCTTCCCCGTTCTCTTCGAGGTGGACCTCGATGGCCTCATCGCGCGAGGTGGGAATGTTTTTGCCGATGTAATTGGCTTTGATGGGCAACTGTCGGTGACCGCGATCGACCAGGACCGCCAGCTGAATCTCGGCCGGTCGCCCCAGATCCATCAGGCCGTCCATCGCGGCCCGGATGGTTCGCCCGGTGAAGAGCACGTCGTCGACCAGTACCACCTTCAGATCCGAAATCTTGAAGGGCACGGAGGTGGTCCGGAGGATCGGCTGATCTTTTCGCAACGAGAGGTCATCACGGTACAGCGTGATGTCCAGCTCCCCGATCGGAATATGGGTACCCTCAATGTCATGAATGCGGCGGACAAGGCGATGGGCCAGGTGGACGCCACCGGTCCGGATCCCGACCAGAGCTAGATCCTGAATACCTTTATTGCGCTCCAAAATCTCGTGGGCAATGCGGGTGACGGCGCGGGCGATATCGCCGGCATCCATGACGACCCGTTCCTGTCGTTTGTCGGTGGTGGATTCGGTGGTCATCGGGGGCCGATCTGCCGGGGGCATAAAAAAACCTTCCCACCGGCTTGGATGAGAAGGTGCAGATTATCGGACGGCATGGTGCCGGGGATCGTCATCATGGACTCCTTACCCACCTCACAGGATGAGCGTTAAAGGCGTCGCGATCTTAGCGAGTTGCCTTCACCGTGTCAAGAATTCCATCCGGGAACAGGATTGGTGAGAGACGGATCCCTTCATTGACTCCCTGCATGCCATTTGTTAGCTTCTCGCCCTTAGAGAGCCGGTCGGTCTCTCCAGAATCACCAGAATCATCAGCTCCCATCGTGAAAGGATCGCGCATGACACCCTCGTCTGGTTCCACCGCAACGCCTGATCTCCTGACCGCCCTGGCCAATAAAGCGACACACCTGCGTATCGACAGTGTGAAAGCGACCACTGAGGCAGGGAGCGGACACCCGTCGAGCTGTTGCTCCGCTGCAGATATCCTGGCCGTGTTGTTCTTTTCGGTCATGCGGTATGACCCGAAGAATCCGAAGGCCCTCAACAGCGATCGGTTTGTCCTCTCGAAAGGCCATGCGGCGCCCCTGCTCTATGCGGCATGGGCAGAGGCGGGATTGTTCCCCAAGTCGGAATTGTTGAAGCTGCGGACGCTGGGGTCCGATCTCGAAGGTCATCCGACTCCCCGCCTTTCGTTCGTCGACATGGCGACCGGATCGTTGGGACAGGGGCTGCCGGCCGGAGTCGGTCTCGCATTCAATGCCAAATCAATCGACAAGACGGACTATCGCACCTATGTGCTGATGGGCGACGGCGAATCCGTCGAGGGCTCCGTGTGGGAGGCGGCGGAAGTCGCTCAGCATGCAGGATTGGACAACCTCTGCGCGATCGTGGACGTGAATCGTCTGGGGCAAAGCGATCCGACCATGCTCCAGCACAACATGGAGGCGTACCGCGTGCGATGGGCCGGCTTCGGTTGGAACGCCATTGTTGTGGATGGGCATGACATCGGCGCCCTTCTGGCGGCCTTCGACGAAGCGGCCCGGACCAAGGGGCGACCGACCGTGCTGTTGGCCAAGACCTTCAAAGGTCGCGGCATCTCGTTTATGGAGAATCATCCGGAATGGCACGGAAAACCATTGAAGAAGGGCGAAGAAACTCAGAAGGCGCTGGATGAATTGACTCGGCAGCTGAAGCCCGCTTCTATAGAGCCGCAGATCAAGGCACCGACGGCGGTCAAGGTTGCCCCTCCCACGAAAGGGACGATGGCACCGGCGCCGTATAAGGTTGGCGACTCCGCCGCGACGCGGGAAGCATTCGGCGCGGCGCTGCTGGCCCTGGGTGAAGCCAACTCACAGGTCGTCGCCCTCGATGCGGATGTGAAGAACTCCACCTACAGTGACAAGTTCGGGAAGCGCTTTCCCGATCGGTTCCTCGAAAATTTCATCGCCGAGCAGAATATGTTGGGTGCCGCCGCGGGAGTGGCGGCCTGTGGTAAAATTCCGTTTGTCGCCACATTTGCGGCCTTCTTTACCCGCGCGTATGACTTTATTCGGATGGCGGCGATCAGTCAGTCGAATATCAAGCTGGTCGGAACCCATGTCGGCGTCAGCATCGGTGAGGATGGTCCCTCACAGATGGGGCTGGAAGACTTGGCCATGATGTCGGCCCAGCCCGGCGTGACCGTGTTGTATCCGTCTGACGCGCTGTCGATGTATAAATTGGTGGAGTCAGCCGCCGCCCACAGGGGTATGGTCTATCTCCGTGCCGGTCGACCCAAGACGCCTGTGATCTATGGTGCCGAGGAGCCGTTCCGGATCGGCGGCTCCAAGGTTGTGCGACAGAGCGCGGCGGATAAGCTGACGATCGTGGCGGCAGGGGTCACGCTCTTCGAGGCGTTGAAGGCCCACGATCAATTGAAGGCGGCGGGCATCGCCACCCGCGTCGTGGATTTGTACAGCCTCGTCCCGGTGGATCAGGCGACGTTGATCGAGTGCGCGCGTGCGACCGGCGGACGATTCCTGACCGTCGAAGACCACTATGCGCACGGCGGAATCGGCGATGCCGTGTTGAGCGCCCTGGCTTCGGAGGGCGTGCGGGTTCGCAAGCTCGCCGTGCGTGAAATCCCGCGCAGCGGCAAGCCTGATGAACTCGTGGACCATTTCGGAATTGGAGTACGCTCGATTGTCCAAGCAGCCAAAGAAATCGTCACCACCGCCACCCGTTGAACGATCCGGCCCTGCTCCGCACGCCGGGTTGCATCAGATTCCCCTCCTCCAGATTCTCAGCGCCCAGGATCGACAGAAGGTCCTGGGCGAAATGACCGAAACCCGCTACGGCAAGGGGGAGTTCATCTTTCGCGAGGGCGATCCGACCGAATACTTCCACATTGTGAAGGAAGGGTCGGTGAAGTGCGTCAAATCCTCGCTCGATGGCAAGGAGTGTACGCTCAAGGTGCTGATGCCGGGCGACCTGTTCTGTTGTGACGCGGCGACGTTCGATGGAGCCTATCACCCGGGGACGGCACAACCCATGGGCGATGTCAGCGTCCTGCGCATGAAGAAAGAGGCCTACTTCAAGATGCTCCGCGCCAACCCGGATGCGGCCATGGAGGTGATTCGCTACCTCGGCAACCGGCTCAATGAGGCGCAGGAAAAAGCCAAGGTCCTCGCACTCGACCGCGCCGATCAGCGACTGGCGGCGCTTCTGGTGGATCTGGCTGAACGGAGCGGCGTGCAGGAGGCGAACGGACTTCGTATCACCGTCCGGTTGACCCGTCAGGACATGGCGAACATGGTGGGAGTCACAACGGAGACCGCCATCCGCATCATGGCGCGGTTCAAAAAAGATCGGCTGGTCACCGGTACCGCCGCCCGTCTTGTCATTCGAGACCTTCCCAAGCTGAAAATCCTCGCTTCCACGTAATTTTTTTCGCGACAACACAGTAGTGCCTCCAAACATGACTATTGTCATGTTTTATTGCTCGTGCCTTCTCGTATGGTGCAGGCAGCGGCGCAGCATGCGATCGCGACGCATGTTGGTCCGGGAGCATCCCGCTCCCGACGCCAAGTCAACCCACGGGATCACGGGAGGCAGCCATGCTGACCAATACACGGCACAACAGCCAAAGCAGTGGCCGGATCAAGACGCTTATTTGTCTGAGCGCGGCGCTCTGGATGGCGGGAGGCATGACCCTCCCCGCTCACGCCAAGACGCACGACGTGCACATGACGGCGGTCGAGTCGGATCTTGTCATCGACGGCGGCGGTGAAACCTATGCCGCCTGGACCTTCAACGGGCAGATGCCGGGCCCGGTGGTGCGGGTGACGGAGGGCGATGTCATCCATTTCACGCTCACCAACCCGGCCACCAACAAGAACCCGCATGCCATGGACTTTCATGCGGCTGAGATCGATTTCCTCAAGAACTACCGGGCGGTCAACGCTGGTGAGACCATCAGCTACACCTTCACGGCGAAGAAGCCCGGGGTCTTTTTCTACCACTGCGGGGCGCCCCCGATGATCCAGCACGTTGCCCGGGGGATGTTCGGCGCGATCATCGTCGATCCGAAGCAGGCGAAGACCTGGCCGAAGGCGGATCGCGAATATGTGCTGGTGCAATCCGAGTTCTTTAAGAACCCGAATGATGTACAAGCCATGTTCGATCGTAAGTACGACGGCATGATGTTCAACGGCGGCATCTTCAAATATCACCCGTTCGTCACAGGGGGCGGCAAGCTTGAGGCGAAGCCGGGTGAACGTGTGCGCATCTATTTCGTCAATGCGGGGCCGAACGAGTTTTCGTCGTTCCACCCGATCGGCGAGATTTGGGACAACGTGTACGAAAGCGGAAATCCCGCGAACAACATGAAGGGGGTGCAAACCTACGTGGTTGGCCCCGGTAGCGCCGCCACCTTCGATGTGGTGGTGGACTCCGCGGGTGCCTACCCGCTGGTGACCCATTCCCTCACCGGTGCGTTACGAGGGGCCATTGCTGTGTTGGTGGTCGGGCCGGAGGCCAAGGCGGCGCCGTTGATGCCGATGGTGCCGTGGGAATTGCCGGCGAAATAACGCCGGTCGTGTGATTGATTCACCCGGCCGGCTCGAACGGGTCGGCCGGACAGTCCGAAAGAAAGATCATGACCAATCAATTCGT
>WBZQ01002955.1_pt1 | contig 10682 bp, 10 predicted proteins | sample 5204251 | NCBI WGS metagenome assembly WBZQ01 (sample SAMN12412402, study PRJNA552823) | activated sludge metagenome | isolation source: activated sludge from nitrification reactor of wastewater treatment plant... | place: USA: Virginia | collected 2017-09 | reverse complement strand
CAAGGCAATCGTTATATTAATAGTATTGCTGGAGCGGTAATACCGGTCTTCACGAAGCTATAAGCGAAAGCAAGTATCAGCACCGGTACACCACTGTCAACGACAGCCGGTGTACCGGTTTTTTTATCAGCAGAAAATACAGTAAAATTTAGGGCACCACAAAAGATGCGGACAGAGAAGCAAAGCAAAGTTAAGGGTGCTGACTCAAAGGAGGAATTTGTCGTGGTTAGGCAAATAGCACAAACAAGGAATGCTATCCTTGTTCTTGTTCTAGTTCTTGTAATGGCGCTTTATACAAATACAGTTGGAGCCCACGGTAAAGTCGCAATGGAAGAAGATAGCTGTATGCGTAGGATCGGCGAGAATATGATTCACCTAAGCGCTTACCAGCCCCAAGTGGATGAGGAAGGTCATTACTGTACGGATATACCTAAAGCAGGTAATACTATACTCGTGATAGATCTGGTAGATCCCTCACTGCGCGATATGCCAATTGGAATGAAAGTAATTAAAGGTAATAAGATTGATGAAGGGGAAACGGTCACGCATATACGTCCGGCGTTATATCAGGATGGCGTCATCAGCACTCAGAATGTATTTGATCAAGGGAAATATCTTATATTGGTTACGGTCGAAGGGATTCCACCGCTTAATTATGAATATCACTTACGTGTAGAGATGATTAATTATGCGCAAGTATTCAGAGCATGGATAGGACCGGTAGTTGGTCTATTGCTGGTAACGATACTTGGGTATAAACTTATCAAATCAAGGCGTTTCAGGGAGTGGATAGCCTCACGCAGTTCAGGGAAGAAGTAAGATAGCACGATGACAAGAATAAGAACGCAGTGATCTCAACTAACAATTCAATAACAACAGGAAATTTTAATAATGTCAGCAAGATTAGCAGAAATAAAACAAGTGATATTGACAATATTATTAGTAGCAAGTATGGCATTAACATCGCAAGTGCAAGCGCATGGTGGCTTGGCATTGGCGGAAGATATGTGCGTATTGACAGTAGGGCCATATCGGATGCACTTTACAGGGTATCAACCTTTATCACAAGAAGAAGAATTTTGTGAAGACATACCGGAGACTGGCAAAACGGTTATTGCATTGGACTATATACAGGAAGAATTACGGCCATTGACGACGGAAGTGAGGATTATTCGTGATACTGGATCAGAAGAGAATCTGGATGCGATAACGGTGTTTCATTTACCTCCAAAAGTATATCCGTCGGCATCAATTACGGTGGAACATACTTTTCCAGAGAAAGGTAAATTTGTTGGGTTGGTGATGGTGACGGGAGGGGCGCAGGATTATGTGTCACGTTTTCCGTTTTCTGTAGGGGAAGGACGTCCCACACCTAAAGCGGCAATCATAGCTCCAATAGTATTGATAATTGCTCTTGGTGCTTTCTTCTTTATGCGCAGAAATAAGAATAATCCAAATATAGTTTAACTTATTGAATATTATATTTTAATAAGGTGGATCTATATTGAACTCGTTCTGATATAGATAATCTAAATAATGGTTAAGAGGTAGAAAAATAGAGGGAGAGGAAAATTGTGAGGAATAAGCAATTATTTGAATTTTTAACCAAGAAAATAGCAATTTTAGTTACATTACTAGTGATGTTTCCAATACTATTCCATTCAAGTTTGGTTATGGCACATGCAACTCTAGTGAAATCAGATCCCCCTCGTAGGGCTTCTCTTTCTTCTCCGCCCAAGCAAATTCAGTTGTGGTTTAATGAAAAAATAGAGGGATCATATGCGTCAGTTGCGCTACTTGATTCAAAAAAGAGATCAATAACTGAAAATAATCCTGAAATTGTTTTAGATGATCCTAAATCCGTTATATTGAATATTCCTCAGATTGAGCCAGGTCAATATACAGTACAGTATCGGGTAATGTCTGTAGATGGTCATGTTATCGAATCAAGTTATGTCTTTAGTATAAAAAAATAAAAATGTAGTCTAATCACATGATAGATGTTATTGCGGTAATTGCACGCTGGTTTCAGCTTGCAGCAAATCTTGTATTATTGGGCAGCTGCATTTTCCTAACAATTACTAATATAGATTTAGAAAAGCGATCCTATATTTATGTATGGATCGAACGGTTAGAACGATTTTTCCCGTGGTTGGCTGTTAGCATTCCAATAGGATTGCTTATCACTTTAGCAACAACTTTAGTGCAAGTTACCGGAAATATTGATAATGTTTTACAACAAGAAATTTGGCTAAACTTCTTGAATGAAACCTATGTAGGTCAAATTTGGGTCTGGCGAATTTCATTAGCGGTTTTATTGTTATTAGTAGTTATTTATCTTAGTAAAACTCCCAGAACTAGGTGGCGATATATTTTGTGCGCAATCGTAGCAATGATGCCACTAACCGCCGGTGCATTAGCTAGCCACTCTGCAGCAGAAGAACTTTCCATAACGGCATTTATGCCGTATGTATTTCATCTCATTTTCGCTGGCATTTGGTTTGGTGCCTTACCAGGTTTTTTATTAGTCTTTTATGAAAACTGCAAAAATGATAGCGATACTAAAAATTCCTTAAGATTTAGGATAATAACGCGTTTTTCTACAATAGCTTTGCCTGTTATGATAATGATAATTCTCACAGGTATTATTGTAAGTGAACGTATGTTTGATGATCATTACGCGGCATTGGTTGCGACACCCTATGGTTTGATGCTTGTTACCAAAATTTTTGTACTAAGTATCATTCTTCTAATTGCTTCACGTGTACGTTCTTATTGGCTGCCTTTATTAATTAGCAAACACCAAAATGTTGCTGATACTTACATTAAAGAAAATATAACAAAATGGGTAAGTATCGAATTTGCTTTAGCACTATTACTCGTATTATTGGCTACATTAATTGCTAACACGACTCCTGCTAAGCATGCATTGATTGAAAATTGGCCTCTGCCATTTCGATTTTCAATCGATGCGACTTGGAATCAACCCAATGTAGCTGTGCAAGTGTGGATAGGATTAGCGATGATAATATCTGCTGTATTTATTCTAAAATTAGGTCAATTCTTCAGTTGGAAATGGAAACATTTAATTAGTATACCTACTGTACTTTTCGTGGCAGGTCTTGCAGTTGCGTTGCCACCATTAACTATTCAAGCGTACCCAGAAACTTATCGTAGACCACCAGTGCCATTTGATGTCATTTCAGTGGCAAATGGTGCAGCAATATATGCGAAATACTGTGTTGAATGTCATGGCCACCAAGGGATGGGCAATGGCATTAAGTCCCGTACTTTGACAACCAAGCTACCTGATTTTTTGACTGAACCACATATTACCGAGCATACGCCCGGTGATTTTTATAACTGGATAAGCTATGGTATGGCTAATACTGATATGCCAGGGTATGCTGAAAATTTATCGGATGAAGATCGATGGGATCTCGTTAACTTTGTCCATGCGCTATCTCGAGGCTACCAAGCGCGAATTTTGACACCGCAGATTATCCCTGACAAAGCTTATGTGAAACCTCCGACCTTTTCTTTTACAGGGCATGATGGTAGCCCTGGTATATTGCAAGATTTTCGCGGAAAAAAAATAGTATTGCTAGTTATCTTTTCATGGCCACAATCCAAAGATCGGATCGAGCAGCTTAAAATCACATATAGACGTTTTCATGATCAGAATATTGCAATACTGGGTGTACCTACAAAAGAACTGGATGCTGATGAATTCGCACAGGTTACAAATGAATTACCTTTCCCCGTAGTTACCCAGAACGCTTCTGAAATTGTAAATAGCTATTCGCTATCTCGCCGAACATTGAGTCACCCTGATGTTATTGGTCGTGGGGTAGTGCCTTCTCATATGGAGTTTTTGATAGACAAAAATGGATACCTCCGCGCACGTTGGATTCCATCGTTAGATAAGTCGGGGTGGTCAGATATTGATAAATTGATCCAACAAGTTAGCTTGTTGAACCGTGAACAAATGAAAATATCATTTCCAGAAGATTATGTTCGCTAACCCAATCACTATTTTGGATTTATAGATCGATTCCGGCTTGTGCTTGAATACCGGCACGGAAAGCATGTTTAATGTCGGCCATTTCTGTTACGGTATCTGCGATATCACATAATGCGTTTGGCGCACCGCGACCAGTGATGATGACATGCTGCATAGCGGGGCGATTCTTAAGATCGCGCAGTACCATGGTTAAATCCAACCAACCAAACTTGAGTGGATAAGTCAATTCATCGAGCACAATCAAATCAAATGATGGATCATGCAACATTGCTTGTACGATTGCCCAACCTTGTTGCGCTATTGCAGTATCGCGTTTCAGATCTTGTGTATCCCAGGTGAAACCTTCACCGAGAACATGCCAGACAATGTTTTTCTGGTTGCGAAAAAAAGCTTCTTCACCCGTATCTGAACGACCCTTAATAAATTGTGCTACACCAACGTGCATACCATGCCCGAGTGTTCTTGCAATCATACCGAATGCCGAACTGGATTTTCCTTTGCCGTTTCCGGTAAGAACGATCAATAGGCCTTGTTTACGATCCGAACGCGCAATGGCAGCATCAATGATTTCTTTTTTTCGCTGCATGCGTGAGCGATAGCGCTGTACACGCTCAGTATCAGTCATAACGCGCGCCTTATCGTGATATTACGGCTTTTGAGTTCAGAATAATTAACGAGAATAACAGGTGCATTATGATGACGATACCGATATAAAATAAGAATGTTTCGATGTAAAGTGGAAAATACTTGGTTAATTGCTCACCAAATTCATGGAAACTTGTTTCTGCAATGCGTCCAGAAAAAAAGTAGAACCCGCCACTGGAAAATAATTCACATAACGTCAAGCCTGCAATGCTACTAATAGTGAACGGTATGACAGTATTCCATTTAAATTGATATCGTTTAGCGTACCAACGGCCTGCGAACCATAATGAGGTGTAAGCCGGCAAAAGAAAAGCATAAGCGGGCGTAATGCAGAAATCACTGACATTGCCTAAGTTGATGGCTGCAAAATCCAACCACCAGCTTAAAACAAAGAATCCCAGTAACGGCCGTGCAGAACGCAAGTAAAAACCAGCAACAAAGAAAATCGCCCAGGATGCATCTGCTAGGTTATGTACTGTGGAAAAATGGTGGCTACGGGTAAGTATCATCAGCAATGCAAGTAGCAATCCAAGGATAATTTGATAGCGAGTGGATAAATTCATCATATTGAAGTCCTGGTTAAGGTTGATAACGTATCATGGCAAAGAAATTGCGCCCTGGTTGATTAAAGAAAGCTGCTGTTTCATAACGTTCATTAAATAAATTTTCAATGCGCCCTTGTAAACGCCAGTGTTTATTTAAAATATATTCCGCACGTAAGTCAAATTTGACGTAACTATCCAGTTTTCGTGTATTGCTTAGATCGTCAAAGCGTTCACCTTCCACCAGCAGCATTGCTCCGAGCCTATAATGTTGACCAAACTGACGATCGGCATCTAACCGGAATGATTGTTCAGCGCGTCTGGGTAATATATTACCGCGATTTAAGCTGGAAGAGCGGTTTTCTGGATCAAGTAGTGTCAGATTGGTATTAAATTGCCAGCCCTTAATCTGGGTGCTGAATATACCTTCAAACCCGCGAATACGAGCTTTGTCAATATTTACAGGTGAAAAAGTTATAGCATCAAATGCGATTAGATGATCAATATGGGTTTCATACACATTCAGCGACCAACTACCCCAATCAGCCTTGCCGCGTGTGCCAAACTCAAAGCTGCGTGAATCCTCGGGGCGTAGATTGGGATTGCTAGAAAATGGGAAATATAGCTCATTAAAAGTTGGCGCTTTAAAGGCACTACCAAAATTGGCAATCAGGCCAACATTTTCAGTTAATGGAAAACCCCAACCAACACCGCCTGTCACGCGGCTGCCGAATTGCTGGTTGTCATCGTGACGCAGGGATAACTGAAAATTGTGCTTGGCAATCGTTGCTTGGTGTTGCGCAAAAACCCCCCAGTTGGTACGTGAATTCACGGCAAACGCTTCTGTGCTTTTGACATAATCTTTCTGATAATCCATGCCGATCGTTAATATGTGATTGGGATTAATGGTGAAATCATTTAATACTGAAATTGTATCGCGGATAGTATTAAATCGATCCTGGAAAGATCTGCCAAGAAAATTGTCCGAATCTTCCCGGCTGCGACCACCAATCAGACTGATGCGCCAGAAATCGAGTGGTGAATAGCGCGCAGTGCCGCCGATGACTTGCTGCATTAGAACGGCTCTATTGGCAAAGCTGCCATCATACTGAGTTTTTCCTGCAGATTGCATAAAATTGGCGTCAATTTCTAACCCATTCTTAAAGCGATATCCAGCGCGCGCTGAACCGGCGACATTGCGATAACCGTCGCGATCGAACAAAGTAGGATCTGATGTGTCAACAAAACAGCCCCCATTACTGGAACCGGTACAGGTATTAAATCCCTGCGTGCCGATACCGCTGGCAGTCATATTGAACCAGCCTTGCTTGCCGCCGTACGATAAGCCGGTGGAACCTTCCAACGTACCGAAGGTGCCACCGCCAAAACCAAGATATTGCTTTAATCCGGCGCCATCACCTTTACGTGTAAAAATGTGAATGACACCGCCAATAGCCTCAGAACCGTATAAACTGGAACGCGGGCCGCGTACGATTTCAATCCGATCGATTTGTTCGATTGGAATGTTTTCAAAAGCGGTTGTGCCCGATGTGGCGGAGCCGACTTTGATGTTATCAATCATTACTAACACATGATCGGATTCGGTGCCACGCATTTGAACAAAGGTAGCTTTACCCGGTCCACCTTGATTGACGATATTGATCCCCGGTACACCACGGAACAAATCTTGAATCGAACGCACTTGTTGACGCTCAATGTCTTTACGTGAAATTACTGTTACTGAGGCCAATGCAGAATCCACCGTTTGGGCCGTTCGTGTTGCTGTGACGATTACCGGTTTCTCGTGGTGCTCGGTATTAACGGCAAATACATTGGCAGTTAAACCAAGCCAAAATACAGCCGATGCAGAGAGGCGGCATTTTTGCATGTTCTGATTCCTTCGCGCATACCTGCGTGGTGTCAAGTTGAAAAATTAACGGATGCGAAAGGAAAATGTGCAAATGGACAAACGAACCCATCTGGATAGAAGTCAGTCAAGATGCCACTGATTGCCCTCCGCAATCCTGTAGTAATGTTCACTTCGGGCCGGTCTCCGGACTGATGAGTGGAATTAATTCCGAATTTGCGCCTTCCCGTGCAGTCACACAGTGGCATGATGCAAATTGTTAACTCAATTACCGTTGCGGGGGCAGTGCTGGCTTTGTCTGAATCGGATGATGACGCACCAGCTTCCCGTTTAACCTTCAAGTTAAAGATGACACTTGAAAGCACCTGAGCAGTGAGGGCGCAAACTTACCTGACCTGCCACTAGTGTGTCAAGAAATTACTGTTTTATGAGTTTTTGGTTTTGTCGAATCATGAAATCATTTAAATTGATTTAACCAGGAATGCAACACTAAACGGGTAATGCGAAAATGCGGAGATGTATTTAGTAAAGATCATTAGCGTGATGCTCAATGTTTGCCTATACATAATATTAATATCAATTGCTATAAACTATAAATGACGCCAGTGTAGTTAGATCGGTAAGAGAAATGTGATAGTAAGAACAAATTAACCATAAAAAAATATATGTATCGTAACGTAAAATATTTCATTTTTGCTTCGGCAAGCCTCATTTTAGCAAGTTCTGATGTCGTGGCGGAAAGTGGCTGCATACCCGATACTCACCAAGGAATTGGTTCGTTAGGACGTATTGAACCTCGTTCCCGTGTAATCAAAATTTCCCATAATGCAGGCCCGGAAGGTGCGCGTATAGAGCAGCTGTTTTTCGAGGAAGCTGATTGGGTTAAATCTGGTGAAAAAATCGCGGTACTGTCTGATCATATGAAGAAGAAAGCGGAAGTTGAAACCGCCAAAGCGCGTATTAAGGTACTGGAAATGCAGCGAGTAGCAGAACAAGCCGTACATGCTTTTAATAAAAGAGAACATTTACGCTATCAGTCATTGGAACTTAGCTCTGCGACCAGTATTTCACTTGCCGATACCAAACGGTTAGCCTTTGAACAATCACAAATCAATTTGAAGCGCTTATCCGCTGAAATCGCTCATGCACAATCTGAGTTGAAAGTCCGAGAAGCAGAGTTGAACAACACAAAAATTGTGGCGCCGGCTGATGGCACAATATTGAAAATTCATGCTCGCGCAGGAGAGCGTATTGGCGACAAGGGTTTTCTGGAAATGGCAGATTTAACCGAGCTAGACGTTGTTGCCGAGGTTTATGAGTCGGATTTGTTGCGCGTTAAAATAGGTCAATCGGGATGTATTCATGCGGTTGGTTTTAAACGGGCTTATTACGCTCAAGTCAGGGAATTAGGTTTTCTGGTTAGAAAAAACGATTTGAACGATACCGATCCGTTGGCGGATCGTGATAATCGTATCATTGAGGTACGTTTGACACTTGAAGCGGAAGCTGTCGCCGAGTTGCAACATCAAATTTTCCGTCAAGTGACGGTGCGGATTGTTCCATGAATTGGATTGCCTGGTTTTATTTTCCGGCACGATTGGCCTGGCGACAACTGGTTTTTGATCGAACCAAACTGATTGCCGCAACTAGCGGAGTACTGTTTGCGTGTGTGTTGGTGTTCATGCAATTGGGTTTCAAGGATTCACTGTATGCCAGTGCGGCTTCTGCGCCGGTAAAATTGAGCGGCGATTTATTTCTGATGCATAAACAGAGCGAAGCCTTATGGCGGCCAGTTAAATTTAAGCGCAGTGAATTGATGCGTGCACTGGGAAATCCCGCAGTTACCGATGTCTATCCGCTTTACTTGGGATTGGCACCATTTAAGAATATAGAAACTCAGGTGAAACGTACATTGATGGTGTACGGGTTTGATCCCGATTCGCAAATTTTCAATGTTGAAGGGATAAAAAATAAGCGTATTGAATTGCAACTTAAAGATACGGTTCTATTTGACGAATATTCCCGTCCTGAATTCGGACCGATTCGCCAATTACTGGATGCGGGACGAAATAAGACGGAAATCAATGATTATAAAATCACCCTTATCGGAACATTTCGGCTTGGCGTGTCTTTTGCTGCCGATGGCAATGTTGCTACGAGCGATTTAAACTTTATGCGTATCTTTCCCAATAGAAATCATAGCGATATCGATTTGGGGGTCATTAAACTTCGCCCCGGGGTATCGGTGACGCAGACACAGTTCGAACTTCGTAATCAACTCAATGAGTTCATTAATATTTTTACCTATGAGGAGCTGCTGCAGCACGAGATGGATTATTGGGCTAATATGGCACCCATTGGTTTTATTTTTGGTTTTGGCACAATCATGGGATTGGTAGTGGGTTTGGTGATCGTTTATCAGATTCTGTTTACAGACATCGCCAACTTGCGCAATGAATTTGCAACATTAAAAGCTATGGGCTACGAGCATGGCTATTTTATCCGTGTGGTGTTTGCATCGGCTTTCTTTTTGGCGGTATTCGGCTTTATTCCTGGCTATGCACTTTCCATCGGTTTATACCAATTGGCTGAATCGCAGATATTCATGCCAATGCCGATGACTTTTAGCAAAGTGGTTACCGTGTTTATGTTTATTCTTTCCATGTGCGCATTAGCTGGATTCTTGGCCATACGTAAACTGAAAGTAGCCAATCCGGCGGATATGTTTTGATGTCAATTGCAATTGAAGTCGATCGTCTTAATTTTAGCTTCGGTAGGGGCGTTCTAACGCAATCAGTTCTTAAGAATGTTACGATTTCAATTCATCAGGGGGAGATCGTCCTGATAACCGGGCCTTCCGGTTCCGGTAAAACCACATTCTTAACCATTATCGGCGGATTACGTCAGGCTTTTTACGGCAGCGTGATCGTACTTGATCAACAGTTAATCAACAGCAATGAGCAAACTAAAATTAAAGTCCGACAGCAAATCGGATATATATTCCAGCAACATAATTTACTTAAGTCGCTTACAGCATTGCAAAACGTTAGCATGACGCTAGAAATGCATAACGCTATGACGGAACGACAACGGCTGGACCGGGCAACAGAAATGCTGGAAGCTGTAGGACTGGGTAACCGCTTGGATTATAAGCCAGAGCAACTTTCGAGCGGGCAACGTCAGCGCGTTTCTATCGCACGGGCTCTGGTCGGACAACCTAAAATTGTTCTGGCTGATGAACCGACCGCTTCGCTTGATAAGCAAAGTGGCTATGAAGCAGTTAGTATTTTAAAACTTCTGGCAAAAGAATCGCAGACTACTATCCTGCTGGTGACGCATGACTATCGCATTCTCGATATCGCCGATCGCGTTGTGGAATTGGAGGACGGGATTATTAAGAATAGCTGATTTATTACCAACAAATTGATTGCAAGGTGGAATGTTGTTTAATAACAATGCCCTATTTTTACTTTACAAGGCGGATTCAAGTTTGAAGTGCAATTTTGAGTAACGCAGATCAGGAGGGTTGGATGCGGTAGCATCTGAGCCTTTTTGACCAGCCAGTCGAAATTGCAAAGATGAACTACACACACCTAACCCGAGA
>WBZQ01002952.1_pt1 | contig 10686 bp, 4 predicted proteins | sample 5204251 | NCBI WGS metagenome assembly WBZQ01 (sample SAMN12412402, study PRJNA552823) | activated sludge metagenome | isolation source: activated sludge from nitrification reactor of wastewater treatment plant... | place: USA: Virginia | collected 2017-09 | reverse complement strand
ACCACTGTTTCGCCAGTGGATTACGTCACGAGAATGGAAGAAGACGGCAGCGCCTGTGTGGTCGTCGGCGACACCGAACGCGTACAGCGCATGCAATGGGCCGTGGCGATTCGCTTGCGTCCGGGGCGCAAATTTGTCGAAACCGAAGTTACGCTGAACAATCGCCGCGAAGTCCCCGGACGGTACTGGTTTTGGGCAACGGCGGCGGCTCCGGCGACAGACGATATGCGTTTCATTTATCCGATGCGCGAAGCCTATCCACACGCCTTCTGGCCGGTGTTTAGCTTTCCGAAACACAACGGCGTAGACCTCTCGACTTACCGCGAAGTGACAAATTATCTGTCGCTGTTTGCGCGCGATTCAAAGCGAGATTTCTTTGGCGTCTATTATGAAAAGTCCGATTGGGGCATTGCGCACGTCGCCGACCATCACGAATTGCCAGGCAAGAAAACCTGGACTTGGGGGACGGATGACGCCGGCCAGATTTGGGTGGACAAGTTGACCGACAACGATGGCCAGTATGTCGAATTTCAGGCGGGCCGCTTTGAAACGCAGATGGAGCACGAATTCATCGCGCCGCATCGCGTCGAACGGTTCACCGAATACTGGTTTCCGCTCGACAAACTCGGCGGCGGGTTTCACAAAGTGACCAAAGACGCCGCCTTGCGCGCCGTTGTTGTCGGCAGCGAAGTGCGCATCAACGTCAACGCCAGCGCCAGATTCGACGACGCCCAGTTGATCGTTGCCGTGGGAGACGGCAGCAACAAACCCATTCAAACGTCGCGCATCAACCTTTCGCCCGCCGCGCCGTTTGCGACAACCATAAAGCTGCCCGCGCCGATGGCTGTCGTCGTTCGCGTTCGAGCCAAAGACGGGCGCGAGTTGGTTCACTTCTACACAAACTCAGAGCCGGACGGGAATCCCGATTTCAAACCGGCCACGCGCCCAATTCCCGACAATACGCCGCCGAGCGCCGAAAAAGCTTATTTGGAAGGTTTGGCCGCGGATAAGAAGAGTAGCGAGTTGGGCGCGCGGGCTGCCTATACCGAAGCCTTGCGGCTTGATCCGGGCTACGCGCCTGCACACATTCAACTTGGGCTGTCGTTTTATCGCACGGGCGAATACAACCGCGCTGCGGAACATCTGGAAGCAGCACTGCGCCGCAACCGCGATGCAGGCGATGCGCATTATTACCTGGCATTGGTGCGCCGCGCGCAAAACCGCATTAGCGAAGCCATTGACCAATTGATGTGGTGCGTGCGCACTGGCCACCGCGAATCGGTCGCGCGGTATGTGCTCGGCGAAATTCACCTGACGTCCGACAGTGTGAACGCTGCACTGGAACAACTGACACAGGCCGTGCGGCTTGCTCCGCGCGATCTGAAGGCGCGCGCGATGCTGGCAGTCGCTGAACGTCGCGCCGGAAAGTTGGATGCGGCGCAAGCGCGCATTGATGGAGTGGTGCGCGAGATGCCGATTGACTATCTAGCACTTTCCGAGCAGTACAAAATTTATGAGGCGCGTGGGAAAAAAGATGAAGCTGAACGAGTGTCCAAGCAATTGGCGCGCTTGTTGCAGCGAGAACCAGATGCAGCCCTCGAACTGGCGTTCGATTACCTGAGTGCAGGACAAAACCAGGACGCCTTACGGGCCTCTCAAAGGGGATTGTTGGCCATGCTGGTAGATTACATCACGCCTGATGTTTTCAATCCTGCCGTTTGCTACGCTGTGGTTTACCTGCGAGAACAAATCGGCAGGCGGGATGACCTGCAAAAACTCTACAAAGATTGTAATCAGGGGAAGTTTGCCTATGTCTTTCCACAGCGCATGGAAGAAATCACTGTTTTGCAGGCAGCATTAAAGGTTAACCCGGACGACGGCCGCGCCGCCTATTTCCTCGGCAACGCGCTTGCCTCAAAACTAAGATTCAAAGAAGCCCTGGACGCTTGGCGCATTGCTGTAAAGTTTGATTCCAAGAATGCCGTCGCGCATCGCAATTACGCACGAGCACTGGCGCTGGTTGAAGGTGAGAAGGAACAAGCCGTTGCCGCGATGGAGCAGGCATTGGCGCTTGCGCCTGACGATCATCATCTGTACGTCGAACTGGATCAGTTGCTGACCGAAATGAAACAGACTGAACGGCGCATCAAACTACTCGAAGGCACTTCGGACAAAACGCGCACTCGTCCGGCATTGTTGCAAGCCTTGGCGTCAGCGTATGTCGACGCCGGGCGCTTTCCCGATGCCATTCGGTTGTTGGAACAAAATACTTTCACTTCGGGCGAAGGCGAAGGCGACGCTCTCGGCATTTATCGCCGCGCACAGTTGGCAATGGCCAAACAGCATCAGCAAGCAGGCCGACACGCCGAAGCCGCTGCTGCCTTTATCAACGCCACGGAATTCCCGCGCAACTTCGGCGTGGGCCGCCCGGCGATGCAATCCCAAGCGCGCGAATACGTCGCCGCCGCGCGTGAATTTGAAGCCGCAGGCAAACGCGACGAAGCCGAAACATGGTGGCGACGCGCAGCCGAAGAAGCGCTCAATTCTCCGACGCAACCGGAAGAACCATGGTCGGAACATTACTATTTCAAAGCCGTGGCGCTCAATCACATCGGGCGCAAAGACGAGGCGCACGCGCTGTACGAACGTTTGGCGCGCCTGAACAATGACGAACAGATGCTGACGGCAGAAACGACGCCTCCGCGCGGCGCAATTCGCTTTTTGCTGGCCGGCTGGGGGCTGAAAGAGTTAGGGCGCAACACAGAAGCGCGCGCCGCTTTTGCGCGTGTGCTGGAGCTTGACCCGGCAAACAAATACGCACTGGAAGAAATGGGGCGTTCGGCAAGATGATGCAGAGAAAACGTAGCTTGAATCGAAGGTTGATGTGGTTGCTGGTTGGGTGTGTGCTGGCGGGCGTCACGGTTGCGGCACAAACCTCACGCTTGTCCATCACCAAGCCGCGAGCTTTGCGCGAAGTTAATGACTTTGCCAAACCTGCCGCAGGCAAAAGCACGGCCATTGTGGGCGTGAACCTGATTGATGGCCGTGGCGGCGCGCCCGTGACTGACGCCGTCGTCATTGTGCGTGGCGAAAAGATCATGGCTGCCGGAACGCGCGGCGCAGTTGTCGTGCCGCAGGATGCCGACATTGTCGAAGCCAACGGATTGACGTTGCTGCCGGGGTTTCTTGATTCGCATTTTCACCTGGATGGCGATGAGCCGTTGCCGACTACGTTTTTGCGTCAGGGCGTGACTTCGGTGCGTGATCCGGGCGCGTGGATCGAAGCCTATGACAATGTGCGCCGCTCAGAGCAACCGCTGCCGCGTTTGTTTCTCGCCGGGCCGCATCTGGACAACGCGCCGCCTGCCTATCCGGTAGATTCCATCATCGTGCGCGACCCCGAAGAAACACGGTTGGCCGTCAAGCGCGCCATAGATCAAGGCGCTTCGGTCATCAAAGTCTATTTTCGTCTGCCTTTGGGATTGATTCGTGTTGCCGCTGAAACAGCGCATGCGCGCGGTGTGCCGGTGACAGCGCACCTGGAAATTGTGGATGCTGCGGATGCCATTCGCGCTGGCGTAGACGGCATTGAGCACATCACATCGTTTGCCACGACGTTGCTGCCGCCGCGTGACGCCGAGAAATATCGGCAAGCGATTCTGGCTGACAACAACGCGCGCCGCGAAGGCCGTTACAAAGTCTGGAGCGACATTGATCTTAACTCTGAGCGCGTGCGCTCGTTGTTGGATTTGCTCGTGAAGCGCGGGACGTTTCTTTCGCCGACGCTGGCCGTTTTTGAAAAACAAATGGGTGACAAGGGCGCGACCGAAATGCACGTGCGGGCGTTTCAAAACATGCTGAAGTTTGTCGGGCTGGCCAAACGCGCAGGCGCGCGCATCGTCACCGGTTCGCATTCCAGCGTGCCGCATGCCGCACACGGCTGGGCTTATCAGCGCGAACTCGAACTGCTGATCGCCAGCGGCTTGACGCCGATGGAGGCATTGGTTGCCAGCACCACAGAAAACGCGCGCTTCTTTCGCGTGGCAGACCGATTAGGCAGCATCGAGGCCGGAAAACTAGCAGACTTGATCCTGCTTGACGGCGATCCGCTCAAAGACATTTCGGCCCTTCGTCGTGTGAACCGCGTCATGCGCAACGGCGCGTGGATTCCTGCCGTTGAGTAAGCCCGATCCCTAAATCAGAACACGCGACATTGGTACCTGACCAAGTCAGGAGGCCAATGTTTATCGGAATGGTTAACCGTCGCGTGTTCTGATGATGGCTGTTACGATTTAGACCGAGGAACACCTGAAGAGCGCTGTACACGTCTTGCCTCTCGTCGTATGATCCGCCCACCAGAATCGCGAGCAATTCCAACCAATCAGGCAAAATCAGGGAGAGTGCACGATGTCAGGAAAGAACAATTCGGGCAGAGACCTATCTCGCCGCCACTTTTTGCGTCAGGCTGCTTTGACCGGTGCCGCAACCGTGTTTGCCCCGGCCATCGTGCGCGGGCGCAGCCTCAATGACAAATTGAACATCGCCATCATCGGCGCGGGCGGACGCGGCGCAGACAATTTGCGCGGCGTGTCGTCAGAAAACATCGTTATTCTTTGCGATGTCAACGAAGACGGATTGAACAAAGCCGCCCAGCGACATCCCAATGCGCGCAAGGTCGTTGACTTCCGCAAAGTGTATGACTATGCCAAAGACTTTGATGCGGTGGTCGTCAGTACGGCAGAGCACACGCACGCATTCGCCACGCTGCCCGCCTTGCAGCTTGGGAAACATGTCTATTGCGAAAAACCGCTGACGCACAACGTTTGGGAAGCGCGCGTCATTCGCGAAGCTGCCGCCAAAACCAAAGTCGCCACGCAAATGGGAACGCAGATTCACGCGGGAGACAATTACCGCCGTGTGGTTGAATTGATTCAGACCGGCGCGATTGGCGCTGTCAGCGAAGTGCACGTCTGGGTTGGTCGCGCCTGGGGCTGGCACGCCAGCGAAGAAGAGTCAAAAGCGGCGGGCGACATTGTTTTTGTGCAAAATCGCCCGGCTAACCCTGACCCGGTGCCTGCGATTTTGAATTGGGATTTGTGGCTTGGCCCGGCGCCCAAACGACCGTTCAACAACGTCTACTTTCCGGGGCCGAAATGGTATCGCTGGTGGGATTTTGGCAACGGTACGATGTCGGATTTGGGCAGCCACTGGATTGATTTGCCGTGGTGGGCGTTGAAACTGGATCATCCTTTGACGATAGAGGCGACCGGCCCCAAACCGCATCTGGAAATTGCGCCCGCTTCGATGCAGGTTACTTATCAATACGGTCAGCGAGGCACGATGCCGCCGTTACAGTTAACCTGGTATCAGGGAACCTACAAACCGAAAATCTGGAAGGAAAACGGTATTCCGCAATGGAACAGCGGCGTGCTGTTTGTCGGTGACAAAGGCATGTTGCTTTCGGATTACAGCAAACATGTGTTGTTGCCCGAAGCGCAGTTTGCTGATTTCAAACGTCCTGATCCGTTCATCCCGAAATCGTTGGGACATTACGCTGAATGGATTCACGCTTGCAAAACCGGTGCGCCAACCACGTGCAATTTCGAATATGCAGGCTGGCTCACCGAAGCCAATCACCTGGGCAATGTCGCGTTTCGCGCGGGCAAAAAGTTGGAATGGGATGCCAGGAATTTGCGCGCTACCAACGCGCCGGAAATCGAGCCGATGTTGCATCGTAAATATCGTAAAGGTTGGAAACTCGGCTGAGGCCAGACACGTAAAGGTGATTCATCCGATCAGATTTCACTTCGGTAAATAGCGTTTGCCCCAGAGATACAAAGGCGCAGAGGTCTTCACTGCGACTCTGTGGCTAAATCGTACCGCCAACTGAAAACTGATTTCGTACCGAGGCTGGCGTGCGCACCGTCAGGTTGCAAAGCGACGCCACAGCAACTTCGCACAAAGACAATTAACGCGTTCAGGTTTGGAGGCGAATTCATCAATGAAAGCATCAGCAAAGCTCTTGGTGGCCGGTTTGTTTGTTTGTGGACTGGCCTGGTCGTTTACGCAAATGACTGCGGCACGGCAGCAAACCGGCAAAGATGCGCCGCCCGACGGCGCAAAGCTCTATCAGGAACGTTGTGCTGTGTGCCACGACAATGCAGGGAACAATACGCAAGATCGCACGCCGCCCAAATCTGTGTTGGCACGCCGCGCGCCAGATGAAGTCATCGCCGCGTTGACGACCGGTTCGATGAAAACGCAAGCCAGCGGTTTGAAGGAGTTGGAAATCCGCGCCATCGCCGTTTACCTGACCGGCAAACAGCCGAGCGGCGTGATTGATCCCGCGCAATTGGTCAATCGTTGCCAAACGCCGGGCGGCCCGATCAATTTGAAAGCTCCGAGCTGGAACGGCTGGGGCAAAGATTATGACAATACGCGCTTTCAACCGACGCCGGGGTTGAAGGCTGAAGATGTGCCCAAGCTGAAAGTCAAATGGGCGTTTGCCTATCCGGCGACGATGGCCATTGGTCAACCGACGATCATCGGCAATCGGTTATACGTCACGACGGATTCCGGTCAGGTGATCAATTTGAATGCGCAATCGGGTTGCGCGTATTGGGCAGTTAATGTCGGCGCGCCTGTGCGGACTTCGGTGTCGGTTGGTCCGTTGCCTGCGGCGGTGAGCGCCAAAACAGGCGCAAAGTTTGCGGCGTATTTCGGCGATGAACGCGCCACCGTTTATGCGGTTGATGCTGAAACCGGCAAACAGCTTTGGAAGATCAAATTGGATAATCACCCGGTCGCTCGCATCACCGGTTCGCCTGTGTTGTATCGTGACCGGTTGTATGTGCCGGTGTCGTCGGTCGAAGAAGCTATCTCGCGACCTGACAAATACGAATGCTGCAAGTTCCGCGGCAGCATGGCCGCCGTGGATGCCTATACCGGCAAGTTACTGTGGCAGTCGTATTCCATTCCTGAAGAGCCGAAACCATACAAAAAGAATTCTGCCGGAACGCAATTGTATGGACCGGCAGGCGCGGCGATCTGGTCTGCGCCGACGCTCGACCTCAAACGCGGCGTGCTTTACGCCGGGACGGGGAACTCTTACACCGATGTGCCGACCGGCGGCCCTGATGCCATCATCGCGTTTGATTTGGCGACCGGCAAAATTCGCTGGGTGAATCAGGTGCTACCTAACGACAACTTCATCATGAATTGTCGTCAACCAGGCGTCGGCAACTGCCCGGAAAAAGCCGGCCCGGATTTCGACTTTGGCAGCTCTCCAATTTTGCGCAAGTTGCCCAACGGCAAAGACGTGCTTCTGGCGGGCAACAAGGCGGGCATTTTGTTTGCGCTCGATCCTGATCAACAAGGCAAAAAACTCTGGGAAATCAAACTCGGCGCGGGAACGGCGTTGGGCGGCATTGAATGGGGATTCACGGCGGATGCCGCGAACGTCTATGTGCCGGTCGCTGATCCGTTTGGCGCGCCGGATCAACGTCAGCCCGGTTTGTCGGCGGTAAAAATCGCCACCGGAGAAAAGCTCTGGCAAACGCCTGCGCCAGCGGTGAAATGTTCCTGGGGGACGATGCGTTGCACCAATGCGCAATCTGCGGCGGCGAGCTTGATTCCGGGCGTCGTGTTTTCCGGAACTTCGGATGGACATTTGCGCGCCTATGCCACCGCCGATGGCAAGATCATCTGGGATTTTGACACCGCCGCGCAGCCTTACGATGCCGTCAACGGCAAACAGGCCAAAGGCGGCACCATTGACGCTGGCGGCGCCACAATTGCCAACGGCATTTTGTATATCAATTCCGGCTACGGGCGGATCATTGGCATGCCGGGCAACGCCTTGCTGGCGTTTTCCGTGGATGGAAAGTAACCACAGCGTGCCGCAGAAGCGAGCCTTCTGCGGCACATTCATTTGGGAGAGCTGGCATCATGCGCACATGGCATCGTTTCACACGCAATAACTGGTTGGCGGTTGGTATCTTTCTGAGTCTGGCGGTCGTTGGTGCGACCGCATTTGTAGTTTCGGTTTCACAATCAAAACCCCGCTATGAAGTCGAAATTCGCCGCACCAGCCACGGCATTCCGCATATCACCGCCAAAGACTGGGGCAGTTTGGGATTTGGCGAAGGCTATGCATTTGCGCAGGATCATTTGTGTTCGCTGGCCGATCAGGTGATCAAAGCCAGAGGCGAACGCGCACGCTTCTTTGGGCCAGGCGAAAACAATCGTCATCTGAACAGCGACATCACGTTCAAAGCGCTGGGCATTTACGAACAAGCCAAGGCCATGTTGACAGCCATGCCCAAAGACCAGCGCGAACAGATCGAAGGTTACGTCGCTGGATACAACCAGTATTTGCGTGAAGTCACGGCCAACGGCGTGGGCGGCTGGTGTCGTGGCAAAGAGTGGGTGTTTGAAATCACGCCGGAAGACTTACTGGCTTATAACCAGAGTGTGGTGGTGACCAGCACGAATTTTGCCGATCAGATTGCGACCGCGACGCCGCCCGGCAAAGAAACCGCACAACTGGCTCCGGTTGCGCTGCCAGATTTTGAGCAGGCCAGCAACGGCTGGGCGATTGGTTCGGAACGGTCAGCGGGCGGACGCGGCATGTTGCTCGCCAATCCGCACTACCCTTGGGTTGGTTCCAATCGGTTTTGGGAAAAGCATTTGATCATTCCCGGCAAAATGAATGTCTATGGTGTCGGGTTGCTTGGGTCTCCGGGCGTTTCGATTGGCTTCAACAGTGCGGTGGCGTGGACGCATACCGTGTCGGCGGGTAAACGCTTCACGTTGTACACGCTCAACCTCGTGCAAGGCGATCCGACCAAATATCTCTATGACGGCAAAGAACGCGAAATGACCAGCAAGGTTGTCAGCGTGGCCGTTCGCCAATCTGACGGGACAGTCAAGCCAATCGAGCGGCGCGTGTTTTTCAGTCACTACGGTCCGATTGTCAGTTTGCCCGGATTTGGCTGGACGGCCAAACGCGCAGTTGCCATCCGTGATGCCAACGCCAACAACACGACGTTTTATTCTCAGCGCGTCGCCATGAATCTGGCGCGCAACCTGGACGAATTCAAACAGGCGCACGCGCAATACAACGCCATGCCGTGGATCAATACCATCGCCGCCAGCGCTGACGGTCGCGCCTGGTATGCTGACACTTCGGCGACGCCCAATCTGAAACCCGAAGCGATTGCCGCCTTGCTCAAACGCAAAGACAGCGATCCGCTGACCAAAACTGCCTGGGATCGTGGTTTGATTTTGCTCGACGGCAGCGATTCGTTGTTTGAATGGGTGAGCGATTCAACGACGCGCGCGGGCGTCATTCCCTGGTCGCGCATGCCGCATTTGGAGCGCCGCGATTTTGTGTTTAATGCCAACGACAGTTTCTGGCTGGCCAATCCGCGCCAGTTGCTGACAGGCTTTTCGCCGCTGCAAGGGTTGGAAGGCACGGCGCGTTCGTTGCGCACACGCATGAACGTAGTGCTGTTGGATGATCAACGCCCGCAAGGGGCGGCAGGCAAAGACGGCAAATTCACGCTCGACGAATTATCTGCTGCCGTGCTCAGCAATCGCAGCCTGTCAGCAGAATTGTTGCGCGCTGAAGTCGCACAACGTTGTCAGGCATCGCCGCGCGTGACGCTCGACGGGCAAGCGGTTGATTTGCGGCAAGCCTGCCAAATTCTGGCGGCCTGGGATGGCAAGTATGAGGTGAACAGCATCGGGGCGGTGTTGTGGCGCGAATTCATCACACAGTACGATCCGGCGGATTTGCAACGTGCCGGAGCGCTCTTTGCCAAAGATTTCGTGGCTGCCGATCCGGTACAAACGCCGTCTGGCTTGACGCCCGACAACGGCAACGAGCCGCAATCGTTGTTGAAACTGGCGCGCGCCGTGCGCTTGCTGGCGACGGCGGGTATTGCGCTTGATACGCCACTGGGCAAAGTGCAATACAGCGACAAAAACGGCGGGCGCATTCCCATGCACGGTGGCGAAGGCGCTTATGACGGCATCGCCAATTTTGTCAATTACGCGCCCAACACAACTACGCTGGAACCGTTCAAGGCCCCCGAACGCGTCAAAGGCAGCCGCTTTCTGGGCAAGGACGGATATCTGGTCAATCGCGGCAGCAGCTTTATCATGGCGCTGGAATACACGGCGCAAGGGCCGCGCGCACAAGCTTTCTTGACTTACGCACAATCCGGCGACCCAGCATCGCCGCTGTTTTACGACCAAACTGAACTCTTCTCCGCCAAAAAATGGCGACCTATACTGTTTACCAACGCAGAGATCAACGCCGACCCACATCTGAAAACGCTCAAAGTTTCGAGCGGGAAATAAGGAACGTATTGAATGGCCGGAACCAGTCTGCTTGCACTGATAGACGATATAGCCAGCATTCTTGATGACGTGGCGACCATGACCAAAGTCGCCACCAAAAAAACAGCCGGAGTTTTAGGAGACGACCTCGCCCTCAACGCGCAACAGGTGACGGGCGTGAATGCCGAGCGGGAATTGCCCGTGGTTTGGGCGGTGGCCGTCGGCTCCTTGAAAAACAAGGCGATTCTGGTGCCTGCGGCGCTGGCGATCAGCGCGCTGGCTCCCTGGGCAGTGACGCCGCTCTTGATGGTGGGCGGCGCATTTCTCTGTTACGAAGGCTTT
>WBZQ01002947.1_pt1 | contig 10693 bp, 6 predicted proteins | sample 5204251 | NCBI WGS metagenome assembly WBZQ01 (sample SAMN12412402, study PRJNA552823) | activated sludge metagenome | isolation source: activated sludge from nitrification reactor of wastewater treatment plant... | place: USA: Virginia | collected 2017-09 | reverse complement strand
AGACCATCTTCACCATGCACCGCAACCTCGGCGTTTTTACCGCCCGCGACATGCCGCTCGACCGTATGTTCTGCCAGTGGCAGGGCAAACGGCTGGGATATACCAAAGGCCGGGACCGCTCCTTCCATTTCGGCGCGCCGGAACACCACATCGTAGGCATGATCTCGCACCTCGGCCCCCAACTTTCGCTGGCCGCCGGGGTGGCCATGGCCCACAAACTGAAAAAGGAAGGCCGCATCTCGCTGGCCTTTACCGGCGAAGGCGCTACCAGCCAGGGCGAATTCCACGAAGCGCTCAACGTCGCCTCGGTATGGAAACTGCCCGTCATTTTCCTGATCGAAAATAACGGCTACGGCCTCTCGACCCGCCCGTCCGAACAATACGCCTGTGAAAGCCTGGTCGACCGCGCCCGCGGCTACGGCATGCGCGGACTGAGTATCGACGGCAATAATATATTAGAGGTGTACGGCACGATAAAAGGGCTGGCCGAGGCCATGCGCAAAAACCCGGAACCGGTGCTGCTGGAATGCCGCACTTTCCGCATGCGCGGACACGAGGAGGCCAGCGGCACCAAATACGTACCCAAAGAACTCATGGACGCCTGGGCGAAAAAAGACCCCATCGAACGCTTCGAAAAATGGTTGCTGCAGGAGGGGATCCTGAACGAAGCCCACATCACATCCCTGCAGGACAAATACAAAAAAGCCATTCAGGCGGCCGTGGAAGTCATGTTTGCCGAACCGGAACCGGTGCCGGACACGGACGAGGAACTGCGGGACGTGTATGCAGCCCCCTCCAGCCCCCCCGGTGGGGGGGAGGGCGTTTTACCCTCGGGTGATGTAATAATGAAAGGCGGAGTAACGAACAAATTACTGCATTCCGATACCCGGGTAAGCGGGAGCGAAGCCTCTTCTCCCTCACCGGAGGTCACCGGAGAGGCGATCCGCTTCATCGACGCCATCTCCGGCGGCTTGCGGGAAGCCATGCAACGGCATCCCAACCTGATCCTGATGGGCCAGGACATCGCCGACTACGGCGGGGTATTCAAGATCACCCAGGGATTCGTGGAGGCTTTCGGCAAGGAGCGGGTGCGCAATACGCCCCTCTGTGAGAGCGCCATCGTCGGTATCGGCCTGGGCCTGAGCATGGGCGGTTTCAAAAGCATGGTGGAAATGCAGTTCGCCGACTTCGTCACCTGCGGCTTCAACCAGATCGTGAACAACCTGGCCAAACTGCACTGGCGCTGGGGCCAAAACGCCGACGTGGTGATCCGGATGCCCACCGGCGGCGGCACGGGGGCCGGACCGTTCCACTCCCAGTCGAACGAAGCGTGGTTCACCCACGTGCCGGGCCTGAAAGTCGTTTTCCCCAGTACGCCCTACGACGCGAAGGGCCTGCTGCTGGCGGCTTTTGAGGACCCCAACCCGGTGATGTTCTTCGAACACAAGGCGCTCTACCGCTCGGAAAGCGGCCCAGTGCCCGACGGCTTTTACACCGTCGAGATCGGCAAAGCCCGGCAGGTGCGCACCGGAAGTCAGGTCAGCATCCTCACCTACGGCCTCGGCGTGCGCTGGGCACAACAGGTGACCGAAGCGATGGGGCTCGACGCCGACATCGTGGACCTGCGCTCGCTGGTGCCGCTCGACTACGCAGCCATCACGGCTTCGGTGAAACGCACCAACCGGGTCATGATCCTGCACGAAGACACCCTCTTTGGCGGCATCGGCGGCGAGATCGCCGCCTGGGTCTCCGAACACCTGTTCGAACACCTCGACGCCCCGGTGATGCGGGCGGCCAGCCTCGATACTCCGGTGCCGTTCGCCATTCCGCTGGAACAGAACTTTTTCCCGCTGGAAAGAATGAAGGAACAGTTGGAACGATTGGTGGGGTATTGAGGTTGGGGGTTGAAGGTTGAAAGTTGAAGGTTGGGGTATCCAATGTTTTTTAAACGCAACAGAACATGGACATTTTTCCTGCACTACATACCCCCCGTCTGCACCTGCGCAGGATAGAGGTGGAGGATATACCGGCTTTGGTCAAATACGCCAACAACCGGAAAATATCCGAATACATCCTCAATATCCCCCACCCCTACGGAGAGCCGCAGGCAGTGTTCCGGATCAGTTACGTGGTGCAGGGGTTTAAAAACCGGACGCGCTACGTTTTTGCCATCGTTCCGAAAGCGAGCGGAGAACTGATCGGCGAGATCAGTTTGCACCTGGAAAACAAGACTACCGCCCAGTTGGGATACTGGGTGGGCGAACCCTTCTGGAACCAAGGCATCGCCACGGAGGCCATCGGGGCGGTTCTAAAATTCGGGTTTGAAAAACTGTACCTCGGCCTCATCTACGCCACCTGCCACGAGGAAAACGGAGCCTCGGGAAAAGTCCTGCTGAAAAACGGCCTGATGCGGCATCATACCAACGGGAGTGTAGAGCAATACAGAATTTACCGGAAGCAAAATGAAAACGAATAGAAATCCGATAGAGAACTCTATGTGATTGTCTCCGATGCCTATGATGGACCAGTACGAACACACCGCCCAAACCTGGGACCAACTCGCCTCCTCCTACCAGGACCATTTTATGGACCTGGACCTGTACAACGACACGTACGATGCGTTCTGCCGGCTGATAGAAAAACCGGACGCCCGCATCTTCGAGATCGGCTGCGGCCCGGGCAACATCACCCGATACCTGCTGGCCAAACGGCCGGACTTCCGCATCGAAGCCATCGACGTGGCCCCCGGCATGGTCGAACTGGCCCGGAAGAACAACCCGGCGGCGCAGTTTGCCGTCCTGGACGCCCGCGAAATTGACCGTCTGCCCGCCGGCTTCGACGGGATCATGTGCGGGTTTTGCCTGCCTTATTTGTCAAAAACAGACTGTGAAAAACTGGTCGGGGACTGCTCCGCCCTGCTGAACCCCGGCGGCGTATTGTATATCAGCGCCATAGAAGGCGATTACGGCCAGTCGGATTATGAAACGAGCAGCGACGGGCAACACCGGTTGTACGTTTACTATTACGAAGCGGAATTTCTGGAAACAGCCCTCCGGTCGAAAGGATTCGCGCCGGCAGAGGTCATCCGCAAGCCGTATTCCAAAAGGGACGGCAGCATTTCCACCCACCTGGTTTTCGTGGCGCAGAAAAAGTAGCGGTCATTTGTACAATACAAATCCACCTGCGGGCACCCGGACTTTTATGGAAGCCCCGTTGATGCTTTCGATCGGCGACGTATCCCCTTCCTGGCTTTCTTCGGTCGAATACAGGCAGGTCATCCGGCTTCCCGGCGCGTGCAGCATGTCGTCCACGGTAACCCATACCACCAGGTCCTTTTGTGGATTGGTATTGATGGCGCAGATAAGTTCCCTGTCCACAAATACCCGCGACCAGGCTACCACCCAGTGCAGTTCGCCGTTTACCAGGTCGGGATAGTGAAAGTCGTCGTCCCGCCCGGTTTCGCTGACCCGGCGGAGGTACTGGCGGCCGCGCCGCAGGGCGATGTGTTCCCGGCGCAAAGAGCAAAGCCGGGAATGGCACCGGTAATACGCATTGTTCTCATCAAAAACGTGCTTGCCGGTGGAACGGAATGCGCCGAAACCGCCGCCGAACAGGCACTCGCGCAGGTAGACATCGCTGTAGGAACTATCACCGGCAGGCCCTCTGGGATCCGCTCCGTCGAGACCCTGTTCGGTGCCGTAGTAGAGGCAGGGGATGCCGAGCGTCATCAGATTGAGCGCCATTGCCAGCCGCAGGCTTTTTTCTCCGCCCGGCTGCCCGCAGAACCGGAATTTGTAGGTCACGCCGACCTGGTCGTGGTCGTCAAACATGGTTACAATACGCCGGGAAAACCACTGATGGGAGTTTTTACCTTCGGCCAGACTATTGGAGAACAGGTCGAAGTACCCTTCCTGTTCTTCGGTTTCCGGATTGCCCGGGCTGCGTTGCCCTTTGGCCAGGAATTCGAGTTTGTCCTGGATATCGTCGATGCCCAGTCCGGCATCCAGGCCGGTGGCGTCCACAATGTTCACCGCGTTGCTGCGTCCTCCGGTGACTTCACCGATCAGGTAAAAGTTTTCTTTTCCGAGTTGCTGGGCAAATTCATGGATCACGTTGCAGAAATACCGTACAGCGCCCGGCTCCATGTGTTTTACCGTATCGATGCGGAAACCGTCTACGTCCGCATAAGCGATCCAGTATTGAAAAATACGGCACAGGTGCGTCAGGGTATTCGATCTTTTGAACTGCCGGATACGCCTGAGGACATCCCAGGACAAAGCCGGATCGGTAATTCCGGTACCCATGTGGATGTCTTTCAGGCTGAAGAAGTCGCCGTCGGAATAGGCCGGGTAAATGTCCCAATCGGAAGGTCGGATGGCTCCCTGGCGGGTCCAGGTGGCGGGATCCTGCAACTCCCTGGGCCAGACGGCACCGTGCGGCCAGGCATCGGGATGTTCGCCGGGATCGAGCACCTGGAAAGGCAGGCTTCCCGTTCGGTCCGTCTCATCCCTCCGGTAGCCGCCCACAGGCCACTCCCGGCCGCCTTCGTAGGGGTACTCGTGGCCGTCGCGGTAGGCAAATACGTTGCCGGCATGGTTGAGAATGATGTCGAGAATGATCCGGATGCCGTGGCGGTGCGCGTCCGCTACGAGCGCTTTGAGGTCTTCACGGGTACCGAAGTGCGGGTCAATATCGAAAAAATGCTGCACGCCGTAACCGTGGTAACTCCCGGCGTTGTCCTTCATTTGTTTGAACACCGGGCTCAACCACAGGGCCGTAATGCCCAGACGTTTCAGGTAGCCAAGTTTGTCGCGGATACCCGCCAGGTTGCCCCCACACCAGACCTTGCCGTTTTCGAACCAGGCAGCCGGGCCGGCGCTGTGCTTGTCCGCTTCCTGCAGCAGGGGTACATCCCGGCGGGCAGTTTTTTTGACCGGCTTGCCCTGGTTATCTGAAAAACCGCCGTATTCGCGACCGTTGGAGAAGCGGTCCACCATCAGAAAATACAACACTTCGTCTTCCCAATTGGCGGGCGAGGGGAAATAGGCGCCGTGCTCCCGGACGAGGGCCGGAAAGTCGATATCGGCCAGCGCTTTGGGCACTTTATCGTAATAGGAGGGGTCGCGTTCCATAAGCAGTCGGATCCGGGGCAAATGTTGGTATATGATCGTGTAAGGGCGGTGTTTTATTGCGGGCAATTTGTTATATCAGTGCCGGCGCGCCGCGCGCCATGCCCTTACCAGCACCAAAACTTTATCGTAGTTGCGGATACCCGCTTCGATGCCGTTCGATTTCAAATACGTGTCGTAGACCAGATAGCGGAGGGCCGGCGCCAGTTCCCCGAATTTATCGTGCTGCCGGCGGATGGCGCGCTCGTCGGCCAGGATACCGGCCGGCACCTGCCGGAGGTAGGCCCGGAAACGCTCCCGGCCGACACTGCGGCAGGTGCGGGCCAGGGTGCTCCAGTAACTCAGCCGGGCGCAATAGGCGATATACGGATCGGCGTGCTCCGCACAGGAGACATAGGCGATGAAATTGCAGACGCCCTCGTCGCAAAACCCGTATCCGTGGCTCATCTCGTGGGCCATGGTCGGCATAACCCGCAAGGGGTGCAACCCCGCCTCCACGTTGCCCTCTCCGCTGAACGGCCAGTACAATCCCGATGCGCCGAAGAGGAATAAGGTGCCCTGCGGGTACAGGCGGCGTCCGCGTACCCGCCCGCCGGTCGGAAAACCCTCGGTAGCCAACCATTTTTCCACCGCCGCCCGTACCGTACCTTCCGCATCGGCCGGCCAGAAACGGCGGTCGTCCAAAGCGACGGTGTCGGTTCCGGCCAGCCGGGTACGCAGGGAATCCAGCATCCGGGTCTCCTCCGCCAGGTCCGCCCAGAGCGACGCCGAATCGGGCAGCAGGGCCGGCAGTTCCAGCTGGGTTTCGAGGGGTACGCGGGCGTAGTTGAAGCCCCACAGCCAATAGAACAAGCCGACCAGCAGGCCGGCGAAACCAAGCACCCGGACCAGCCAGTAGCGGAGTTTTGACCGCAAGCCCTTCAGCGGCGGGCGCCGGCGATACGCGACGATCCAGCATGCAAGGATTCCGGCCCAGAAAAGGTAGAAAGCCGGAACGGGCAGTTGCCCCACCGTCCAGTCGAAGCCGGAACGGACGGCCTGAAAAAAGCCGCGGCTGTACCATTGTTCCGTAAAGACGGGGAAACGGTGCGCCAGGAGGTTGAGCAGCAGGGTCAACAGGCCGAACCAGATCCACATATTCGGCCAGGAAAGTCGGGTTAAAAGCCTCATGTTAAAAACAACTGCCGGTAAACGAATCCCAGACGGAATAAGTGTTTGCGGCTTTTTTCCATTTTTATCAAGAACCGGTTTTCGGAGAAAATGCGGCTTTGCCGGCGCTACGCGACGCGTCGGTCCCGGGTTACCCGGGTGAATACAATGATGCAATGACCTGCTTACATTGCTATATTTGCCGCAACTGCCGCTCCATGTCTGAATTCAAGTCGATGCCGTATCGTTTTTACCTGCTCCTCCTCGTATGCGCCGGGATAAAAACCGGTTTTGCCCAGTCCGACTACCGCGTGGAGCGATACAATGCGCTCAACGGCCTGGCCAATGCCCATTGGGTCAACGACGTACAGGTGGATTCGACAGGCATGATCTGGCTGGTACTCAACCAGGGCGGCCTGGCGCGTTTTGACGGCGATGCATTCACCTACTATCCACTGCCCCCCGTATGGCAGAAGGATTTTAAGGAATTGGTGATGCAAAAACTCGTGATCGACGGTCAGGGCAAATTTTGGGTCAACGGTCTGGGCAAAATCCTGTTTTTCGATCCGGCAACCGGAAAATTCACCATGCCGGACGATGTCGGCGGTTTGCCCAATGCCACCATAGCGGCATTGCGCCGGACGCGGAGCGGAGCCCTGGTGTTTTTTTCCAACGATAACCTGTACTGCCGCCGCCCGGGCGACGATAAATTCCGGCTGATGGGGCACATTTCGTTAAAAGATGCCAGCATAGAAGTCACCGATACCGAAGAGAACGAACGGGGCGAACTCTGGGTGGCGACGCCAAAGGGTTTTTATCGCCATGTACAGGGCAATCCGGAGCTGGAGTTTACAGGATTTTCCGGCACGGAAAGCAATCCTTTTCCGCCGCTGAAACGGCCTTTCGGTCTCCTCCTCGACAGCCCGCCCGATTTTTTGTGGTGTTCCGATGCGCCTCAAACGATTGAAAAAATGAACATGCGCGGCGAAATCGTGGAGCGGTACGAGATACCGGAATTCAAACACCTGTTCAGCGTACTGGAGACGGGCGACCTGCGCTGGTTCGGCCTGTTCGACGGACTGGTCAAAGTGTCGAGGCGCAACCGGTATTTTCAACGCTGGCTTGACCAGCCCTTCGAACTGTCGCAGGGGCCGCCTACCGGAAACAGTTGTTACGGCCTCGCGGAAGGCCCGGAAGGATTGATCTACTCCACCGCAGATCTGAATCTGTACGAGATCTCGCCCCTTTCGGCCGGCATGTCGCGCATAGTTCGGGGAATACCCGCCAGTTACCGGCGCTACGGTCTGATGACCGACCGGGAAGGAGCCATCTGGTTTTCGCGGTATGGCTACCATGTGGACCGCTACGTGCCGGCAACCCACGCCCTCCGCCGCATTCCTTACGACATATCGAATGGGTTGTCCAACAGCCTGTTACAGGATAAAACCGGCCTGATTTGGGTAGCCTGCGAAAACGGTATTGTCCGGATCGATCCGCAAACGTTTACCGCTTCGAATTTTACCCTGCCGGAAAAAACCTACGTATGGCATTTTTGCCAGCCGGACGACGGTATGATCTGGGCCGCCACTAAAGACGGCATTTTAAAGATCAACCCGGTTTCGGGCGAAATCCGGCACTTCAATCCGGCCAACACGGCGGGCATGGCATCGGGCGAAATTTTGTCCATTCACGAGGCGGCAGGTTTCCTCTGGTGCGGCTCTACCGGCGGTTTGCTGCGTTTCGACCCGAAAAACAATACGGCCGTTACATTTTCTACCCGGCACGGCTTGCCGCACAACCATGTGTACGCAGCCATTCCGGCGGAAGGATCGCTCTGGCTGCCGACCAACAAGGGGCTGGCGCGGGTGTCGCTGGCTTCCGTCGCGAAACCGGACGCCGACCTGGCCGATGTGGATATTTTCGGCGCCGACGACGGACTGCCCCACCATGAGTTCAATACCCTGACCTTTTTGAAAGCCAAAAACGGCATGATCTGGCTTGGCGGCCTCAACGGCATCGTCGCCTTCGATCCCGGGAAACTGGTCCTGAACAAATCGGCCGACAAATCGGTCGTTATCGCCGAGTTCAGCAAATTCGACCAGCAGGCAGACAGTGTGCTCAGTTTCCCGCTGTTCAAAGACCGCTGGCCGGATGTCTTTGTCCTGCGTCCCGAGGAAAAGTTTTTTACCGTCCGTTTCACCCTGCTCGACTACCGCGACCCCAAAGCCAATCAGTACAGCTACCGGCTGGAAGGCTTCGATCCCGACTGGATTTTTGCCGGCAACCAGAACACGGCGCGTTATGCCAACCTGCCGCCCGGCGAGTACACCCTGCGCATCCGGGGCGCCAACCCCAACGGCATCTGGAGCGCCCGCGAGGCTACGGCCGTCATTGTGGTGCAACAGGTGTGGTACAAAACTACGTGGGCCTGGCTGCTGTATGCGCTGCTCGCTGCCGGAATGATTTATGGCGCCTGGCGCAGCCGGGTGCGCCGCTTGCGCCTGACCCAGCAATTGGAACTGGAACATGTGCGCTCGGAAAACCTGAAAGACCTGGAAGCCTTTAAAAGCCGGTTTTTCACCAATATCACCCACGAATTCCGTACTCCGCTGACCGTGGTGCTGGGCATGAGCGGCCAAATCCGGCAAGCCCTCGAAGAGGCCGGAGCAAAGGATAACCGGCCCGACATTCCGGAACTGCTTTCCCGGACAGCCCTCGTGCAGCGCAGTGGCGAAAACCTGCTGCGGCTTGTCAATCAGATCCTCGACCTGGCCCGGCTGGAATCCAACTCCCTGAAAATAAACTACGTTCAGGGCGACGTGGCGGCCTACCTGCGCTATGTGGCCGAGAGCCTGCATTCGCTGGCCGAAACCCGGAATATCCGGCTGGAGGTAGAAAGTACGGCAACGGAAATCGTCATGGATTATGATCCGGACCGGCTGTTGCAGATCGTGCACAACCTGCTGTCCAATGCCATCAAGTTTACGCCGGAAGGCGGCAGGGTGTCCCTGACATTAGAAAACCTGGAAGGTCCGGCCCGCAACCTCGTCATCCGCGTGACGGACACCGGGGCCGGCATTCCGCCGGAAGCGCTGCCCTTCGTTTTCGACCGCTTTTTTCAGGCCGGCAATCAGGCATATGCGGGCGCCTCCGGTTCGGGTATCGGCCTTTCGCTGACCAAAGAATTGGTAAAAGCCATGGGCGGCGATATTACGGCTAGCAGCCAGGTCGGAGAGGGCACGACCTTTACCGTTCGGCTGCCCATCAGCAATAAGGCTGAAAAAGATACAGTGCAAACGGAAAACAGCGATTCGCATAACTTTGAAAGTTTGGTACATCTGTCTGAAAAAGGCGGCCAGCGGCCGGAAACCCATCACCGGCTCCTGCTCATCGAGGACAACCTCGACGTGATGGAATACCTCGCCGCCTGTCTGCGCGACACTTATACCCTCGATTTTGCCTACAACGGCCGGGCAGGTATCGAAAAAGCGCTGGAAACGGCACCTGATCTGATCATCAGCGGCGTGATGATGCCGGAAAAAAACGGCCTCGAAGAGTGCGAAACCTTAAAAAACGACGAGCGTACCAGCCACATACCGCTGGTGTTACTCACCGCCAAGGCCGATATAGACAGCCGGATTGCCGGGTTGCGACGAGGCGCAGACGCTTATCTGGCCAAACCCTTCCACCTCGAAGAACTGAGTCTCACCCTGAACAACCTGCTCGATCTGCGCCGTCAAATGCAGGCCCGCTACTTCGAATGGGCTACCCGCGAAATGCCGCCTGCCGGAATACCCGTCCCGGCCGGCGCCGATCCGGAAAACGATTTTTTAAAAAACTGCGCGCCGTCGTCGAGGAGCACCTCTCCGAAGCTAACCTCGATGTGGAAGCATTGTGCCGCAAAATCGGCATGAGCCGGACGAACCTGCACAACAAACTGAGTGCGCTCACCGGCCTTTCCACCACCCTGTACGTGCGCAAATTACGCCTGCGCCGCGCCAAAGAATTGCTGGCCGGCACCGATGCTACCGTCGCGGAAATTGCGTACGAGGTGGGTTTTAATGATCCGAAATTTTTCAGCCGGGTGTATGCCGAGGAATATGGAGTGCCGCCGAGCGAGGAGCGAAAAAAAGGCATTTTGTAAAATCTCTGCCTATCTTTGCGCCAAGGAAAAAATGTGAAAAGAATTTTATCCATATCCTTTGTACTGCTCATCCTGCTGCAATCATTCAGCAAGGCATGGATTATTATATCTTTCAAGATTAACCAGGATTACATTGCCAAAGTACTGTGTGTCAACCGGGATAACCCGGAGGTTCTGTGCAGCGGCAAATGTGTTTTAACAAAAAACCTTAAAGCCGACGAAGGGCAGAACGGCAAACAACTCCCTCAAAAGTCAAGGGAGCAAAAAGAAA
>WBZQ01002058.1_pt2 | contig 10696 bp, 11 predicted proteins | sample 5204251 | NCBI WGS metagenome assembly WBZQ01 (sample SAMN12412402, study PRJNA552823) | activated sludge metagenome | isolation source: activated sludge from nitrification reactor of wastewater treatment plant... | place: USA: Virginia | collected 2017-09 | reverse complement strand
TGAATTGCTTAAGGAAAAAATTATTCAGGCCAAACAAAATTAATGCAGGTATCTTTTTTATTTACTCTGTGAGTGTTTCTTTGGTACGTATTAAAGCAGCAGCAAAAAAACCATCCGTCTGATGCCGATTAGGCGACAGCTGCAAAAAATTACCTGTATCGAGTGATATTTTTTGTTGTGATAACAAATCTGCGCAACTTACTAGTGCAAATTGCGAATGCGTAGCCAGGAAATTATCAATGACAACCTGGTTTTCTTCGGGCAAGAAGCTGCATGTTGCGTACACCAGCAATCCACCCGGTTTGAGTAAACCGGCCGCGGCAGCAAGGATAGCACTTTGTTTGATACTTAACTCTTGTATGCTTTGTGGGGTTTGACGCCACTTTAAATCGGGATTGCGCCGGAGTGTTCCGAGCCCACTGCAGGGCGCATCTACCAATACACGGTCTATTTTTCCAGACAATCGCTTGATCTTGCTATCTTTCTCGTTTGCGATACGTTGTATGTGAAGGTTGGATAATCCTGAGCGTTTTAAACGAGGCTTCAGATTGTTTAATCGTTTTTCCGAGGTATCGAAAGCATACAGGCGTCCTTTTGAATGCATTAAGGCGCCGAGATGCAAAGCTTTACCACCCGCACCGGCGCAAAAATCGACAACCATTTCACCGCGCTTTGGTGCTAGCAGATATCCAAGCAATTGACTGCCTTCATCTTGCACTTCTATTTTTCCAGAAAGAAAAAGCTCGTGATGGTTAATCGCGGGTTTCCCGATTAGGCGAATTCCGCAAGGTGAATAAGGCGTTTCCTGTGCTGTAATACCATCTTGCTGAAGAATCTCAAGTACCTGGTGGCGTTTTGCGAGAAATGTGTTAACTCGAAGGTCCAGGGGTGCGGGCTTCTGTAACGAAAGTCCTAAATCAAGAATATCAGCATCTGGCATGAATATTTGCAACTTTTTTACTAGCCAAGTAGGAAATTCTGCTTGGACGGACAATGGGAGTGTATCCGGTTTGATTGCTTTAACTTCTGATAACCATTTGGCTTCCGTTTTGCTAATCAATGATGTTAATTCGCGCAGATTCATTCCATGGAATTTAACTAAATAACCTAAGACTAGTGCACGAGGAGTTATTCGCTCGATAAGGCTTTCAAGCAAGAAACGATGGCGCAATATGCCGAAAACTGTTTCTGCAATGAAGGCACGGTCTTGTACACCATATATTGGATTTTCCTGAAAAAAGCGACGTAAGATTGCATCGGCTGGAAATACAAGAGGAAGTATGGTTCGTGTAGCAACAATTGCGGCATCGAGTTGGGGGCGTGAGAGAGGCATCGGTTTCCTAAAGAATGAAGGAGTTAGCTTGAGTCGATTTAGTGGTCGGGTTTATAGCTGATATTAATGCCGGTTACAATTTTATCGATTTCCCGTCCATTATCTTCTACGGAAACAATACGAACGGGCAGCATGTGATTGTTAGGCGCAAGCCATAATTTCCTTTTTAGCTTAGAGTTTTTTTCCTCTTGTCGAGTCAACACTATGGCTTCCATTTCACCAAGAGGGGTATTGAGTATTTCTTTTGTTACTTTGTAATGCGATAGTCGCAGGCTATGTCCGTTGGTGACATAGCGATCAACATGGTGTTTTGGAAGTGGAGCAAACATGAAGTTGTACGATAAACTCAGACGGTCCAGCGTACCTTCTGGCAATTTTTCTTGTACGTGATGGCCATTATGGTGCAATATAATAGTGTGATTTTTCCAGTCAAATACAGCCTCGCTCGGTTCTTTTTTTCCACGTTTTTCATAAGCGCGAGAGGGTTTTAATCCTTGTTTTGTGATGATACCCTCACTGTGACGCACAATACTGTTGGGTTCAATGATTTTGAAAACGCCTGTTGCCTGTGCGTCGCTATTAATAATGTAGCTATAGCCACTAGGCGTGTGTTTAATTTCCATCACTTCATTAATTTCTCCTTGTCCGATATCCGTTATTACTGCGTAACTAATCTCAATGCGCGTTGGAATATCGGTTGCAAATCCTGGGTAGCTGACCATCCACAATAGAAAAATCGTTGCAAGAAATTTCATTTGGGTAATCCTGGTGAATAAAGTACTGTTTCGCTACTACTTGAGTCTATAATTTCAGCGTGATTGCCAATAAGCCTAATTCGATCTTCCATCAACCATCGTACTGCCTGAGGGTAAATACGATGCTCTTGCTGTAAGACCCGGGCAGCAAGTGATTTCTCAGTTTCATTGGGTAATACCGGAATTGCAGCCTGAATGACTATAGGTCCGTGATCAAGCTGAAGTGTGACAAAATGTACGGTACAACCATGAATTCTAATACCTTCTTGCAACACACGGGCATGTGTTTTCAACCCTGGAAATGCTGGCAGTAAGGAAGGGTGAATATTCATTAATCGGCCTTGATAATGTTGTACAAAGCGATTACTGAGTATACGCATGAAGCCAGCCAATGCAATGAGTTTAGGTTGGCAGGCATCAATTTTTTTGGCTAAAGCTGTATCAAAGGCTTCTCGATCTGGAAAACTACGATGATCTAAAGCCATGGTCTTAACACCATATTTTCTTGCAAGTATTAAGCCTTCGGCCTGTGGATTGTTGCTGATGACGGTAATGCGATCGATTCGAAACTCAGCTTCCAACAGTGCCTGCATATTGCTGCCGCGACCGGAAATAAGAATAACCAATGATTTCATGAAGCTGCTAAAAAAGATCCCTATTTACACAACGATAGTGGCTGCTTGATCGATGTTGCGATGTTTAATTTCACCGATTTTCCATACGGTTTCTCCAGTCGTTCGCAAGCTTTGCATGGCTTGCTCGGCATTTTCGGGAGAAATGATAATGACCATACCGATACCGCAATTAAATACGCGTGTCATTTCGTGATCACCAACATTTCCTTGCAGTTGTAGCCAAGTAAATAGTGGTGGCATTTGCCAAGTATCTTTATGTAATACTGCCATTGTTTGCTCGGGCAGGATCCGCGGTATATTTTCGACCAATCCGCCACCGGTAATGTGGGCTAGCCCTTTCACAGGTAATTGTTTAATCAAGTCAAGCACCGCTTTCACATAAATACGTGTTGGCGCCATAATGCTGTCAGTCAATGGTTTTCCGTGGAAATCCATTGATAAATCAATACGATTATTTTCAATAATCTTGCGAATCAATGAATAGCCATTGGAATGTGCGCCGCTCGAGGCTAGGCCTAACACGATATCGCCTTCTTGGATGGTGGCACCATTGATAATGCGTTCTTTTTCAACAATGCCTACAGCAAATCCGGCCAAATCATATTCTTCAGGAGGATACATGCCAGGCATTTCAGCGGTTTCTCCGCCGATCAAGGCACAACCTGCGAGTTCACAGCCTCGCGCGATTCCACGGATGACTGCCGTTGCTGTTTCCACATTTAACTTGCCACAAGCAAAGTAGTCTAGAAAAAATAAAGGTTCAGCGCCTTGTACTAAAATATCATTTACACTCATGGCAACCAGATCGATACCGATACTGTCATGCCGATTAAGCTGAAAAGCCAATTTAAGCTTGGTGCCAACGCCATCAGTGCCGGAAACCAAAACAGGGTTCTGATAGTGCTTGGAAATTTCAAACAGTGCACCAAACCCACCAATGCCATTAAGAACCTCAGGGCGCAACGTCCTGCGGGCAAATGGTTTAATGTTTTCAACCAAGCGATCACCTGCATCCATATCGACGCCGGCGTCACGATAGGAAAGTTGTGTCGAATCAGGCTGATTAAAACTGGATGAAGTCAAATTGAATTCTCACGCGATTGCTAAAAATATTGCTGATAAACTCTGATTTTAACGCAAATAAAGGCTATATATTGTTGTGAATATAAAAATTACTGTAGGGTATGAACTTATGAATAGCCAGCTATCTGTTATTTATTACAAATACAGTTTTGCGGTTATGCCAAAATTAATTCAGCTTGTTCGGTTTTTTTATAGGTGACGGAGTCGTATTTTAACCACAAATTGTTTTTAATGTCGTTTAGATAGCCACGGTTTAGCAACAAGAAAAAGTATATCCTAGGTAGCATAGGCTATACGGAAATAATTTTCACAAGATTATTTTTGATAATGAGGTGAAAATTTATAACCAAAGTTGCATACAAAATATTGCAACATATTCCGAACAAGCAACTCCGGTGAAATCCTTGGAGCAGTTCTTTACATAGTTAGATTTGGGAGATCAAAATTTTTTTGAAGGAGGAATAGGAAATGGATCTTACAACATGGCTGGATGTGGCCATTGGACTTACGCTGATTTATTTGGGCGTAAGCTTATTTGTAACTATCATCAATGAATACATTGCGCAGAAACTTAACATGCGCGGGCGTGATTTGTATGATGATTTGCAGCAGCTCATCGATGATCCGGACGTTAAACAAGCCTTGTTGCACTACCCGGCGTTAAAGCCCTTTTTTAACAATCAACCTCAAGAAACCCCCTCATATATAGATACTAAGATATTGGGACAACTGCTTATCGGCAGCCTCGCCAATACGACCTCAACTTGTAGCTCGATCAAGCAGATAAAGGAAACGATCGATAAATTGCCTGATTCTGCACTAAAAATGCAGTTACAAAGTATTGCGCGCACTGTCGGCGATAAAACCGAAGATATGGTGACGGCGGTAAGTGATTGGATGGACCGTTCTTTGACCATGATGGGTGGAACATACAAACGTAACTTGCAAATCATCAGTTTCTGCATTGGACTTACGCTCACGGTTCTTTTTAATATCAATACTATCACTCTGACTGAGCATATCTATCGCGATAAAGAATTGAGAAGCGCGGTAACGGCTTATGCTATTCAAGTGAGCGAGCAAACCACAAAAGAAACGTTCGACAAGTGCAGTAAGCAACCTGAATTATTCCTAGAGGACCCCGCATGTAAACATTTAAAAGGACTTACTGATGCCCTTCAGGGTCGTAATGATAGCTTGGGCAAATTGCCTATTGGATGGAGTAATGTCACTTTATCATTAGATGGAACAGCAATAGAAATCATTCTGGTTACTTTGCAACATATCGCGGGATGGTTGCTTACTGCGCTTGCGATTTCTCTGGGCGCGCCTTTCTGGTTCGATTTACTCAATAAGGCCGTCAGTGTCCGTCATGGAATGCGCAAGCCGGAGTAGAGGAGTGTTTATACTTATATGATAATTTGATGATTTTAAGGCGTTCCAGTTAAGTTGAGATAATATGGGGATAAATACTTTGATTCCAGCTTCCGCGCTTTGCTCGTTTACTCATAAGCACAAGAGTGCTCAATTAGATTGATTAAGATAATTTGGGCAGAAATAGTAAAAATTTGAATCCGCGTTGCTGATATGAATCAGAATTATGTCGAAACATTCAACATCAACGATTATAATCACCGGCTTTGGCGCTAGTATTTTTCCGAATGTAGGGGTCGTTCATGTCTTTCAGCATAGCCGATTTATTATCGCAACATCGCACGGATAAATTTGACTTTCACGAGCGGTATCTCAATGCCCAGATGGTCAGGGTTTTGAAAACCATTGGCTATGACCGGAATTATCAACGGGCTGTCGGGCAGTATTTGTATGACGAGAACGGTAACGAATATCTTGATCTGTTGAGCGGTTTCGGGGTGTATGCGTTTGGCCGCAATCATCCTACGATTATCAATGCATTGAAAGAAGTATTGTCGCTCGAACTGCCCGACTTGGTGCAGCTTGACGTATCTACTTTGAGCGGTTTGCTGGCAAAAGAGATTTTGACGACAACACCGGATAATTTGGAACGCGTTTTCTTTTGTAATTCGGGTACGGAAGCCGTTGAAGCAGCGATAAAATTCGCCCGCTATGTCACGAAACGCAACCGGATTATTTGTTGTGATCATGCTTATCACGGTTTGACGATGGGTGCGCTATCTTTGAACGGCGAGCAGATTTTCAAGGATGGATTCGGCCCGTTATTGCTGGATTGCGGTTCGGTTCCTTTTAATGATTTGGCAGCGTTGGAGCAGGCACTAAGCAGTCGCAGCGTGGCTGCTTTCATTGTCGAACCGATTCAGGGTAAGGGTGTCAATATCCCTGATGATGACTACCTACCGGAAGTCGAACGGCTGTGCAAGAAATACGGCACAATGTTTGTGGCAGATGAAATCCAAACCGGTATCGGCCGCACCGGTAAATTCTGGGCAATCGAGCATTGGGGCGTGAAACCGGACATGATCTGCATGGCTAAAGCATTATCCGGCGGCTTTGTTCCTGTCGGTGCAGTAGCGATGACGCAGCAGATTATGGAAAGTGTATTTAACCGCATGGATCGTGCAGTAGTTCATGGCTCCACTTTTTCCAAGAATAATATGGCTATGGCAGCCGGTTTGGCTAGCCTGGAAGTGGTCAGAAGGGAAAATCTGTTAGAAAACAGCGCAAAGAATGGTGCTTACATAATCAATCGATTGAACGAACTGACCGGTCAGTATGAATTTTTCAAAGAAGCCCGCGGTAAAGGCTCGATGATTGCGGTTGAATTCAAATCACCCAGCAGTTTGTCGTTGAAAGCCGCTTGGATGATGCTGGAAGCCGCCAACAAGGGGTTATTCTGTCAGATGATTACGATTCCCTTATTCAAGGAACACAGAATTCTGACGCAAGTGGCCGGACATGGCATGAACGTGATCAAACTGCTGCCACCGCTGATACTGACGCAAAAAGACCTCGATCACATCATCAGCGCATTCAGCAAAACGATTGCGGACACCCATCACGTTCCAGGATCAATTTGGGAACTGGGTAAGAATTTAGCTAGTCACGCATTAAAAACTAAAGCCGGTTAAATTTAAATTTTAATCCAGATGAGCAACGAACATTCCAACGAAATCCATTATCTCTGGTGGTTAATTCTAGTCTGTGTGGCGGGTGGTTTGATTTATCTGCTCAGCCCGATACTTACGCCTTTTTTACTGGCAGCCGTGATAGCTTATATCTGTAACCCAATGGTTACCCGTATGGAAAATCATGGAATATCGCGAACGGTGGGTGCGGTTTTAGTGATGCTTCTGTTGAGCGGCGTGTTTGCAGCTCTGATTCTAATCATGGTGCCGCTTTTTGAAGAAGAAGCCAGGCGGCTTCTGAATAAAGTACCGGTTTACTTGGATATGATTAAAAATCACATCATTCCTTTGCTAGAGGCAAGGCTGAACATCAGTTTAGAGCCTGATATGAATTTGCTAAAGGAAGCCATCTCAAAGCACTGGCAAAGCGCCGGTGGTGTAGCGGCAAAGGTTTTGCCGTCTTTAACCAGCGGTGGAATGGCCATTGTTGAGTTTCTAGTTAACCTTTTGCTGGTGCCGGTAGTCTTGTTTTATTTATTGCGTGATTGGGATGTGCTAATCAAGCTGGTTGACGAAATGATCCCGCGTTATTGGCATCATCAGGTTTCGTTACTGGCGCGTGAAACGGATCGGATTCTGGCTGAATTTTTACGAGGGCAATTGTCCGTGATCCTGCTGATGAGTATTTGTTATATCACCGGCTTATGGCTGGTGGGATTGGAATTTGCTTTGCCGATTGGTTTAGTAGCCGGTATTTTAGTTTTCGTACCGTATTTGGGCATGATCGTTGGTTTAACACTGGCGACTTTTGCTGCGTTAATGCAATTCCAAGGCTGGGCAGGAGTTATCCCTGTTTGGATTGTTTTTGGCATGGGTCAATTACTCGAAGGTATGCTGATCACACCTTGGTTAGTCGGCGATCGTATCGGCTTGCACCCGGTGATGGTAATTTTTGCATTACTGGCTTTCGGTCAGTTATTCGGATTCTTTGGCATTTTACTGGCACTGCCAGTGAGCGCCATATTGCTGGTTTGGATACGCCATCTGCATCAACATTATTTGCAAAGTAATCTCTATAATTCGTAACATGCGATGCATCGACGGGGCCGGATAATATCCATCGGATGCATGCCATGCAGCAATTGCTATTAGATATCAAAACCGTACCATTACCTTCGTTGGAAAATTTTGTGCCGGGACGCAATGTTGAATTGTTGCAGTTGCTGGGAAAAATTCTGCAGGGTCGGGAGAAAGAGCGTTTTGTTTATTTGTGGGGTGATCGGGGATGCGGTAAAAGCCATTTGCTGCGGGCAATGACTGCGGCCTATACACAAAAAAGCTTAAAAGCGGTATATTTCTCCGCCCGGCAGCAGCATGAATTTTCAGCCATCGGTACGATGGATTGTATGGCAATCGACGATCTTGATCAGCTTGATGCAGCAGCGCAAGTTGCTTTATTTAATCTTTATAATCAGTTGCGTGATGACGGTGAGACCGTGTTGTTAATGAGTGGCACAGCTGCTCCGATGCATATGACTATGCGGCAAGACTTAGTGACGCGTTTGGGTTGGGGACTGGTTTACCACGTGCTTGAATTGACTGAAGAAGAAAAAATACAGGCTATGAAAAGGTATGCAAATGATCGCGGCTTTCAGTTACCCGAGGAAATTTGCATTTATTTATTACGGCATGGAAAACGGGATTTGCCATCACTAATGATGACGCTGGACGCACTGGATCGGTACTCTCTGATTCATCAGCGGCAAATAACCGTACCCTTAGTTCGAGAATTATTACAGGTGGTTTCATGAATTTAGCATTATTCGATTTGGATAACACATTGATTGCAGGTGACAGTGATTTCCAGTGGGCGCAATTTTTGATTGAAAAGAAAGCATTGGATCGTGAACTGCACGAAGCGAAAAATATTGAATTTTACGAGCAGTACAAAGCTGGAACACTCGATATTCACGAATTCCTTAATTTTCAACTGAAACCATTGGCACGCCACCCGCGCGCGCAACTGGAATCCTGGCGCAGTGAATTTATGCAGAAGAAGATAGTACCGTTGATTGCACCGGGTACACAGCAATTAATTGAGCGTCATAAGCTGGACGGCGATCTTTGTATCATCATCACCGCCACCAACAGCTTCGTCACCTCGCCCATCGCCCACGCGCTCGGCATCGAACATCTCATTGCCACCGAACCGGAAGAAAAAGACGGTGAATTTACCGGCCGCGTGACCGGCACCCCATCATTCCGTGAAGGAAAAATCGAACGCCTGGAAAAATGGCTGGATGCGCATAATCTAACCTGGCTGTCTTTTTTACGCAGCTGGTTTTATAGCGATTCACTCAATGACTTGCCGTTGCTGTGCAAGGTCACCCACCCGGTCGCGGTCGATCCCGATCCGACGTTGAAAAGCCACGCTGAAAGAAATAACTGGCCGATCATTAGCTTACGTTGATGAAACGGATTGGCAATTGGCGGTTTAGGGAGACATTTCCCGGATAAGCTTGCGTCATCCGGGCTACTTGCTGATCGTGGCAAATGCAAAAATTTCAAGTGAGCCGCTAAGCTACATGAATGGGTTGTACTTCTTTGTCGAGCTTATCACCAAGATTTTTTTCGGTGACTTCCAAATCATAATGGGATTGCAAATTCATCCACGATTGCGGATGCACGCCAAAATATTTACCGAGCCTAAGCGCTGTATCCGCAGTGATCGCTCTGTTGCCGTGGACGATTTCATTGATGCGGCGCGCCGGGACGTTGATGGCTTTGGCCAGTGCATACTGCGTAATCGCCAAAGGCTTCATAAAATCTTCCAATAATACTTCCCCAGGGTGAATAGGTTCCAGATATTGCTTGTTCATGTCAAACTCCTAGTGATAATCGACAATTTCCACATCATACGCATCGCCATCGCGCCAGCAAAAGCAAATCCGCCACTGATCATTAATGCGGATACTGTATTGCCCCGCCCGTTTCCCTTTTAATGCTTCGAGCCGGTTTCCCGGTGGAATCTTCAAAAACTCAAGTTCCACGGCAGCATGTATTTGCAACAGCTTCCGTAATGCTGTCCGGTGAATATCCACGGGCAGCTTGAGTGTTATTTGTCTCAAAAAAAGCTTCTTGGTTTCCTTGTTAGCGAAGATTTTTATCATGGCCGCATAGTAACGTACGCCGCTACTAACAACAAGCTGAGGAAACTCTGAAAAACTGCTGCGCTGCTGGCCATGCTGTGTTGAAATCCAGCTCAAAATGCTTATTTACTTCATGTAACCTGCAAAGCCAATCCTCTTCTTTCTCTCTGTCCTATTGCTAAGAGTTTGGTGGTGTGATGTTAAGATGCGGTCATTCGCAGGGAGTGATGTTGGGCTTTCTTCGGCAGCCCAACCTACCGTGCTAAGTCTTTTTGTTATTGGCTTGAAAATAAACTGGGACTGAAAACTTTAAAGCATGAGTTGTCGTCTGCTCATTTTTACTGGAAAACTCTCCATCTACAGCCGCTTTGACAATTTGAATAATGGGAATGGAGATTTCACTTTTGCCACTTTTATTTTTTTCTTCTGATACGTAGACGTGAATTGAGAATTCAATCATCTGTGATTCTAGTTGTTTTTGACCTTCAACATAGCCGGGAGCAATAGAAAGTGGCGACTGTTCTTTTGCAGTGTTGACGGCTGTCGTAATGTCTAATAAAGCCTGTTGCACAAAGTCTTTAAGAGTAATGCTCATTGTTCGATTCCCGTATTGCTATTGAACTAAAGTGCAAAATGATGCGCACAAAAATATAACTATTATCCAGCGCTTTTCTAATCC
>WBZQ01002944.1_pt1 | contig 10702 bp, 7 predicted proteins | sample 5204251 | NCBI WGS metagenome assembly WBZQ01 (sample SAMN12412402, study PRJNA552823) | activated sludge metagenome | isolation source: activated sludge from nitrification reactor of wastewater treatment plant... | place: USA: Virginia | collected 2017-09 | reverse complement strand
GCCGTCGAATTTCGTCAACGTCCAGTTGAAGTCCTGGTTGTAGCAGGACTTCTGCTCTTCGAGGATCGTGATCGCGACCGCCTCGCCGAGCCGCATCGATTCCGTGTAGTCGCTCCTCCAATGCACGCCGGCCCCGTTTCGCCCGATGGCGACGTTGGACGCGACCTTGTTGAGCTCGTTGCCGACGATCAGCGCGGCGCCCTCATAGGGGACCAAGGCCGTTCCATCGGCATTGGGAACAACCGGGTTCTCGACCACGGCGCTCTCATCGAAGAACGCCTTGAGAATCGTCGTGCAGGCGCCCGCCACCGTCGCGTGTCCCGCGCCGTAGGCCGGGTGCGTTGGCGAACCCTCCGGAAACGCCATCGGAAGGAGATAGGTCCCATGGGCCGAACGCACACGGGGCAAGGCACCGCTCGTGAGGATCTCCGCGTGGAGCGGATACGTCTTGGCGCCGGTCTTGTGATTGTGGACGCGCCCACTGTAGGCCTCCGGGCGAAGCCTCCTGTGGACCGACCATTTCTGAAACCACACCGCCTTGAGGGCCCGCGTCGCCACCTCGGTGACCAGGCTGAGAATGTGCGGGCCTCCAAACTCCACAAACCCGATCTGCGTGGAGGAATGGTTGGGCGGCATGCCAGGATCGGTGGGAACGCCCGAACCAAGCAGGATCAGGCAAGCGTGCAAGTAGGCCTGGTACAGCGCGTCGACATGAACCCACTGAGCAAGATCGCGGAGATTGCGGATGTACCGCGGCGTTCCATCGAAGCGGTCTCCGGAGAGCTCACGCCCTCTCTGGGCCGCGAGCCAGTCGGGATACGCGGTCAGGTAATCCACGCCCGGAACCGTCGTCCGCATTCTCTGGCTGATCGTGTTCGCGCCGATCGGAACGTCTTTGAGCAGAAATTGGGACATCCAAGGGCCGACAACGTCGCCCGGCGTCATCCCTCGAAAGATCGTCGTGGGCGTGACCCGGCCTCCCGACTTGGGTCCTCGGAAGACGGAAAGCCGCGAGAGATCCTGACTGGCCTCCGAGACGAGGCCGTTTCTTTCGTAGTCCGTGAAGCTCACATCCCGCAGGAGAGCCATCCAATACAGCTCGGCCATCTCGCCCGCGATCTCGGCTCCGTCGAAGCGAGGCGCGGGCGGAATCCCGACGTGATGCGAGTCGGCGCCCTCCAGGTCGAACGCAAAACCAGCCTGAGGGCTAGTGAGCTTTCGGCCCTCTCCCAGCACGATCCTCTCGAAGTCCGAGGGCCGCCGCGTCTCGAGCGCCCGCAACAAACTGCGATAGGCGTTGGAGTCGACCTCGCCGCGATCGTCGTGCGGCAACCCCTTGGAATAGCTTGCGAAGCGCGCGGCATAGCGATCCTCGTCGCCGTTCGACTCCTGTCGAGGCAGTAGCCGCAACGCGGCGGTTCTGGCCGCGCGAACCCTCAGGCGATAGGCTTCTTCGGCCCGGAAGAACGGGTTGACGAAGCTGGCCTCGCCCTGAGACAAGGCAGCAAGTGTCTCGTCGTTCTCCCCTGAGCTCGCAAACGCAGAAGAGCTCAACCCCAGGGAGGAGCCCAGCCCGGCCGCGGCGGCGCCGGTGCCCAATCCGCGAAGGAACGCACGACGAGGAAGACCCGCGGGCTCTCGTTGAACTTCTTCGCTCTGTGCCATTCGTTCAATTCGCTCGGGTTTTGCGTCTTGCGTGCTCACGATCACTTTGTTCATGTTGAGCCTCCGTTTTCCTTGGGGAGTGTCGCGCCCTAACGGCGGCTCGCGTCTTTGATAGGTCGAACCCACCGGACTTGGTCAACGGCCGGCAAGGCCAGACCGGCCACGGCGCCAGATGACATCCGTCGCTATAGGAGCGCCTTATTGATTGCCATCGATTAGCGCCCGGTTGCCTTCGCCCGAGACTGGCGCCGCGGCTCGGCCGGCGCCCTTTCGAAGCGTCCGACGGCGCTCGTCATCTTGATCACGGCGAGAAGGGCTTCGTTTACGGCCGCATCTGTAGGGAAGGCCTGGGCAACCTTGGGATCAAGAAGCACCAGATTCGTACCAGCGCGATACCTTGCGACGTACTTTCCTCGAACGCCGCCCTTCATGGATGCGAAATCATACTCCGGTCGAAGGTCGTCGATCTTGTCGCTAGCTTTTGGCTCACATCTGGGAAAGTCGTCGAGAGGGGATCGCCCATAGCGGTTGCAGCCTCATGAAAGTCTATGCCGTGTTTTCTTTCGTTGGTTCTCGCCTTGTTCGGATCCCAAGAGAAAATCACGGCTCAGCCCGTGCCGGAGAGTAGGGGTTCGCAAAGGCCGGCTAGCCTCTCGTCGCCTCACGGCTAGCCTCTCCGGCCCGCCCCGTCGCCACCATCAGCACCCAATGCACGATGCCCGCGGCGGCGAAGCCCACAAACCATGCGTAGTCGTAAAGGCCTTTGAGCGCGGGAATCACGAGGCCGCCCCAGGCGACCGCACAGCCGACGAGCGTCGCGATCACGGCCGCTGGGTTCCAGCCGCCGTTGTAGCGGTAGGCGCCTTCCCGGAGATAGAGATCCTCGAGCCTCAGCGTGCGCCTTCTGATGACCCAATAGTCCACGATGAGGACCCCCGCGATCGAGCCCAGCCCTCCCGAATAGCCCAGGAGCCACGTGAAGATGTAGCCCTTCGGGTCCGCGAGGAGCTTCCACGGCATCATCGCGATGCCGATCAGGCCTGTGATCAGGCCTCCGGTCTTGAAGCTGATCCACTTGGGCATCGCGTTGGCAAAGTCGTTCGCGGGAGAGACCACGTTCGCGGCGATGTTGACGGCGAGCGTGGCCACGACCACCGAGAACATCGCGATCGCCACGATCCAGGGATCCTGGAACTTGCCAACCAGCTTGACGGGGTCCCAGATCGGCTCGCCGAAGATGATCGCGCTCGCGCTGGTGATCAGAACGCCCATGGCCGCGAACAGAAACATCGTGGTCGGCAGCGCGACGGTCTGCCCGAGGGTCTGTTCCCGCTGGCTTCGACCGAACCGAGTGAAGTCCGGCATGTTGAGCGACAGCGTCGCCCAAAAGCCGATCATCGCGGTCAGCGAGGGCACGAAGATCGGCAGGAACGCCTCGAGAGTTGTGAACTTCCCCGGCTTGGCAAGGAGCGGCCCGAACCCATCGGCCTCCTTCACCGCCCAATACAGGAGAATTCCGGTCACGACGAGGACATAGGGCGCCGCCCAGTTCTCGACCTTGCGCAGGAGATCCATGCCCTTGAAAATAATGAAGATGTTCAGGCCCCAGAAAAGCAGGAACGAGATCCACTCCGTTGTGGTGTGGCCGTCGAACCCGCGACCCAGGAGCCCGTGCCAACCCGGAATGATCGCCGCGAAGAACGTGTGAATGGCCTCGCCGCCAATCCAGGCCTGGATTCCAAACCACCCGCACGCGACGAGGGCGCGCATCAGCGCCGGAAGGTTCGAGCCCGAGGTTCCGTAGGCGGCGCGCGCGAAGACCGGAAACGGGATGCCGTACTTGGTTCCGGGGTGGGAATTCAGGAGGATTGGAACCAGCACGATCGTATTGCCAAGGAGAATGGTGAAAAGCGCCTGCTTCCAGTTCATTCCGGCGCTCATGAGGCCTGAGGCCAGCATGTACGTCGGGATGCAGTGCGCCATCGAGATCCACAGGGCCGCGTAGGTGTAGGTTGTCCAGACCCGCGCCGGGAGAGGAACCGGGGCCAGGTCTTCGTTGTAAAGCGGGCTTCTTTCGATCGCGCGGCGGTCGTGGAGATCCACGCGGCCGTCCGGGTAGTGAAGCTCGTTGTCGAGTCCGCGGTCCGCGCTCAATATCGGCCTCCTCGTTTTCGATCCTGGTCCAGGTTCCCGTCAGCCGTGCAGGCCGCCCGGCACGAATGCCCGCCCGGCAGCCACGCGATCGTTCCAGGTCTCAGCGGGCCCCTCGTCGACCCGCACCATCGAGATGCAGTCGTCGACTGGACAGACGATCGCGCACAAGTTGCAACCCACACATTCGGTCTCGTCCACCCACGGCACGCGATAGGCGGGGTTTTTCTTCCAGGCCTCGTGCGAGTCCGCGGCGTAAGGGGCGCTGTGGCCGGGATGGGGGATCTCCCACGGCCGGTGAATGCACTGGTGGGCTCCGTCCTGACAGGCGACGAAGCAAAGGTCGCAGCCAATGCACTTGTGTGCGTCGATGCGTGCCTTGACCTGATAAGTCAGGTCGAGATCGCCCCACTCGGTGAAGGCGGGGACGGCCCGGCCCTGAAGCTCCCGCACGCTCGACATGCCGCGTTCATCGAGAAAGTCGTTCAGGCCCTCGAGCATGTCCTCGACAATGCGATAGCCGAAGTGCATGACCGCCGTGCAAACCTGAACCGATGTGGAGCCAAGCGCTATGAACTCCGCGGCATCTTTCCAGTTGGCAATTCCGCCGATCCCGGAAAGCGGGACGCCAATGCGGGGATCCCGCGCCAGCGCGCCGACCATGTGCAGCGCGATCGGCTTCACGGCCGGGCCACAATAGCCGCCGTTTGTAGAGCGGTTCCCCACGACCGGAATCGGGACCATGTTGTCGAGGTCGACGCCGATCAGCGACTTGATGGTGTTGATCAGGGAGAGCCCGTCGGCCCCCCCGGCCACGGCCGCGAGGCCGGGTTCCAGAATGTCGCCGACATTGGGCGTCAGCTTGATCAGAACCGGCGTCCTGGCAAACTCCTTGGCCCACGACGTGATCTCGGTCAGGACCGCCGGCTCCTGCCCGACCGCCGAGCCCATGCCCCTCTCGCACATGCCGTGAGGGCAGCCGAAGTTCAGCTCCAGACCGTCGCAGCCGGTGTCTTCGGAACGCTTGATGATCTCTTTCCAGTCCTCCTTGGACTCGACCATCAGCGACACGATCACCGCGTGGTTCGGATAGCGCTTCTTGACTTCGCGAATCTCCCGGAGGTTTACCTCCAGCGGGCGGTCTGTGATGAGCTCGATGTTGTTGAGCCCCATCATGCGCTTGCCGGAGAGGTTGACCGCGCCGAGTCGCGACGAGACATTGACGATCGGATCGCCCAATGTCTTCCACACCGCGCCGCCCCAGCCGGCATCGAAGGCGCGCATCACCTGGTCACCGGAGTTGGCCGGTGGCGCCGAAGCGAGCCAGAACGGGTTTGGGCTCTTGATGCCCCGAAAATCGATAGAGAGATCAGCCATGGCAAGCCTCCACGCGGTTGTCGAAAAGTTCCTTGGAAAGGCCGCTCAGCCGTGGGGAGCCGCGGTTCCGACGAGCGGAAGAGCGGTCTTGGGCGGCCCGGAAGGGGGCGCGGCAAGGCCGAACGAAAGGAGCATCGCCCTCGCGGCGATCTTGCCCTCCTCGACGGCATTGACGACCTCCTTGCCCCCGTTGAACGCGTCGCCGCCGACGTAGACCTTCGAGTTGCCCGTGCGCCCGGTCGCCGGATCCGCGACGAAACGGTTCGAGGCGTCCACGGAGACCCCGGGGAAGAGCCCCGCGAGCTCCCCGAGGCGACTCTGGCCGATCGCGACCAGGATCAGGTCCGCTTCGAGATCCTCTTCCGAGCCCGGAAGCGGTTTGCCATTCTGCGACCAGGCGATCGTCAAGGCCTCAAGCCCTGCGGTCTTCGCGCCTTCCGCGCGCTTGACCCGGAGCGGGACCCGACCGAAGAGAAACCTCACACCTTCGGCCCGCGCGCGTTCCCGCTCGTGCAGGTAGCCGGACATCTCGGCCTCGCTCCTTCGGTAGACGAGCGTGACGTTGGGTACCCCGAGACCGGCCAGCTCTCGCGCCGCGTCGAGCGCGGTGTTGCCGCCGCCCACCACGATCGCGTTCCTGGGCGCTCCGAGCTCGAAGCCTGGGTGGGTCTTCATCCTCTCGATCCAGGCGGTCGCGCCAAACACACCGGGGCCATCTTCACCCGGGATGCCCATCCGGCGGTCGCCGCCCAATCCGACTCCCAGAAACACCGCGTCGTACTCGCTCGCAAGCCTCGGAGCCAGCGCGGGGCCCACGTCCACGCCGGTCTCGATGCGGACCCCAAGCGACTCGATGAAGGCGACCTCGCGTTGGGCATCCTCGGCGTTCATCTTGTACGGCGCGATTCCGGTGGCGTTGAGCCCTCCCGCGATCGCGCGCCGCTCGAAGATCACGGTCTCCACACCTTGAAGAGCCAGCGTGCCCGCACACGAAAGCGACGCCGGGCCGGCCCCGATAAGCGCGACCCGCCGCGGGACGCGCGGCTTGGGCGTCAACACGCGCCGGCCGCTCGCGAGCACGGTCTCGGTCGCGTAGCGCTGAAGGCGCCCAATCGCGATCGGAGGAATGTCCTCGTGGTTGTACACACAGGCGCCGACGCAGAGCACCTCCACCGGACACACCTTCGCGCACGAGTAGCCAAGCAGGTTCGATTGGAGGATCGTGCGCGCCGAGCCCGTCACGTTCTCGTTGGCGATCTTGCGGATGAAGGACGGAATATCGATGTGCGTTGGGCACGCGGTGATGCACGGCGCGTCGTGACAGTAGAGGCAGCGGTTGGCCTCGGCCAGCGCTTCACCCCGCGAAAAGAGGGGCTTGTAATCCGGAAACCCCTCCTCCAGGCGACCTGGCCCGAGGGCCGGAAGCGGGACGCCGCCGTTCGATCCGCTCAGGCTCTTCATCATTGGGCCCATCCTCGGAACGACTCCTCAAGAATGCGCAAGGCCTCGTCCACCTCCGCGCCGTTCACGACGAGGGCCGGCGCGATGCGAATCACGTTGCCGTAGAGGCCGCCCTTGCCAATCAGGAGCCCGCGCGCCTTGGTCTCTTCGAAGAGCCGCGCGGCCTTCTCGGGAGCCGGCGTGCGATCCTGTATGGTTTCGTCGGCGACGAGCTCCAGGGCCTGCATCAGGCCTTTGCCCCGAACGTCTCCAATGGTGCGGGGGAATTGGCGCTGGAGCCTGACGAGGCCCTCGCGAAGAAGCTGTCCCATGGCCTCGGCGTTCTCCGGCAGCCCGTTGTCCTCCATGAACTGAATCGTCGCGTTGGCCGCGGTCGCGGAAATCGGGTTTCCTCCAAACGTCGACAGAGAAAGCGCCTTGAGCGAGTCCGCGACCTCGGGCGTCGCGATCGTGGCCCCAAGCGGGAGGCCGTTGGCGATGCCCTTGGCCATCGTCATGATGTCGGGCTCGACATTCCAATGCTCGATGCCGAACCACTTGGTTCCGGTGCGTCCGAACCCGGTCTGGACCTCGTCGCAGATGAAGACCCCGCCAAACTTGCGAACAATGCCCACAGCGATCTCGAAATACTCGGGAGGGGGCGTGACGAACCCGCCGACGCCCTGAATGGGCTCCGCGAGAAAGCCGGCGATCTGCCCGGTCGTGGTCGTGCGGATCAGCTCCTCGAGGTCCTTGGCGCACGCGACGCCGCAGGAGGGATACGTGAGCTTCAAGGGGCAGCGGTAACAGTAGGGCGACGGCGCGTGCTTGACCGCCGCGACCTGCGTGGGGACGGCCCTCCAAGGGCTGTGCGCGGTGAGGGACTGCGCGAGCATCGAGCGGCCCGAATAGCCGTGCCTTAACGCGACGATCTCCAGGCGTCCCGTGTAGACCTGAGCCAGCATGACCGCGGTCTCGTCCGCCTCGGTCCCGGACACCGTGAAGAAGCTCTTCTGAAGACGGCCAGGCGAGATCTTGGCGAGGCGCTCGGCGAGCTCGACGATCGGCAGGGTTGGGTAGAGCGTCGAGACGTGCCCAAGGCGGTCGATTTGGGCCTTGACCGCGGCGTTGACACGGTCGTTCGCGTGCCCAACCGAGACCGTGAGGATCCCGCCGAAAAAGTCCAGGTAGCTTCGGCCGTCGGCATCTCTCAGCCTGAGGCCCTTGCCCTCGGCGAGGACAAGCGATTCTTTGTAGTAATTGCCAACCGCCGGAAAGAGAAACTCCTTGTGCTTGGCGCGCACGGTCTCGGAATCAAGCGCAGCCTCGAGCGCACCCGTCGCCAACATGTCCGTCGAGGCTTGGGAAGGGCTCATCTCGGGCGCCTCTTGAGGAACTCTCCGCGCCCGGCGCGCCCCCGAAACACGCCGTCCTTTACCACGATCTCGCCTCGCGAGATCACGGTCTCGGCGGCTCCCTTCACAACCCGACCCTCGTACGGCGTGTAGTCGACCCGGTGGTGAAGCGTCGCCGCCGACAGCGTGACGCTTCTTTCGGGGTCGAAGATCACGAGATCCGCGTCCGAGCCGGGTGCGATGGTTCCCTTTCTTGGGAACAGCCCGAAGATTTTCGCCGGAGACGTCGAGGTCACCTCGACAAAGCGGTTCAGCGAGAGGCGCCCGCGATGGACGCCGCCGTCAAAGAGCAACGACATGCGGGTCTCGATGCCGGGGGCGCCGTTGGGGATCTTCGAGAAATCGTCCTTGCCCAACTCCTTCTGCCCCTTCATGCAGAACGGGCAATGATCGGTGGAAACCGCTTGGAGGTCGTTCATCGCGAGGCCCCGCCAGAGCGCCTCTTCGTTGCCCTTGGGCCTCAAGGGCGGCGACATGACGTACTTGGCGCCCGAAAAGCCCGGCTCCTCGTAGTTCTCGTACGAGAGGAACAGGTACTGCGGGCAGGTCTCGGCATGCGCGGGGAGACCGCGATCCCGTGCCTCAGCGATCTTTTCCAGGGCCTCGTGCGCCGATAGGTGCACAACATAGAGCGGGACCTCCGCCATCTCCGCCAGGCAGATGGCCCGGTACGTAGCTTCGGCCTCGGCGCGGGCCGGCCGCGTGAGCGCGTGATACTTGGGCGCGGTGTGTCCCGCGGCGAGCGCCCGCCTCACAAGGACGTCGATCACGTCCCCGTTCTCCGCGTGCATGCAAATGGTCCCGCCGTTTTGCCCGGTTCGGAGGAGCGCGCGGAAGATCGAGCCGTCGTCCAGCATCAGGACGCCGCGGTACGCCATGAAGAGCTTGAAGGACGTGACGCCTTCCCTCACCATCACGTCCATCTCGTCCTCAACGGCCTGAGGCAGGTCCGTGATGATCATGTGGAAGCCATAGTCGATGGCTGCCTTGCCCTCGGCCTTGCGCATCCAGGCGTCGCGGGCGTCGCGCAGGGTCTGGCCCTTGTACTGGATCGCGAAGTCGATGATCGACGTCGTGCCGCCGAACGCCGCCGCGACCGTGCCGCTCTCGAAGTCGTCGGCCGAGGTCGTGCCTCCGAACGGCATGTCGAGGTGCGTGTGAACGTCGATCCCACCCGGAAGCACGAGCCGGCCTTGGGCATTCAGGGTCTCGACGTCCTGAACCTCAAGGGAGGTCCCAACCGCGGCAATCCGGCCATCCTCCACCAGGACATCTCCAACGTAGTCGTCGACCGCGGTGATCACGCGGCCGCCCTTGATCAGAAGACGCTTCATCTCTGTTGGCCTCTCAGATCAACTGGGTCAGGGGGCCGTAGGTCTCCGGGCGCCGGTCGCGGAAGAATTGCCAGGTCCTCCGCACCTCCTCGATCATGTCGAGGTCCATCTCGGCGACCACGAGCTCGTCCTTGTCCTCCGAGCCGGTCGAAAGGAAGCTCCCGCGCGGGTCCACGAAGTACGACGTCCCATAGAACCGGCCGATGTTCCAGGGCGCCTCGGTTCCCACGCGGTTGCTGCACCCCATGAAATAGCCGTTCGCGACCGCGTGAGCGGGCTGCTCCAGCTTCCAGAGGTACTGTGACAACCCGGCCACCGTGGCCGACGGGTTGAACACGATCTCGGCGCCGTTGAGGCCGAAGATGCGGGCGCCCTCGGGGAAATGTCGGTCGTAGCAGATGTAGACCCCGATCTTGGCATAGCGCGTTTGGAAGACCGGATAGCCGAGGTTTCCAGGCTTGAAGTAGTACTTCTCCCAGAAGCCCGAAGTGTGTGGAATGTGGTTCTTGCGATACTTGCCCAAGTAGGTCCCGTCTGCGTCGTACACAGCCGCGGTGTTGTAGTACACGCCCGCCTGCTCGCGTTCGTAGACCGGGATGACCATCGCCATCTGGTATTGCTTGCCGATCTTCGCCAACGTCTCGGTCGTGGGGCCCGGAACCGGCTCGGCCGCGTCATACCAGCGTGGGTCCTGGGACGGGCAGAAGTAGGGCCCGTTGAAGATCTCCTGAAGGCAGAGAATCTGGACGCCCCGCTTTCCGGCTTCGTGGATGAACGGCAGGTGAAATTCCAGAGCTGCGTCCTGCACGGCCTTCACCCGGGATCCGTCGTCGACCACGGGGTTGTGCGTCTGGATCAGCCCACCTAAAACCTTGCGCGGCATGCAAGCCTCCTTCGATTTGGGAACCTCATCAGAACCACCTCTCGATCACGACCTTCTTGTCCGTGTAGAACTCGACGCCGTCGCGGCCGTGGGCCTTGAGGTCTCCAAAGAAGCTGGCCTTGGCCCCGCCGAACGGGAAGAACGACATCGGCGCCGCCACCCCGATGTTCACGCCCACCATCGTGGCCGGGGCGTGATACGAGAACTCGCGCGCGGACTTGCCGTTGGTGGTGAAGATCGAGGTGGCGTTGGCCTGCGGGTGCGAGTGCAGAAGCTCGATCGCAGCCGGAAGGTCGGGCACGTTCATGATGCTCAGGACCGGCCCGAAGATCTCCTCGCGCCCGATCGTGGAGTTGGGATCCACCCGATCGAAGACCGTTCCGCCCAAAAAGTAGCCCTTCTCGCGCCCCGGCACCGTCAGGCCGCGGCCGTCGAGG
>WBZQ01002943.1_pt1 | contig 10702 bp, 11 predicted proteins | sample 5204251 | NCBI WGS metagenome assembly WBZQ01 (sample SAMN12412402, study PRJNA552823) | activated sludge metagenome | isolation source: activated sludge from nitrification reactor of wastewater treatment plant... | place: USA: Virginia | collected 2017-09 | reverse complement strand
AGATCCTGACTCTGTGTTTCTGAGGGCGGCTGGGCCACAAGGGTGTTGGCCCGAGAAAGAGGCGCACACGTGAGCGAGGACGACATGGGAACGGAGACTTGAACAGGCGCAGATGGGCATCGGTTCCGCACGCACGCCGGCTAAGAAGCTGTTCACGACCTTGCGTGCGGAGCTTTGTGTCGATCTTCTCCACGGCTGGTTACCACTCAACACGCAGCGGCACCGGCTGAGTCTTCGGCCAGCGTTCGGCGCTTAGAAGAATCCCGTGGCTCTTGTTCGATGGCGCATTACTCGCGAAACTCGACCCACGAGGTCTGGAACGTTGCCGAGGCGTGCTCACGTCATCTAAGTTGACGTGACGGGTTTCTACCTCGCCGGTCGTCGCGACGGCGACCCTCCGTCGTGTCCAAGGCGTTCATCGTGGCAGGGTGACCTGCTCGGCTGGCACACGGTTCGTCGGGTGTGTCGTGTGCCTGCACCTGCTGGAGGGAGGTGTCGTCGCGACGGGATGACCGATGTTTAGATTCGAACGTGGCCTTGTGCGAAGCATGTGCCCTGCGTTTCCAGGCAAAGACGGATGGGTAGCGGGAGTGTGTTTCCCTTGCTGCGGAAAAGACCAGAGCAAGCCCGGATTGGCCTGCATGATATTTGTCGGTCGAAGGTGATCCCTTCATTCGAGGGGAAGCAAGGAAGGCGTAGGAAGGCCCACGACCGTTTCGTCTCACAGCCGTCTCGGTCCGTAAGTCCTGGAGAGCCAGATGTTGACGCGCACTCTTTCGTGCCCATCTTCGTGGCTCATGCAGAGATTGCTACGAGTCTGGGAGGCAGTTGCAGTGTTCTCGGTACGAATGGTCGGTACCTGCGGTTGGTCCAGATAGTCGTCTTGATGGGGCACGCGCAAGGGGAGTCCGGTTGGCCTCCTACTGCATGGTGAAAGAGAGGTCGAAGAGGGAGGCGGCACAGTGCTCCGACGCTCCCGGTTGGGACACGAGAGGTTGTACCCATGAAACAATGAGGTGACCGTTCGAGTTACGAGTTCTCAGGATGGTCGTACGTCCAAGGTGGGAATATCAATGATCATCAGCGTTCTCTTTGTTAATCCAACTCCATAATATTCTTCCAGGCGGTGAATGTGCCCGCGAGCGACTCCTCCTTGATGAGGCGAATGGTCCCATTCAGGCGGGTGAGGGGCGTTCCCAGATAACGATCGACCCGATAGCTCGCGGGTTGTCGCCGCATGAGCTTGTTGAACACATCCAGCATTCGATGAGCGGCGTTCACCACTATCTCGGGTGCGAACGATTCGGAGACTCTCTTTAAGACATGATAGGTGACGAGCTGAGCTAGATGCTCGTGCACACAAGGGGCAATATTTGAGTAGGTGCGTGTCAATGCCCGAAGTCGTGACTGGCAAATCTCTTATCTTGGATCGCTTTCAGATGGTCTTCAGCGGTGACTGCCAGATGGATGGCTGCATGTGCATATTCATGATAGCGAATGACATAGGTGAGGTCCCATTCATCGCAGTCCAATATGTGCGCAGCTTTTTGGATATTGGGTTGAAAAAGCGTGATGCGTTGGTTCTTCGGATCATAGTTTCTTAAGACCTCGTCGATGGTGAGGAGCTCGGTTTCGTTGGATAACAGGGGTGCTGGAGGCGCATCGTCAATTGCATAGCCAGGATCCTTTAGGAATTGTGAGTACCCAGCCAACGGTAGTACCAGATGGTCGGGCCGCAGGCCCCCATGAAGAATATCGATGTTCATGATGTTTTCTGCAAATTCAGCCAATTCAGATGCGTCGAAGGTCATACACCACCTCTTAGGAAGCAATGGGCTACAGCCGTCTACGAGATTGCGCACGGCTGCTGGCAGGGATTGCCGATTGTGGTTCAGAACGAAGCAAAGGTCTGGTCCGAGGGTACTTTTCTCTAGAGGTGTGTCCTGCTTGCCGTCGCGACGGAACGGCACGCGTGAAGCTCCCCTGAGATGGTTTGTGTCTCATAAAACCCTCTATGCCTGACCACCAGTTTTTCCGACACTCACCGACACTTGAGTGTCGGTACGCCCTTCACTTGTGTGCAGAGTGGCGCATAACGTCTTCATGGCTCACAGCGAAGAGCCGCGATTTTGTTGCATGGCGAGGAGCCAGGCGTCAGGACATTACAACGATTTCCCGACGCCTGGAGGCCCGGTTTCCTATAGGGTGCCGCGCCAAACACTTGTGTTGACGCGGCGTTCCTCTTAGGCCGCTTCCTCAGTGTCAGCTGAAGTAGCGGTATCCGAAGTGTCGCCCTCCTGGAGGCGGTCATGGGGTTCGTCCAGGGCATCAATGGCCCGGAGGTTTCCCTGCGGAATTAAGTGTGTATAGATGTCAGCCGTTGTGGCGATCGAGGCATGACCGAGTTGTTCACTCACGTACTTCAGGGTGATCCCATGGCGGTCGCCTTTGAGGAGCAAACGGGTAGCAAAGGTGTGCCGGAGGTCGTGAATCCGAAACCGGCGAAAACCGGCCTTCCGAAGGACCATGTGGAACACGTTCGTCCGAACGTAATCCTGACTGATGGGATCTTTCCCTTGTCCAGGAAACAGCCAGATCGGGGGGTGTTCCCAACGACGGGCAGCTTCGAGTCGCTGTTCGGTAATATGGTTCTTGAGCACTTCGGCAAGCTTGCGCGCGAGATCCACGCAGCGGCCCTTGTCAGTTTTAGTGGTTTGAATGCCACCAAAGGTCCAATTCCGGACGACTGAGATATAGCGTTCCTTGAAATGTATGTCGCTTGGTTGAAGGGCCAAGGCTTCTCCAATACGGAGGCCGGTTCGCAGCAGGAGGAAAAATAAGACATACCACTCAGGGGCATAGCGTTGGACGGCTTCGAGAAACCGCTTCTCCTCTTCTTCCGTGAGCGGGACGACTAGAAACTTGGCTGGAGACCGAAAGAACTGATCAAGATCCTCTGCGTGGTTGCGTGAAACCAATTCGTCACGGAACGCCGTTTTCATCACGCGTTTGATGACTTGATAAACGCTTCGCTTGGTCCGATCCGTGAGCTTCTCACGATCGTCCGTGCGGCGTGCTATCTCCTCCAGGATCCCCGTTCTGATCACCTGGCGAGTGAGGGCGGCCATAGGGACGTTTCCGATGGTCGGGTAAAGCCAGCCTTTTAGAATTGAGCGATACCCTCTCAACGTCGAAGGCTTATAGGCAGAGGTGTGTTCTTTGAGCCATTGTTCGGCATAGTCCTTGAAGATCAGTGGGCCTTGGAGCTTCTTGGGAGCTGGTCCTCGGACTTGATATTTGGCCGGATCAAACCGTCCTTCATCTTGCTCCACTTTTGCCTTGGCGTAGATCTTTCGTGCGGTGGACTTGCTGTGGAATCGCCCAAAGACGACGGGCTTTCCGTTATGGTACAGGCGGATGTAGTAAATGATCGTGCCGTTGTTAAGTTTTCGCTCACAAATGCCTCGGTCTTTGGAGTCCTTAGAGTGTGTGGTCGTCATGATGTGTGTCCTTTCTGGTTACTGTGCACTTTGATTGTGAAGGGCCTTGAAGGGAAGCATGCAGCCTGGCCCCGTGGCTGCGTTACTGGTAATCAGCTGATCCGCCATTGCGGCGTAGAGTATGCTCACCAGCTTGGTCCGCATGTGGCAGCAGTGCTGCAGGGAATATTGTTTCAGTTGGCCCTGAAGCCACTCTGCGATCATTTCGCTCGTGAGATCCCGGACAGGAGTTGGCCCAAAAGCAGGCAACAAATGCTTCGTGCAGAGCGATCGAACGATCTCCTGGGTGTCCGCAGACCAGCCGTCACGTGTGGCAAGGAACCAGCGATAGGCATAGTCGGCAAAGGAAATTCCAGGGTCTGGTGGTGGCCCGGTCGGTTTTTGGCTCTGGTGCTGGGGGCGTCCTGATTGAAAAAGCCGGGTTCCCTGACGTCGTTTTCGCTTTGGTTTGTGTTTCTGCGCAAGCGTCCAAGAATGAAGAAGAAGGTCCACGACGGGCTTCAACAAGGCCTCTTTCTGAAGTGCCGTGAGTTCCTGCACCTGGGCATCTGTCAATGAAGGAAACGCTGCTAATGCACGTTGGACCTGTGCTTTGAGGTAGTAGTCTTCGGCGTCCTGCAATGATGAGAAACGGCGATACTTCACGTCATGGTTATGGGTAAGAGCCAGGAGCCATCGAGGATCTCCGTTCTTCACGAAAACCTTTCGTATGCCACGAATGGGTTTGCTCACTGAGGAGTGACGCTTCGGTGAGAAGGGCTTGCGGTGGCGGAAGTCCTGGCCAAGCTCAATGGGGCGCCAGTTCCGTAGCATCCGAGCGAGGGGCTCTGCGACAGGAGGATGGGCAGCTATTGTCTGTTCGAGCAGTCCCTGTTGCTCGGGCGTCAATTCAGGGAAACGTTGAAGCGCCTGCTGCAAAGAAAACTCATCATAAGCACGCTGCGCGTCATCGTGTGTGGGGTAGCGTCCAAGCGTGTGCTCATGATGTTCGTAATACACACGCACATAGATCCATTGCGTACCATCTTGGTACGTCGCACAGGTGAAGGGGCCTTTGCGGACACGGGTATAACGAGAATCCATGGGAAGAACCTCCGGGTTAATGAGAAACACAGGAGGAGGTCCCGGGATGGCTCTCGTGTACTAACGCCATGGACGAGGACGGGCGAATAAAGGGAAAGATGTCGACGACGGGGAAAATGGGATAGAGGGAGGAGGCTAGTTATCGGTACAGGAATTTCGGCAAAAGGTGTGATGGCTTCAACAATATAACGTAATGAGTCACAACGAGCAGGAGGGATATTCGCTCTCTAGCGCCGATCATGTTCGGTAGAGAAGAGGTGCTACAGTTGAGTGGATGCGTCCTCGATCGAAGAAGGATAACCCCATCGACCCGAGATGGATCGAGCAAGGAGTCCAGAACAACATGTGGTTGAGCCACATGTTGAATCTTCAAGCAATTCAGGTTTGGCAAACACATAAGGGCCTACGTTGGAAGTTCAGAGCGGTGACCGTTGAGCCACCACAGCAGTGCCCGGGTTGTCACACTAGCACCTCCTTCCTCAAGTATGGACGTAAGGACTTTCGCTTCGATGACCTCCCTCTGCACGGATTGCCTGTCCGTGTCCGGCTCACTCGTCAACGCTATAAATGCGTTCACTGTTCGGTGTTGTTTTTCCCCTCGCTCGACTGCCTTGATGCGTCGCGACATGCCACACGCCGCCTGGTCGAAGCCATCGCACGCAATTCCCTGCATCGTCCGTTCTCGCATGTTGCTAAAGAATATGGGGTGCATGAGGCGACTGTCCGTCGGGTAGCCCATTCCTTCTTTCAAGCCGTCGATGCCATCGCGCATCTTCCCACGCCTCGATGGCTGGGTATTGACGAGGTCACGATCCGAGGGACCCCGCGGATCGTGTTGACGAATCTCCAACACAAGCTCGTCTATGACATCCTTCCTGATACCAAGCCAGGCACGATCAGTACGTTCTTGAGGAGGATGCCAGGCCGTGAGGAAGTCGCGGTAGTCTGCATGGACCTGTGCACCCAGTACCGGAAGATCGTGCGAGACATGTTGCCTGATGCGGTGATTGTGATCGATAAGTTCCATTTGATTCAACTAGGGACGAAGGCGGTCGATCATGTGCGACGAGCCTTAAAACGACGCCGGGGGGTGAGGCTGAAATACGACACACGTATTGTCCGAAAGCGCCGGCATAATCTGAGCGCGCAGGATCAAGACGCACTGGAGTACTGGAAGGCCTCAGTCCCGGCATTAGCGACGGCCTATGAGCTCAAAGAGTCGTTCTGCGAGATCTGGAGCGCCCCGACTCAGTCGCGTGGTCGTGCGTTATATCAGGCGTGGGAAAAGCAATGTCTCACGTTGGCACCGGACGCGTTCCGACCCCGAATCAATCAGGTTCGTCAGTGGCAGAAGGAAGTCTTTAATCTTTTCAAGTGGCCGAATATCACGAATGGCTATACGGAGCGCGTGAACGGAATTGCCAAACATGTCAATCGCACCACGCGGCGATTGGCTTTCGACGCATTGCGGGTCAAGCTGTTGTATGTCCATGGGTATCGACGCCCCCCAACAGGCGCGAAATTAGAACCAAAGACGGAATGGCCCGAGCTTCAGGTTTTGTCAGGGGAGGAGGATTACGCGGGGCCTGTTCCTCTCCCACCCAAAGATACAGTAGCCGCGTTAGCAGACACGTTCATTCGAGAGCATGAGTGGAATGATTCGCCACAGGCGCGTCCTGGACGACGCGTTGAGACGCTAGAAGATGTGAGGCGGATGGAGAATGCCACTCGCGATGATTCCGACTCTGCGACAGTGCAGCGGTCTTTGTCCGAGGTTGCATAACAGTCTCGTCACACTCTTTGCCGAAAAGCAAAATGCCCGGAACCACTCCTTCTCGCCCGTATCTTCTGACGAAGTCTAGATTCATAGCTGGGCGCCAGTGTATGAAGAAAATGTATCTCGATAGGCATCATCGTGAATGGGCAATACCTCCGACAGAGGCGCAACAGGCACTATTCGATTTTGGGCGTGACTTCGGTGAATGTACGCACGGTCGATTCCCCGGAGGAGTCTTGGTGTCGTTACACCGGGATGACCAGAAAACAGCCCTAGCCAAGACGCAGGCTCTTGTGACTAATCGAACTGTGCCTGCCATCTTTGAAGCCGCATTCGTATTCGATGACGTTTTCATTCGTGTCGATATCTTGGAACGACAGCCGGATGACAGCTGGCACCTCATCGAGTGCAAATCGACGACCAGCGCAAAGGAAGCTCACCGGTGGGACGTGGCTTTGCAAGCGTATGTGTTGCAAGGGTGCGGTATGAACGTGCACCGGCACTCTGTTATGCACATCAATCGAGAATATCGCCATGGTTCAGTCCTCAGCCCTGATCGGTTTCTCAGAGTTACCGATGTGTCGTCCGATATAGAGGGACTGAGCAAGGAGATCCCAAAGCACGTTCAGATCATGAAGCGTGTCCTGGGAGCACCACACCCTCCAAGTGTCGAGCCCGGGGCCCACTGTTGGCAGCCCTATCCATGTGAGTTCTGGGCACACTGTACGAAGAACAAACCGGCCCAGTGGGTTGGCTATTTGCCAGACGGAGAACGGCAAATTCCCAAGCTGGTAGCCCGTGGAGTGCGGACCTTCGATCAAATTCCTCCCGGCTTTTCTCTCTCCTCTATGCAACAGCATGCTGTTCAGCGGAAGGAATGGCGTAGTTCTCATCTTCCAACAGTCATGAAGCGATTGCCCTATCCGATTCATTACCTCCACCTTGAGACGGCCTGGTATGGAGTCCCGCTATTTTCTGGAATGAAGCCGTATGAACGCGTGCCATTTCAGTGGAGCCTGCTTCGGGAGTCCGAAGGTGGGATGGTGAACTGGGAAGACTGGGTGGATCTCGGTCGAGAACGAGCCCCTGTCCTGGCCTTTCTTGAATCACTCGTGGGTCGACTGGGAACCAAGGGGGCAATTGTCGTGTATTCAGGGGCTGTTTTGGGGACGTTGAAATCCTTGCGACAGCGATTGCCCCGCGATTCTCCTCACAAACCCTTAGTGAAGGAGCTAATCTCACGTTGTGTAGATGTTCGCGAAATCATCAGAAGTAAGTATTACGACCCAAGAATCCATCATGGTGTTTATGATGCCATCCCTCGTCGTGATACGTCTATTAGGCATATAGTTGAAGTTCTGCCGGATCGGCACCGCTATGAACTGCTTTCCACACTGGATGTTGAATGGGCCTCGCGCGAGTATTGCAATATGGTGAATCAGAGAGCGTCGGAATCTGTCGCACACTTTAGAGAGCAGGTTCTGGCGCGCAGTCATCAGGCTGTGCGAGCTCTCTATGCCGTGCGTCAGCTGTTGACTGTGCCCGCTGCCGGTACCCGTCCTAGCAAAGTGCGGACGCAGGGAATCCGATAGCCGGCCCGTCGGGAGTGATGTCGTCCGCTTGTCTATCTGCGAGGTTTGTCCAGATAGCCTGCTCGATGTGGCCGCTTTATCGAGCTTCTTTTGCCATCAAGGATTTTAGTTCTAGTGGATCCACGCGTACTGCGTTGCCGCTGCGGTAGGCGGGCCACTGCCGGGTAGCGATACGCTCTCGAATGGTGCGCTCACTTATCGATAAGAATTGTGCAGCGGCCTTAACACTCATAAGTTGGCCACTCATTCGGTCGTGGGGCAGGCGTTCGAGGATCTCGTCAAGTTTCCCCCCGAGTTCCCTCATTGTGACCACGAGTTCATCAGACCCAACGTTTCGATTGATCCAGGCGCTCACACAGCGGATTGCGCGCACGATATCATTGTCGGACGGGCTGGAGGCTATGGTTGCGCCATCGTCTGTTGGGGCTGGTCTACCCTGAGGGGTTGAAATTGGTGCGTCCTGACCGGAAGGGGTTCGATCGTGTGTTGCTCATGAGACTTCCTTGGGTGTTGGTCGTGATGATGGTCCTGGTGGTTAATGAACTTCAGGAATTAGGCCATGATGGCGCGCAACGTTCCTCGCTTTCTTCAACGATGGACGATGCGCTGATAGGGAATCAGGGTGCTCGTTACGGAGACAGCTGAGGGTGTTCACTCCTGTTCATAGAACTGGAATTCGACATCGAGGTCATCGCGGACAGCCGGTCTGAACTCCTCAAGGCGTCACGCTCGTCCATGATCGTCATCCTCGATTCCAACCGTTGCATGGGTTGTGTTGTTCAGCAAGACGGGGCTGCGGCCGTTGTTCACGAGCCGCCCTCTGCTTCTCGGCCATTTTTGAGTGGCGCTGGTGCGTGATTGTGCGCGGGGCTCTCATAGGAGGCGTTATGGGCCGGTGTCCGATCCGATCGATGGACGGTGCACCTCTAGATCAGAGGAAAGGACGGGGACAGGACCAGACAGAGCTGTTCGGTCAGCACGGCGTCCAATCGTGTCACACTGACAAGTCGATACGGCATCTGTCGGTCGCAGTTATAGTCGAGATAGCGCCCGCCGTGGACGCTCGTGGTGATGCCCTGGGTGGTCGCCGACGGGTAGAGCCAGAGCGTGGTCACCGGCTCGGCGATCTCGAGACCGACGTAGGGCGTAGCCGCATCCAGGGCCAAAATGACATAGGCGGCCAGGCCCTCGATGCAGAGGGCATTGACCATGCTGCCCAAGACCGGCGCCGCGATCTCGTTGGCCATGACTTGAAATTGACGACCTGGCACCGATTCACACGGTAAGTCTCCTGCATCTTGCCCGTCCCGTATCGCCATTCTCAACTTCCACAATGTCGGGCTCTCATTTCGCATCGTCATCCTCCTGTGTTCACGTGAGCATGTGGTTCTGAACCTGGATGGTGGCGCGACGGCGTCTTGCACGCCGCGCCACCCTGATCGGTTACTGATTCACGGGTTGGCCCGCCGAGGGCCCAGCAGCCGAAGGAGCGTCTCCTCCACCAGCCGGCGGAGGGCATCCCCGTTTGCGCTCTCGTAGCGGAGGCGGCTTTCATAGCCGGCCTCCTCTGCGTTCAGACGGCGCGCCGTGAGATGGATCGTCCTCGCGTCGTCACTGGCCGTAAAAAACAGGCCGACATCCTTCACGTACAACCCCAACGATCGTGTCTCCTCATCCAGATCGGTGAGGGAAACATCCAATCCCTCGGTCTCCAGGATGGCGCGTGCTTCGTGCAGCACTGGCAGGATGTCCCGCGTGGCGACCTCCTGAAAGCGCATCCAACTCAGCTGGAGTGGCGGAAACAACAGGTCATTGGCCTTCCATTCCTGGAGTTTCTGTTGCAAGTAGTGAAAGTGGGTGTGCGGGTTGTCCATCGGATACCTCGTCTGTCGTGAGTGCCGCGCCGTGGGTCGGTCACGCGCGCGATCAGTGGTTATTCAGTCCGACCGCTCCTGGAGGCTTAGAGAGCTGGCTCGTCTGAACTGCGAACCGAGCAGGGTGGCCTTGCGGTAAAGCGCGAGGCCTTTCTCGGAGACGGGAGGCTGAACCGCTGAAGCATCAAATCGTGTGGAGAGGAAAAGGGAACAGTCGGAATGGGTTTTGGCGTCCGAAGAGTCCGAAGAGCAGGAAACGCTAAGGAGAGGCGGGGCGCTCACGGAGGAACATCCAGCACTACCTATACCCACCACGCGACTTCGGGGAGCGGTAGCCACGGTTGCGATGTATGAGGATCTGGCGTCGCCTCTTCGTAGCCGACAGCTGTCGAGATCCCCAGGTTCGGCGCGCAGGTGACGAGAGACGTTTCGCCGGAGCGTGGAAACCGAGTCCCGTTTCCCGCTTTCCGCCTACGGATGAGATGAGCCTGTGATCCCGACACTGTGGCCTTGGGAGCGCTGCCGCCGTCGAGACGGCTGACCCCCATGCATTCCAGTTGGCATCACGAAAAGGATCGTACTCTGGTTGGCTCGTGCGACTCCCTCGAGGATTCAAGGCCTGCGACCTTCTTCACCCTCATCAAACTATCAGTTCACGGCTCCCAGATCTTCACGCGACTGAGGGGGTTTTGGCTCGGCCTTGTGCCTCGGCAATGCTCGAGCGGTGGCAAGTCACGCTTGCTTGGTATCAGCAAACGACGAGATCGCTATATGCGAACGCTCCTGATTCACGGTGCCCGAGCGGTCGTGGTCCGGGCTGGGGCGAAGTCGGATGCGCGCAGTCGGTGGATTGCCGAGAAACGCCGGCAACGAGGC
>WBZQ01001585.1_pt1 | contig 10703 bp, 9 predicted proteins | sample 5204251 | NCBI WGS metagenome assembly WBZQ01 (sample SAMN12412402, study PRJNA552823) | activated sludge metagenome | isolation source: activated sludge from nitrification reactor of wastewater treatment plant... | place: USA: Virginia | collected 2017-09 | reverse complement strand
ATGAAGCTCTTGATTGTCGTAGAAGGTGCATCTGATTCCCATTCTTTCAGGCTGCGGTGCACGTCCTTCTTTGCTTAGCTGTCTGAACTTTTCGCGTGATACAGGTGAGAATTTCTTGATTTGTGAGAACCGGCTTTTGCCGGTGGCGGGTAAAGCTTCTGGTGTGGGTAGTTGCTGCTTATGTGTCATGATAGCCATCCTTTGTTGTTAGTGATAGCCAAATCATTTCATACCGCTATTTCTTCAATCATGCCGCGGTATGATCAACCTATATTTTATGCTGGTTTCAGGAGATTATCCGGTATGATCGCGGTATGATAGACCGGTATGATGGAAGTATTAACGTAGATATTCTGACTTTATTCCCCATTCATCGCGCCAAGAACTGAGGCTTATAAACACAGCATCAAGTTTACTAGTGGAAATTCCCTTATCAGTGAGCGCAATCGCAATATCCACAGGGTTCCAAGATGAAGGATTGTTCTTGCTTTTTGTACCCCTTGACACACGGCATTCTTTTAGCCACTTGGGTGGGCTTGCGAGACTTTTATTCCACTTAGATTCACTCCAATAAATGTCATGGAATTTGAGCGCTATCGTTCTCTTGTCAACTCCATTCAATGGAGCTTTGGTTGTGGTTCTGAATGTAGGTTTCCCATATAGCACATCGATATGATCAGATAAAAATTTAGCTTTTGTCCCACAAAAACTAATGATTCTTTCTTTCGCTTTGTCAACAGAATAACCAAGATTATCTGGATGGAATATCCTTCCTTCTCTTTCCGACAAATACGACACCCAATATCTTACTGATTCAACAAGGGCTTCAGATGTTTTCCATAGAAAATTAATTTCTTTTTTAAGGTCGTTAATTAATTCTTCATGATGATTTTCCGACTCCAAATATGCTGCGTATTTTGTACAAAACCTTTGAATTGATAATTGATAATTGGTATGGCTCATTAGAACTTCGCGAGCAGCGCTTAAACGCGGGCTTAAGCTGGAATTTTGCTCAAGTTTTCTAACCTTCTGTGTCAATTCGACATCGTAATGAGTACGGTATGCCGCTTCAACAAAATCATAGTAACCAGGTGGAATAATTTCTTTGAGATCGGCAAGGATAGCTAACCGAAGGTCACTTAATCTCTGATAATCAAAAAAAATCATATCGCTTCCATTTTTATCGATTCCAAATAATCCGCCCAATCCTGCATCATGCGAGCCCGTGGCTCAAGATATAAAGCATGGTTATAAGCTGCTGACACCGCATCACGTTTACTGTGTGCCAGTTGTAATTCAATATGGTCATGGTTATAACCGCGCTCATGAAGGATCGTCGACGCTATGCCCCTGAAGCCGTGGCCAGTCATGCGGCTGTGATAGCCCAATCGATAGAGTGCATACAAGATGGTGTTATTACTCATTGATTTGCCGTCCCTGCGTTCACTGGGAAATAGCAATATTTCATCGGCTGCCAGGTTCTTTATTTCCGTTAGTATTGAAATGGCCTGATCGGATAGGGGAACAATATGCAGAGTCTTCATTTTCATGCGTTCTGCCGGTATGCGCCATTCTCGCTTGGTCAAATCAAACTCATCCCATCGTGTACCAATCAATTCACTGGTTCGTACGAAAGTTAACGCCATTAATTGCAATGCAAAGCGGGTAAGCGGTTGCCCGTCATAACCATCGATCTTGCGTAATAGTTCAGGCAATTCTTTTTCACTTAGTCGTGCGTGATTTGTTTTATTGGCTGGCTTGAGCACATCGGAAGGCTTGATGTCTGCCGCTGGGTTACGTTCAGCGAGTCCATGTGCTACTGCATAGCGCATTATTTGTCCGCATGTAGTTAACGCCCTTTTGGCAATATCCAATGCACCACGTAATTCAATCTTTTTTATTACCGTTAGCAGCATAGGGGCGGTTAATTCCGTGATCGGCTTTCTACCGATTATCGGAAACACATCTGCTTCTAATCGTCGCATTGTGTAGCTTGCATGTCGTGGATTACGTGCCGCACTCCATTGTGTCCACCAAAGATGGGCGATAGCTTCAAAACTATTTGCCGCTGTGATTGCTTTTTGTTGTTTTTGTTCTTGACGGTGTAGTGAGGGATCAATGCCTTGTGTTAATAGTTCCTTAGAGCGTTCCCGCTTGTTACGAGCTTCTTTTAATGTCACATCAGGGTAAACACCCAACGATAGCATTTTAGCGGTGGTATTAAAGCGATAGCGGTACCGCCACCATTTCGCCCCGGAAGGTTGAATCATAAGAAGTAGCCCATGACCATCAGGAAGTGAATAGGGCTTCTCTTTAGGTTTGGCCGCCTTAATTTCTGGATCTGTTAGCTTCATGTGAAAGCACTTGCAACCTGTAGCTTAAATAAATATGTGAGTAACATTCTAATGAGTATTATAGTTACTCACGATCTTACTCACAAATTTATCTTGTTACTCACGTTTCACATGATTGGCTACAATTAGAAAAAATCCTGATAAGTGTATTATTTATAATGGTCTTGTTGGTGTTGGTGGGCAATGCTAGGTGGGTAATTGGCGGAGAGAGAGGGATTCGAACCCTCGATAAGCTTTTTGAGCCTATACTCCCTTAGCAGGGGAGCGCCTTCGACCACTCGGCCATCTCTCCGGTTTTATTACGATAATAAAATGATGAATGTTACTAATTGCGAATTCAGTATGACTGCTGTTTGCAGTATGTCAGCCATGCTCAAAGGGCCTGTTCCAAATCAAATGCTTTATGCAGAACCCGGACCGCTAATTCCATATATTTCTCATCAACTATTACGGATATTTTTATTTCTGATGTTGCGATCATCTGAATATTGATGCCTTCTTCAGCAAGCACACGAAACATCTTGCTAGCGATGCCGGCATGTGAACGCATACCAACACCGACAACGGAAACTTTTGCGATTCTATCACCTCCGATGACGTCGCGGGCGCCAATATGCGGTTGAATCTTTTCTTTCAGGATATTCATCGCATTATTAAATTCATTGCGATGAACCGTGAATGAGAAGTCTGTTAACCCATCTTGCCCGACATTTTGAATAATCATGTCAACATCAACGTTGGCATCAGCTACTGGTCCCAGAATCTGATAAGCAATGCCCGGATGATCAGGAACGCCAACGACCGTAATTTTCGCTTCATCACGGTTAAATGCTATTCCTGAAATAACGGCTTGTTCCATATTCTCATCTTCCTCAAAAGTAATCAGCGTGCCTTGTCCGTCTTCTTCAAAACTGGACAGCACTCTCAACTTGACTTTATATTTTCCCGCAAATTCAACCGATCTGAGTTGCAACACTTTAGAGCCAAGGCTGGCCATCTCAAGCATTTCCTCAAATGTGATGGTATTTAAGCGCCTGGCTTCAGCAACAACACGCGGATCAGTGGTATAAATGCCATCCACATCGGTATAAATCTGACATTCATCGGCTTTGAGTGCCGCCGCTAATGCAACGCCTGTAGTGTCTGAACCTCCGCGACCCAGCGTAGTAATGCTGCCTTTTTCATCGACACCTTGGAATCCGGCAACAACGATGACGTAACCGGCTTCAAGATCGGCACGGATTCTGGATTCGTCGATGTTCAGTATGCGTGCCTTGGTGTGGGTGCTGTCGGTTAAGATCCTGACTTGCGATCCGGTATAGCTTTTAGCATTGACACCTAATTCCTTGAGCGCCATGGATAACAGCGCAATCGAGACTTGTTCACCGGTGGATACCATGACATCCATTTCGCGTGGATCGGGCGATGCTTGTACTTCATGGGCAAGCGCGATCAGTCGATTGGTTTCGCCACTCATGGCGGAAACGACGACCACAATCTGGTGTCCTTGCGAATGGAATTTGGCGACTTTTCGGGCTACATTTTTAATTCGCTCGGTGCTACCGACCGAAGTGCCGCCGTATTTCTGAACATAAAATGCCACGAATTACTGACCCATACAGTAAGAAAAGTGCGTCATTTTACACGATTCTCGGATAAAAAAAGACACTGTGCGGATTTTTAATTTCCCATCCAAAGGATTACGGGTTTTTGTTCCATTTGATCAAAGTATGTTCCCACGATTACGGGTTGATTAAAGTGTAACGTAATCGTTTCGATTGCTTGCAGAGGAATTGGAGTGTTCGTGTCGACCATGATGAGTCCGCCTGAGAATTTTAATTGACGCTCACCTGAGAGCGATAGGGTTTCACCGTTTTTTAAGGTGAAGGTTACATTGGCTTGAGTTGGATAAGAGGATTTTTTTTCATGAGGGCGAACAACGATTCCTAATGCCAATAATTGCGAGCCCATAATATTTTCAGGGATTTGAATGGTAATCGAATGGGCAGGTTCCTTTAAAGGGAGCGAATCAAAAGTAATCTTTACTAACCAATTCAATTCAGAATTCAATTGCTGGCAATTTCGCAAGTAATACCAACCCAGTGGATCAATGGGAACGCATAGAGGTGATACATTCGAATCGATCAACGATGACATGTGTTGCCACTGTGAAGAATGGATAGACGGAAACGGAGGAGATTTGCTAATTTTAGGTGCCCAGAAAGCCCAACCGGAACATACAAACCAAAGTACAAATAATAGGGCTGGTAGAGTCATCCAGCGATTTTGTAGCAGACGAGTATTGGTAGGAAGCATTGCAAGTATTCCGCTCACAATCATTACAACACCAAAAAACATCACAATGGTGGTGCGATTGAGCGTGAAATATTGAAGCTGGAACAACTCTTGGTTCCATGATGCATTCATTGCAAATACGTTGATCAATGCCTGGAAAAATACCAGTGTTAAACCGATAACCACAAGAATTCCGGGAGGTTTCCGGTGCCAGGAAATCAACAAGACCATAATGCCTAGAAACAGCGCACCAAAACTTATGGTTACTGAAACTGGTATTTTGTTGAGAAAAGGGCCTAATATAAATTCGCCGATAAATCCCAGAAAATACTGAGTAGTAGTGGTGATTTTTAACCACAGCGTATTATCACCGGATGTTGCAATCAAGGCACCTGATTGGCTAATGACAAGTTGAATAATTTGTAGGCAGCCTAATGCTGTAGAAACAATCGCGATGTTGCGGAAGCGGCGATTACTCACCATTGCTGTAATAACCATCGCTGGAAGCGTCGCAAGAATTGCCGGTTTAGAAAGGATCAGTAAGGGGATAAACCACGACCACCAGGGAATTTCACGGTTCTTTTCAACAAAAGCGAGCGCTGTAATAGTAGCAATAAAAAAAGCCGAAAAATACGAAAAATTAATGAATGTGCGTGTTTCAAAATCAGCCACCATGGCAATCGTGATGGCCGTTAAAAAGCGTAGCGTATCGTTTTGTATCAGGATACGGAAAGGGCGCAAACAGAACGCACTGACCATGACAGCAGTGAGAATAATGGCCGAACCGCTATAGAGATACGGGATAATCGATGCCGGGAGATTTAAAAGGCTGCCTAGCAAGGCAATCATGCGCGGTGGTAGTGGAATATAACCTGCATCGGTAGCAAATAAATTTTCGTATAACGAGGGATCGTTTGCTTTGGGGAAGTAATTGGTCCCCATCTCGGCATACATTGAGCCACTTAACAACCATTGATACTGCAGCGCAATTACATAGATACAGGAAGAGATAATACACAACAGGAAAAACAGGATGGGGCGCAGAGGGTGATCATCGTTGACCGGTTGCGTACTGTCATTGCGTAGCATCCAGTTGCGAAAAAGTTGTAGATACGAAAGGACAGATCTCAGCATGGTGTTTTTAGGCTAAACAATCAGAAAGTATCTGCTAAACGCATACGATATTTTTCCGCATCCCAGTCGAGTAAGGCCGCAATTTGATTGTGGTGCAGCGATGCCAGCACAGTACCGGTTTGTTGTCTTGTGAGGACATCATAGTAGCAACGTAGCTGAGCCTGTTTTGCGATATTGAAGGTGCGGGTGACAAAGACACCGTAGTCACGAATAAATATCAATTCAGGTTTTTCATGTGGATTTGCAGCGAATAGGGTTTCGAGTTGTTCCCAATTCGTATAGGTGTGCGCTTGCGGGCCAAGAAATACGATGTGATCCGGGTAAAGCGCCCAGCCGGATGCGAGTCGATCAAACAGTGCTGAATTTGTTGCTAACTCATGCAATGTAGGGTCTTGGATTGGCACATAATCCGGGTGCCTGGAAACAGGAGTATGGTGTGCATGGTCTTGTGCGGCAACCGGTGTCCGAAACATGACAATCAGCGTGTTGAGTGTTGCCACGACATCTGCGATGCTGGATCCACCTATCACGACACCGTGGTTTTTTAAAAATACGACATGGGCATCTCGTTTCTGCATGAGTGCATCGTAAACTGCTTGGGCAAGGTCTTGTCCAGGTTTATGGTAAGCCACTAAAACACACGATAACGAATCATTTTGCGCGGCCATCAAAGTTCTTTTGCAATCAGCTCGTACCAGATGGGCCAGTATTTCGATGGCATGCAAATGAATCACAACCGGCTGTGGCATCAGCCCATGCAACAGCGTTTCAATCGAGGGTTTCAATTCATATGTGTCCATCAATTGAGGGGTTACAGAAAAATTGCGTTGCTGGATAGCGTGTTGTAGCGACTGCAGATTGACCGGAACGAAAATGTTGCGTTGACCCGCTTCAGCTAACCAGGTTCCTGATGCTTTGATCCATAATGTGTCAGAGTCTTTCCATGACACATTGCCACCCGCACCCTGTACTAACAGAGGATCTCTGCCAATATCTGCACAAAACCGAATGATTTGCGCTCGTGTCTGGTCGTTAGGGTTGTTCATGTGTGTTCTCTTAACCGTATCAGCAAGCGCCGGAGCTCGCCAAAATGCTTGAATGCCGCATCCGGGGTGCTTTCACCCGTTCCCAATGGTGTGTCTTCATGGATTTTTTGTAAAGTGACCGCATTGATTTCTCTACGTGCTTCGCGGATATCGTTGATCGGATTATCGCCAATCATCCAAATACAATCGCCCTGCGGGCGCATTTTTTCCAGTGCAATGTGAAAAGGCGCTGCATGGCATTTATCAAATCCGGCTTCCTCGCTGGTGACAATATAATCAAAATAGTGATCCAGTCCAAAATAAACGACTTTGCGGAATTGGATTTGTGCGGTGAGGTCAGTGACGATTGTGGTCGGTATTGCCAGCATACGGATATCGTCGAGCAATTCTTTGACTTCATCGAATAATGTGGCGTTGCTCAAAAAAGTGCGCCAATAGGTTTGTTCAAAATCCAGCGCGAGTAGTACTTGTGATCCCAAACCCATGATTTCCAACATACGTTGCAGATACAGCAACCGGTTATGTGACGAAGCGGTATATTTCAAGCGTACTTTGATTTGATGGCGCGCTTCTTGGAATGCGCGGTCAAAATCTTCTCCGCTTAAAGACAAGGTCAGCATGACCTTTTCACGTACGGCCAGTTGTGCAGCTGCATGCGCCGGGGCATAAGGATAGAGGGTGTTATCGGTATCGAACAGGATGGCATCGGGTAAGCGCGTAAAATGTTGTGGTTGATACAGGGTTACCATACAAAACGCCGTGTCAATGCTTGGTTGATATGTGACAAGGTAATCAGTTGCATCAAGCCGATCATGCCATCGTGCCATTTCGGTGGAATATCCAGAAAATCCAGCATGTGTGGGCAAAGCATCTCTGCCGCTAACACCATATCAGCAGCCGATACTTCCCCCTCAATGGTCATTTGCATGGTATCGGTACTATTGCTGGTCGCAATATCAACATGCAGGCCGCACACACCGATCAACGCACGATTCAATGATAATTCATTAAAACCATGACGAGTTTTAACAACCAATTTAAGCCGCATCGGATGTCGTTTGCCCGAATCTTCTAACATGTTTGGGTGGATTGGTTGCAAGGAAAATACCAGATCGGCGTGATCCGATTGCGGCACAATGAATCGCTGTGAATCGGAAAATTTTTGTGCGGCAATATCCGGTGTATTTTCCAAAGTACTCGTAGTATCTACCAAGTCATGATGTTGTTTGCGTTGAAAATAGTCGCGCAGATTTTCTGACATGTCGAGGAAAATTTTTAAGTGATAGTATTGTCGTAACCAGGGAAGATAGAGTGCGTGCAATCCACTTGCAATAATGAAATTGTTGCTTTCAATCAACAACGTTGGATTGGATTGGCCATCTAACCAATTCGAACACCTTGCTTGAATTCGTTTGCCATCCGCCAGCGCCATTAGGTCATTACCAAATCCTTCCAGATCGTTGGTTATCGGATTGCGTCGTGTCATTATTTGCCAAATTGGTTTTTGTTTATCCCATAAGTGATAATTATCGCCCAATAATGGGACAGTGGAATGATGGCCGAATAAATCGGCGATTGCATCAGTGAACAAACTCTTACCACTACCGATATCACCGGCAACTCCAATCACGAAAGGTTTCCGGCTCAAGCGGAAGAAATCATTACGATTGATTGTTTCTCGCCAAACGCGCAGCGCTAGAATAATGCCGATAGCGACCATCATTGTGTGTAACAACGAAACGGCATGGCTGCCGAAGGGTTCGGATAACTGCAGCACGGAATTTAAATCAAGGATTCCTGTGGCAGTGAGTTGCAGTGGCGTGACTAGCAATATGCCGAGTACGTATAGTAATGAAAACAAGCTAATCAGTAGCTGGGTCATTGGGTTACTGAGTGATTGATACAGCACTAAAAAAGGAATGCACCATACGAACCAGCCCGGTGAAGCCGGTGTCATCAGTACGATCAATAGAAAAGCGATGCCGATGGTGGCTTGGAACAAGTGGAAATTCAAGCGGCGTACCTGCCAGACCTGGTATAGCAGGATCAGATAGATCAGAGGAACGATATAGAGGGAGATGTGATCTCCCAGGCTCAACGCCAGTCGATAGATTTTTCCCATTTCCGGGTTACTGAATAACATCAGAAGTGCATCGCTGGATGCCAAAAAAGGTGCGCCAAACACCAGAGCGGCAATGGCAAAGCCTTTGGCAAATTCAAGTGCGTATTGCCGTAACGCTTTGTTATGGTAAAGATAGATGAGAAAAAAAGGCAACGCTATGATCATACTTAATTTGCTGGAAATGGCCATTGCACATAGTATTCCGGCCCATCGCAATGCCGCTTCGCGGATAAAAAACAGTGCAAGCGTCAGTAGCAAGGCAGGAATCAAGTCATTCAGCCCTAGGCCATAACTGGCCAGAATCACGATCGGGGATAACCAATAGGTGAGCAACAATAGATAGTGTCGTTTCGGCAATAGATGATGCAACGTGAGTAATAACCCAACATCTACAATCAGCAGCGTCAGGGCATATCCGATGACAAGTGGGAAGCCCAATAGTTTGGCTAGCAGTGTCATGGGCAGTAGCGCTAGCCACATGACGTAACCGTATGGAAATGCTGTCAAAATACCTTCGTTGACGTGCCAGGTCGACCAAGGGTCAAACGTTAATTGTTGCGTGCTGATGTCGAGAAAGGGCGCATACCATGCTGATACGGCGTATGGCGTGATGCTGGCAATCAATAGGATGCGAACCATCAATCCGGCAATAAATAGAGGATGATGCAGCAATTTTTTCATATTTTAGAAAACTGTTGTTCCCATAAATCGGTATGTTTAGTACACACAGCATCAGCGGGGATAGCCTGCTCATTGAGCAATCTTGCCAATGCGGGAATTTCACTGTGCGCATCGCGTCCTTGCAATTCCGGGGAAACCAGACATAGTTTGAAGCCAGCCGTCTGGAGCCGTTGTGCATCATGTGACGTCAATGGAAAACGGTTGAAGCAATCGATCCATGCCCAGTCAACTTTACCGGCCAATGCTAAAGCGGTTTCGACCGATTCAAATTCAGATACTCTTACCGCACAGCGGTGTTCTCCGGTTTTCGACCATTTCACCAGAAATGGGAACGATTGATCGAGAAAAAAATAATCCGTAATGTTTTTTTTGCGCATCAGATCGATCAGCCGTGCTTCTAATCCTTCCTCTTTGACATTGAGAATCAAGGTTCCATGCTGATAAGCGTTAATCCATTCGGTCAGTGATTCACCGCTGAGAAATGGATCGTGCTGCAGGATCAGCTGGTCACCTAGGCTGCGGATATCGATTTCGATGCCATATTGTGGATTCGTGGCACGCAGCTCGTCGATGGTATTACGACGGTGGGCAATGAGTTTCATGCCGAGATATTTTTTTTCAGTTGCAGACTGAAATCGATGGTGCGGCGAATAAATTTCCATTTGGCTGCCCAATTGACGTTCCAATGCGATACACCATGCGCCCGTTCACCGAACTTAACGGGGAAGCGATGCACGGCTAATCCTTGCCGCTGTGCTTGATAGTAAGCATACAAATCCAACGAAAAATCATGCGGCGGCGAATGCCAAGTCAGAAAAAAATCACGCGAAAACAGGGTTGGTTGCGCATTGATGTCCCACATTGGCTTGGCCATCAAAATGGTTTCAAAAACACTCATGCCAACGGTAAATACCACATCCATGAAAGGGCGGCCGTAGCGTTGTCCTTTGACAAAGCTGTTGCTGCCGTAACGATCAAATAATTCCAGGCCATGCAGCGTATCTTGCGGATCGGTTTGCATATCGGCATGTGTCCAGCCCAGAATGTCTCCTTCGGCTGCTTTGAGGCCGG
>WBZQ01002942.1_pt1 | contig 10706 bp, 7 predicted proteins | sample 5204251 | NCBI WGS metagenome assembly WBZQ01 (sample SAMN12412402, study PRJNA552823) | activated sludge metagenome | isolation source: activated sludge from nitrification reactor of wastewater treatment plant... | place: USA: Virginia | collected 2017-09 | reverse complement strand
ATCCGCCGCTTTTTTCCAAGAGCCGGCAAATGTAGATTTTTTCGGTAAAAACCCGCTTCAAACGGCTTTTTACCGGGAGCAGTGCGGACGCCGGTCTGGCGGAGCCTGCCGGCAGCGGCATCGTATTTCAATTTTTGCCCCTGTATTAAAATTCTGGTATTTCTTTCATTTCAAGAACCTCGTTTGGAAGGGGAGGGGTTTGCGGCCCAATCTGGCAGCAATTGAAATTCAGGTTAAAAAAAACTATGGATTCCCAAAAGTGCATTACGTTTGTCATTACGTCTTAATCAGTTTTTTCACTAAAATCCATTTTTCTGTTATGAAGTACAAAAATCTACGCAAGGGCCTCCTGCCGCTCCTGCTCCTGTTCGGCGCAGTCCAGGTAATGATGGCGCAATTTACCATTAACGGCCGGGTTACGGACGCCAACGGTGAAGGGCTTCCCGGCGCTACTGTTGCCGTGGTGGGCGCTACCCGCGGCACCACTACCGACGTGGAAGGCCGCTACCGCCTGGAAGTACCCAGCAGCCCCGCCACGATCGCCATTTCCTATACCGGCTATAAAACCGTCAACATGGAGGTTACCTCCTCCAATACTACGGTCGACATCCTGATGGAAGAAGACTTTGCCGGTCTGGAAGAAGTCGTTGTTTCGGGTCTTGCCACCAACGTCAAGCGCTCCAACCTGGCCAACTCGGTCGCTTCCATCAACAGCAGCGAACTGGTGGGCACCACCGTGCAGTCATCGCTGGACGGCGCGCTCTACGGTAAACTGACCGGGGTCAACATCACCTCCAACTCCGGCGCACCCGGCGGCGGCGCTACCGTCAAACTGCGCGGTATCACCACCCTCAACGGTAATACCCAGCCGCTTTACATTGTGGACGGCGTCTATTACGACAACTCCAGCTTCCGCTCGAACACCAACTTCGTGTCGCAGGCGGCCGGGCAGGGCAGCACCCGCTTCCAGGATAACCCCTCGAACCGGGTCGCCGACCTCGACCCGGAGGACATCGAGCGCGTCGAGGTACTGAAAGGCGCTTCCGCAGCGGCCATCTACGGGTCGCGGGCTGCCGCCGGTGTGGTCATCATCACCACCAAACGCGGCAAGCGCGACGGCGAAACGGAAGTGAACCTCTCCCAGTCCATCGGATTCCAGCAGCAACTGAAAAAACTCGGCGTGCGCGAATGGGATGCGACCAAAGTGGAAGCAGCCTTCGGCGCCGATGAAGTACCGATCTACAACGCCGCCAAATCCGCCGGCAAGGTCTACAACTACGAAGACGAACTCTACGGCGAAAAAGGCCTGCTGAGCACCACCCGGCTTTCCGTCAGCGGCGGCAGCGAAAAATTCGGCTACTTCGCCGGCGTTACCCACAAAAAAGAAGACGGCATCGTCAAAAATACGGGTTACGAAAAAACCTCCGTACGCCTGAACCTCGACCCCAAAGTATTCAGCTGGGCCGACCTCCAGCTCTCGCTCAACTACGTGAACTCCGAAGCCGACCGCGGCTATTTCAACAACGACAACACGTCGACGACCCTGGGCGTATCCTACGTTTCCACGCCGTCCTGGGCCAACCTCTTCCCCGACGAACAGGGCAACTACCCCAACAACCCCTACGCCCCCTCCAACTTCCTGCAAACCCGCGACCTCATCACCAACCGGGAGAACATCAACCGCATCCTGGGCGGCGGTATCGGTACCTTTAAACTGTGGACGGCCGAAAAGCACTCCCTGAACTTCATCGTGCGTGGCGGCGCCGACCAGTACACCCTGCGGACCCGCTCCATTTTCCCGCGCGAACTGCAATTCCAGAAGGACGGCAACGGCACCAACGGCGTTTCTATCGGCGGTACTGCTACCAGCATCGGTACGAACATCGCCGGATTTTTCGTGCATACCTTTTCAGGATCCAGCGGCCTGACCTTCCGCACCCAGCTGGGCGCCACGCAGGAAAAACTCTCCCAGGATTTCATCAACACCGTCGCCACCCAGCTGATCGGTACCCAGACCAACCTGAACCAGGCCGGCTCCGTACAGGTCATCCAGGAGCGCCTCGAACAGGTGGACCGCGGCTTCTTCGCCCAGGAAGAGTTCAACTACAAGGATATGATCGTGGCCACCGTCGGCATCCGCGGCGACAAGTCGAGCCGGAACGGCGACCCGAACAAACTGTACTATTATCCGAAGGCTTCGCTGGCTTTCAACGTACATGAAATGACCGACCTGGGCAACAGCTTCAGCCTCCTTAAGGTGCGCGGCGCTTTCGGCCAATCGGGCAACTTTGGCCCCTTCGGCGCTACCTACACGCCGCTTACCCCGATCATCATCGACGGAAGCACCGGCTCCATCGTCGGCCTCACCCTGGGCAATACGACCATCGGTCCGGAGCGCCAGACCGAGATCGAACTGGGTTTTGACCTCGGTTTCATGCAAAACCGCGTCAACCTGGAATTCACCTATTACATCAAAAACATCGACGACCTGATCCTGCTGGTCAACGTCCCGAACGCTTCCGGCTTCACCACCGCCTGGCGCAATGCCGCCGACCTGGAAAACAACGGGGTCGAGTTGGCTCTCGATGCCAACCCCGTGCGCTCCGGACATTTCAACTGGAACTCGCGCCTCAGCTGGTGGAAAAATACGGCCAACCTGAGCCGCCTCGACGTGCCGGCCTTCAACCTCGGCGCATTCGGCGCCACCCTCGGCACCTACCGGCTCGAAGAAGGCAAATCGCCGACCCAGATCGTGGGCATCGACCCCAACCCCGAATCTAACGGCCTGAAGGTGTTCGGCAACGCCGAACCCGACTTCCAGATGGCCTGGAACAACGCGCTCCGCTACCGCGACCTCGAACTGAATTTCCTGTTCCACTGGAAACAGGGCGGCAAAAACGTCAACCTGAGCACCCTGCTGTCCGACATTTTCGGTACCAGCGCCGACTACGACGATTCGGGGATCGACCCGGCCGGACAACTCACCAACGGCCCGTACCGCCTCTCGCAACTGGGCGTTTCGGCCAGTGCCTGGGTAGAAGATGCCGGATACCTGCGTCTGCGTGAGGTGGGTCTGACCTATCACCTGCCGCCCAGCTGGTTCAAGGACAAAGCCCGGCTGCGCGTGGGCTTCTCCGGCCGCAACCTGCTCAATTTCTTCAGCTACAGCAGCTACGACCCCGAAGTTTCCAACTTCGGCACCGACGCCATTTCGTCCAACGTGGAAGTAACGCCGTTCCCCTCGGCCAAGAGCTTCTTCTTCACGGTCGGCGCATCCTTCTAAAGGACGGAAGCCCTGAAAACCACCTTACACTCATTAAAAAAATTTTGAAGCAATATGATACTGCGAAATTTTTCAAAAATCATCTTTCCCGTCCTGCTGGCCCTGGGGTTTGCCGCTTGCGAGATCGAACCCATCGAAGACCCCAACAACCCCAGCGTCGGTTCCATTACCGAAAATGCCTCGCTGAGTGAGATCCAGAACCTGGTGACCGGTATCGAAGGCGGCATGCGTACCAACCTCGGCAACTATTTCGACGGAGTGGGCGCCATCGGCCGGGAAATTTACCGGTTCTCCACTTCCGACCCGCGCTTTACGTCCGACCTGCTGGGCAAGGGCTCGGCTACGCTGGACAACAACACGTTTTACACTACCAACCCGTACTCCGCCCGCTACCGGGCCATCAAGAATGCCAACATCCTGATCGAAGCCGTGGAAAACTCCCAGGCCATTACCTCCGACGAGCAGCGCAGCGCCGCCAAGGGGTATGCCAACACGATCAAGGCGTATCAACTCCTGATCGTCTGGGTGCAGCAGTACGACAACGGCATTCGGGTAGATGTGTCCGATCCGGACAACCTCGGACCCTTTGTCGGCGAGAACGATCCCAAAGCCGCCCTGCGCGCTATTGCCGCCCTGCTGGACGAAGGGCATAACCAGCTCAAAAGCGGCGGCGCCGCGTTCCCCTTCAGCCTGGGCAGCGGCTTTGCCGGTTTTAATACGCCGACCACGTTCGACAAGGTCAACCGGGCGCTCCTGGCCCGCGTACAGGTGTACAACGAGAACTGGGACAGCGCTCTGGCCGCCCTCGGCGAGTCGTTCTTCGACCTGATGGGCAACCTGAACACCGGCGTTTTCCACACCTACTCTACCGCCGGCGGCGACGCCCTCAATCCGCAGTGGTTCCCCCTGGGCGCTACCGGCGAATCGCGTGTGGTGCAGCCTTCTTTCGTGACCGATGCCGAAGCCGGCGACGCCCGCCTGAGCAAGGCCACCAAACGTGCGGACACCGAATTCCAGGACGGCCTGCAGAGCGACTACGACCTGACCGTGTACGCTACCAACAGCACCCCCATTCCGATCATCCGCAATGAGGAATTGATCCTGATCTACGCCGAAGCGAAGATCCAGAAAGGCGACGCCGCTTCGCTGAACGAGGCGGTAGACGCCCTGAACCTGATTCGCAACGCCGCCAGCCTGGCCGACTATTCGGGCCCGGTAACGAAGGACGCGCTGATCGATGAAATGCTGAAACAGCGCCGCTACTCCCTCTTTGGAGAAGGCCACCGCTGGGTGGACATGCGCCGCTACAACCGGCTTGGCGAATTGCCGATCGACCGCGCCGGCGACGACGTATGGGTGAAATTCCCGCGCCCGGCCAACGAGGATTGATCCTGTTCCCGGTCAACAAGGCCTTAAAAACAGTGTCGGGGTGACTGCGAGTCACCCCGACACTAAACCGGGAATAATAGAAAAGTGGCTGTCTCATAAGTCGGTGAGTCGTTTAAATGTTGATTTGCTTATCTGTAAATAGCGCTGAAAACAAGGACGCTACCCATAACCAAATCCGCAATTAAACGATTAAACAGACTTATGAGACAGCCTCTGTTTTTTACTCCCACAACCCCGCCTCGTACTGGCTTTCTTCCACCATCTCCGCCAAGGCCCGCTGCACCGTATCCTTGTCTTCCGGATACGTCACTCCATACCACTGGCTGTCGCTGTTCATCACTTTTACCTGCACCTTCCCGGATTCGATCAGTGTATTCACTACTTTGGGAATATAGAACTCGGCCTTCGGGTTGCCCGTATTGGCCAGCACGAAGTCGCGGAACTGGCTTTCGATCTCGCCCAGAACGGTGGGGTGGAAGCCCCAGAAGTTCATGGAAACCGGCGTATCATCGGCCAGGAAATGACGGCCGGCCTCGTCGGTAAAGTGGATTCCGTCGGGGAATCGCTCGATTTTCGTGCGCTCCACCACGTCGGTCAGGAAACCTCCGGCATTCACCGCACACACCCCGCGCGATACCGCGCCGTTTTCCGACAGCGTATTGCCAAGCCGGTAAGCCACCATGCCGTACTGTGCCGGCGAGCAGTCTTCCCGTAAAAAATCGCCGATCGTCTGGAAGGCATCGGCGCCGTAAAAGTCGTCGGCATTGATGGCCACAAAAGGCTCATGCAGGTGGTCTTTAGCCGAAAGGATGGCATGCCCGGTACCCCAGGGTTTTTCGCGGACGGGTTTTTCCGCCAGCCAGTCGAGGCCGGTCGTCATTTCCTGAAAGGCGTATTCCGTGTGAATGTGCGGCTCTACCTTGCTGCCCACGATATCGCGAAAGGCCTCCTCGATGTCGCGGCGGATCACAAAGACGACCTTGCCGAAACCGGCCCGGATGGCGTCGTGAACCGAATACTCCAGGATGGATTCTCCGCCGGGGCCCATGCCGTCCACCTGTTTTAGTCCTCCGTAGCGGCTGCCGATGCCGGCGGCCAGAATTAATAGCGTTGGTTTTTGCATTGATTTACTGTGTTCGTAAAAGTGTGGTTGGGCAGCACCGCAAAGAGTGTTCCCGAATGGGTTGATTAAGGGTAACGAAGCGGACCTTCTTTTACCGGCCCCGATCAACCTTCCTCAATTCCGGTCAACCTTTTTGTTCCTGTGTACGCACACGGGACAAAAATTATTTGGATGTTTGCGCTTGCGGTCAAACTTTCGGAAGGTTGTATCTTTTCCGAAAATTATACGGCACCTTTCACCCTGTTTTTCTAAAAGTCGCAAAAGTATGCAGAATTCTACCGCCCGCAATTCCAATTACCTGTACCAGATCACCATTATCGGCCTGTTGTTCTTCATCTTCGGTTTTGTCACCTGGCTCAACGGCACGCTGATCCCCTTCCTGAAGCTGGCCTGCCAACTCGATACCTTACAGGCGCTGTTCGTCACCTTCGCCTTTTACATCAGTTATTTTTTCCTGGCCATACCGTCCTCGCAGATACTCAAGCGCACCGGTTTCAAGAACGGCATGGCCCTGGGCCTGCTGGTGATGGCGGCCGGTTGCCTGCTGTTCATCCCGGCGGCCAACCTGCGCGCTTTCCCCCTGTTCCTCACCGGCCTTTTTGTACAGGGCATGGGGCTTTCCCTCCTGCAAACCGCCTCCAACCCCTATATCAGCATCATCGGCCCCATTGAAAGCGCGGCCCAGCGCATCAGTATTATGGGCATTTGCAACAAGGTCGCCGGCATCCTGAGCCCGCTCATTCTCAGCAGCATTGTGCTGAAAAACGCCACGGCCATCGAACAACAGATCAGCGAGGCGACCGACGAAGCCGTTAAAACCGGCCTGCTGGACGAACTGGCCGGCCGGGTGGTCATGCCCTACGTGGTCATGGCGGTCGTGCTGGCCCTGCTGGCGCTGATGATCCGCCGCTCTTCGCTGCCCGAGATCGACACCGACGGCGGCGGCAGCGACGGAACGGCCTCCAACCTGGCTGCGGGCCGCACCAGTGTCTGGCAGTTTCCTCACCTGGTGCTGGGGGCACTGGCCATTTTTGTCTACGTCGGCGCGGAAGTGATGGCCGGCGACGTGATCGGCGTCTACGGCAAATCGCTGGGATTCGGTCTCGACCAGACGAAGTATTTCACCACCTTTACGCTGGCGGCTATGCTGGTGGGTTACGTGCTGAGCATCGTCCTGATTCCGAAATACATTTCCCAGCAGAATTTTTTGAAGTACTCGGCCCTGCTCGGCGTCGTACTGACCGTGGCAACCTATGTCACTTCGGGTTCCACCGCCGTGACCATGATCGCCCTGCTCGGGCTGGCCAACGCCGTCATGTGGCCGGCTATCTGGCCTTTGGCCATCAACGGCCTGGGCAAGTTTACCCAGATCGGCTCTGCTCTGCTGGTCATGGGCATTGCCGGCGGGGCGCTGATCCCGCAGTTGTACGGACTTCTGGAACGTTCGCTGGGCTACCAGGCGGCTTTCGTGGGAGCCATGTTGCCCTGTTACCTGTTCATCTGGTACTACGCTACCTTAGGCTACAAGCCGCGCTGACCGTAACGCCGGCTGGCAGTCGGCCCCAACGTAACGCCGGCTGGCAGTCGGCTGATTTTTATTTTGCCTGGAACGTACTGCGGTCTGTCGGCTTGTTTACAGCGTTGAACCAACCGGCCTTGTACAAATCTGCGTACTTTTGCCGTTCAACCCTCCACAATGGCAACCCGTACTCTCATTACCCTTTATTACCTGTATTGATGACCCGCCGCATTCTTGAAACCGAGCAAAAAGCGCTGGAGATCAACCTCGACGACCGCATTTACGGCGCTTTCGCCGAGATCGGAGCGGGGCAGGAAGTCGCGCGCCATTTTTTCCAGGTCGGCGCCGCCGCCGGCACCATCGCCAAAACGATGAGCGCCTACGACAAAACGGTGAGCGACGAGATCTACGGCACCGAAGCCAAGGGCAAGGGCCGTTACGTGTGCGAGCCGCGCCTGTACCGGATGCTCGACCACGAGTACGAACTGATGGAAGGCCGCCTGCGGACCGAACGGCCGCAGCAAAACTTTTTCGCCTTCGCCGACACGGTAGCGGCCATCAATTACCAGAAGACCATCAAAGGGGACGGCTGGCTCGGTCTGCGTTTTCAACTGCGCCCCGGTTCTCCGCCCAACGACCTTATCATCCACGTCCGCCTGCTCGACAACGACAACCGCCTCCAGCAACAGGCCGTCGGCATTCTGGGGGTCAACATGCTCTACGGCTGTTTCCGCTACGGCAGCGACCCGGAAGTGCTGTTGCAGTCGCTGCTCGACAACCTGCGCGGCCGCGTGGCGCTCGACATGGTGCGGCTGCAGGGGCCCGATTTCCGGCAGGTCGACAACCGCCTGCTCTGCCTGTGGGCGGTAAAAAACAAACTGACCGACGTGGCCATTTTCGGCCCGGACGGCAACAGCCTGCACGCCGGCGAATTCCTCTACCGGAAATCCATCCTGGTGGCCCGCGGCAGTTACCGCCCGCCTACGCTGGTGCAACAGGACATGATCCGCAGTGCCTACGACCAGTTTCGCGCCGAACCCGACGTGGAGGCCGGCAAAACGTATTTCCTGACCGAGATCACCCTGGACAACCTTTGCGCGGAAGGCCGGCTCGACGAGCGCGATTTTCTCGACCGGGCCGACATCCTCTGCGCGCTGGGCCAGACGGTCATCGTTTCCAACTGTCAGCAGCACAAGCGCCTGATCGCTTATTTTGCCGACTACAAAATACCCCATATCGGTCTGGCCATGGGGGCCCGCAAACTGCTGAACATCCTGCAGGAAACCTGCGAAGCCAACCCCGACAACCTGCTGGGCGCCTTCGGGGAGTTGTTCCCGCGCAACGTACGGTTCTACATCTACCCCGCCCTGCCCCCTGCCCCTGCTGCTGCTACTGCTACTGCCCCTGCTACTGCCCCTCCCCCTCCTCTCATCACCACCCGTACCCTGCCCGTACCGCAGCCCATTCATTTCCTGTACGACCACCTGCTCGAAAACCGCAACATCGTGGACATCACGGATTTTAACCCCGACATCCTGGGCATTTACCACAAGGAAGTGCTCGTCATGATCCGCTCGGGCGAAAAGGGCTGGGAAAACAAGGTGCCGGAAAAAGTCGCCGAAATGATCCGGACCAACCGATTGTTCGGATACCGGGAACCGTAAACGGATATGTTGAAGAGCGCCATCCTCGATTCGCCGCTTTTGCGCCATCCGAAACCATGGTGGCAGCCGTTTCTGTCGCTGTTTGTCACGCTTTACGGGGTGCTGGTACTTGACTGGAGTCTCCAGCCGGTCATTTTTCTGTTCTGGTGGGAAATCATACTGATGTCGGGGGCCGCGCTGGTGCGCACCTTGTTCGCCCTGAACGGCCGCAGGTTCTATGAAAATGCCGGGCAGAAAATTGTGCTGGCCGGTGGTGGCGGGCTGTTGCTGGGCGCCATGATCCTGCTGGCGGTCACCTTTTCCTTCAAGGCGTTCGCCGAACCGGCGGGAAGCGCCGACTTCAGCCGCATTCCCTTGCAAACCCGACTGCTGACCCTGTCGTACCTGCTGGGGTTAATCCTGCATTTTTTTGCCAACGGCCGGTACAAAACCGCCCGCCCGGCCGATGAAATGATGCGTACGCTTGTTCACCTGCTGGTGTTGCTCGTCGTGCTCATGCCGCTCACCATGCACCTGATACCGGCCTATCCGCAATTCAACCAGGCCAAATGGGTCGGCGTGTCGGTTGTCTGCGTAAAATTTGTGGTGGACTGGCTGTTTGCCCGCATCGCGAGATCCGACAGGCTCGCGCTTCCGGAAGCGGATTGACCCTGTCCATATTTTATTCTGCGCTCCGGGCAACTCTTTAAAAGGCAAATACGTTTCAGCGCGTACTTTTGCGGGGATACCGCAAAAGCCATCTGCCACCATCACAGGAATACCTATGAGTCTCGAAGAAAAAATCAGCAAAGACCTCGTCGTCGCCATGAAAGCCAAGGACGACGCCACCCTGCGCACCATCCGCGCCATTAAAAGTGCGATCCTGCTGGCTAAAACCGACGGCAGCGGCCAGGCCATCGACGAAGCGCGGGAGGTCCAGATGCTGCAAAAACTGCTGAAGACCCGCCAGGAATCGCTGGATATTTATGCTAAAAACAACCGGGCCGAACTGGCGCAAAAGGAAAGCGAGGAGATCGAGGTTATCAAGCGCTACCTGCCCAAAATGATGGAAGGCGCCGAACTGGAGGCCGTACTGCAACAGATCATTGCCGAAACCGGCGCCACTTCGGCCCGGGACATGGGCAAGGTCATGGGTGCGGCGAACAAACAACTGGCCGGCAAAGCCGACGGCCGGGCCATCTCGGAGATCGTAAAAAGCCTGCTGGCGCCCTGATGAGACCCGGGAACTGTTAACGGCGAACAATTTTGACCCGGATCGGGTACGATCCGCCGCGTTCGTCGTTTATAGTTCATTGAATGGCAGTTTATCCCTGACCTATGATTTTAAGAGCCGAAAACATCGTCAAAACCTACGGCAAACGCACCGTAGTCCGCAACGTCTCGTACGACGTGAAGCAGGGAGAGATCGTGGGGCTGCTCGGCCCGAACGGCGCGGGTAAAACCACTTCATTCTACATGACCGTAGGCTTTATCCGCCCCACCGACGGCCACGTGTTCCTGGACGACGAGGAGATCACCGACCTGCCCATGTACCGCCGCGCCCAGAAAGGTATCGGCTACCTGCCCCAGGAACCCAGCGTATTCCGCAAACTTTCGGTGGAAGACAACATCCGGGCCGTGCTGGAAATGACCAGGCTGTCGAAAACCGAACAAAAGGATAAACTGGAATCGCTGCTGGAAGAATTCAACCTCAATCGCGTCCGCACCGGTTTGGGCGATACGCTTTCC
>WBZQ01001171.1_pt1 | contig 10707 bp, 13 predicted proteins | sample 5204251 | NCBI WGS metagenome assembly WBZQ01 (sample SAMN12412402, study PRJNA552823) | activated sludge metagenome | isolation source: activated sludge from nitrification reactor of wastewater treatment plant... | place: USA: Virginia | collected 2017-09 | reverse complement strand
CAAATGCATCATCACCGGGCGGAGCACTGGGTGGTCGTGAGCGGTACGGCTAAAGTGACGGTAGAAAATAAGGAAACCCTTTTCGCAGAAAATCAATCGACCTATATTCCGTTTGGAAAACCGCATCGTCTCGAGAATCCAGGAAAAATTCCTTTGCACTTGATTGAGGTTCAGTCGGGAGCCTATCTGGGCGAAGATGATATCGTAAGATTTGAAGATTCTTATGGCCGTACCCTATAACAGTCACTTTGTCATAAGCGTACTGATTTGATGATGCTTGATGCAGCTTTTTCTTCCTTGATTCCTTATCGCGAAGCCATTAATAGCGCTTATCTTTACGATGAAACCGCGCACCTGAATACATTGATTCCACTCGTCACTTTCAGTAACAGCGAGCAAATGCGGATAGAAAGGTTGGCGCGGCAATGGGTTTGCAAAGTTCGCAGTCAGGTGCAAAAGCAAAGTGGAATTGAAGCGTTGTTGCATGAATATGACCTCAGCACTCAGGAAGGGGTATTGTTGATGTGCTTGGCAGAAGCACTGTTGCGTATTCCCGATGCAGCGACAGCCGATCGCTTGATTTACGACAAACTTTCCAGTGCGCAATGGCATCGTCATCTTGGCCATAGTGCGTCATGGTGGGTCAACGCATCGACTTGGGGATTATTGCTGACTGGAAAATGGGTGCAACTTGAAGACTCGGATTCACTATTTGACCGACTTATCAGTCGCAGCGGTGAGCCGGTCATTCGCATGGCGGTTAAACAGGCAATGCGCCTGATCAGTCACCAGTTTGTCATCGGCAGTACCCTTAATGAAGCACTTTTGCGCAGTGCGGATGGTGACAACAAACGTTATCGCTACTCTTTCGACATGCTGGGTGAAGCGGCGCTTACTGCGGCTGATGCTGAGCGCTATTGGCATGCGTATTGCGAGGCTATTGGCATTCTTGGCAAGCAGACGAATGAGCAGAGATTATTCGACCGTTCCGGTATTTCCGTGAAACTTTCTGCGCTGCACCCTCGTTATGAGTACACTCAGCGGCAGCGGGTGATCGATGAATTATCGCCACGTTTATTGGCGTTGGCATGTGCCGCTAAAACTGCCAATCTCAATTTAATTATTGATGCGGAAGAATCGGAGCGGCTTGATCTCTCGCTCGATTTGTTTGAAATCGTATATCGCAATGACAAGCTTAATGGCTGGAATGGTTTCGGTTTAGCGGTACAAGCGTACCAGAAGCGGGCCATGCGTGTGATCGACTGGCTGGCACAGCTCGCTGCTGAATATAAACGTCAAATTCCGGTTCGTTTGGTTAAAGGCGCCTATTGGGATACCGAGATCAAGCAGGCTCAGGAGCGCGGCTTGGATGGTTATCCGGTTTTTACCCGCAAAGTGGCCACTGATGTGTCATACCTTGCTTGTGCGCGGCGCCTGTTAGAAAGTGGCGATCTTTTTTATCCGCAGTTTGCTACCCATAACGCCCTTACCGTTGCCACGCTCGTTGTTATGGCAAAGGAACGTTGTTTCGAGTTCCAGCGTTTGTATGGCATGGGTGAATTACTCTATTCCGATGTGCTGGACCAATATCCGCAGCTTAAATGCCGGGTTTATGCACCGGTTGGCGATTATAAGGAATTGCTGCCCTATCTGGTGCGGCGATTGCTTGAAAATGGCGCCAATACCTCGTTTGTTAACCAGATTGCCAATGACAGTATTGCAATCGAAGCAATCATCAGTGATCCGGTAAATCAGCTTGATTGCAGTCCGCAGTCCCTTCCTGTTCCACGCCATCTTTATGGAAAAGAACGGTTTAATTCAAGCACAATCCATTTCGCCGACCGTGCGTCACAAAAACATTTCGATCAAGCGCTGGCAACAGCGTACCGGCAATCCTGGCGTGCGGCGCCAGTTGTTGACGGTCAGATTCTTGCGGGACATACGCAAACACTTATCAATCCCGCAGATCACACTGATCATATTGGAGAAATTGCACTGGCTGACATTCATGCCGCCGACAAAGCACTCAGTGCGGCGCAACGTGCTGCGCCGGATTGGACCAACAGCAAAGCGAGTGATCGTGCTGCTATGCTGGATCGCGCTGCGGATTTGCTGGAAGCCGAGCGTGTTGAATTGATGGCGCGCATCATTCGTGAGGGCGGACGAACCATCCATGACGCACTCAACGAAGTGCGTGAAGCTGTAGATTTCTGCCGCTACTATGCTGCGCAGATCCGGCAACATTTCGAGCATGTTATGACATTACCCGGTATTACAGGCGAACAGAGTCAGCTACGCTTAGCGGGACGTGGTGTGTTTGTCTGCATCAGTCCTTGGAATTTTCCGGTGGCTATTTTTACTGGTCAGGTTGCCGCCGCACTGGCGGCGGGGAATTGCGTTATCGCTAAACCTGCTGCGCTGACTCCGTTATGTGCCGCCTATGTCGTGTCGTTGCTGCATAGAGCCGGTATTCCTAATGAAGTGCTGCATTTTTTGCCTGGCAGCGGTAATGAAATCGGTATGAAACTGGTGAGTAATGCTTGCATTGCCGGCGTTGCTTTTACCGGCTCTCTCAGTACGGCTCGCCAAATTAATCAAGTGCTTGCACAAGGCGAGCGCATTCTGCCTTTGATTGCTGAAACAGGAGGGCAGAATTGCATGATCGTCGACAGCTCTGCGTTGCCTGAACAAGTGGTGAAGGATGTGATGGTTTCGGCTTTCAATAGCGCCGGACAGCGTTGTTCGGCATTACGCGTGCTCTTTTTGCAGCAAGAGATCGCACCGCAAATTCTGGAGATGCTGAGTGGTGCGATGGGTGAGTTGCATATTGGCAATCCCATGCATTTTGATACCGATATTGGGCCAGTGATCAGTTTTTCTGCCCGCGATGAATTACACTGGCACAGTAAACGTATGGATTACGAGGCGCGACTGATTAAGGCAATGCCGCCGCCAGAAAGCGAAGAGGGTAGCTATTTTGCACCGCGCGTTTATGAAATCAACAAACTCGAGCAACTGCAGCATGAGGTGTTCGGGCCTATCCTGCACGTTATTCGTTATCAAGCCGATCGATTAAATGAGGTGCTGGATTCCATCAATAACAGCGGTTATGGTCTGACTTTGGGCATTCATAGTCGTATCGATGCCACTGTTGATTTTATTACCCGCCATAGCCGCTGTGGCAATACTTATGTCAACCGCAATCTGATTGGTGCGGTTGTCGGTTCCCAGCCATTTGGCGGCGAAGGATTATCCGGAACCGGGCCAAAAGCCGGTGGCCCTCATTATTTGCAGCGCTTTGCAACCGAGCGCGTGGTTACCATCAATACCGCAGCGGTTGGTGGTAACGTTGGTCTGCTGTCGACGCGGAAAGATACCGGTTGAAACGGATTGTGATTGCGAAAATTGCCATGCTGCTATTGATCGGTTACTTCAAACCCTGCATCAATAATCGCTTCTTTGAGCCGATCAACACTGGTGGCAGCCGGATCATGCTGAATGGCCGCAACAGGAGGGTCAAGCGAGACCTCCACCTGAGCTATGCCCGGCAGATTATTGAGAACGGTTTTGACACTATTGACACACCCCATGCAGGTCATTCCCGCTATTTTGATCGTGGTTGTTTGCATTATTGCTTTCCTTTAATTGATTTCTAGTGGTTGGCTTTCCAGCGTTTCAATAATAACGAATTACTGACGACAGACACCGAACTCATCGCCATCGCAGCGCCTGCAATGACTGGATTAAGCATGCCGATAGCCGCAAGCGGAATTCCAAGGATATTATAAACAAAAGCAAAAAACAGATTTTGGCGGATTTTCTTGAGCGTTGCTCGCGACAAAGAAATGGCATCGGCGACACTCATGAGATCGTTGCGAATCAGCGTAATATCAGCCGCCTCAATGGCCACATCCGAGCCGGCACCGATGGCAAAACTGACGTCTGCGGCTGCCAATGCCGGCGCATCGTTGATGCCGTCCCCGACCATCGCGGTAAATTTGCCTTGTGCCTTCATTTTTGATACTTCAGCGGCTTTATCTTGCGGCAACACTTCGGCTCGATAATGGGTAATCCCGGTACGTTTGGCTATAGCCGCAGCAGTCACGTCATTATCGCCGGTGAGCATGACCACTTCGATACCCATCGCTTGTAATTGTTTAACCGCTTTAACAGAAGTATTTCTGAGTTGGTCTGCGATAGCCAGATAACCAAGAATTTGCGGATTATCGCCGGAAATTCGAGCCACACCGATGACAGTTTTGCCTTCCGATTGTAGAGTAATAATTTGTTCCTCATCTGGACGAAGTCCTTGTTGCGCAAGAAATTTAGGTGAGCCAAGCAGGTATTGCGTGTCACGGATATTTGCGCGAATGCCGCTACCGGTAATTGCTGAAAAATCTTGGATGGCGTGTAACTGTAGCTGCTGTTTCTGCGCACTTTCTAAAACTGCCCGGGCCAGCGGATGTTCTGATCCTTGCTCCAATGAAGCCGCGATTTGCAATAAATCCTGTGCGTTAACAGAAACGGCCGGAACAATATCCGTGACTTCCGGTTTCCCTTCAGTCAATGTGCCGGTTTTATCCACAATAAGGGTTTGAATTTTCTCGGCATGTTCCAGTGCCGCCGCATTTTTGACCAGCACGCCAGCCTGCGCGCCGCGCCCGGTTCCGACCATGATGGCGGTAGGTGTCGCCAGCCCCAATGCGCAAGGACAGGCAATGACCAGTACTGCAACAGCATGAACGAGCGCAGCAACAAAGTCATTCATCAACCACCACGTGATTGCCAGAGTCAGGATACTGATTGCCACCACAACAGGAACAAAAATACCTGAAATCGTATCAGCCATGCGTTGAATGGGTGCTTTAGAACCTTGCGCTTCTTCAACCAAATGAATGATGGCAGCCAACTGGGTATGCGCACCGACGCTAGTTGCGCGGCATTTGAGTAAGCCTTGCTGGTTTAAAGTTGCAGCAAAAACTTTGGTTCCGGCTTGTTTGCTTACCGGCAGGCTTTCACCGGTTAGCATGGATTCATTGACGCTGGACGAACCTTCAATCACGACACCATCCACCGGCAAATGCTCGCCCGGGCGGACGATGAAAATATCGTCTACTTGCAGGCTGCTGGCGGGAACTTCAACGATTTCCCCATTGCGTTCGATGCGTGCTGTTTTGGGTTGCAGTTTGATCAATGCCTCGATGGCTTCAGAAGTTCTACCCTTGGCGCGCGCTTCCATCAATTTTCCGAGTAAAACAAGGGTGATAATCGCTGCGCTGGCTTCAAAATAAACATGTTGATCCAGTCCGAAAAAGGTCACGACAGCGCTGAAGAGATAGGCCATGCTGGTTCCCAATGCCACCAATACATCCATATTGGCGCCACCGCCACGCAATGCATGCCAGGCTCCTATATAAAAGCGCTTTCCAATCCAGAATTGCACTGGGGTTGCCAAAAGCCACTGCACCCAGTTAGGCAGCATCTCCATTTCATGACCTGAAAACATGGCGCCCATTTGCAATACCAGCGGTAGCGTGAGAATCGCTGAAATCCAAAATAACCGTAATTCAGCTTGGTAAGCCGCCTGGCGCCGCGCTTTTTCTTCAGTATGATTCAATTCACTGATTTCGTGAGCATCGTAGCCAGCATTGACCACTGCCTCAATCAGTTGACCGGTTGTCACCAAACCTGGCTTAAAAATTACGCGGGCTGTTTCGGTTGCGACATTAACAGTGGCTGTAACACCAGGCAATTTATTCAGCGCTTTTTCGATATGTCCGGCGCAAGCTGCGCAAGTCATTTTGCCGAGCTGCAGTTGTACTGAGCGTGGCGCAATATGAAAACCGGCTTTTTCGATGGCGCTGATTAACGTATCGGTTTTGACTTGAGCCTCATCGTAGTTGACATGCGCTTTTTCATTGGCAAAATTGACGCTTGCTTCTACGCCGGAGAGCTTATTCAAATTCTTTTCGATACGAGTCGCGCAAGCAGCACATGTCATGCCTTCAATGGGCAATTCAATGTGTTTGAGGGTTGAGGAATTCATTATTATTTTCCAACGAGAAGGACATTGTACAAAAATGGTTTAATAGGATTGACCGGCTAAATGCTCGCTGCTGGTTTATTGACGGTCCAGTACGAATACACCATCAATCAACTGAATTCTATCCCCTTGTTGCAGATGGGATGCGTCGGGCAGTGCGATAATTGCTTGTTTGCCATCACTCATGGTGATGCCTACCTGGTACTGATTATTGGGATTCACGATGTTTCCATCCGGATGATTCATCATATGCGGATGATGTCCAGGTGCAGGCGGTGTTTGGCGTAAAACTTCTCTCGCTACTGTACCGGCAACGACACCACTCGCTATGGCATTTAAGCCGGAACCTTGACTGATTTTATTGACAAAATCAATAATGCCGCAATTATTACATCCTGCTACCGGGGGAGGCCGATTTATGTTGCCGGCATCTGTGCTCTTGATGCTGATACTATTTTGAGGAGCAGGAATGGCTGTACCGATACGATGCACCTTTCGTTGCGGTTTATTTGAATCAGACGAATTTTGTGCAGGAGACTGGGGAGTCAGATTGCTGGATTGAAGCTGCTGTTGTTGATTAAGATCACGACTAAGCGCTTGTGCAAGTGTTAAATTGATACCTCCTATCGTCAATATAATGATCAATACAATTGATATCTTTAAATTTCTCCACCGGTTGTCATTTGCCATTGTTAATCTCTCCGCTAGCCTTAATCAATACAATCGTCCTGCTTCCCTCAAATTAGATTGGGGAGTGTCGCATTGGTTTCATCAAAAAATTTTCAGCTAACATATTGATCCTGAACCAGGAAAAATTAGTCAGGTTTGCTCGGAGTATCTTTTTCTTCTACAGGACTTGTTTCGGATTGATTTTGTTTATTTTGATTCTTTGCCATAACAGTGGCGATGACAATTCCTAATTCGTACAGGAGGCACAAAGGTACTGCCAGCATAAATTGTGAAATCACATCGGGTGGCGTAAAAATGGCAGCAATGACAAACGCGCCAACAATCACATAAGGACGGATTTCCTTTAATTTTTCAATGGTAATGACACCTGTTCTGACGAGAACGATGACAAATATCGGTACTTCAAAGGTAAAACCAAAAGCCATAAACATGGACAAGACAAAGCTTAGATATTTACCAATGTCTGTCATCACCGCAACGCCTTCCGGTGCGAAATACGTAATAAACTCAAACACCAGCGGTAACGCTGCAAAATAGGCGAATGCCATGCCACAGAAGAACAACAAGCTACTACCAACAACCAAAGGTAATGCTAAACGTTTTTCATGCGCATACAGCCCAGGGGCTACAAAAAGCCATATCTGATATAAGGTGTGCGGTAATGAAATAACAAAAGCCATCATCATGGCCACTTTCATGGGTACAAAGAAAGGCGTGGCTACATCGGTAGCGATCATTTGCCCGCCTTGTGGCAATTTTTCCAGAAGAGGTTGTGCTAGCACCGTATAGAGTTCACGGGCATAGAAAGCACAAGGAATAAAACCAATCATGAGCCCGCTTAACACACGAATTATTCTGGCACGTAGTTCCACTAGGTGTGACAGAAATGAGCCTTCAAGCATAGCAATGGTTACGCAGAGAGTTGTAAGGAGTATGCGCTAATCAACATGACTAGGGTATATCAGCAAGCTACTATTGCTTATCCTTATCAGGAACATGGGGAGATTCACTGGTGGATGAAGTGGATTGCTGATATTCATTATGAAGTTGTGATGTTGATAAATTCAATGATGGATTTTCACTACTTTTGCTATCTGAAATAGTGTTTTCCACTTGATTGATGCCTTGTCGAACAGAATTTTCGATCGATTGAGCCGTATCTTGCACAGAGGATTGTATTTTTTTTAATTCTTCCATGCGTATTTCATTATGAATATCAGTTTTAACGCTATAAACAAAGTTCCGGCAGCGTCCATATAAATGCCCCAGTGTTCGTGACACAGCGGGTAGCCGTTCAGGCCCGATTACAATCAATGCAACGATCGATATAACCAATAATTCCATGAAACTGATATCAAACATGTCGTTTTTGACTAAGCTATTTTTCAATACAGGCATTAATTAAACTTGGATGCATCAGATTTTCAAAGAGCAGTGAAGTGTCTAAGTTTTGGCCTGTGTTTTTTCCTTAATTTCAGTATCGGCGTCGGTAGTCTGATTATTGGTGTTATTCTTGGAAGTTTCATTTGCTTGCGCAGATGCAGCAGAAAAGTTTTCTGAAGTACGGTGTGCTTCTCTACCGCTTTCTTTGAAGGTGTGTGTTGTAACTTCCTTCTTTGCTTCAACTTCGATAATTGGCTTGTCGGTGTGGGTTGATTGAGTCATGGTATTTTCACTATCCGATTCTTTCATCCCGTCCTTAAAGCCTTTTATGGCGTTTCCTAGATCACTTCCCATATTACGTAATTTCTTGGTACCAAAGACCAAGACCACAATTATTAATACAATTATCCAATGCCATATGCTGAATGTGCCCATTACTTTCTCCTGTAAAATGGAACAGTATTAGCTTAGCCTTGATGGATCATTACAGGTAAGCGCTCTCTGCCGCCGATGATGTGAAAATGTAAGTGAAATATTTCCTGTCCACCTACACGTCCGGTATTAATAATAGTGCGAAAACCATCTTCACAGCCTTGTTCTTTTGCCAGATCAGGAACTAATAATAACATTTTACCCAATAAATTCTGATGATTATCTTGAATATCAACGAGTGAATCAATATGTAACTTAGGAATTAGTAAAAAATGCACAGGAGCGGCAGGATTGATGTCATTAAAAGCAAGAATATCTTCATTTTCATAGATTTTGTTACAGGGAATTTCTTTCCGTACTATTTTGCAAAAAATACAATTATCCATATCTCAACCCATTAGCCTATTGTTCGTGATGCTTTTTCTGCAATACCAGAAATACCTTCCCGTCTTGCAAGTTCTTGTAATACATCATCAGGAGTAAGTCCGTGGTATGCGAGTAGTACTAAACAATGAAACCATAAATCAGCAGTTTCATACACGACTTGCTCGGCATTCCCATCTTTCGATGCCATTAATGTCTCCGCAGATTCTTCTGCAATTTTCTTGAGTATCTTGTCGTGCCCACCATGAAACAACTTAGCTACATATGAGCTGTTTGCATCAGCAAGTTTACGTGTTTCAATGGTTTCCGCCAAGCGGTGGAGAATGGTTAAATCGGTCATTTATTATAAATTTCTTCCGGCTTTTTGATTATGGGGGCTGCAACGATCCATTGATTTTCATTTAATTTCTGGAAGAAACAACTCTGCCTGCCGGTATGACAAGCGATACCACCTGTTTGTTCTACCATGAGAAGTAATACATCTTCATCACAATCCAGATATATATCCCTTATTTTCTGAATATGACCGGATTCTTCACCTTTGTGCCACAATTTCTTACGTGAGCGTGACCAATACACTGCTTCGCGTTTTTCCACTGTTAATTTGAGTGCCTCGCGATTCATCCACGCAAACATGAGAATTTTTCCGCTATCGACATCCTGGACAATCACCGGTATCAAACCATCTTCAGTCCAGTTGATTTTATTAAGCCAAGTGTCAAGAGGCATACATTGGATGGTGCTTTTAAATGTTAAGGAATAATTTTTATCAGCAATTTTAACATCATAATCGTACTTCAATGCCGTTTTGCGCCATATATTGCTTTGCTTGTTGTATGGTAAATTCACCATAGTGAAATATGCTTGCTGCTAATACCGCATCCGCGTGCCCTTGTAAAATGCCGGCTACCAAATGATCCAAGGTACCGACGCCACCACTGGCAATAACAGGTATATCAATGGCATCTGAAATAGCACGTGTCAGAGCGATATCAAAACCATTGCGGGTACCATCTCTATCCATACTGGTGAGTAAAATTTCCCCAGCCCCTAAGGATTGCATTTTTTTTGCCCATTCAATAGCATCTATGCCGGTTGCTTTACGTCCACCATGCGTAAAAACTTCCCAGCGGGGCAAATTATCGGGTGAATTGACTTGCTTGGCATCAATTGCTACCACAATACATTGAGAGCCGTAATGATTGGATGCGTCGGCCACCAACTGCGGATTCAGAACTGCCGATGTATTAATACTAACTTTGTCAGCACCGGCATTTAATAACCGGCGTACATCTTCAACTTGGCGTACACCACCGCCCACGGTCAACGGAATAAACACCTGTGCTGCGACATCTTCAATGATATGCAAAATGAGATCACGGTTATCGGAACTGGCTGTAATGTCCAGAAAAGTGAGTTCGTCAGCGCCTTGCTCATCATAGCGGCGTGAAATTTCTACGGGATCACCGGCATCACGCAATTCAACAAAATTAACACCTTTAACAACACGTCCGTTAGTTACGTCCAAGCATGGAATAATTCGTTTAGCGAGGCTCATCAGATTTAAAAGCCGATTGTGAGAATAGGGGAAAGATAATAAATGTGGGTTTGCGGTTGTAGCACGTATGTTATGAAATACCGTTAGCTTTACTGAGTTTGTCAGCTAATATCTGAGCTTCTTTAAAATCCAGTGAGCCTTCATAGATCGCACGGCCGGTGATGGCGCCTATAATGCCGTCCGCTTCAATTTCACATAATTTATAAACATCGTCGAT
>WBZQ01000961.1_pt3 | contig 10709 bp, 13 predicted proteins | sample 5204251 | NCBI WGS metagenome assembly WBZQ01 (sample SAMN12412402, study PRJNA552823) | activated sludge metagenome | isolation source: activated sludge from nitrification reactor of wastewater treatment plant... | place: USA: Virginia | collected 2017-09 | reverse complement strand
GCTCGGGCAGCGCGGTGCCCACGGTCACGTCGGTCAGTGGGCTCATCGCTGGTCTTCCTCCCACGCGTACAGGGTCCAGCCCGGGCTGACGTCGCTGTCGGGAAAGTCGAGATAGGTTGCCCGGACCGGCATGCCGATGTGCACGGCGTCCGGATCGACGCCGCGCAGTTCGCCGAGCATCCGCACGCCCTCCTCCAGTTCGACCAGCGCGACGACGAACGGGCAGGTGCGCCCGGGGACCTTCGGGGCGTGGTGCACGACGTAGCTGAATACGCTGCCGCGGCCCGAGGACACGACGTAGTCGTCCGGGCCGTAGGACTCTTCGCGGTCCTTCCACAGCGCCGGGATCGGCGGGTGCACCAGGGTGCCGTCCGGCCGGCGCAGGATGCGCAGTTCGTGGGCGTTGACGCCGTCCCAGAAGAATTTGGTGTCCCGCGAGGAGGCGGGGCGCATCAGCTTGTCGGGGTCCAGGTCGTCGGGAACGGCGGCGACCGCGGTGTCCGCGGCGGCGTCGCGCGGCAGGAATTTCATGATGCGCCACATCATCTCGGCGACTTCCTCGCCGGTATCGACGGTGCTCCAGACGATCTTCTGGGTGACGAAGTAGGCCTCGCCGAGCGCGGTCTGCTTGGGCCCGACGACGTCGGTGATCTCCGCAGAGATGCTGACCCGCTCCCCCGGCATCAGATAGCGGTGGTAGGTCTGCTCGCAGTTGGTGGCGACGACGCCGACGTATCCGGCGTCGTCGAACAGGTTCATGATCAGGCCCAGCGGGTCGTCGTCGGGACGGACGACGCCCAGGCCCATCATGGTCCACACCTGGATCATCGCCGGCGGCGCGACGACACCCGGGTGCCCGGCCGTGCGTGCGGCGTCGGCGTCGAGGTAGATCGGGTTGGTGTCACCGATGGCGTCGAGCCAGTGATGCATCATCGGTTCGTTGACGGGTTCCCGCCCGGCCCGCGGGGTGCTGCGCCCCGCGGCGACGATCGCGTCGATACCCGCCTGCAGCTGCTCTGGTGTCATTGTCATCGCGGTACCCGCGGGACCTTGAGGCCCGAGGCGGCGATCATCTCGCGCATCACCTCGTTGACGCCACCACCGAAGGTGATCACCAGATTCCGTTTGGTCATCTTGTCGAGCCACTCCATGATCGCGGCGGTATGCGGATCGGCCGGGTTGCCGTAGGCAAGAATCTCCTCGGACAGGCGCCCCACCTCTTGAATACGCTCGGTGGAAAAGACTTTCGTCGCCGCGGCGTCGGCCACGGCGATGGTCTCCCCGGACGCCGCGACCTGCCAGTTCAGCAGTTCGTTGATCCGCCAGATCGACCGGATCTGGCCCAGCAGCCGGCGCACGGCGTCGTGGGCGATCGGCGCGGCGCCGTCCGAGCCCGGGGTGCGCGCCCAGGTGTTCACCTGGTCGTAGATGCCGGCGACGCGCCCGGCCGGCCCCAGACCGACCCGCTCGTGGTTGAGTTGGGTGGTGATCAGCTTCCAGCCGCCGTTCTCCTCGCCGACCAGCATGTCGGCGGGCACCCGCACGTCGTTGTAGTAGGACGCGTTGGTGTGGTGCGCCCCGTCGGACAGGATGATCGGCGTCCAGGAGTATCCCGGATCCTTGGTGTCGACGATCAGGATCGAGATGCCCTTGTGCTTGGCCGCGCTCGGATCGGTGCGGCAGGCCAGCCAGATGTAGTCGGCGTCGTGCGCCCCGGTGGTCCACATCTTCTGCCCATTGACCACATAGTGGTCGCCGGACTCTCCCCTACGGCGGACGGCCGTGGTGCGCAGTGACGCCAGGTCGGTCCCGGCTTCCGGCTCGGAGTAGCCGATGGCGAAATGCACGTCGCCGGAGAGGATTCCGGGCAGGAACTTGCGCTTCTGCTCCTCGGTGCCCAGGGCCTGCAGGGTGGGACCGACGGTCTGCAGGGTCACCATGGGCAACGGGATGTCGGCGCGGTTGGCCTCGTTGATGAAGATCTGCTGCTCCACCGGACCGAACCCGAGGCCGCCGTATTCCTTGGGCCAGCCGACGCCGAGCTTGCCGTCGCTGCCCATCCGCTTGATCACCGTGCGGTAGGCCTCGTTGTGCCGGTCGGACTCCATCGCCTTGGCTTCTTCGGGGCTGATCAGAGTCGAAAAGTATTCGCGCAGTTCGGCTTGCAGTGCCCGCTGCTCGGGGGTGAGGTCGATATACATTTACGCTCCCACCCGATCCAGGCGATCCAGCTGCTGCGCGGGTCCGCCGAGTAACCGGGTCAGGTCCTTGATCGATGAGTAGTAGCGGTCCATCGGGTAGGTGATGTCCATGCCCATGCCGCCGTGCAGGTGGTGACACAACCGCATCGCCGGGGGCGCCTGCGAGGTCAGCCAGTAGCCGAGGATCGCCAGATCCTCGGCGGCGTCCAGACCTTCGGACAGCCGCCAGGCGACCGAGGTTGCCAGCAGGTCGATGGTGCGCGAGGCGATGTACACCTCGGACAGCTGCGCGGCGACGGTCTGGAAGGTCGACAGCGGTCGGCCGAACTGCTCGCGGGTGGCGACGTAGTCGGCGGTCAGCCGCAGCGCCCCGGCCACCAGTCCGGCGCCGAACGCGCCGATGGCGGCCAGCGCGAGTTCGTTGACCCGGGCAGGCGTCGCGCCCGCCAGTACGCCGTCGACCGGGGCGTCGGTGAAGGTCACCACGTACTCGTCGGAGCCGTTGGAGGTCGGCGTCTTGACCAGCGCGACGCCGGCGGTCGTCGGGGCCACCATCGCCACACCCGCGTCGGTGCTCACCAGCAGCCAGTCCGCGCCATCGGCATACGGCACCCCGATCTTGGTGCCGGTCAGCCGGCCGGCGGACAGGGTCACCGAGGGGGTGGTGGGCAGTGCGGTGCCGGGCTCGTGCAGGGCGGCGGACAGTCGTGCGCCGGTGGCGACCCCGGCCAGATACCGGTCCTGCTGGTCGGGGGTTGCCAGCTCGAGCAGCGGAATGAGACCGAGCCCGAGGGTGGCCAGCGCCGGCCCGACGTGCCCGGTCCGGCCGATCTCGGTCAGCGCGGCGGCCATCTCGGCCAGCCCCAGCCCGTCGCCATCGAGGCGCTCGGGCACACCCAGCGCGGTGACGCCACCGTCGACCAGGCCCTGCCAGGAGTTGTCCTTGCCCGCTACGGCGGTCACCACGTCGACCACGGCCTGTTGTTCAGGCCCCGGCGTGAAATCCACTGCGCTACGCCCCTTTACCGGTGTAGTCGATCTGCCAGTGCTTGATTCCGTTGAGCCAGCCGGACATCAACCGCTCCGGCTCCCCGATCGGGGTCAGGTCCGGCATGTGGTCGGCGATGGCGTTGAAGATCAGGCTGATAGTCATCCGGGCCAGGTTCGCGCCGATGCAGTAGTGCGCTCCGGTGCCACCGAACCCGACGTGCGGGTTGGGGTCGCGCAGGATGTTGAAGGTGTAGGGGTCCTCGAACACCGACTCGTCGAAGTTGGCGGAGCGGTAGGACATCACCACCCGCTCGCCCTCCTTGATCTTCACCCCGGCCAGCTCGGTGTCGCAGTTGGCGGTGCGCTGGAACGCCGAGACGGGGGTGGCCCAGCGGACGATCTCGTCGACCGCGGTCTCCGGGCGCTCCCGCTTGAACAGCTCCCACTGGTCGGGGTGCTGCGCGAAGGCGATCATGCCGTGCGTGGTGGAGTTGCGGCTGGTCTCGTTGCCGGCGACGGCGAGCATGATGACGAAGAAGCCGAACTCGTCGTCGGAGAGGTGTTCGCCGTCGATATCGGCCTCGATCAGCTGGGTGACGATGTCGTCGGTGGGGTTCTTGCGGCGCTCCTCGGCCATCTTCATGGCGTAGGTGATCACCTCGAACGAGGACATGGCCGGGTCGATGTCGGCGAACTCGGGGTCCTCACCGGCGGTCATTTCGTTGGACCAGCGGAACAGCTTGTCCCGGTCCTCCTGGGGCACGCCGATCAGCTCGGCGATGGCCTGCAGCGGCAGTTCGCACGCCACCTGCTCGACGAAGTCGCCGACCTGGAGGCTGGCGGCGGTCTTGACGATGTTCTGCGCGCGGGTGTTGAGCTCGTCGCGGAGCCGGCCGATGGCGCGCGGGGTGAAGCCGCGCGAGATGATCTTGCGCAGCCGGGTGTGGTGCGGTGCGTCCATGTTGAGCAGGACGGCCTTCTGCACGTCGACGGCCTCGCGGGTCATCGTCTGCGGCCAGGTCGGGATGGCACCGTTCATCGCCGAGGAGAACACATCGCTGCGGCGCGACACCTCCTTGACGTCGGCGTGCCGGGTCAGCAGCCAGTAGCCCTTGTCGCCGAAGCCGCCGGAACCACCCGGGATGTCGACCCAGTGGATCGGTTCGGACCGGCGCAGCTCGGCGAGCTGCTCCACCGGCAGGCCGGCCAGGTTCAGTTCGGCGTCGAGCGGATCGAAGGTACTCGGGAAACTCAGGTTCGCCATTGGTCTCACTCCTCGTCTCAGCGGCCATGACACAACGTGGTCTAGTGTCAATTACGCCCATTGAAACATGCCTCGACCGCAGATCAAAGGCATGAACGTATCGTCGCTTGTCAGAGTAATGGAACGTGTTCTAGCCTGGCCCCATGGGTAATCCTGTCATCGTCGAAGCCACCCGCAGCCCCATCGGCAAACGCAACGGCTGGCTCTCCGGACTGCACGCCACCGAGTTGCTCGGGGCGGTGCAGAAGGCGCTGCTGACGAAGGCCGGTGTCGACCCCGCGGATGTCGATCAGGTTATCGGCGGCTGCGTCACCCAGTACGGCGAACAGGCGAATAACGTCACCCGGCAGTCCTGGCTGATCGCCGGGCTGCCCGAACACGTCGGCGCCACCAGTGTCGACTGCCAGTGCGGTAGCGCCCAGCAGGCCAATCACCTGATCGCCGGGTTGATCGCCGCCGACGCGATCGATATCGGCGTCGCCTGCGGCATCGAGGCGATGAGCCGGGTGGGACTCGGCGCCAACGGCGGCGGTGCCCGGGCTGCGTCCTGGGACATCGACCTGCCCAACCAGTTCGAGGCCGCGGAGCGGATCGCCAAGCGCCGTGGCATCACCCGCGCCGATGTGGACGCGCTCGGCCTGGCGTCGCAGTTGCGGGCCCGACGGGCCTGGGACGAGGGCCGGTTCGACCGGGAGATCTCGGCCATCGAGGCGCCGGTGATCGACGAGAACAAGCAGCCGACGGCCGAACTCAACTGGGTCAGCCGCGATCAGGGCCTGCGGGAGACCACCGCCGACGGGCTGGCGTCGCTGAAGCCGGTGATCGAGGGCGGGATCCACACCGCCGGCACATCGTCGCAGATTTCCGACGGGGCGGCCGCGGTGCTGTGGATGGACGAGGACAAGGCCAAGGCCCTCGGGTTCACGCCTCGGGCCCGGATCGTCAGCCAGGCCAATGTCGGCGCGGAGACCTACTACCACCTCGACGGCCCGGTGCAGTCCACCGCCCGGGTGCTGGAGCGCTCCGGGATGTCGCTGGCCGATATCGACCTGGTGGAGATCAACGAGGCGTTCGCGTCGGTGGTGCTGTCCTGGGCGAAGGTGTACGACGCCGACATGGACAAGGTGAACGTCAACGGCGGCGCGATCGCCCTGGGCCACCCGGTCGGCTCCACCGGCGCCCGGCTGATCACCACCGCGCTGCACGAGCTGGAGCGCACCGATAAATCCACCGCGCTGATCACCATGTGCGCCGGCGGGGCGCTGTCCACCGCGACGATCATCGAGCGTCTCTGATGCCGCTGACCGACGCCGAGCGGATCGCCGCGGCGCAGGCCTATATCAGCGCCCTGGCGTCCCACCGCGGCGACGACGTGCCGTTCGCGCCGAACTGCGTGCGCTTCGAGCTGGGGATCAAGACCGGGCGGTCCGGCGATCACCTGCGGCGTTCGCTGAACAACGGCCCACAGTTCAAGCTGATCCGGGAGGTCAGCACACCGGAGTTCACCGTCGACGGCGACCAGATCCGGGCGGTGTTCGAGCTGTCCACCAAGCCGTCGCTATTCGGCCGCCGGGTCGGGGCCAAGGTCGACGAGACGTTCCTGATCCCGGCCGACGCCGCCGCCGCGCGGATCCATCACATCGACGCCAGCATCCGACCCACTCTCACCAGCTAGGGTGCCGCATGGCCAATCCACCGAAACCGCTGAGCCCCAAGCAGGTCGAGCGGCTCAACGCGCCGTCCACCGGGACCGCGATCAAGTGGATGTCACGGATCCAGACGTGGGTGTTCAAGAAGACCGGGGGCCGGTTCGGCGACAAGTTCCTGCGCGGCGCCGCGGTCGGCATCCTGACGACGATGGGCCGCAAATCCGGTGAGCCGCGGGAGAGTCCACTGCTGTATCTGCAGGAGGGTCGCCGCATCGTGCTGGTGGCCTCCCAGGGCGGTCGGGCCACCAACCCGATGTGGTACCTGAATCTGACGGCGAATCCCGAGATCACCTTCCAGACCAAGCGTGAGACGCTGCACCTGGTCGCCCGCGACGCCACCGACGCCGAGCGCGACGGGTACTGGCCCAAGCTCGACGCCATGTATCCCGACTTCGCGAACTACCGGTCCTATACCGACCGCAAGATCCCGATCGTCATCTGCGACCCGGCGTAGCCGGCACTGACCGCACCGACCGCCGGCCGAGCCCCTCGGATGACACAATGTGGGCAATCGGTGGAGCGAGGAGACCACGGCAGGATCAGCGCGGGCGTGTAGGCGCCGAAACATCCAAGACCCGAGACACGCTGCTCGATCACGTCGAGAAAATGATGCTCGAGAAGGGTACGCGAGCGTCAGCTATCGTGCCTTGGCCTCGACCGCCGGCGTGACCCCCAGCCTTGTGCAGTACTACTTCCCGACCCTCGACGACATCTTCCTGTCGGCGATCCGCCGCCACTCCGACCGCAACGTGCAACTGCTGACCAAGACCCTGGAGTCCAAACCCGACGCGCCGCTGCGCGCCTTGTGGCAAGTCAGTCGGACCGAGGCCTCAGGCGCACTGATGACCGAGTTCATGGCGCTCGGCAACCACCGCAAATCCATCCAGGCAGAGATCGCCGCGGTAACCGAACAAGGGCGCAAGCTCCAAGTCGACGCCCTGATCGCGAAGTTCGGGAAGAACACACGCCCGGGCGGCCACTTTTCCTTGCCCGCACTGCAATTATTGATCTCGGTCCTGCCCAAGTTCCTCAATCTCGAAGAAGGCATCGGCGTCAAGACCGCACACAAGGAAGTGACAACCGCCTTCGAGAAGTACCTCGATTCGATCGAACCAGCACCTACGCGCAAACGTAAGCCGGTCGAGCGTCGTTCACGGTAGGGCTAATCACCTCCGCCAATACAGATCGCGACAGCAGGGCGGCTACCGTCCGTCCTCGTCCTGCAGCGTCTGTCCGGTCAGTTCCGGCGTCTCGGCACTGTCGAGAACATGCCGGAACGCCCAACACTCCGCTACCGACCGCACGATCCCGATCGTCATCTGCGACCCGGCGTAACCGGTCCGCGGAGCCCGAACGGCAATGCTATTTGTTCATCCCCTTGTTGAACATGCAGGTGAAGTCTTGGGGGGGACAGCCATATTTGGTCGGGTCCGGCACCGTGTTGCCGCCCTGGTTGTCCTGACAGGCCCCGGTCGCCGGATCCGGGTTGTCGCAGACGTCGGCGGTGGCGACGGGTGCAATGAACAACCCGAACGTCAGGATTCCGCCGGCCACGGACAGCGCGGCGGGTACCGCAATCCCCCGGAACATTCTCGTCGTACTCATTGATTTTCCCTCCCCGTGACTGCCGGTTTCACCCCCCTGGCAGAACTTCGACGCTAGCACTGCGTATCGGGTGTCACCCGGTGATTCGTGAATCGTCCGGACCCTATTCCGCTACCCCATGTAGCTTAATCTCCGGGATCGTTGCACATTGATGCCGCGCACATCCGGGAGGGGAATGTGTTGCCAGCCACCACGGGGGATCTAGGGACTCACTCCATGCACGTAACCACTCGGCTGCGACATACGCTCGTCGCCGCAGCCATCGCACTGGCAGCGTTCTGTCTGCTGATGATCACCGCGCTGCCCTCCTGGGCGATGACCGTGACGTTCATCCGGCACGGCGAATCCGAGGCGAACGCCGGAAACTCGATCGACACCTCGATACCGGGGCCGGGGCTCACGACGGACGGACAAACACAGGCCGCCGCCGTGGCGGACAAGCTGCAGAATGACGATTTCGTCGACCGGTACGGCGCCATCGACGCGATCTTCGCCTCGACCATGGTCCGCACCCAACAGACCGCCGAACCGCTCAGCGATGCAACCGGCATGCCCATCACCGTGCTGGGCGGCACCGACTACATCAACGACAACCCCGGAACCCGGATCGGCGTTCAGGAGATCACCTCCGGCATCTTCACCGGGCTGCCGGAGAAGGACGGCCTGGGCCGCATCGGCTATATCGTCGCGCCGCTCCTGTGGACCATGGGCCTGCAGTTCGTGTCCGTCCCCGGCGGGGAGAGCGGCCTGGAGTTCAACGAGCGCATGACCAATGCCCTCAACGTCGTCGAGGAAACCACCCCGGCCGGCGACGACGACAGTCAAAACGCCGCGGTGTTCTCCCACGGCGCGACCATCATGATGTGGACGATGATGAACGTCGACAACCCGGATCTGTTGCTGCTCATGCAGCATCCGTTGTCCAACACCGATGTCGTGGTGGTCACCGGGAGCAACGAACAGGGTTGGCATCTGGAATCCTGGGCCGGCCAGGAAGTGGCCGACGCCAACTACCCGACGCAGATGTTCGTCAACTTTCGCGATCTGATCGTGGCCCCGCAGACCGCGCTCTACAACATGCGCAAGCCGGTGCTCAACCTCGACGCCGGGACGATTGTCAGCACGGCCGGCGAAGGCATCGCCGACGTCGGCAAGGCGGCCGTGAAGTTCGTGAAGAACTCGGTGAACGACACCATCGGCGCGATCACCGGAATCCCGAACTCCCTGTCCTCGGTGTCGGGCACCTCGACGGTCGCGCAACTGTCGGCGGACACCACCGAAAAGACGGCCACGGTGAGCCCGTCCACGAACCTGAAGGCGGCGCTGACCGAGGCCACCGAACAGGGCGAGAACACGGTGACCACGCTGCGCACCAAGGCCACCGAACGGGCGGCCGCGCGCGCCCAGACCCGCAAGGAGATTCAGACCAACGTCCGCGAACTCGGCGCCAAGGTGACCTCGGCCGTCGAGAAGGCCGGTCAGGACCTCGGCAAGACGCTGAACGTCAAGCCGAAGGCCAAGGCCGCCTGAGCCCCTCACCAGCCCCGGTGCCGGTACTACGCCCCGTAGACCGGCACCGGGGTCCGGGCCTGGGACAGCAGATCGGTGACGACGGGACCCAGCTCGGCCGGATCCCAGCGCGCACCCTTGTCGATCTGGGGTCCGTGCGCCCAGCCCTCGGCCACCCGGATCTTGCCGCCCTCCACCTCGAAGACCTGACCGGTGACGTCCCGGGACTCGGCGCTGCCCAGCCAAACCACCAGCGGTGAAACGTTTTCCGGCGCCATCGCGTCGAACACCTGGTCCTGGGTGGCCATCATGTCGGCGAACACCGTCTCGGTCATCCGGGTCCGTGCGGACGGGGCGATCGCGTTGACGGTGACCCCGTAGCGGCCCATCTCGGCGGCGGCCACCAGGGTCAGCGCGGCGATGCCGGCCTTGGAGGCGCTGTAGGTGGCCTGGCCGACGCTGCCCTGCAGGCCGGCGCCGGAGCTGGTGTTGATGATGCGCGCATCGACGGTGTTGCCCGCCTTGGACTGCGCCCGCCAGTACGCGGCGGCGTGCTTCATGGTGGCGAAGTGGCCCTTGAGATGCACCGCGGTGACGGCGTCGAACTCCTCTTCGGTGGCGTTGGCGAACATCCGGTCGCGGACGATACCGGCGTTGTTGACCAGCACGTCGAGGCCGCCGAATTCGCCGACCGCGGTGTCGATCAGCGCCTGCGCCTGATCCCAGTCGGACACGTCGGAGCCGTTGGCGACGGCCTCGCCCCCGGCGGCGACGATCTCGTCGACCACCGCCTGGGCCGCGCTGCCACCGCCGGCCGGTGAGCCGTCCAGGCCGACTCCGATGTCGTTGACGACGACCCGGGCCCCCTCCGCGGCGAACGCCAGTGCGTGCGCGCGGCCGATGCCGCCGCCCGCGCCGGTGACGATGACTACCCGGCCGTCAAGCAATCCCATTGCTGCTCCTTGTCGAAGTGTGTCGCTGTTGTGTGCGTGGTTATCTGTTGGCGCTGGAGGCTTCGAGATAGGACGGCGGTTCGCCGCCGCCGTGCACCTCGATGCTTGCGCCGCTGACGTAGGAGGCCAGGTCCGAGGCGAGATAGGCTGCCGCCCAGCCGATGTCGGCGGGTTTGGCCAGCCGGCCCAGGGGCACGGTGGCGGCCACCCGGGCGACTGATTCGGCGTCGCCGTAGAACAACTCGGACTGTTCGGTTTCCACCATGCCCACCACGACGGTGTTCACCCGCACCCGGGGCGCCCACTCCACCGCAAGTGTCGCGGTCAGGTTCTCCAGTCCGGCCTTGGCGGCGCCGTAGGCCGCGGTGCCCGGGGTGGGCCGCCGTCCGCTGACGCTGCAGATGTTGATGATCGATCCGCCGCGGTCCTGGGTCTGCATGTGCCGGTTGGCGTGCTGGGCGACCTGCAGGGGGCCGAT
>WBZQ01002941.1_pt1 | contig 10712 bp, 9 predicted proteins | sample 5204251 | NCBI WGS metagenome assembly WBZQ01 (sample SAMN12412402, study PRJNA552823) | activated sludge metagenome | isolation source: activated sludge from nitrification reactor of wastewater treatment plant... | place: USA: Virginia | collected 2017-09 | reverse complement strand
GTCGCGTCCCTCAATGCGCAGGTGCAGCTTGCCGGTGCCGCCAAACAAGTTGTCAATGACACAAAACACCAGGTTGGGCTCAAAGATCACCATGGCCTGGCCGCGTAGTGGTGAGATGGAAATGATGTTGATGTTGGTGGGCACCACGATGTCGCGCAAGAACTGCGAGTACTTGATCACGCGCACCGGCCCCACTGAAATTTCTGGGCTGCGCCGCATGAAGTTGAACAAGCCCACGCGCAGATTGCGTGCAAAGCGCTCGTTGATGATTTCCATCGTGGGCATGCGCCCACGAACAATGCGCTCTTGACTGGAAATGTCGTAGTCGCGCGTGCCTCCGGTGTCCTCGGTGGCGTCGAGTTTTTGCGACTCGCCCGTGACGCCTTCGAGCAGCGCATCGACTTCGTCTTGTGAGAGAAACTGTTCAGCCATGGCAGTTTGGTCCCAGTGTTATTGGACGATGAGGTGGGTGATGTTCACGCCCTCGACGCCGTTTTCGGCGGTGGTGCGCGCCAGCGGCTTGTTGGCCGCCAAGATGATTTCTTTGACCAGGGCTTCTTTGCCTTCACGCGACTCGACTTCTGCGGGACGCTTGGAGCCGAGCAACAGAATGACTTCGCTGCGCACTGAAGGCATCAGAGACTTGATGACCTCGCCTGCGGGTGCGTCTTTGACCTCGGCCACCAGTTTGATTTGCATATAGCGATCAGCGTCGTCGGCGTTGTCTCTTTGCAGATTGACGGTGAATGATTCGAGGTCCACGAAGACGGGCAACTTCTTCGGTTCGACTTTGGCAGGCTCTTGCCCCTGGGCATGGGCCTCTGGTTTTTTGCGCAACATGAACCAGGCCGCTGCGCCGCCGCCACCGAGCAGCAGTGTGATGAGCACGATCACGATGATCAGCATTTTCTTTTTGCTGCCCGCGGGTTTGGCCGCCGCGTCAGATGAGGCGCCTTCGGCCTTGCCGTCTTTGGAATCTTTTGCAGGTTTTTCAGACACAACCACCTCTCGCCGTCGTTAAGTTTGTCGCGCCCCCATGGCGGGGTGTCGCGTTATCGGCTTAATTATTGGAAGACTTGAGGGCGCGCTATCGCTGGATAACCAGGGTTAACCCGGACATTTCATCAGGGACGCGGGCTTGCGCGGCGCAGAGGTGGTGCGCTTGCGCTCAAGTGCTCGCCAATGCCCATGGGCGTTGGCTGCGCCCCTCTCCCGCTGGGAGAGCGAGGGTGAGACAACAACGACAGGAATGATTTAAAAACGGAATCAGACGCGCACGTCGATCAGGCGGGTGCTGATCACGCTGCTTACGCGTGCGTCCGTCAGGTTGCTTGCCGGGGTGTCGCTGCGTGTTCCGTTGACTGGGGCGAGTGCACCCATGGTGCTGTGACCGTTGCGTGGGTCTGAGCCATGGGGGTTGGTGTGTCCATCGCGGTGATTGGACTGACCCAGTTGTGTGCCCACGTGTGCATGGACTAAATCCAGTCCATGGGCTTGAAACATTTCGCGCAGGCGGGGTAGTGCATCTTCAAGCGCGGCACGTGTGGCCGAATGGGTGGCGCCAAACACCAGGCTTGCCTCCTGGCCGCGCATTTCCATCGACACGCTGATGGGCCCCAGGTCACTCGGTGTGAGGGCAATTTGTGCGGATTGCACGCGTTGGCCGGCCAGCATGACTACGCGTTGCGAGAACTCTTGCGCAAAACCATAAGACCCAACCTCGGCTTTGACCTGTGCGTGGGCGATAGAAAACGTGGTGGATGCTGGGCCGCTCATCAAGCCGGCTGCGTTCAGCTCTGTGGGGTTGATGCCGTGTGCGGACGTGCCCGAGAGCGCAGCCGACAACGACAGCGGTGTGTCAGTGCGGCCTGCGTTGGCATGACGTCCGTCGGCATTTGTCACCAGCGCGGCCAGTTTGTCCATGGCTGCGGTCAAGGCGCCGTCCAACTCAGTGTTGGCCTCCTTGAGGGACAGCGAGTCCTGCGCGGTGGCGGCATCCACTTTTTTGTGGGGACTGCCGTCGATGGCATCCATCAGGCGCGATGCCTGTGCGCCATGGCGTGTGGCTGCGGTGGTCTCAAGCACAGCCTGAGAAGAGAGGTTGGCGTGCGAGCTCGTCCCTGCCCCTGCCCCCGGCCCCGTTGCTGTGCCCGGGATGGACGCGTTGATCGAATCACCTTGCGGCGCAGCCTGTTTCAGTGCTTCGTTCAACGCTTGTGGGGTGCTTGCGGTGGCGGGTGCGAGGGGGTCAGTGGTGGTGGCTACTTGAGCGGCACTGAGCGCGAGCGCGAGGTCGGCAAACAAGTCGCCTGTGGCGGTCTGTGCTTCGTCAGTATCGGTGCCACGGGTCGTTGGGGCCTGCGCAGCATCGTCCTGGGCTGAGGTTGATGTGCGGCGTTGTGCAGAGGCAGGGTCGGTGTTTGAAGACGCTTGCTGGCCTGATGCGCGTCTCGCTTGCGCAGCCTCGGAGCTGTGGCGTGCAGGCTGAGCGTTGGCCTCGCGTTGCGCTGCAGGGGTGTCAGTCGGACGTGCGCGCGCACGCTCAGGCTCTCGCTGCGGGGTGTTGCGCTCTTGCGGGGGGCGGGCCGGTGGCGTGCTCTCGCGCGGGGCCGTTCGCTGCATGACCTCGTTAAAGGCTTGAGCGGGATCGCGCATGTCCGCAGAGGGCCCCGGTGTGCGGGGGCGTGCTGCGGCATCGGTGGTGGACGTACCCAGAAGGGTTTGTATGGACAGATTGGACATGGTCGGTGAGCGTTACCAGTTCAAGGCGGGAGCTGCCGCATCCGTCGGGCGTGTCAGGTGTGCACCGGCAGCGCGTGACGCCAGTTCATCGGTGTGCTTCTGTTCGCGGCGCACGGTTTTTTGGCGCGCCAGTTCAAGTTGCCGTGTGGCCAAGGTTTCCAGACTTTTGAGGCGACGTTGCAGCTCTGAAAACTCGTTTTGCGCCGCCGATACCAGCGCTTGACGACGTTCAATCTCACGCCCTTGTTGTGCGATGGCGGCCGACAGCTTGCTGTCAAAAGCGCGCCAATTGGCCTGGGTGGCTGAATCTATGCCGCGATGTGCATGTTGTTGTGCACGCCCACTGTATTCACGGGCGTAGTGGTGCAGGGCATTGAGCTGGGTTTGCGCTTGGCTCAGATGCGCGCGCGCCTGAGCCAGCTGTGCCGCCGCACCATCGCGCGAGGCCACGGCCAGTTCAATGAGCATGCGCAGATTGGTCGGTTCCATACATTTTTGGATGACTGAAGTCATCCGTATGGGATCACTAGACGCCGCAAAGCAATCTAAAGAAAAGACCGATCCTTGTAGACCATCCCGCCGTCTGTCTTTCAGCGGTGGGCGGTGGGAGGTGGGGGGGGGGCAGCCCTATGCCGTGGCGGGCCACTGGACGGTGCTCAGTAGGGCCGCCAACTGAGCTTCCGAGTCGCGCAGTGAGGCAGCCTCGAGCATGGGTTGTTGCAAAAACATTTCTAGTCGTGGCCAGGCGGCTATGGCGGCGTCGAGCTGGGGATCGGCGCCAGCCGTGTAAGCGCCCACAGCGATGAGGTCTCGGCTGCGGGTGTAGCGCGAGTAAAGCGCCTTGAAGCGACGCGCCATCTCAATGTGCACAGGGTCGGCCACTGCCGTCATGACGCGTGAGATGGATTGTTCGATGTCCACTGCGGGATAGTGACCTGACTCGGCCAGTTGGCGCGACAGCACGATGTGGCCATCGAGGATGGCGCGTGCCGAATCGGCCACTGGGTCTTGCGGGTCATCACCTTCTGTGAGCACGGTGTAAAAGCCGGTGATCGATCCATGTGTGCTGGAAGTGCCCGGCGCATTGCCTGCGCGCTCGACCAGAGCGGGCAGGCGTGCAAACACCGAGGGCGGATAGCCCTTGGTGGCGGGTGGTTCGCCAATGGCCAGGGCAATTTCACGCGCGGCCATGGCGTAGCGCGTGAGTGAGTCGATCACCAGCAAAACCTGTTTGCCTTGATCGCGAAAATATTCGGCAATGGCCGTGGCGTAGGCCGCACCCTGCATGCGCACCAGTGCGGGGGTGTCAGCCGGCGCAGCCACCACGATGGCGCGGCGCAGACCTTCGGGGCCGAGAATTTCATCAATGAATTCCTTGACCTCGCGACCGCGTTCACCAATGAGACCGACCACCGTCACATCAGCCGTGGTGTAGCGCGCCATCATGCCCAGCAGCACACTTTTGCCCACGCCTGAACCCGCAAACAGACCCATGCGCTGACCGCGACCAACCGTCATCAGCGCATTGATCGCGCGCACGCCCACATCAAGCGGTTCGCGGATGGGTTCGCGCTCCATGGCGTTGATGGGGCGGCCGCTAATGGGGCGCCACTGTGCGTGTTGCGCGTGCGCACCGTCCACGCGCTCTAGCGGGCCGAGCTTGTCCAGCGGTTTGCCATTGGGATCGACCACACGACCGAGCAGCAATTCACCCACGGGCAGATGGCGCGTGCGGTCTTCCATGCGGCGCCAGGGATGCGCGCCTTGTTGCAAGCGCAGCCGCGTGGCCACCGGGGCGTGCGCAATGACCGTGGCCCCAGGGCGCAGGCCGTAGGGGTCGGTGCTGGTGGACATGAGAAACAAGCGCTCACCAGAAAAGCCCACCACCTCGGCCTCTACACGCAGGCCATCGTCCTGCACCACACGCACTTGCGAGCCCACGGGCAGCTTTAACCCGACGGCCTCCATCACCAAACCGGCCACGCGGGTGAGGCGGCCGCGTGTCTCAAAGACAGGCGCAGCGGTGGCAATGGCCGTGGCGGTCTTGATGAACAGATTGAAGGGTGCAGTGAGGGGTGCAGCGGACATTTTTGGAATGCAGGGTGATGGGCATGGATCATGGGCCTGGATCTGGGTCTGGGCTTTCGATGCTCGGCCCGTGATGGGGCAGACCGAGCGCGTCGAGCACGCACTGCCAGCGTGTGCCCAAGCGTGCATCGATCTCGCCTTTGGGGGTCTCTACACGGCAGCCACCGCGCGCGATGCTGGGGTCGGCCACAAAGCGGCAATGGCCAAACAGACCATCGGCATCCAGGTCACTGCGCAGCAACTGAAGGTCGTGAGGATTGATCAGCACGCGCGGCTGCGATTGTTGGTCGATGAGCGCACCCAGGGCCTCGCGCAGCACGGGCAGCACCAGGTCGCGCTGCACCTGGACCTCGCGCCGCACGAGATGGCGCGCAATGGCCAGCGCCATGTCCAGGGTGGCATCGGCCGCGCCTGATTCAAGTTCTGCAAAGCGTGCGCGCAAAGCACGAAAAACCTGATCGAGTTGTTGTGCATGCCCCGTGTGCTGTGCGGCAGCCTGCTGCAAACCTTCGACCTGTCCTTGCTTGCGGCCGCGTTCAAAAGCGCGACGCTCGCGCTCCGAGAGCAGACGCTCAGTACTGGTGGTGCCGGCGCCACCGCCCAGTGATTGAAATTCCCAACTGGTGGCATCGGCCACCTCTTCTTTCGGAATAAAGCCGCGCAGGATGCGGTCGCTAGCGCCCATGGTTGCTCAGTACAAACGTTGAGAAGGGTGTTGGCGGTGGGAGTGAGCGGGGTGAGGTTTAGATGAATTCATCCTCGCCTCCCTTGCCACCGAGTTGGATCTGACCTTCATCGGCCAGGCGGCGCACGATTTTGAGAATTTCGCGCTGCTCAGCTTCCACCTCAGAAACACGCACGGGCCCTTTGGCCTCCAAGTCTTCCTTGAGCATCTCCGCAGCGCGGCTGGACATGTTTTTAAGAATCTTGTCGCGCAGGGCCTGGTCAGCACCCTTGAGCGCCACGATGAGGCTTTCGCTTTGCACCTCGCGCAGCAGGGCCTGGATGCCACGGTCATCAATGTCGAGCACGTTGTCAAACGTGAACATCTGATCGAGGATTTTTTGCGCCAAGTCAGGGTCGTTTTCGCGCACGGACTCAATCACGCTGGTTTCCAGTTGACTGCCCAAAAAGTTCAGGATCTCGGCCGTCGTTTTGGTGCCGCCCAGCGTGGCCTTCTTCAATTTCTCACCGCCAGCCAACACTTTGGACAGAGCCTCGTTCAGCTCCTGCAAGGCCTGGGGTTGAATGCCGTCGAGCGTGGCAATGCGCAGCATCACATCGTTGCGCATGCGCTCCACAAAGTGGCGAATCACCTCTGAGGCGTGATCACGCTCCAAGTGCACCAAGATGGACGCCACGATTTGCGGGTGCTCGTTGCGCAGCAGCTCGGCAATCGAACCCGGATCCATCCATTTCAAACTCTCAATACCCGAGACATCGCGCCCTTGAAGAATGCGATCGAGCAGCATGTCGGCTTTGTCTTCGCCCAGTGCACGCTTGAGCACTTGGCTGATAAACGCATCGGTATCGCCCACCAGCGACAGACTTTCTTCCTTCGATTTGTTGAAGTGACCGATGACTTCATCGACCTTCTCGCGCGGCACCGTTTTGAGACGTGCCATGGTCTCGCCCAGCTTTTGCACTTCCTTGGGCGAGAGATATTTGAAAACCTCAGCGGCCTGCTCCTCGCCGATGGTCATCAGCAAGATGGCGCTGTGTTCGAGTCCGGCGTCGTCCATCGGTCAGGTTGCCTTCGTTTCGGCGCCCACCCAGGCCTTGACCACGTTAGCCACGGTGCCGGGGTCGGCCTTAGCCAGCTCCCGCACATCATCGATGGGGCTGCGCACTTTCTCGGTGGGGGTTGCGGCTTGCAACGAGGGCACATCGGCCGGTTCAGGCAGCGCTGCGCGCTCGGGCGCTGCGGCCATGGTGCGCATGGCGGGGCGCACCACACCAAAGACCACCACCAGCGTGAGCAGCAAGAACAGCAAGGCCTTGCCAAACTCTTTGGCCATAGCAATGACCTCAGCTTGCTTCCAAATGGGTGGTGCCTCTGCGGTGACCAACTCAGGTTGACTGAAGGCTGCGTTGACCACATTGAGTGAATCGCCGCGCTGCTGACTAAAGCCCATGGCCTCGCGCACTAAGGCATTGACGCTTTGCAGCTCCTCTTTGGACAGAGGCGTGCCGGCATTGCCCGGTGCACCGCCTTTGTGATTGACGATCACCGCAGCGGTCAGGCGACGGATTTGTCCGGTGGGCGTGCGGATGTGGCGCACGGTTTTGTCCACCTCAAAGTTGGTGACCGCCTCACGACGCGTGCTCGCGCCACTGGCGGCAGCGCCCGGCGTGTTGGCGTTGAGCGGTGGGGCCTGACCGTTGATGGGTGCGGTCGGCGGCACCGGAGGCTGATTGGACAGCGCCCCGGGTATGCCCTGCGGTGTCGCGGGGCCAGGTTGCTGACTGTCCGAGCTCGATTGCGAGCGCACTGCAGCGCTGTTTGCACTCTGATTGGGTTTGTAGGTTTCGGCCATCTGCTCGACATTCGAAAAATCGATGTCGGCGGTGACCTGCGCGCGCACGTTGCCGGGGCCCACCAACGGCATCAAGATGTCCTCAATGCGCTTGATCGTGGCGGCCTCGACCTGACTGACGTAATCGAGCTGCGCGGCATCCAACCCAATGCCGTTGCTGCTATCGCGTTGCGCCGATTGCAGCGAGCCGTGCTGATCCACGATGGACACATTTTTTGCGGTCAGCTCGGGCACGCTGGCCGACACCAGATGCACGATGCCAGCCACTTGTGAGCGATCAAGCGTTTTGCCCGGATGCAACTGCAAGATGACCGAGGCCGTGGGGGGCTGCTTGTCACGCAAAAAACCCGATTGCCGGGGCAAAGCCAGATGCACCCGGGCCGCTGCTACGGGGGCCAGTGAGCCGATGGAGCGCGCCAACTCACCTTCTAGGGCGCGCTGGTAGTTCACCTGTTCTTGAAATTGAGTGACGCCAAATTTTTGCGTCTCCATCACCTCAAAGCCCACCAACGAACCCTTGGGCAACCCGGCGGCAGCCAGCTTCAAACGCGCATCGTGCACGCGATCAGCGGGCACCATGAGCGTGCCGCCATCGCCGCTTTTGTAGGGAATATTCATTTGCGCCAACTGAGCAATGATGGCGCCGCCGTCACGATCCGACAGATTGGTGAACAAAATGCGCCAGCTTGGCGTGGCACTCCACAGCCAACTGGCCGCGATCAGTGCCACCAGTGCAGCAGCACCAACGGCCAGCATGGCGCGGCCCCGTGGAGAGAGGCGCGAGAACCAACCGAGGTTTGCGGGGCGCAGCGTGCTTGGTACGACAGCAGTGTTGTCCATGATCTGACGTGTGACTTTTCTCGATTTGTGGCGCACGTCTTGTGCGCAGAACCGATTCTTCTAAACCTTTAGGGTCCGAATACATGGATAAGCAAGGGATTTAACGGTCGTCTTAGCGCCCAGGGTTGCCGACCGACGCACTGCCCGACAAACGGCGCTCAAAAAGTGCGCTGCGCGGCCGAAATGCGCTGCGATTTAGGCTGTATTTGCGCGACGCGGTTGCTTGCGGTGCCGTTGCCCTAGGGTTACTGCTTTGGCCAAATTCTGTTTGGAGCCCATTTCACGGCAGACGAACGGCAAACAAAAGTCGACAGCCTTTCAACTTCAAGCTTGATACGGCCACATTGCATGCGTAATTGCGCCAGCACTCAAATTAGGTGGCGCCACGCAACAGAAAGTTGCGAAGATGCGGCATTGGCTTCAGGTGAAAGCTCCGCTTGTGGTCTCAAAGAGATGGTGCTGGCCACAACCAAAGCCCAAAGCGCAGCCCTCGTTTCTGCGACGTCGGGGGGGGGCAAGTTAGGGTGGAGCTATGAATGGGCCGTGAATATGCCGAGGGGCAGGGGATGAAGTTTGCCCCCGTTCTGACGGAAGGTGAGTCAAAAAATAACTAAAACTATCGCAAAGTTACTTTTTTCTTGGGCTCTTTTTAACCTTTTTGGTTTCTGTTGGATTTGTATTGTTATCGATGGCTTTTAGTTCATTTTTTAGGGCTTTTATTTCAGATGACATTCTTTTTATGGAAAAACTTTGAAACATATCTGTCATACTAAGACTAAGAAGTTTCCCTGCAACTTTATCAATAAATTCACGGCTTGAATCGCGGTTTTCTTCCATTGATTTTTTGGTTCTTATTATAGAATCTTGTGTATTGTCATTATATTTTTTGAGGCGCTTCAATTTTTGTTTTAATTTAGTTATTTCTCTGCGTACAACTTTGGCGCTTCGTAATGAGCCAATCGCGACAGTGATTGCGGTACCTGTTGCTAGGGTGGCCCAACCAGAAGGGGTCTGTGGTAAAAGCCCTGTGTTTTTCTCCTCAATAGACAGCACGGGGCCATCTAAGGAAAGGTGCGGGTTAAGCAGGCTTAGCGCCTCTCCGCCTAAGTTTTGCTGGTCCCTCCTGAACGCTCTGAGCATCAACGCTCCGAAGTGATGAGTGTGTCCTTCTTTGGTTTGTACCGAACCGCTCAGTACCGAACCGCTCAGTAGCTGGGCTGCACCGTGCGTGACTTCCAAGGCAAGGGGTGCGTGCTGCAACAACTTGGCCATGCGAGTTGGTTTTTCTTGAGTAGACAAAAATGGTTTATGTGCCCCGCTCTGTACCTCGTTCCAAACTTTGTCCCCAATTCCTTTGGGAGCAAATGGCACGCTGCTTATTTGCTGAGAAGCGGCTTGCGTGCCTTTTATTGGATGTTCGTAACCGCCTTCCGTACCCCTGCTTTGTACGGACTTAATGATTCCAAAAGATGTCATGCCAGTTCCTGACTCAGAGAAGAAAGAAGAAAAGAAGTTGAATCGATCTAACAAGAGGGGGGCATTCTCCATGTGTTCACTCAGAAAACAAGGGCCATAGACGAAAATTCCATGGTGCCACGCGACGCCTGACCAAGATGCGTCAGATGCTGCGCAAGTTCCTCGACTCCTGAGTGCACAAGCCCCCTTGTATTTCTCTCCATCCGCAATGTTTTGCGGACATGAAAATGAGTGTCGCTAACCATGCACCGACGAACGGCGCTCAAGAAATGTGCAGCGCGGCCGAAATGCGCTGCGATTGGAGGTGTATTTAGGCGACGCTGTGGCGCACTCTGCCGCTAGCGTGCCCCGTAGACGACCAAACCACGGGGGCCCCATCATGCAAATCAACGCTGCATCCACCATGGCCGCATTGCGTGCGCAGCTGGCCGGCGCGGTGTCGGGCACTGCAACGGGTGCGCAAAAGGGTGTCGCAGCAACGGGCGCAGCCCAAAGCACAGACTTCATTTCATCACTGGACGCTGCGCTCAAATCCGTCAGCGCTACGCAACAACAAGCGACTGAGACACAGCGTCAATTCCAGATGGAAAACCCCGCCGTCAGCTTGGAAGAGACGATGGTGGCCATGAACAAAGCACAGATCTCGTTTTCTGCTGCAGTACAGGTGCGCAACAAATTGGTGCAGGCCTATGAGCAGGTCATGAACATGCCGGTGTAGGGGTTGGTGGGCCCGTGCTCTTGCTGGCATAGGCCTCTACACATCTTTGGCTGATGCAGTACGCCGAACTGAGAACTTGCTCCGAAGCCGCGCCGTTTTCCCTCACCCTCGGCCCCTCTTCCGGGTGGAGAGGGAGGTTAAAGCCAATACTGTTCATCTCGCGTTTTGGCGACGCCATGACGCCATCGCTCTGGCCTACGCTTTATTTCTAGATTGCCTCTGGCGCGGCGTTGCATAAACATGATGCGTTCCCCAAACATCTTTCCGCACCACGCTGTGGCGCCACCGTCCCTCACCCCAACCCCTCTCCC
>WBZQ01002940.1_pt1 | contig 10713 bp, 11 predicted proteins | sample 5204251 | NCBI WGS metagenome assembly WBZQ01 (sample SAMN12412402, study PRJNA552823) | activated sludge metagenome | isolation source: activated sludge from nitrification reactor of wastewater treatment plant... | place: USA: Virginia | collected 2017-09 | reverse complement strand
GGCCTCGTACTCGGGCACGCGCGAGACGCGCGCCGCGTGTCGCACGGTGCCGTACACGTGGCCACCCAGCGTCACGGCGCGCTCGGCGATCTCGTCGTTGAAACCGGCCAGGGAGACGGCCAGGGTCTCGAACTGCGCGTGCAGCGCCGCGAAGTGCGGGCCCTTGACGTTCCAGTGCGCCACCTTGACCTGGGCGTGCAGATCCAGGCCATCGGCCAGGCTCTGGTTGAGCGCCGTCACCACGTCCTTGCGCGCTTCCTCGGTCAGACGACTCGGACTGCGGTACATGCCCTGCTCCTCGTTCTTGCGACCGGCGACGCGTGCGGGCCGCCGGCCGCGGACTACGACCGCGCTTCGCAGGCGGTCGTCAGATCTCCAGCGCCACGGCGGCCGCCTGCACGACCGCGGCCACGCGCACGGCGTCGTGCACCTGCTCCTCGCCGAGTCCACCCTCGAGCACGGCGGCTTCGTGGCTGCGCACGCACATCTCGCAGCCGTTGAGCGCGCTGACCGCCAGGCAGATCAACTCGAAGTCCGCCTTGTTCGTGCGCGGTTGCGCGATGCGATTCATGCGCAGTCGCGCGGGCTTCTGGGAGTAGGCCGGCTTGCCCACCATGTGACGGAACCGATAGTAGACGTTGTTCATGGCCATGAGCGTGGCGGCGGCCTCCGCATCGTCGAGCACGCTCGCGTCCACCTGTCCCTGAGCCTCGGCGCGCACGACCGCCGTGAGCCGCGGATTGCGCGCAGCGAGTGCGCTGGCCAGGGCAATGCCCCACTTCTGAGCCGGCGACAGGCTGCCGGTCTCGAGCACCGACTGCAAGTTGAGACGCGTGTCCTTGGCCGACTCCGGCAGCGCGGCGCGCAGCGCTTCCAGGCTGAGGCGCTCCGTGACGGTGGTCATGGTCAGGCCACCTGCAGGGTCGGCTGGCCCTGCTCCCAGTTGCACGGGCACAGCTCGTCGGTCTGCAGCGCATCCAGCACGCGCACGACCTCGGACACGTTGCGGCCCACCGAGAGGTCGTTGACGCAGACCCAGCGGATCGTGCCCTCGGGGTCGACGATGAAGGTTGCGCGCAACGCGACGCCTTCCTCCTTGTGGAGAATGCCGAGCGCCGTGGCCAACTCGCGCTTGGTGTCGGCCAGCATCGGGATCGGCAGGCCACGCAGGTCGTCGTGATGCTTGCGCCAGGCCAGGTGCACGAACTGCGTGTCGGTGCTGGCGCCCAGCACCTGCGCGTCACGGTCGGCAAAGTCGCCGGCCCGCTTGCCGAACTCCGCGATCTCGGTCGGGCAGATGAACGTGAAGTCCATCGGCCAGTAGAACAGCACCAGCCACTTGCCGGGGTAGCTGTTCTGGTGCAGCGTCTTGAACTCGTGCCCCTTCTCGAGACTCACGGCCGCGTTCAGTGCAAACGCCGGAAGCTTGTCGCCCACAGTCAGCATGATGCTCGTCTCCTCGGAATGAAGTCCTCGCGCCGATCGCGAGACCGTCGCGGCCAGACTCTGAAGGGCTGGCCGCGCTGGCGGTCTACAAAGCAGGAGGCATGCCAGTTGTCCATGTGTTGAATCTCCAGGAGTTGGGGCTCTCGCTCGGCGGCGCCACCGACATATCGGTGTTGCCACCGAAATGACGCCAGGCTGCATCACCGACATATCGGTGACACACTAGGCCCCATGACCTTGACCCCGGCAGTCGATCTGACCCGCGACCTGCGTGAGCTGGCCCGACTGGCCGATGAAGCGCACGCCGTCGAAGATCTCTTTCGGCGTGGCCTCGAATGGCTCGGGCGCCTGGCCCAGTACGACGTGGCCACGCTGTTCGTGCTCGAAGGCGGGCGCCTCGTGGCGCGCGCCGCGCGCGGGCCGCTGGCCGACGAGCGCGTGCGTCAACACAGCCTGGCGCTGGCGGACTTTCCGAGCATCCGCGCCGCCCTGGAAACGCGCCGCGCGCGTGCCTTCAACGAAGAAGACCACGCCCACGGCGATGGCGATCCGTTCGACGGCGTGCTGGACCTGCCCGCCGGGCACGCTTGCATGGTCGTGCCGCTGTGCGCCGGCGAAAGCTGCCTGGGGGTGTTGACGCTCGACCGCGCGCAGTGCGAGCCCTATCCCGGCGACGTCGTGAACCTGGTCGAAGTCTACGGGCAGATCCTCGCGGTCGCGATCCAGAACGCGCAGGAACGGGCCACGCTGGAGCGCCTGCACGTGCAGGATCACGCCCACGCCAAGCTGCTCGAGGCGCAACTCGGGGGCGGCAACACGGCCGTCTTCGAGCACAGCCGCAGCGCCGCGTTGCGCGAGGTCGCGCAGCGCGCGCGGCAGGTGGCGGAGACCCACACCCCGGTGCTCATCCTGGGTGAGACGGGCACCGGCAAGGAGCGCCTGGCGCGTGCCATCCACGCCTGGAGTGCACGTGCCGAGCGCCCGTTCGTCAGCCTCAACTGCGCGGCCATCCCCGCGGGCCTGCTGGAGAGCGAGCTTTTCGGCCACGTGCGTGGCGCGTTCACGGGCGCCACGCGCGACCGGCCCGGGCGCTTCCAGATGGCGAACGGCGGCACGCTGCTGCTCGACGAGATCGGCGAGCTGCCGGTCGAGTTGCAGGCCAAGCTGCTGCGCGCGCTCCAGGAGGGCACCTTCGAGCCGGTGGGCAGCGATCGGCCGGTCAAGGTCGACGTGCGCATTCTGGCGGCCACGCACGTGAACCTGACGCGGGCGCTGGCCGAGCGGCGCTTCCGCGAGGACCTCTACTACCGCCTGAGCGTGTTCCCGCTGACGTTGCCGCCCTTGCGCGCGCGCCTGGAAGACCTGCCGCTGCTGTGCGCGGCGTTGCTCGACGAGCAGGCGACGCGCACCGGCCGGCGCGGGATGCGCGTGAGCCCGGAGGGCCTGGCCCGACTCGCGGCCTACGACTGGCCGGGCAACGTGCGCGAGCTGGCCAACGTGCTCGAGCGCGCAACGATCCTCGCGCCGGGTCGCCTGCTCGGGCCCGATCTGCTGGACGTGCCCGCGGCGACCAGCGCGCGCGCGCTGCCGGCGGCGCCCGTGTCGATCCCGACGCCCACGCCCCAAGGCGACGACGTGCCTACGCTCGACGAAGTGCAGCGTCGGCACATCCAGCACGTGCTCGCGCTCACCGGCGGCCGGCTGTATGGCCCGCGCGGGGCGGCCGCTCTCCTGGGCCTGAAACCCACCACGCTGCAGAGCCGCATGAAGAAGCTGAGCGTGGGGCGCGCCTGAGCCACGGCGCGTTCACGCGCTCTCGGCCGAGCCATGGCACGCCGTCCATTGGAAGCGTGCCGATGTCTCACGGCTGTCATCGTCCCGGCCTACCTTCCGTGACGACATGACCCGACACTCGCGGCCCACCCGACGTCTCGCCCTGCTCAAGGCCGTCCGGCGACGCAGCGCGCGCCTGCCGCTCGTGCTGGCCGCCGTGCCCAGCCCGGCCCCGGCGGCCGCGGAGTGGCCACACGACGACCTGTGGGGCGCTGCCGCCGAGGAACTGGGTCTGCTGCCCAGCAGGCTCGAGGTGTCCACGAGCACCCGCGCGCAGAGCGCCTGACGGATGATCGTCGTGGCTGCGCCTCCCGTGTCGCCCCCGCCGGCCCCGGATCGCGTACCGCCGCCGCCCGCGCGGCGCGCGAACACGTTGCGCGAGCTGCTAGGCACGCGCCTGTGCGTGCGGGGCGACGATCCCGTGGCGCGGGTCGCGCGGCTGTTCGAGCAGCATCCCGAGATCGACTCGCTGGCCGTGTTGGACGGCACGCGCGTCCTGCAAGTCGTGCGCGCGCGCTTCTACCTGCAACTCGGCCGGCGCTTCGGTTACGCGCTGTTCGAGAACCGGCCGGCGCGGCTACTGGCCGAGGAAGGTTCCACCGTCGAGGCCGACGCCGACCCCGTCGAGGTCATCACGCTGGCGACGCAACGCGACCCGGCTCGCGTTCACGACGATCTGCTGGTGGTCGAGCACGACGGCAGCTTCGCGGGCATGCTGTCGATGCGCGCCCTGATGGTGCATCACAAGGACCTGCTCACGGCCAGCCTGGCCGAGGTCACGCTGCTGGACGAGAAGAACCGGCGCTTGGAGGCGTTGCGCCAGGTGCAGGCCGAGTTCCTGGCCAACATGACCCACGAGCTGCGCGCGCCGCTGCACGCCATGCTGGGCAGCCTGCACGTGCTGGCCGATGATCCGGACACGCAGGCGCGCCACGAGCAAGCCCTGCGCCAGATCGGCGCGCGGGCGCGCGAGGTGTTGACGATCGTCGACAACGTGCTCGACCTGGCCCGCGTGGATGCAGGGGCGCTGGAAGCGCTGGTCGAGGACACGCCGCTCGAGCCGCTGCTCCAGGAGGCGCTGGGCGCGCTCGAGCCCATGCTGGGCACGCGTCCGCTGCGTCTGGAGCTACGCCTGGCCGGGCTCGATCGGCCGTTCCGCACCGATCCCGTGTTCGTGCGCCGCATCGTCACGAACCTGCTCTCGAACGCGGTCAAGTTCACGGACCGCGGGCGTGTGGTGCTGAGCGCCGGCGTGGACGGCGGCTGGCTGACGCTGCAGGTGAGCGACACTGGCCCGGGCATCGCGGAGCACGACCTGGAGCGGCTCTTCACGCGCTTCACCCAGCTCGAGTCCACGCGCCGCAAGCGTCACGGCGGCAGCGGGCTGGGGCTGGCCATCGTCAAGGCGCTGTGCGACGCGCTGGGCGGCAGCGTCTCCGTGATGACGCAGGTGGACGCGGGCAGCACGTTCACCGTGCGCCTGCCGTGGGGCGGCCCGCGCCGCGCCGAGGGGGTTTGAACATGCCGACCGCACAGCTCGAGCGCGCGCGCACGACGGCCAAGGTGCTGGTGATCGACGATGACGACGACGTGCTCGCGGTCACGCGGCGCCTGCTGGAGCGCGCGGGCTACGACGTGGCCACCTGCTCGGGCCGCTTCGGGCGCCTGAACCAGGTCTTGGAGCACGACCCCGACCTGGTGCTGCTCGACGTCAACATGCCCGTCGTCTCGGGTGACGACCTGCATGCGCTGATGGTGGACGAGCCGGCGCTGCGCCACGTGCCGGTCGTGTTCTTCTCGTCCAACGACGAGAACGACCTGCGACGCCTGGCCCGCCGCAGCGGTGCCGCCGGTTACATCCCCAAGTCCTCGCTGGGCTCCGACTTCACCGCGCGCGTGTCGTTGCACCTGCACGCCGCGGCCCAGGCCGCCCCCGAGTTCTGACCCCCCGCGCGCTAGACGCGCGCGGGGGGTCGGAAGGCGTGGGCGTGCTGGCGCAGGTAGCCACGCGGGAACTCGGTGTCGCCCAGCCCATAGCCCTGCGGCTTGCGCCCCGCCGGCAGCCAGGCGGTGCCGAACAGGCGATCCCACAGCGCGAGCTTGGTGGCGAAGTTGCGGTTGCGTGCCGCGACGTCGGTGGCATGGTGCCAGCGGTGCGCCTCCGGCCCGTTGATCAGCCACTGCCAGCGCCCCGTGTGCACGTCGACGTTGGCGTGGATCCACACGCCCCACACGGCCGAGAGCGCGCTCTTGACCAGTGGAACGGCGGGCTGCGCGCCCAGCAGCACCATGGGCGCGAACTCGATGGTCTGGTTGATCAGGATCTCGAGCGCATGCGAACGCGAGGCCGCGAGGGCGTCGATGGCCGTGTTCGAGTGATGGGCCTCGTGCAGGCGCCACAGCCAGGGCGAGCGATGCTGGAGCCGGTGGAACCAGTAGATGTAGAGATCGTGGCTGACGACGAACAACGCGACCTGCGCCGGCAGCGGCCAGTCGCGCAGCAGGCCGAGCCGCGACCAACCCGTGACCCGGTCCAGCCAGCCGACGAGCGCGGCGATCACCAACGCCAGCACGTAGCTCTGCACGACGGTGTAGCCGACGAGGTCGGTCGAGAAGCCCGGCCGCACGAACGGCTGGCCCTTGTCGTACGGCCGCAGGCGTTCGAGCGTGACGATCAGCGCGAGGCCCGCGATCACGAAGGCCGCGCTGGCCCACGTCCAGTCGGCCAGGCTCATGCGCTCTGCAAGTCGGCGCTGGCGGCGACCTTGACGCGGCGCAGCTTGGCGAGCTGGGCCAGCTCGGCCGGGTAGACACGCTTCACGCCGTCGCCCAACGCGCGCTCGATGTCGCGGATGTTCGAGACCAGGCGCATCAGCCCGCCGATCTCGACCGACGCGGCCTGATCGCTGCCCCACATGGCGCGGTCGAGCGTCACGTGACGCTCGACGAAGGCCGCGCCCAGCGTGACCGCCGCCCAGGTCGGGGCCAGGCCGGTCTCATGGCCGGAGTAGCCGATCGGGCACTCGGGGTACAGCTCCTCGAGCGTCGCCAGCATGCGCAGGTTGAGTTGCTCGATGGGGCAGGGGTAGGTCGAGGTGGCGTGCGCGATCAGCAGCCGCTCGCGTCCCACCGCGTCCACGGCCGCGGCGATCTCGTCGAGCGTCGACATGCCCGTGGAGATCATCAGCGGCCGGCCGGTGCGGCGCATGGCGCGCAGCAGATCATGGTCGGTCAGCGATGCCGACGCGGCCTTGTAGCAGGGCGGCTCGAAGCGTTCCATGAAGTCCACGGAGGGCTCGTCCCAGCACGAGGCAAACCACGCCATGCCGCGTTCGCGGCAGTGGCGATCGATGGCCGCGAACTCGTGCTCGCCGAACTCCACCTTGCGGCGGTAGTCGATGTAGGTCATGCGACCCCACGGCGTGTCCCGCTCCAGCTCCCACTGGTCGCGGGGCACGCACAGCTCGGGCGTGCGCTTCTGGAACTTGACGGCGTCGGCGCCGGCCAGGCAAGCGCCGTCGATCAGGCGCCGCGCCAGCTCGAGCGAGCCGTTGTGGTTGATGCCGATCTCGGCGATCACGAACACGCGCTCGTCGCGGCCCACGCGCCGGCCGGCAAGCTCCACCACCGCAGCACCCATGCACGCCTCCTCGTGGTTCACCAGGCCGTGAAGCCACCATCGACGATCAGGTTCGCGCCCGTCATGTAGGCCGAGGCGTCGCTGGCCAGGAACACCAGCGCGCCCTCGTAGTCGCTCGGTTCGGCCATGCGGCCGAGCGGCGTGCGCGACGCGTAGCGCTCGACGAACCAGCCCGCCTGCTCGTGCTCCACGCCGCCGGGACAGAGCGCGTTGACGCGCACGCCCTGGCGCCCCCACCAGGTGGCCAGATAGCGCGTCAGGCCTAGCAGCGCGGCCTTGGTCGTGGGGTACGCGGCCGACTTGTAGAGCGCCTGCGTGCCGTCGGGGCGCAGGTAGAGCGACTGGTCCGGGGCCACTACGCCATAAGTCGAGGCCACGTTGACGATGCTGCCGCGGCCCGCCTGCGCCATCACGGTGCCAAACACCTGGCAGCACAGGAACACGCCGGTCACGTTGACGCGCAGCGCGCGCTCCCATTCGTCGAGCGGCAGATCCTCGAAGCCCACGGGTGCCGCGCTCGGCCCTTGCACCTTCTCGTCGAGCGCCGCGTTGTTGACCAGCACGTCAATGCGCCCGAAGCGTTCGAGCACGCGCGCGCGCAGCGCCCGCAACGACTCGGCGTTCGTCACGTCCGCCGCGCAGGCCAGGCCGCGGGTGTCGTCGACCAGTGCGGCCGCGCAGCCCTCGACATCCAGGTCGGTGGCCACGACGTTCGCTCCGGCCAAGGCGAGCGCCGCGCAGTGGCGCCGACCCAACAGGCCGGCCGCCCCCGTGACGATGGCCGTGCGGTCGCGCAGCGAGAACAGCCCCATGCTCAGGCGCGCGCCGCGACCGGGCGCGGCTTGGTGTTGAATCCGCTGCTGCGCCTGAACACGGGCGCGACCGGCCGGCCGCGCACGCGCGTCGCCAGGTCATTGGCCGCCAGCGCGACGCGCAGCTCGGCCAGGACGTCGCCGTAGGCCGCCAGCGTGTAGGTCAGGTCGGCGTCGGTGTGCGCGAAGGACAGGTTGTGGAACCCGCCCCACAGCACGCCGCGCCGCAGCAGCTCCTGCTGCACGAACGACTTGATCAGCAGCGCGTCACCCAGCTCGGGGCCGCTGCGCAGCAGCGTGCGGCAGGGATAGCCCACGCAGTCGAGGCCCTGCGGTCCATGCTGGCCGATGAGCGCGCGGAGGCCCTCTTGCAGGCGTACGCCCAGGCGCGCCAGATGACCAGGCACCTGCTGCGCTTCGAGCACGTCCAGCGTCGCCGCCGCCGCCGCCAACGACAGTGCCTCGCCCCCGAAGGTCGTGAAGAAGAACACCTCGTGCTCCAGCAGCGCCATCACGTCGCGGCGGCCGGTCAACACCGAGAGCGGCATGCCGTTGGCCACGGCCTTCGAGAAGCAGGCCAGGTCGGCGCTGACCCCGAAGAACTCCTGCGCGCCGCCCAGCGCGAGGCGGAAGCCCGTCCACATCTCGTCGAAGATCAGCAGCGCGCCGCGCTCGTGACACAGGCGCTTCAACTCGTGCAGGAAACGCCGGCGGGGCGGCTCGAACGTGACCGGCTCGAGGATCACGCAGGCCACGTCGTCGTCCAGCGCCTCGGCCACCGAGGCCAGGTCGTTGTAGTCAAAGGTGGAGGTCAACTCACGCACGGCCTGGGGAATGCCTGCGGCGCGATCCGTGCTGGCGATGTACCAGTCGTGCCAGCCGTGGTAGCCGCAACACAGCACGCGCTCGCGCCCGGTGAAGGCCCGCGCCAGGCGCACGGCCGCCGAGGTCACATCGCAACCGGTCTTGCTGAAGCGCACGGCCTGCGCGCCTGGCACCAGACGGGCGACGCGCTCGGCCAGCTCCACCTCCAGCGGGTGCATGAGCGAGAACGTGATGCCGTCCTGCAGTTGGGCGCGGATGGCGTCGTCGACCGTCGGGTGCGCGTAGCCCAGCACGAGCGGGCCGACGCCCATGCTGTAGTCGAGGTAGGCGTTGCCATCGACATCCCAGACCCAGGCACCACGCCCGTGGCTCAGGTACTTCGGCGCTAGCCCACCGACGAACTGCGACGGGCCCTTGGCCAGGGTCTGCGTGCCGGCCGGGATCAGGCGCTGCGCGCGTTCCCAGAGCTGGTTCGAGCGGCTGATCACGGGATCTTCGGCGGCCGGCCTCACTCGATGGGGCATGGCTGGACTCCAGGTCGCGCGCTGCGCGGGCTCGTGAGCACGTCGAAGATGCGCGCGGCCAGGCGCGGGCCGTCCAGGCCCTCGGCGGCCAGCACGTCGGGCAGCAAGGCCGGCCGAAACCAGCGCCCGTCGCAACCGAGGGGCAGCACGCGACAGGTGACACGCGCACGCAGCAGCGTCTCGGCCACCAGGGTGTAGAGGCCGCCGGCCACGAAGTGGTCCTCGAGCGTGACCAGCACCTCGGCCCGCGCCGCCTGCAACACCGCGGCCTCGTCGAGCGGCGCGATCCAGCGCAGGTTCACCAGGCGCACGGGCACGCCACGCGCTTCGAGCAGTTCGGCCGCGCGCCGCGCCTCGTGGAGCAGCACGCCGTGGGTCAGGATCGAGACCCCGTGCGCGCCCGGAGTCAGCAGCTCGGCGCGCCCGTACAGCACCGGCGTGTGGCCCGTGCGGCCAGGCCGCGCGCAGTAGCGCACGTAGCACGGCCGCCCGCGGGCCACGATCTGGGGCAGCGCCTCGCACAGCTCTTGCTCGTCGGCCGGGCAGAACACGTCCAGGCCGGGGATGCCACGCATCAGGGCCAGGTCTTCGAGGGCCTGGTGCGTCGGCCCGTTCGCTTCCGACAGAAGGCCGGGCACGTAGCCCACCAGCACCACCGGCAGGCCGGGCAGGCCGACATCGGTGCGGATGAACTCGAAGGCGCGCATGGTCAAGAAGGCGGCCAGGGCATGCACCACGGGCCGCCGGCCGCGCAGCGCGAGACCTGCCGCCGCCGCGACCAGCGTCTGTTCACAGATACCCACGTCGATGTGACGTGACCCCAGGCGCTCGGCCAGCCCGCGCAACGGCGCGCGGTTCTCCGCGGTCATGACGAGCAGCTCGGGATCGCGTTCGGCCAGCGCCAGCAACGTGGCGGCATAGCGCCCCAACGGCGCTTCCGTGACCGCGTGGGGCGCGCTGGTCAGCGCGCTGGCGTGCGCGCTCATCGCACCACCTGCCCGGGGGTGTGCAGGCGCGCGCGTGCCGTGCCATGCAGCTCGTTCAGCAGCGCGGCCAGCTCGTCGGCGTCGAAGCTCGCGAACCAGTGCTCGAGGCGACCCTGCAGGCTCGGCAGCCCGCGACCTCGCACGGTGCGGGCCAGCACGACGGTGGGGCGCTCGGCGTGCGCGGGCAGGTCCTGGAAGGCACGCTCGAGATCCGCGAAGTCGTGGCCGTCGGCGTGGCGCACGCCCCACCCGAACGCAGCCCACTTGTCGGCCAGCGGCTCGAGCGGCAGCAGGTCCTCCGTGAACGCGTTGGCCTGCGCGCCGTTGCGATCCACCACGGCCACCAGGTTGTGGAGGCGCTGACCCGCCGCGACCAGCGCCGCCTCCCAGACCGAGCCCTCGTCGAGTTCGCCGTCGCCCAGCACCACGTAAACGCGCTTCGGCAGGCCGCGCAGGCGCAAGTCGAGCGCGATGCCAAGGCCGACGCCCAACAGGTGGCCGAGCGAGCCCGAATGAAACTCGACCCCAGGCACGTTCCGGTTCGGATGCCAGTAGAGATCGTCGGTGACGTCGAGGTGTCGCGCCAGGCGCGCGCGCGGCATGAAACCGAACTCGGCCAGCGTGCCGTAGAGCGCGGGCACGTCATG
>WBZQ01002939.1_pt1 | contig 10713 bp, 6 predicted proteins | sample 5204251 | NCBI WGS metagenome assembly WBZQ01 (sample SAMN12412402, study PRJNA552823) | activated sludge metagenome | isolation source: activated sludge from nitrification reactor of wastewater treatment plant... | place: USA: Virginia | collected 2017-09 | reverse complement strand
CGAGCCGAGCGCTTGCGCAAGCCGAATAGCCTCTTTGCCGGTGACCCGCTCAAGGCTCCCGCCATCGCGTGCGGCCGCGGTCAGCAGGTTCGTGGCGTAGCTCTGCGCCGCCTGCCAGCGGTTGAACGGATCGGAATCGTGCATCATCAGGAATTCGATCTGATCCGGATCAAGACTGATGTTGAGGCGAACCGGCGCGGAGAAGTCGCGCAACAGCGAGGGCGTCGGCGCCGCGGGGATGTTGCGGAAGGTGAAAGTCTGCGCGCGCTCGGTTACCTCAACCAGGCCGTCGGAAAGCTTCGTGCCGTCGGCAAGCTCGAGCGGGAGATCGTCGCCGTTGCTGCCGAGAAGCCCGAGCTTGAGCGGGATCGGCATCGGCTCCTTGCGGGCCTGGCCCGGCGTTGGCGGGACGATCTGATTAACCGATAGCTTGGCCTGCTTCGAGCGCGTGTCGTAGTCGAGTGAGCAGGCAAGCTCGGGTGTGCCGGCCTGATTGTACCAGAGCATGAATTGCGAGAGATCGCGTCCTGAGGTGTCGGACATCGCCGCAATGAAATCCTCGACCGTCGCCGCCTCGCCGTCATGGCGCTCGAAATAGAGGTCGAGCCCTTTGCGGAATCCGTCGCGACCGAGCAGGGTCTGGAGCATCCGGCAGAGCTCGGCGCCCTTCTCGTAAACCGTCGCCGTATAGAAATTGTTGATCTCGATATAGGAGGCCGGTCGCACCGGATGAGCGAGGGGGCCCGCATCCTCCGGGAATTGATGCGACTTCAGCATACGCACATCGAGGATGCGCTTCACCGGGCCGGACCTGAGGTCGGCGGTGAATTCCTGGTCGCGGAACACGGTCAGCCCCTCTTTGAGGCAAAGCTGGAACCAGTCGCGGCACGTGACGCGGTCGCCGGTCCAGTTGTGAAAATATTCATGGGCGATGACGCCTTCGATGCTGTTGTAGTCGGCGTCGCTCGCGGTATCCGGGCGCGCCAGCACGAGCTTGTCGTTGAAGATGTTGAGGCCCTTGTTCTCCATGGCTCCCATGTTGAAGTCGCTCACCGCGACGATGTTGAACACATCGAGATCGTACTCGCGGCCGAAGCGCTCCTCGTCCCAGCGCATGGCGCGCTTCAACGACTCCATGGCCCAACCGCAGCGGTCTTCCTTCCCTGGCTCGACATAGATGTTGAGCGCGACCTTGCGGCCCGAGGCAGTGGTGAAGCTATCCGGCACGCGCGCAAGATTGCCGCCGACGAGCGCAAACAAATAAGACGGTTTGGGATGGGGATCGTGCCAAAGCGCGAAGTGCCGGCTCGTACCCGGAATGGCGCCGGAGGAGACAGGATTGCCGTTGGAGAGAAGGACTGGAGCGGATTCAGCGTCAGCCTCGATCCGCACCGTGTAGACGGCAAGCGCATCTGGCCGGTCGACGAAATAAGTGATGCGGCGAAAGCCTTCGGGTTCGCATTGAGTGCAATAAGTGTTGCGTGAGCGGTAAAGGCCCGACAGCGCCGTGTTGGCCTCAGGATCGCACAGGGTGACGGTCTCGAGCGTGAACGGCTGCGCCGGCACATTGCGGATGGTCAACGATTTCTCGCCGAGACGATAATCGTCAAACCCGAGCGGCCTGCCGTCGAGCATGAGGCTCTGCAGTACGAGCCCTTCGCCGTCGAGCACGAGCGGACGGTCGCCGGGCGCAGCCTTTGGATTTCGCCGCAGGTGCAGCTTCGACTTGACCCTGGTCGCCTTTGGATCGAGAGCGAAATCGAGTTCGACCGTCTCGATCAGATAGTCCGGCGGAGCATAGTCCTTGAGGAGCTTGGGCTGCCTGGCCAATTGATCCATTGATGCACCACCGCCTTCTTGTGATCTGCCGCTCTTAGAGGGTCAGTCAGGCAAAGCCAAGGCCGACGTCAGGCGGGGGCCTTGCCGCGGGGTGACGAGAGGCTGTCCTTGGCTTATGAGGCTGCTACAAATGCAGAGTAAATCCCCGGCCAGCCCCGATCGTTCCTTGAGTCTTTTCAGGCCCTCCGGCCGGGCGGCTCTTATCTTGAGTCTGGTTGCTCTCGCCGCCGTCAGCCTTGCTCTCTATCTCCGCTACCGCATCATCCAGAATACGCCGATTGGCCTCGCTTGCGAGGCCGGCGAACAGAGCCTGACCTGTACCGTCAGGCTCGCGGCGATCCACCTCTTCGTCAGGAGCATCTTTGGCTGGACGGCGATCGTGGCCGCACTGCTTCAGCTCTGGCGGCCCAATGTCCTCGTGTTCGGCATCGGACTGACCTCAGCGGCCTTCGGGCTCGTGCTCTACAACACGCGGCTTTCGGCATTGGCGGTGGCGCTGCTCGTGCTCAGCTTCGCGCGGGCGTGGCCCGGTACGCGGTGATCGCGAGCACCAATAGAAGGACAGCGAACCAAAGCGCCTGCCAATTGGCCAGACCCTCGTTGAAGACGACAAACAACGCCGAGCCTGCGAGCACGGCGGCAGCGACCCACTCGGCGATTCCGCCAGCCGGTGTTGTCGGCTGCTTGACCAACGCGACGATGGCGAGCGCCACCACAGGCCCGGACAGCAACGCGAGCTGAAAGTCCTTGTAGCGCGGGTCGAACACAAGCCCGAGCGCCACATGAATCGCCGAGACTAGAGTCGCAGCGAACAGGATCGCGAGCAGCACGCTCCAGGCGCTCAGTCCTTGCCGCAGCGGCGCATTGAGGGCGACGGCGAGACTGGCGAGCGGGGCGCTGCGCGCCATCGCGCCGGCTGCGACCATCGGCACGAGCAGCGACAGCACGATCATCCCGGCGGATCGCAGACGGTCGCTAGGCTCCGGCGGCTCCATCGGCAGGCCGAGAACCGCCCAGCCAAAGACAAGCCCGGCGCCAAGCGCGATTGCCGCCACGGCAAGGTCGCGCCGCCAGGCCCCCTCGCTCGTGTCGTCCTTCCGCCGCGCGAGGAAGGCGGTAGCGAAGACAAGAAGCGCAGCACCGATGCCGAGCGCAGCCTCGAGTCGCCATCTCGAATGGTTCGATACAGGCTCGCCCCACCGGAACTTCAGCTTCCGCGCTCCGTCATCGAACATGCCCCAATAGCCGCCGACAGTGCCTTCCAGCAGCCGCTTCCAAGGCTGGTCGAAGGCCTCGATCAGATTGACCTGCCAATTGCCGGCTCTCGCCGCTGCCACGACGCCGCTCAGCACCAGCGCCTGATTGGCAGGCGAGGGGAGCGCGCCGTCGCGCATGCGGCCTTCGCTCGGCCAGCCCACCTCGCCGATCAGAATATCCTTCCCCGCAAAAAACTTTGCCACCTTCTCGCGCACCTCGCCCACATGCGCGACCGCCTCGGTAGCCGCGACAGGCTCATCCTCCCAATAGGGCAGGATGTGGATGGTGATGAAATCGGCGACGGGCGCGAGCTCGGGCGCCTTCAGCCAGAACTCCCAAACATCGGCATAGGTGACGGGAATGCCCGAGCGGCGCTTTACTTCCTCGAGATAGGTCTTGATCCGATCCGCGCCGAGTTCGCCGCGGAGCAGCGTCTCATTGCCGACGATGAAGGCCTCGATGACACCGGGATGACGCTTAGCGAGCCGCAAGGCACCTTCGATTTCCCTCCGGTTGTCGGCGAGGTTGCGACCGATCCAGATGCCTTGCAGCACCTTCAATCCATGCTTGCCGGCGATTCGCGTGATCTTCCCCTGCGCCCGCGCCGCAGAATAGGTGCGAATGCAGGAGGTCACCTCGGCGAGCTTTTTCAGATCGCTCTCAATCTGCGCGTCGGGGATCCGCAGCGGCTGATCGAATGGCGCCTGGGTGCCGTGGAACGGAGCGTAAGAGAGGCAGTTTAGTTTCTGGCCTTGGGCCAGCGGGGAGGGCGGGATCGCGACCGGTCTTCCCATCCAGTACCAGAACAGCCCGATGGAAACGGCCACGAGCAGAAACAGAGTGACGGTCCTGATCATCAAAAGGCTACGGGATTGTCGGAGATGCGACATAAACAACTTTGTGCGCTGCATTAAACCAAATGATCTGGTTTGTGCGAGTGCGAAGTGATATGGAAAGAATTGCCGTGAGACCGCCAAAATTTGACTGTCTAATGGGCAAATCGATCATCGCGCCGGCCGTTGAGCACCCAAACATGCGATTCGCTTTTTGTTCCGCCGCCCTGGTAGCAGGCGGCCTCTTGTTAGCGTCTATCACTGCCGCCTCCGCCGAAAGTCAAGGGGCCGAGCAGAAGCCACCGGAGCAAAGCGAGCAGAAGCCGCCGGAAGAGGCGCAGGGCGAGAAGAAGCCCGAGGACCAGAAGTCGGCCGAGCAACAGGCCGAGGAACGCATCAAGCAAGAGATCGAGCAGTATCGAGAAGCCGCAGCCAATCTCTCGCTCTCAGCTGGGTCGGCCGAGTGCGTATGGACCGGGCGCAGGATCACGAGCCTCTTGTGGCGCGACGACGTCGATACGGCCCGGCGCTATATCGACCTTTACGACCGCTTCGGCTGCTCGGCCGAGCATCTGAAGCTGACGTTTCGCTGCGTGATTCGTCAGGGGCCTATCGATCCAAAAGCCGCGGACCGGCTTGCCGCCCGCGTGCATGATTGCTGGCTCGATCCTGAGGGAACACCAACAGCCGCGAGCCGTTTAATCAACGGCTCTCCAGCCAAAAGCGGAACTATTCCGAACTAACAAAAGTTATCAGGGGACTAGGCTCTGACTTTAGAGCGAGCAGGCCGGATCAGGCTGAAAGACTCCCAGAAATGCGCAGTATAGGCGTCGTCCTTGTGGTCGCTCTTGCGACCGTCCTGCATGGAGCGGGTTGGTACGTTCTGCATGAGCGGGTCTCGCCGCCGGCAGTTGTGGGACAGCTTTCGAGCGTCTCCTTCTCGCCCATCGCCGCAGGACATGACGGCGAGAAGGACGTTACCACCGAGGAGCAGATCAGATCGGACCTCGCGGTGATCGCGCCGTATACGCGCGCGATCCGCACCTATAGCGTCAGCAACGGTCTCGAGGCCGTGCCGGGGCTGGCTTCCGAATTCGGCCTGCATGTCACGCTTGGCGCCTGGATCGATGAGTGGGAGGAGCAGAACGAGCGGGAGATGGAAACCGCCGTCGAGCTCGCCAAGCACCACCGCAATATCGACAGCATCATCGTCGGGAACGAAACGCTCTACCGGAGTTCGGTGTTCAATCGTGGACCGGGCGTACAGGATCTGATCGCCAAGATTCAGAAGGTGAAGCGCCAGGTCTCAGTGCCGGTGACCACCGCCGAGGTCTGGAACATCTGGCTCGAGCATCCAGAGCTTGCTTCCGCTGTCGACTACCTCGCCGTGCATATTCTGCCTTACTGGGAGGGATTGCCGAGCTCGGTCGCGGTCGATCACGCGATGAAGATCTACGAGCGGCTCCGCCAGGCCTATCCCGGCAAGCGCATTGTCATCGCGGAGTTTGGCTGGCCGAGCGCGGGCCTCAATCGCCTCGCGGCCGTGCCGGACCCGCTCGCTCAAGCCGAGATCATCCGTGACTTCGTCTCCAGGGCCGACGCCATGGGCATCGACTATTCGATTGTCGAGGCATTCGACCAGCCTTGGAAAACCTTTGAAGGAAGCGTCGGCGCCTATTGGGGCATGTTCGATACCGAGCGGCAGCCGAAATTCGAGCTTGCCGGAGCGGTCGAGACTCCGAACTGGGTGCTCAAGACCGTGGCCGCGCTCGCCATCGGCCTTCTCCTTTGCATCCCGATTTTTGCCAGCCCTGGCATCACGCCGCTTCAGGCCGGAGTGTTTGCCGGCACGGCACACGCTATCGGCGCCTGGGGCTCAAGCGTGTTCGACTATTGGGCAACACACTATTTCGTCCTTGGCTCGCTTATCGCCATGATCGTCGGCGCCGTTCTCCTCGTGCCGCTCATCGCCATCATGAAGCAGCGCCTCGACGAGCTTGCCGAGATCATATTCGGCTCCGGTCCGAAGCGTCTGCTGGCGCCGGGTCACATCGTGCCTGACCGGCGTCCCTACGTCTCTATCCACATTCCGGCCTATCGCGAGCCGCCGGAGATGTTGCGCCAGACACTGGATAGCGTCGCCAAGCTCGATTGGCCGAATTTCGAATGCATCGTGGTGATCAACAACACGCCGGAGGCGAACTATTGGCGGCCGATCGAGGAGCATTGTGAGTTGCTCGGCCCGCGCTTCAAGTTCGTGCGCGAAGACCGGCTCGAGGGCTTCAAGGCCGGAGCGCTCCGGCTCGCGCTCGAGCACACCGCGGCGGAAGCAGAGATCATCGGCGTGCTCGATGCAGACTATGTGGTGCATCCCGATTGGCTGAAAGATCTGGTGCCGGCCTTTGCTACGCCGACGGTCGGTCTCGTGCAGGCGCCGCAGGACCATCGCGACGGCGGCCGGAGTGTCGTGCATGCGGTGATGAACCGCGAATATGCCGGCTTCTTCGACATCGGCATGGTGCAGCGAAACGAGGTCAATGCCATCGTATCTCACGGCACTATGTGCCTTATCCGCCGAAGCGCGCTGATAGACGCTGGCGGATGGTCGAGCGATACCATCGTGGAGGATGCTGATCTCGGACTGACACTCCTCGCGCGTGGCTGGCGCACCCACTACACCCGCCGCCGCTATGGCTGGGGCCTGCTTCCGTCAGACTTCGCAGCCTATAAGCGGCAGCGCCACCGCTGGGCCTATGGCGGCGTGCAGCTCATGAAGAAGCATTGGCGCACCTTCATTCCCGGGCGCAGCCATATCACCACGCAGCAGCGCAACGAGTTCCTGTTCGGCTGGCTCACTTGGCTCGGCGCCGAAAGCCTCGGCGTCGTCATCGCCGTGCTTAATCTGATCTGGATGCCGCTTGTGGTGTTTCTCGGCATTGCCGTACCGCAGGCCGTGCTCACCATTCCTGTGCTCGCCGCCTTCATGGTGATGCTACTGCATTTCATGGTGCTCTATCGCACTCGGGTACGGTCGCCGGTCTTTGCCTCCCTCGGCGCAGCCTTCTCGGCCATGGCGTTGCAGCTTACGGTCGCCCGCGCGGTGGCGGACGGTGCGTTCAAGGATAGCGTGCCGTTCTTCCGCACCGCCAAGGGCTCCTCGGTGTGCCCGTCGCAACGGTTTCCGGCCTTTTGGGAAGCCGTGCTGGGCGCGCTGCTCCTCATCGGGTCACTCGGCCTCTATCTCACCAACGAACAACAAGTGACCGAGATCTACATCTTCAGCGCGGTTATGCTGGTGCAGAGCCTGCCCTTTATTGCCGCCGTCGTCGTCACCCTTTTCGAGCGCTCCGCGCTCAACGATTTCGCCACCTGGCGGAAGCTGGCGGCGTTTTCCACCTACCGGCCGCGCCTGCCGCGAGGCCCCCAGCCAACAGCTGGTCCGCCTGCAAGCGGCGATGTCGGCATCCTGCCCTAGCTAAATCGGCGTTTTCGCCTCCCCTCTGTGGGCGCCTGTTCCGTCTCCCTTCTCCTTGTCTTGGAGCTTTGGCATAGTGCCTGCCGCCGCATCGCTATCCAGGCTCAAGTCCGCGGCGCTGGGGGAGGGACCTATGACATCTGCAAATCTCTTGATCGTAGTTCTCGTCGGAGCAGTCGTTGGCGCGCTTACCGGGCTTGTGCTCGGCGGCACGCTCAACGGATTTTATCTCGCGGTGGTCGCAGGTTTCCTCGGCACGATCGTCGCTGGTGTGGCCCGCAACGAGATCATGAAGCGTTCTGGGGCAGGGCCCGACGATTCGAAGATTCCCAATCTCGTGCTGGTCTATTCGGCGGTCGCCTCGCTCGGCGGCAGTTCGCTCGCGGACGAACTTGTCCGTCTGGGCGGAATCGGCTCGCCGATTTGGCTCGGCACGCTGGCCGGGCTCTTCTCGTGCATCCTGCTCGCGATGCTGATGATCACTTACTACATGAACCCGGAAACGGGTAAGCCGTACAAAAGAAGATAGCTCATTCGCCTTGCTGCCGCTGAAGCTGCTCAACCTCCTCCGAGGTTTGTGACTGGGGCTTGGTGCGGCGCAGTGTGCGCAGAGCAGCGATATCCTGCTCCGACGGCCCTGACCGTGCCGGGCATTCTTCCTGCATGAGTGGCGTCCTTGTAGCGGTCCCTTGGCAGTTTGGAAAATGCCTCACTCCAGGAACGAAGCTTCACGAAACGCATTGAATCCAGATCGATCGTAACGACAGCTTCGATCCTCGACCTGGACGCCTTGGAGGAAGGAAATCCATGAACGCCGATAAAGACGACGACGAGAAACTGGAAGATTATGCCGTTGACGTGCGTGAACTGAGGGGCGTGCACGAGCACTTGGTCGCAAAGAGAAGTGAAATTGAGGTTCTGATAGCGAAGGAGCAAAACCTGGGTCCCGTCGAAGAATTGTCCGGTCCCGCCTGCGAGCGCCTTAAAGCCCAGGTCGATCAACTTCTCGAGGAGTGGGAGAAGGAGAAGGTCGAAGCCGGTCGTGCTGCTACAGGATCAGAGGCCTTCAACAGGCTGGCGCAGGAGCATTTCGACATCGAACAACAAATCCTCGATGCTCAGGACGAGCAGGTCGAGGAGGCGACGGAGCATCCATTCGAGCATCGGCTGCGCTGAAGACAGCGAGCCGCCAATGACGCAGCGGACGTCACGGCTGTAGGCCGCCGCTAGTCGAGGTCGACGTTTCGCAACCGCAAGGCGTTACTCACGACCGAGACCGAAGAAAGGCTCATGGCCGCCGCCGCGATCATCGGCGACAGCAGCGTGCCGAAGGCGGGATAGAGCACGCCAGCCGCGATCGGTACGCCGAGCGCGTTATAGGCGAAGGCGAACACGAGATTCTGCCTAATGTTGCGCATCGTCGCTTGGGCGAGATTGATCGCGCGAACGATGCCGCGAAGATCACCCTTAAGCAATGTCAGACCGGCGCTCTCCATGGCAACGTCGGCGCCTGTGCCCATGGCGATGCCGACATCGGCCTTGGCAAGCGCCGGGGCATCATTGATGCCGTCGCCGGCCATGGCGACGACCGCGCCCTTGCGCTGAAGTTCGTCGATCAGTTGCAGCTTGTCCTCGGGGCGCATGCCGGCGCGAACTTCGTCGATGCCGAGCTGCGATGCGACAGCTTCGGCAGTGGCGGCATTGTCGCCGGTGGCCATGACGATCTTCAATCCGAGCCCATGCAGCTTGGCGATGGCCTCCGCTGCCCCAGGCTTGATCGGATCGGCCACGGCAACAAAGCCTGCGAGCCTGCCTTCGCTTCCAAGCAGCATCACCGTCTCGCCGTTTTTACGCCGCTGCTCTGCAGACTCGGCCAGAGGTGCGATGTCGATCTTGGCACCTTGCAGCAGCCGCGCATTGCCGAGGAGCGTACCGCGCCCGTCGATCGTTCCCTTGACGCCCTGACCGGTGACCGTTGAAAAATCCGAGACTTTGGACGCTTTCAAGCCCTTCGCTTCCGCGCCGCGCAGGATCGCATCGGCAAGCGGATGCTCGCTGCGAATTTCGAGCCCTGCCGCAAGCTGTAGCACCTCGTCCTGGGTAAAGCCTGAAGCCGCCTCGACTCCGGTCAGCGTCGGCTTGCCCAAGGTCAGCGTGCCGGTCTTGTCGACCACGAGCGTGTTTACCGAGGCGAGGCGCTCGAGTGCCGCGGCGTTGCGCACGAGCACGCCGGCCTGCGCGCCGCGGCCGGTCGCCACCATGATCGAGATCGGCGTGGCAAGCCCGAGCGCGCAAGGGCAAGCGATGATGAGCACGCTCACTGCAGCGACGAGCGCATAGGCGAGGGCCGGTGAAGGTCCAAAGATCAGCCAGGCAAAGAAAGCGACCACGGCAACGAGGATCACCGCAGGCACGAAATAGCCTGACACCTTATCGGCGAGAGCCTGAATTGGCGCGCGGGACCGCTGCGCTTGCGCCACCATCTCAACCACTTGCGCAAGCGTCGTCTCGGCGCCGGTGCGGTCGACGCGCATGTCGAAGCTGCCGGTGCCGTTCAGCGTGCCGCCGGTGACGCGGTCGCCTGCCACCTTCTCGACTGGCACCGGCTCGCCGGTCAGCATGGATTCGTCGACCGAGCTTCTGCCCTCGGTCACCGTGCCGTCGATCGGCACCTTGTCGCCGGGCCGCACGCGCAGCACGTCTCCGACACTGACGACGGCAAGCTCGACCGTCTCGGTCTTGCCGCTCTTCTCCACGCGTAGCGCCGTCTTGGGGGCAAGATCGAGCAGCGCGCGGATGGCGCCGCCGGTGCGCTCGCGGGCGCGAAGCTCGAGCACCTGGCCGACGAGGACGAGGGCTACGATGACGGCGGCGGCCTCGTAATAGACCGGCACGAGGCCGTGTGCGTCGGCCATTGAGGCCGGGAACAGGCCGGGCGCGACGGTGGCGACGACGCTGTAAAGAAACGCCGCGCCTGTGCCGATGGCGATCAGGGTGAACATGTTGAGATGCCCCGAGTGGAGCGAGGCCCACCCGCGCATGAAGAACGGCCAGCCGCAATACAGCACCGCGGGGATGGCGATCAGCAATTGCAGCCACTGCTTGGCGCTCGCCGGCAGGAAGGGGAGGAGATCGATGCCGAAGACATGGCTCCCCATGTCAAGGGCGAGCAACGCCAGCGACAACGGCACGGCGACCATGAGCCGCCTGGTGAAATCGATCAGCTCCGGATTGTCGGTGATTTCCGGCGGCACGCCCATTGGCTCGAGCGCCATGCCGCAGATCGGGCAGTGGCCCGGCCCTTCCTGC
>WBZQ01002938.1_pt1 | contig 10714 bp, 9 predicted proteins | sample 5204251 | NCBI WGS metagenome assembly WBZQ01 (sample SAMN12412402, study PRJNA552823) | activated sludge metagenome | isolation source: activated sludge from nitrification reactor of wastewater treatment plant... | place: USA: Virginia | collected 2017-09 | reverse complement strand
GGCCGACGTGATCGCCGTGCGCGGTGACGCGCTGGCCGACCTCGACGCGCTGCGGCAGGTGAGCTTCGTGATGAAGGGCGGGCGCGTCTTCAAGGACGAGCGCTGAGCCTGGCGCGGCGCCGTCAGCGCGGGCCGAACACGCGCAGCTCGGCCACGGACCACGGCCTTGCCCCGGCACGGCGCTCGATGCGCAGGGCGCGCACGGCCTGGGGTTCGAACAGCAGCACCTCGGAGAGCGGCGCGAGCGCGGCCAACTGGTGCTCGGGCGCGGGACGCCCAGGCGCGTGCGCCTGCGCGCGCCAGCTTCGACCGTCGTCGGAGACCAACAGACGCAGGTGCAGCGCCGGTTCGAGCGCGTCGCCCAACAGCAGCTCGACGCGCGACACGACCTGCGCCGCGGGCCACGCCAGGCTGATGAAAGCGCCGCGCGCCTCGGCTCCGCTCACGCGCCACGCGCGGCGCTGCTCGCCGTCGCGCAGACGTTCGGCGTCGCCGGCACGCGCCGAGACGCGCAGCCGCGCCGCCGCCAGGCTCAGCGCGTGCAAACGCGCGCGGCGTCCGCCCGGTACGACGCGCAGGAAGATCTGCAGGCCCTCGTAGGGCCCGCTCGGGCGCACGCTCTCGTCAGCCGGCCAGCCGTCGAGGGCCTGACTCTGCTGCTCCTCGGCCAGGCTCACGATCAGGCCGGCCTCGGCAACCTGCAACGGGTCGAGGCGCCTGGGCCGCAAGACCTCGAAGCGCCGTGGGTCGACGCGCACCCCGCCCAGCGTCGTCAGGATGCGGCCCGGCGGCGCGTGCCGATCGATCCAGGCGCTGGCCCGCTCGCGCGTGGACGGACGCGCGACCTGTTCGAGATAGCGCAGCGAGGCGGCCAACGGAAACGCCAGCGCGAGCAGGCCGACGAGCGCTGCAAGACGCGGCCGACGCGTTCCCATGCGCGCGACCGCGAGACTCGCCATCAGCGCCAACACGGGCAGGCTCGGCAGCATGTGGCGCGTGAAGATGAAGTCGGTACCGGCGAAGACCAACGCCGTGAGGGGCGGCAGGATCAGGAACGGCGCCACCACGCGCGGCGCGGCGCGAAGGGCGAGCACGAGCCCCACGAGCGCGAGCAGCGCGCCGAGCGGCCCCAGCGCGTGCGGCCAGGCGGCGGCATATCCGCTCAGCCGCTCGAAGTACGACGGCACCGCGTCCGGACTGCGCGCGTAGTGATACGCGAGCTGCGCGTTCACGCCTTGCCTGAAGGCGTCGCGCCGCAGCAGCGCGTAAGGCGACGCCGCCAGGAAGGTGAGCGCGCACGCCAGCCCGGCGACGCACAGGCCGCGCGCCCGATCGCCTGCCAGCCAGAGACGGCGGGCAACGTAGACCGGCGCAGCCAGCGCCGCCGAGAACTTCAACCCGATGGCCAGACCTAGAGCGGCGCCCGCGCGCGCGTCGTCACGCAGGCGCCCGCCGAGCGCGAGACAGGCCGAGCCGAAGACCAGCAGCAGCGCTTGCAGAGGCACGTCGGGGCGCAGCATGTGAGCTGTCTCGACGTCGAGCGGCGAGACCGCCATGAAAGCGGCCGCCAAGAGCGCGGGCGCGTCGGCGCCCCACATGGCCTCGGGCCGCGCATCGGACTCCGCGCGCGCCTGGCGCATCAGCCGTCGGCCGAAGACGAAGGTGAGCATCACGCCGGCCACGCCGCAGGCCGCGATGAAGCGACGCGCGGCCAGATACGCCGCCGGGCCAGCTTCGTGCCCCGTCAGGCCGACCACCGGCATCAACAAGTAGAAGAGCAGCCCTGGATACTCGTAGTAGCCGTGGTCGAGGCTGCCGGTCGCCAGCATGCGCGCGACGTGCTCGACGAAGTAGCGCTCGTCGACGTGCGGCGTCTCACGCAGGCCCCAGTCGAGCGCCGTGAAGCGCAGCGCGACGGCCACGGCGCTGATCGCCAGCAGAAGCCAGCGCGTAGCGCGTGGCGGGCTCGTTCGTGCCGTGGCGCGAGGTCTCAGGGCGCACGCTCCCGGAAGCGCTGAAAGAGAAGGGCGCTGGACCCTGGCGCAAAACGACGTGACGTGTCAAGCGACCGACTTGTAGCGCTCGTGCATGCGCCCCGACCTGCGCGCGTACCCGGACTCGGCAGATCCCGCGGCGCCCGCGCCGTAGCGGCAGCCAGCCTGGGCGCGGGCGGCGCAGCCGCAACTCGCCGCACCGCTCGACGAACCCGACGCGCGCCGACGATCCAGGACTCTCCGGCTGTCAGGCCGCGCGACGCGTCGCCAATGCCCGCTCAGGTCGCGACGGCGGACGCGCGGCGCGGACGCTGACGGCGCGCGTGGCGGCGCGGACGCTGACGGCGCGCGTGACGCACCAGTCGAGCTCCAGCTCACGCGGGTCGAGGCCCGCCGCGCCGCTCAGCAGCGCGCGCGCGTCGTCGCGCGTCACGCCGGCCGCCGCGAGGTCCGCGCGCAGCAGCGCGAGCGCGCGCGCCAGGCATGGGTAGGCGCGCCGCGGCTCGAGGCCCGCGGCCTGCGCCGCGCGGCGGGCGCAGCGTCCCGCGACGTAGTGCTCGGCCAGCAGGACGCGCGCGTCCGGCGCGAGGCGTGCCAACGCGCGCGCCAACGCGTCACGCGTGCGGCGCGCCGTCGTGCGCAGCTCCACGCCGCGCACGCGCGCTTCGACGCCGCCGTCGCAGGCCACCTCGGCGTCGCTCGCGGACGCGCTCGGCAGGCCGCGTGTGACCGGGGCCGGCGCGTCTTCGACGAGCGCCTCCAGCGTGCGCGCTGGCACGTCAGGGACGCTCGCGCGCAGGGTCGCGAGCGCCTCGTCGCGCGTCAGACCGTCCCGGGTCACGAGCGCCTCCGCGCGCACCGCCAACGCGCCGGCGCGACGCGCCCGTGCCGTCGGGCGCCAGCGTCCGCGGGCGCGCACCTGCTCGTCCAGGAACTGCCGGCGCACGACGCAGGTCAGGTACGTCGTGAGCCGGCTGCGGCCTTCGAAGCGGGCCAGCACCGCGTAGTCGTCGTCGATCAGCTTGAGCCGCACACGCGCCACGAAGTCCTCGCGCTCGGACGCGTCCAGCCGGCGCGCGACCGAGCGCGCGATGCGCTCGATGCTCGGCAGGTGGGCGAGAAACAGCTCTTCGCATGCGCGTCGGCCGAGCCGGCGCGCGGACGGCGCTCCCTGGCGTTCTGCTGGCTGCATGGCATCACCTCGTGCTGCTGAGGCGCACGCCAAGCCGCGGGCGCAACGTCGCGCGGGCGCGCCGTGCGTCATTTCAGCGCACCTCGAACGTCGCCTGGCCCGCCTCGATCTCGGCCCCGGCTTCGCGATCTGCAGGCGCGGCCGCCTTGATGATCTCCGCCCCGGCGTCGAGAGCTGCAGCGGTGTCGCGATCGTAGCCTTGACCAGGTGGCGGGATCGGCCGCCGGCTGACCAGCAGTCGCACGCGGTAGAGGCCGTATCCGTCGACGCGCCATTCCGCGACCAAGCGCTCGCCGTCGCGCCGGCAGGGGGCTTCCGCGGAGCACGCCAGCACGGGCTGCTTGTCGTCGTCGCGATAGACGCGGATCTCGGAGACCGCGTGCCCGCCGGTGGTGGCCTCGAACCGCAACGTGCTCCCGCGTTGGACTTCGGCCGAGCGCCGCAACGGCGATGCCGCGGCGACCGTCCAGGCCAGGCTGGGCGGGAGCGGCGCACGCAGCAACGGCGACACGAGCATCCATGCAGTGGTGGTCGCGGCCGTAGCCAAAGCGCCGAGCGACGCCCAGCGCCAGGGCGCCCAGGGGCGCGGCGGTCGCATGGTCTGCGGCGCGACGGGGGGCGGCGCCGGTGCGGGCGTCATGGCCTCCATCTCGCGCGCGAGTGCCGCGCGCAGGCGCTGCTCCCAGGCCGGCGGCACGTGGTCATCGTCGGCCGAGGGCGCGGCCATCGTCGCCAGCATGCGTTCGTGCAGGCGGCGCTGGGCGAGGCACTCGGGACACTCGTCGTAGTGTTCGCCGAGCGCCGCGCCGCGCTCCAAGAGCAGCAGCCCCTCCTCGTCGAAGCGCTTACAAGTCATGGCGTTTCACTCCTTGCCGCTCGATGGAGCGGCGCAACTTCACCATTGCCCGGCGCACGCGCGCCTCCAGCGTGGCGGGCGCCTCGTCCAACAGCACCGCCATCTCGGGATAGGACAGACACGAGTCGTGGCGCAACAGCACCGCCGCGCGATCGTGCGCGTCCAGTTCGTCGATCCCGCGGCGCAGCAGGGCGCTGAACTCGTCCGCGCGCAGGCTGCCGAGGATCTCGGCAGCGCCGTCGACCGCTACGCGCTCGGTCGTCGGACCGGCGTCCTCGCCGTTGCCGGAGCTGGTCGACGCCAGTTCCTCGAGCGAGACCTCGTGCCTGACGCGCACCTGGTTGCGCCGCGCCGCGTCGAGACAGCGATGCGTCGCGATGCCGAGCAGCCAGGCACGCAACGTGCCCTTGCCCGCGTAGGACTCCAGGTCGCGATAGGCCTGAATCCAGGTCTCCTGCCAGGCGTCCTCGGCCTGTTGCACGTTGCGCAGCATGCTCCGGCAGTGCCGCAGGACGCGTGCCTTGTAGAGCGCATACAGCGCTTCGAAGGCGGTCTCACGCTCGCCACGCGCCAGCGCTTCACGGATCGCCCGCTCCGGATCGCTGGGGTCATCGGACATCGGACACCTCCGACAGGTGGAGTTGGATCTCCGACCTCGGGTCCAGGCAGAGACGGAACTGGAAGTTGGGCGGCTTGCTCGTGTTGCAACCAATGCTGCTTAGACCCTGCTCCGCCGAAACGGTCTTGTAACCCACCGCGCGCGCGCCCGTGCTCGACGCCGGAGCGACCTCGAGGGCGTCCAGGCAGGGCGCCTTAGTCCCATCCTGGAAGACGTTGGCTGCTAGCGACGTCAGCACGCTCACGCGCCGCGAGGCGAGATGCGGGTCGAACTGGATGCTCGCGCTGCCATCGCCGATCGGCTGGACGAACGCGCTCGCCGGGCGGGCGCAACCGGACTCGGCGGGCTCATACACGAGCACGACGTAGTTGCCTTGCGCTCGCGGACCCTCGATCCTCACCCCGGCGACCACCTTCGCCGGGTCCCCTGGCGGCGTGGCGGCGCTCGCGTCCTTCGGCGTGGGCGGCGCTTCCAGCACGAGCGTGGCCGTCACGGACTGCGGCGTCGACCCGAGCCGACTCAGCCCCACGCCGGCGACCACGCCGAAGGCCACGCCGGCGACGAGCGCCAGCAGCTCGCTTCTGTAGGTGCGTTCCATCGCTTGATCCCCCTCCACCCGTGGTGTGGTTCACCGACGACTGCTCGTCACGAACAGCGCCAACGACGACCAGGTCGCGACCGGCACGCCGTCGCGCGCGCTCTGCGTCTGCACGCGCGCCAGGGCTGCGAGCGGCTGTTCGGCGCCGCCCGCGTCGTAGAACGCGCGCGCGAGGCGGCGCGTGGCGTCGTCGTCGACCGACCACAGCGACGCCAGAACCGCCGGGCTGCCGGCCGTCAGAAAGGCCTGGGCCAGGGACCCCGTGGCCGACCCGCGGCCAGCGGCGCCCGACCAGCAACTGGCGAGCACGGTCAGGCGCGGGGACAGGCGCGCGCGCAGGATCTGCTCGGCGTCGAGCGGGCCGTCGGCCAACTCCAACTCGTCGCCGCGCGGGCCGCTGTGCGTGTGCGTGGCCACGTGCAGGACCGCGGCGCGCGGCGCGCGCGTCACGCTGGCTCGCGTCGCGCGCGGGCCGATCAGAGGCTCGCTGCGCAGCCGCGCGCCGATCTCGCGCGCTTCCTGGGCAGCCGCCGGCAGGTTGCCGGCCGGATCGCCGACCACCGTGACGGGGTCGCTGGGCGCGCCCACGCTGGCGCTGGCCAAGGCGTGCAGGCTCAGCGCGCTGGCGATCGGGTGCTGGTCGACGAGATAGCGTCCGCCGAAGCGCAACGCCGGCCAGGGCAGGCGGTCGAGCCCGAGCCGTTCGTCGCCGATCACGTACACCGGCTCGCCGGCCGCTGGCAGACTGCCCGGCGGTACGAGCACGCGGCCGAGGTCTTCGGCTGCGCGCAGGTCGCCTGGATGGTCGACGAAGCGCCTGACGTCGGCTTGCAGATGCTCCGCGCTCGTCGCCAGAGTCGACACGGTCGGCGCAGCGGCGCCGCCGTCGACGCGCAACAGGAACACGTGCTGGCCGGCGCGCAGGTAAGCCAGCACGCGGCGCCGTGGGAGCGCCGCCAGCAACGCCCGCGGGGCCTGGCGACGTCCGCCGGCGGCCGGGTCCACGCGCGGCAACAGAGCGAGCATCTCGTGGAGGGCGCTCAGCCGCTCGTCGCCTTCGGCCAGCACGGACGCGCGGTCAGCGGCCCGCGAGCCGGCGCTCGCGCGCACGATGCGCTCCACGAGCGCCCCGCGCCGCACGCGCTCGAAGGTGTCGACGGCGGCCAGCACATCGCCCGCGCCGGCTTGCAGGGCGAACAGCTCCTCGAGCGGAGCACGCAACGAGGAGAGCCACAGGCCCAGCGCCTCGAGACCAGCTTCGCTCAGCACCCGCTCCGCGCGCGACGCGGCCCGCTCGAAGGCGGCGCGAGCCTCGGACGCGCGGCCCAGAGCCACCAAGGCGACGCCGTGCTCGTATTCGAGCGTGGACAACCAGAGCGGATGGCCTCCGCCCGCCAACGCACGGGAGGCGATCACGGCTGCTTCGGCAGGGCGCTGGCGCGCGTTGGCCAGACGCGCCGCGTGCACGGCCACGGACGCGCTCATGACGCTTGAACCCGTGAGGCCCTGACGTTCGCGGAGCCGCACCTCGGCCTCGTCGAGTCGCCCCAGGGCGACGTTGGCCTGCACCAGGTTGAGGAGCGCGGCCCGCAGCGTCTCGGCCTGCTGGGGCTCGCGCACGGCCGGCAGGCGCAGCAGATCTTCGCAAGTACGCCGCGCGAGCGCGTTCTCACCCTGGCCCAGGTACTGATTGCAGAGCGTGACGCGCCACTCGAGTTCGCTCTCCGTGTCGCCGTAGCTCGAGCCAGCCATCAGCAGGAGACGTTCGGCCCGCCGCCAGTCGTCGAGATCCTGCAGCACCGTAGCGGCCGCCACGAGCGCATCGGCTTCACGGCGCCGATCCGACATGCGCGCGGCCTGAGTCAAGGCAGCGGTCAGGGACTGAAGCTGCGCCCGGTAGTCGCCGTGCTGACGGGCCAGGAAGTAGAGGCCGTAGTGGGACTCGTACTGCTCCAAGGCGTCGGCTTCGGCGCGTGCCAAATCCAACGCGCGCGCGTAGCCTTGGGCGGCCACGGCCGGGTCGTGCGTGAGGTGCAGGCGCGCCAGGACCCGCGCGCAGTGCGCGGCGCCGCGGCGCCCTTCGAGCTTGGCGCACCACTGTGACAGACGCTCCTTGGAACCGAGCGCGCGCAGGGCGTCGCTGACGTGGCGGGCGACGTCGGCGTCGGGCTGCTGGGACCAGGCGCGCTCACAGGCCGCCGCCGCCTCGTCGTGCGCCTGGCGCGCGACGGCGCTCCGGCAGGCCTCGGGCGCGCCCGCCGGCGGCGCAGGAGGAGCCTGCCGCCGCTCGGTGCAGGACAGCATCGCCAACGCCGACGCCGTCACCAGGATGCGACGGCATGTCTGCCTGCCCATGACAGCTCCTCTTCCCGACTACACGTCGTCCGCTCGCGATCCAGATTCGTTGTATCCGTAGCGTAGAGGACCATATTCGAGCGCGATGCTCAACGGGCGTCCAGGCGTGCCACCCCGTTCGAGCGACCGGCAGCGCGACGCGCGCGCGCGCGGCCACGCCTGGCACGCGCGCGCGCGCTCGGCCGCGACTTGCCACGCGGCGCGCGAGCGCTCACCAGGCCGTAGATGCCGGCGCTCGGGATGGGCGGCACGTTGCAGCCGCCGAGGATCGCCGGCGAGCCGTCGACGCGGCTCTGGTAGCAGGGCAGTTGACGTTCGCGGTTGTGGGCGTCCCAGGTGAGCAGCGGACAGACCAGCGAGACCTGCAACGCCTCGCCCGCGTTCAGCCCGGCGTCCAGCACGAAGCTCTCGAGCAGCGCGCCCGGCACGAACCAGGCGCGCAGGTTGGTCGCCTGCGCGTCCGCGCCCTGTGCGTCGCGCGGATAGCACAGCACCAGATACGTGCAGGCGGCCTGGCCGCCCTTGAAGCGCGGCTGACCCGCGGAGAGCTCGACTCCCACGCCGACCGCGCGCGTCAAGACCGGCAGCGGGAGCGGGTCGCGCTTGGCGCGAAACTCCAGCAGGCTGCCCATGGTCCGGCCCGTCCTGACGACGCCTCGTGCGTGCTGCTCGCTGGACGCCATGTCCCCTCCCTCGCTCGTGCGCGTGTCACCCCAATTGCCAAGGCGGTCCGGCTGCGCGGTCCGCAACAGCGCGCCTTGTTTCGACTGGTGCCTGGGGCGATCTCTCGAGGGCATGGCGCAGCGCAGGCGCACGTCACGACAAAGCGCAAGCGCGGCCGCGTGCGGGGCCGGGCGACGTCCGTCGGGCGCGCTGGGAGGGTTTTGAACGCGGGGCGGGCGGGACTACTCGACCTGGAAGCTCTGCAACTCCACGGGCACGGGGCCGGCGATGCGGTAGATGGCGGCCGGGAAGATCGAGACCACGTAGACGTGGTTGTCGGGACCGCGTTCGACGTCGGTGATCGCGCCGAAGCCCTGTCCGATGCGCACCAGGTCGCGCTCGGCGTTCGTGTCGGCCACCAGGTCGGCCAGGCCCCCGCTCAACACGAACCCGGTGCGCGCGCCGTTGAGCGGCAGGCTGTAGATCTGGCCCAGGTTGTTGTCGCCGACCAACAGCACGTTGTCATAGGCCGCGCCCCAGCTCGTGCCGACCGGAAAGAGCAGACCGGTCGGCGCAATGGTCGCCTGCCAGGAGAACTCGGGGTCGGAGTAGGTCACGCCCGAACCAGGCAGGTTCCAGAGATCGGCGAGGCCCTGCGGATCGCGGCTGTCGGGACCCATGATCTGCAGCCAGCCGCTGTTGGTGCCGGGGGCCACGAAGTTGATCTCGTCGTACGTGCTCGGGCCGTTCTCGGTGTCCCACAGCGCGCCGGTGACGGGGTCGAGCGCCAGGCCGAAGCTGTTGCGCACGCCGTAGGCGTAGTAGCGCGCCACCTGCGTGCGACAGGTCTGACCCACGGGGCAATTGGCGTTGGTCGTGCAAGTCTGCGTGGTGGTGGTGCTGCAATAAGGCGTGAAGGGGTTGCCGGCGGCGGGCGTGCCGTCGGCATTCAGGCGCAGGATCACGCCGCTGTCGTCGGGCGCCGCGCCGGCCGGCGTGTTCTGGAGTTGCCCGTTGCGGTTCAGGTCGCCGATCACCGTGTAGAGCCGATTCGAGCTGTCGAGCAGCACGATGCCGCCGTCGTGGTTGGGGCCGGGCGTGGCGGGCAGATCCAGGATCAGGAGGCGATTGATCAGGGTCGACGTGCCGGGGCTCCAGTCGTAGCGATAGATGCGATTGCCGAGCGGCGTGCCGCCGTCGACCGTCGACTCGGTCATGTACAGGTAGACGCGGATCGGGCTGCCCTGCTGGATCGCGATGCCGAGCAGGCCGCGTTCGCTGTCGTTGCTGACCGCCTCGTCCAGCACGGGGGCCGCTTGCAGCACGCCGTTCAGGACGCGGCGCACACGGCCCGTGGTCTTCTCCAGGACGAGGAAGTCGTCGCTGGCGAGGAAGGCCATCGACGTGGGCTGCGCCAGGCCCGTGGTCGACAGCGCCGTCACGACCAACGAGGCGTCGCTCATCACCTGCGCCTGGAGCGGCAACGCGCAGGCGAGCCCCAGGATCGACGTCATGACGATGTGACCGCGCATGAAAGCACCTCGCCGCAGGATGCGAACGCGCGACGCTAACCTCGTCGGCTCGACGCGGCCTGTGAGCGCGCGCACGCGCTGGCGCCCGCGGGCACAGCCCACGTCTCGCGCGCTCCCACGACGTGCAGGTCAAACGCTCCTGGTCTATACTGCCTGCTTTGGCGGTCCACCGACCCCCGGCAGCGACGAGGACGAGACGCACATGACCCAGATGATCCTGTACTACGTCGGCATGGTCCTGCACATCCTGGCCTGCCTGTTCCTGATCGGCGTCGTGTTGTTGCAGCAGGGCAAGGGCCAAGACCTGGCCAGCGCCTTCGGCGGTGGCGGCACGCAGGCGGCCTTCGGCCCGCGCGGCTCCGCCAACGTGCTCTCGCGCGCGACCACGATCCTGGCCGGCGTCTTCATGGTCACGAGTCTGGGGCTGTCGCTCGTGCGGCCGCGCCAGGCGTCCGTGCTCGACCGGCTGCCAGCCGCCGCTTCGACCCCGGCTCCCGCCGCCAGCGCGCCGGCCGCGACGACGCCGGCTGCGCCGCCAGCGACGAGCGCGCCCGCTCCGGCCGCCACGCCCGCCACCAAGTAGTCGTCCGGCGACGTCGGCTCGGGCCGACCGAGCGAAGAAAACGGGGGCGCACGCGCAAGGCGTGTCCCCCCAGTCGGCAGCGAGCGGGTTCGTGTCCGCCTCCAACCCGCTCCGGCAGACGTGGTCGAGCGCCAGCGTTGCGAGCGCTCCGGCCTCGGTCAGCGCTGGGACGCGGCGGCGCTCTCCGCCGGCTCGACGGGCACGATCGTGAACGGCTCGCGCAGCTCGAGCGACTTGCCGCTCAGCTCGTCCTTCAGGCGCAGCACGAACTCGTAGGCGCCCGGGGGCGTGTCGCCCAGGGGTGAGCCCGTGAAGCGCGCGA
>WBZQ01002937.1_pt1 | contig 10715 bp, 8 predicted proteins | sample 5204251 | NCBI WGS metagenome assembly WBZQ01 (sample SAMN12412402, study PRJNA552823) | activated sludge metagenome | isolation source: activated sludge from nitrification reactor of wastewater treatment plant... | place: USA: Virginia | collected 2017-09 | reverse complement strand
GCCGACGATGGCGTGAATGGTCTGGGCCGGAATCGAAAAGCTGATGCCTTTGTTCGCCGTCACCGCGCCAAAGCGTTTGGTGATGCCACGCAATTCGATGATGTTAGGTGAATTCATAGTGGATTAAGCGAGCAGGCAGCGCCAGGAAACAGCGCCGCAACGTTTACTGGCTGACCGTCCGTTATTTGGCCATTGCATCGGTGACTTTGATTTTTCCGGCGATGATGTCTTGCTTGGCTTGTTCGACCTTCTCGATGACGTGCTGCGGAATCAGGTGTTTGTTGTATTCGTCCAGCGCGTACCCTACGCCGTCGTTTTCCAGTCCGTAAATGTGCACGCCGCCCTGGAATTTGCCTTCGACTTCATCCTTCACAATGCTGTAAACCGCGTTGTCTATGCGTTTGAGCATGCTGGTCAGGATGAATCCGGGTTTGACCCAGTTTTGATTGGCGTCAACGCCGATGGCGAATTTCTTATAGGCTTCGGCGGCGTCAAAAACGCCCAGACCGGAATTGCCCGCCGCCTGGAAGATCACATCCGCGCCTTGTTCGTATTGCGCATTGGCCAGTTCGCGGCCTTTGCCCGGATTGTTCCAGGCGGCGTCGGTGATGCCGACGTAATTTTGCAGGATTTTGATGTTCGGATTGACGTAACGCGCGCCTTCTTCGTAACCGGTCGCGAATTTGTGAATCAGCGGAATGTCCATACCGCCGATAAAACCGAGTACGCCGGTCTTGCTGGTATAGGCGGCGATCATGCCGACCAGAAACGAACCTTGATGCTCTTTGAACAGCAGGCTGGCGACGTTGGGTGATTCCGCCACCGAATCAATCAACACGTAATGAAGCTGGGGATAATCCTTGGCGACTTCGGTCAGGATCGGTCCCTGGGCAAAGCCTACGCCAGTGATCAGGTTGTAACCGTATTGCGAGAATGCGCGCAGCGCCGGTTCAATCGAAGTCGGGTCGCCCGGCTCAACGTCACGCAAAATGATCGGGAAATCCTTTTTGGCGAGCAGCATCCCGCTGTTGGCGGCAGCATTAAACGAGCGGTCATCTTTGCCGCCGATGTCAAAGACGATGCCGACTTTGGCTTTTTTGTCGCTGGCTTCGGCAGCCAGATCGCGGGTGGCACAGCCGCAATGTAATGCCAGCAGCAAAAACGCCAGTGCGGAAAAAAGCTTTGCTCGCATTGAGATACCTTTCTCGTAAAACGTCTGTGGCCATTGGTTGGGCCGCAAACGTGGACGCGTTATGACGCCGGGATCAATTTGCTTTGCGGACGATACGCCACGGCGGCGACATCGTGGCGGGCCAACCGAGACGGGCCGCCGCATTCGAGCATCAATTGTTTCAGAAATTCGTCTTGTACCTGGCGCAAGTGCAGCACGCGGCGACCTTCGGCCATGTTGAACAGGGCAAACAGCAACGGGCCGCGATCACGCGTATACATCACACCGGCCAAGGCTGCGACGCCATCGTCCGTGCTGTGCAAGGTGCCGGTTTTGGCGACGACGCTGCCCGCAAATGTGCCGTCCATAAACCGATCGCGCAGGGTTCCCGCGTCAATGCCTGCGACCGACATCACGGCTTCAGGGTTGAGGCGGCGGGTTTCGAGCCAGCGAAAATACGCGCGCAGCAAGCGCACGGTGTCGCGCGCGGTCAGACGGTTTACTTCCAGACCAGAGCCATACGAAATGTACACGGCATTGCGCGGCAAGCCCACGCGTTCTGTCAGGAAGCGTTGCACGCCTGCCGGGCCGCCGATGTGTGTGGCCAGCACGTCGGCCATGGCGTTGACGCTGTGTGCATTCAGATATTGCACGATGTTGATGAGTTGGTCTGATTCGACAGTCAGCAGCAATTGATCACTTCTGGTCAAAAAGCTGGCGTCTTCAACGCGCGTCGGCTGGCGAAAGGCGATACGCGCCTGGCGACGAAAGACGCCCGCCGAAACATCCGCGCGCGAATTTTCATTGCAAGTGAAATTGCCGGTGACGATCAAACCGCCACTGACGCGGCGTATGCCCAGGCGGCGCAATTCGTCACCCACGGCGCGCGCGTCCTGAATCGAAAACGACGGATCGCCGCCACTGCGCAACACCAAATCACCCTCTAATTCGCCGGTGCGCGGATTGATTGGACCAGTGGCGTAAAAATCCGTGCGAAAGCGGTGTTGCGGCCCCAGTCTATCCAACGCGGCAAACGTCGTCGCCAGTTTGACGACAGACGCTGGATTAAAGGTCAGGTTTTCATTCAACGCCGCAATTGGTTCCGCTGCATCGAGCGATTCGACGTAGATGCCGTGCATTTGCGGATTGCGACCTTCGCCGCGCAGCCGATCAACCAGACCGGTCAGCGCTTCTGGCATGCGCACAGGCGATTGCGCGCGGTAATTGTCTCCGGGAAATAGCGGTTGTTCGTTGGTCGTTGCTTGTGAACACGCGCTCAGCAACAAGACGAAGAGCAAAGGCAATCTTTTCATGATTCCGATCAACGTACTGCGAAAATCCTTCCTGTCAGGGTTTGCCAGTGGTGGTGATGGGCAATGCGGGTTTGCGTCTCAAAAATGCGGTGTTAAATTACCGGCACGCTGCGGTGAAATCAAGTTGCGACAATTTTTCCTGTGTCAGCGCAGAAACGCGCGCAGGAGCAATTCCCTGGAGTTTTATTCATGACCAAACGCCTCTCTCGTTGCCTCCTGCTCGCGCTGTGTTTTTGTCAATTCGCCTTGCCGGTGACGGCGCAATCTGGCCGAACCACCGTGGCCAGCTCGCCTGTGCCCGCGCCCGAAACGGTCTTGGGCTTCAAACCCGGAGCGGAGCGCAAACTGGCCAAATGGGATCAGTTTCTGTCGTACTTTCGCAAACTGACGCAAACCAGCGACCGCATACGGCTGGATGATTTGGGCAAAACCACGCTGGGACGTCCTTTTGTCGTCGCGACCATTTCCGCGCAGGAAAATTTGCGCCGTCTGGATGAATTCAAAGAGATTCAACGGCAACTTTCTGACCCGCGTTTGTTGACCGGCTTCACCGAAAACGGCATCAACGATTTGGTCAACGCGGGCAAAACCGTGGTGGTGATTACCTGCAGTATTCATTCGACCGAAGTCGGCGGCACTTTCACGGCGGTGGAATTAGCGCACCGGCTGGCGTCGAGCAACGATGCCGAAACCAAACAGATTCTGGAAAACGTGATTGTGTTGCTGGTGCCTTCGCTAAACCCGGACGGCACAGACATCGTGGCTGACTGGTATCAGAAAACGTTGGGAACCCCCGCGGAAGGAACTTCGCCGCCAGAGCTGTATCACTATTACACCGGCCACGATAACAACCGTGATTGGTACGCTTACACGCAAGTCGAAACGCAATTGACGGTAGACAAAATCCTCAACTCGTGGCGGCCTCAGATTTTGCACGACATTCACCAGATGGGCGGCAATGGCGCACGCCTGTTTGTGCCGCCGTATATGGAACCTTGGGAGCCGAACGTTGATCCGGCCATTACCGCAGGCGTCAATGCGTTGGGAACGGCGATGGCCTGGGAAGTGATCGCGCAAGGCAAAGGCGGCGTGGTTTTCAACACGATGTATGACGCCTGGGCGCCCGCGCGCGCCTATGCGCACTATCACGCCGGATTGCGGATTTTGTCAGAAACGGCCAGCGCGCGGTTGGCGACGCCGGTCGAAATTCCCTTCAAAAATCTGGGCGGCGGATTCAATTACGACGCCAAAGTTTCTTCGTGGAATTTCCCCAAACTCTGGCTGGGCGGGCAATGGACGTTGCGCGACATCGTCGAATATCAAACGGCAGGTGCGTGGGCGTTGCTCAATCATGCGGCGCGGCATCGCCAACTGTATTTGCGCAACTTTTACGAAGTCAGCAAACGCGCCGTCGAAGCCAAAGGGCAACCGTTCGCGATTTTGTTGCCGGAACCGGAAGTGCCGAAATCGCTGGCGGACGCCTTTAAGCGGCTGAACGACGGATTGAAACAAACGACCGGGAGCGAAAAGGAAAAACACGAACAGGGCGAAGCCTTGATTGACAAAATCACCGGCGAGCCTTCGACCAGCGAAGAGGTCGTTTACTATTTCAAAACCGAAGGCATTGATCGGCTGTTGCCGATTTTGAAACGCGGTGGCGTTGAAATTGTTCGCGCGCGCGCCGCGTTCACCGCCGATGGCAAGACCTATCCGGCTGGCACGCACATCATCTGGATGAAACAGCCGTACGGCGCTTTTGCCAAGGCCTTGCTTGAAGTGCAGCGCTATCCTGACTTGCGCGAATATCCGGGCGGGCCGCCCAAACGCCCGTATGACGTCACGGCGCACACCTTGTCCATGTTGATGAACGTCAAAACCGTATTCGTCAAAGATGCGTTCACGGTCGAAACCGCGCCCGAACCGATGTCGCTGGTGATTCAGGCGCGCGTGCGTTCGAATGCAGGCGTGCGTGTTGGCTTGTACAAAAGCCATCTGGCCGCGATGGATGAAGGCTGGACGCGCTGGGTTTTCGACCAATACAAGTTTCCGTATTTGTCTGTGCGCGACACAGACATCCGTGCCGGTGGGTTGATTGCGCGCTTCGATACGATCATCTTGCCGGATCAATCAGTTGGAGCTCTGGTTAATGGGTTGTCTGCCAACAGCTACCCGGCGGAATACGCGGGTGGATTAGGGGACGCGGGCGTCAATGCGTTGCGCGAATTTGTCGCGGCGGGCGGCACGGTCGTTACGTTCAACAACGCGTCGAACTTTGCCATTGAAAAACTCGGCGTGCCCGTGCGCAACGTGCTGAAAGGCGTCAGCGCCCGCGATTTCTATTGTCCGGGGTCATTGTTGCGCGCCGAACTCGATGCCAGCAGCCCGCTGTCATTCGGCCTGGAAAAAGAGTCCGCGCTTTGGTTTGAAGCCAGTCCGGTCTTTGAAGTGACTGACCCGGCCACCGTCAAAGTCATTGCGCGCTATCCCGACAACGACAACTCTTTGCTGAGCGGCTGGATTTTGGGTGACAAGTTGTTGCGCGGCAAAGCGGCCCTGGTCGAAGCCAAACTCGGCAAAGGTCGCGTGATTCTGTTCGGCTTCCGCCCGCAATATCGTGGGCAGAGTCTGGCGACCTTCCCACTGATTTTCAATGCGATGCTGACCAGCAAAACAGAGCAGTAAGGCGAAGGGCGAGGTTGTCAGGCGGGATTACGGCTTAACGATTCGCCAAATTGCCACAGGCGACGAACGTTAGAGCAGGATTTCTTTCGCGCCCAGGCCACGAGCGATTTCTTCGGCGCGTTCAGCCAGCGGCGGCGGCATTTTGACCGTGACCAGAAAGCCTTCGCTTTTGAGGATGGGCATTTTAGGTGGTTTGGCGCGTTTGGCTTTTTTCTGTTTGGCGGTCGAAAGCACTGCGCCCGCCATCGCGCCAATGGCTGCGCCGACGATGACCGAAAACAGCGCGTGATGGAACAACCCGGCGATCAGCGGCAGCACCAGTGCGCCCACGAAATAGAGCGCCATTCCGCACAACAAAGCCAAGGCTCCTCCCAGCAATGCTCCTGCCACTGCGCCACGTACGATCGGCGACAACGGATTGCCCAGCGCCGTCAATTTGGTCTGGCGCATTTCTTCGTCCACTTCCACGCGCAAAGTGGTGGCTTCGCTGGTGTCCACGCCAATGGCGCTCAACCGGTCCAGCAATTCGTTGACGCGGTCTTCCTTTTCATACAGCGCGACCAGCCAGATGTGTTCCCGATTTGAGTTTGAGTGATTGGGTTCGCTCGCTCGCTCAGTCATGATGATTAATCTGCCTGATGCTCCGTCGTTTTGCCACCAGGTGATTTGTTATAATCGCCCGGCTTTTTTGCCGCTGGGAGTGTAAATACTGCGTTCGCAAAGCTACTGCGAAGCGTATATGCTGTCAACCAAATGCCGCGTAAGCAGGCAAATACGGTTTGGCAGGTTTGTTAAAGGCGAAAATGAGTCTGGCGCTGGCAACCACGCGCACTCGCCCCCGATGATCGCCAGGTTGCAAGCTGAAATTTGAAATGCGTTCAGAGTCCGGCCCAGGCAAAATCAGGCTGGATGAATTTTAGGAGGCGAAATGCGAAAGTTGATCAGTTCATTTTTAGGGTTGAGCTTGCTGTTCGGCAGCGTTACGGCAAATGCGCAAACGGCGAAAAAGATTGCGCCTGCCGAAACGGCCAAGGCGGCTGCGCCGACAAACACAATCGCACCCGCAGAAAGCGAATTGCTGGGATTGTTGCCCGCATCAGATTTGATTGCCGTGGTGGATGTCGGTCGGGTGTTTAACGATTTGTTGCCGCGCCTGAGCAATCTTTCAGTCGGCGGGCTGGACAAGATGGCGCGCGAAATTGCCGAATTCACTCAACAAACCGGCATCGAACCGGCGAAAGTGCGCGGCGCGGTTCTGGGGTTGAATTTGAGCGGGCTGCAAGCCAACGGCGTTGTTATCATCAACGGCCTGGAATTGGACAACGCCAAAATCGAAGCGGCGATGAAAGTGTTCAAGGCGGAATACAAAACCGCCGATTACAAAGGCAAAACCCTTTACAGTCTGGTGTCGAAAGTGAATGCGCCCGCAGCCGGGCCGCTTTCGGTCAAAACGGATGAAACCGTGCTGGCCGCGCTGGACGGACAAAAATTGGTGCTGGGCGATGCTTCGGCGGTCAAACAGACGATTGAAATCCAAAGCGGCGGGGCCAAAGGCGGCATCGCGCCGACATTGTTGACGGCGCTGAACGAAACGCGCTCTTCGGCGCTGCTGCGTTTTGCGTTGAACATTCCGGCCGACATCAAACAGGGCGTCGCCGATCAAGGCGATCTGTTCAAATCGGTTGGCGCAATCAAAGCGGTGCTGGGCACTTTTGATATCTCCAACGATTTCAGCTTTGCCTTGGATACGGTGTTGCGCACGGCGTCTCAGAAAGATGCCACTGAACTCGAAGACGGGTTGAAGGGCCTGGTGACCTTGCTCAAAGGCATTTTCGGCGGCAATGGCGATCCGAAGACAGACATTTTCGGCCCGCTGTTTGACCAGATCAAAATCAGTTCGAAGCTGAGCGATGTCTCCTTGTCCATCGGGTTGCCGCGTTCGTTCCTGGATCAATTGACCAAGAAACCAGCGGCGGACGAGAAAAAGGCTGAAGAGAAAAAACCATAACCGCACAACGCGACGCACAACGTAATTTGACGAAAGAGTCATTGGGCTTTGATTGCTTGCTGACTCTTTTGTTTTGGCTGTTGCCGTACAAATGTTGGCAGCGATCCCAGGCAGGCGCATAACCCCAAAGGCCAATTGATGCAGAAGGCAATGTGAGGCTGTGCAACGATTCATTCCACGACAAACGATCAAAGACAAACGATGTCGTCCGCGCCTTGTTTCAATCCGCGATGTACCAACGGAAAAAGGGCGTGGCGAGCAGCAACGTCAACAGCGCCGCAACGCCCAGACAGACGCCAAAGGGCAACGCGGTTTTCAATCCGCGCTCGCTGCGCCAGGCCAGGATGGCGCCGATAAATGCGCCACCGATAGAGGCCAGCAACAGGGAACTGAACGCGCCTTGCCAACCCAGAAATGCACCGATGACGGCCATCAGTTTGACATCGCCCAGGCCCATGCCTTCGCTGCGGCGAATGAAAAAATAGAGCGCGCGCAACCACCAGATCGGCATGCTGCTGACCAGCGCACCGGCGCACGCACGCAACAATCCGTAATAGGCATTTTCAAAATGTTGCGGATGGTTCGGCCCCAACCAAATGACCGTTCCCGCCCAGGTCAGCGCCAGCGCCAACCCCGCCGCCATCGTGGCCAGAATCGTACGACGATAGCGTCGTTCGCTGGCTTCGTCTTCAGCGTTGTCAGCCAATTCCTGTGCGGCGTTCGGTGAAGGTTCTGCTTCAGAGCTGTTGCCAGTTGCAACCTGAGCAGATTCCACAGCATTGCCGGTTGCGGGCAATTCCGCCTCGTCTTCTTCCCAATCGAAATATTTGTCGTAAAGCCATAGGTCCAGCAAATCCAGCAACCAGAAACCCGGCGCGGCCAGCGCCAGCCAAAATCCGCCAATCCAGGCGGCGCGCGCAAAGGGAAACTCCGTCGGTGTGGTGGAAAAGATAAAGGACAGATCAAACGCGTAACTGATCGGCTGGCCCCAGCCTGCGCGCAAGGTGGCAGCCGCCAGCGCAAACACAAACGCGGGATAGATGATTACATTCGGCAGCAAGTGGTGTTTGGCATCAATGAAAATCAGCGCGATCAAGGCGCTGGCAAAGGTCATTTCCAGCAGCACATCCCAATGAGGACCGGTTTTGCAAATCAGCGCCAGAAAGAGCAACCCGGTCAGCAATTCGATGGCCGGATAACGCCACGAAATCGCTTGCGCGCAATGACGACAGCGACCGCGCAAAAGCGCAAAACTGAGCAAGGGAATGTTGTCCCACGCGCGCAAGGCTGTGCTGCAATGCGGGCAATGCGATCCTGGCCAGACGATAGAGGCGCCGCGCGGCACGCGATGAATGACAACGTTGAGAAAGCTGCCGATAAGTAACCCCAGCACCAGTGCAAACACGGCGTAAAGGCCGAAAGGCAAAGCGAGTTGATCCACAGTCCGTATCCTTACCTCTTCTTCGCGGGCGATGTGCCCGCGTAACTTCGTTCGGCGCTTGCGTTTCGGAACGCGCTCTTCATAATGACAGCGCCGATGAAGATTCTACAGGTTTGTTCAGCCGAAAGCTTGGGCGGCGGTGAGCGGCACGTGATTGATTTGACGCGGGCGCTCATTGCGCGCGGTCATCAGTTGCATCTGGCGGTGCGTCCAGACAGTCCCTTGTTCGATGCGCTGGCCGGTGAACCGGTGACTTGGTACGAATTGGGATTGCGCAATGCGCTGGACGTCATCAGTGCGCACGCGCTGGCATCCGTCATTCGCAGCGAACGCATTGACGTGCTGCACGCGCACGTGGCGCGCGATTATACCTATTGCGGCATCGCCGCACGTATGGCACGCAAAAAAGGCCAGCCGGTTCGTTTTTTCCTGACTCGCCATCATTTCAATCCGATCAAATCGAATTCTCTTTATGCCTGGACAATTGGCGAAGCGCGCAATTTGATCGCTGTGTCTAACAGCGTGCGCGAAAAACTGGTGTCAGCCTTTCCGCAATTTGCCGACCGCATCGTCGAAATCCCAAACTGGATTGATTCCAACGCCACGGAACGATTGAGCCGTGAAGAAGCCCGTCGTCGTCTGGGACTGACGCGCCGTCTGGCCGTTGGTATCGTGGGCCAGATCACGCCGCTGAAACGACAAGATTTGTTTCTCAAAGCCGCCGCCAATTTGATCAAAGAGCGTCATTGGACGGATGCGGATTTTTTGATCATCGGCGAACCCGGCCCGAACGATGAGGCCTATGCCGCCGAATTGCACGCGCAAGTTGAAACGCTCAAGTTGGGCGCACAGGTACATTTCACCGGCTACGTCGAAGATTTGCCCGCGCATTTGGTTGCACTCGATATTGTGACCGTGCCGTCTGAGAACGAGGCGTTTTCGCTGGCCCTGGTCGAAGCGATGGCTGCGGGTTGCGCCGTGATTGCGTCGCGTGTGGGCGGCATGGCCGAGATCGTCGAAGACGGTCTGACCGGATTGTTTGTCGAACCCGGTAACGAGTGGGCTTTGCTGGCGGCGATTTCGCGGTTGTTGACCGACAAACCGCTGCGCGAAAAGCTCGGTAATTTGGCGCGCGCGAATGTGATCGAACGCTTTGACCGTGCGCACGTGATAGAACGCATCGAGCGGCTCTATCAGGCGAGCGCTGACGCCGAACAGGCGCCTCCGCCGGAGATCGTGAAATGAACTGGTCTTCCATTGGCATTGCCGGGTTGTACCACCTGGCGTTTTTCGGCCTGCTTTTGCCCTGGAGCGCCATCAAGTCCGCGCGCCGGTTGCGCGAAAATCCCTATCCACCACGCCGCAAATACTTTTTGTTTGTCATCGGGCAACAAGTTTTCTTTTTGCTGTTGTCGTTGTTTGTGGCGCGCGTGGAGTGGATCAGAGTCTTTACCTGGCCAGAGAATCTTTGGTCGTTTGCCTTGGCTGCCGGTGTTTTGTTGGCCCTGATTGCTGTGATGCTGCCGCGCTGGCGCAAAGCCGTCGAAAAACGTGAACGCCGCGTGTACCTGTTCATGTCAGGCGAAGGCAAGGACAGAGTTTTGTGGGTGCTGATTTCCTTGCTGGCGGGTGTGGGCGAAGAACTGTCGTATCGCTGTGTGATGTTTGTCTTGTTATGGCGCGGCACCGGTTCGGGCATCGCGGCGGCGCTGCTGTCGGCGGCGGTTTTCGGCATCAGTCATATTGTGCAAGGCTGGCAATCGGCGCTGGTGATCGGTGGGTTTGCCTTGGTTTTTCAAGGGCTGTACTGGCTGTCTGGCTCTTTGCTCGCACCGATGTTGGTGCATTTCATTTACGACGTGACCGCAGGCGTTATGTATTACCGCTTTGGCCGTGAACTCGGTTACCCCAGCGAACCTCTCTCTCCTACCCGTTTTCCCTGAATAGCGAGATTGTGTGAGCCAGGCGGGGCGAGGCAAGAACCTCGCCCCCACACTTCATTACGGCGCGAAGTAGCCGGAGACGTCTACGATGGCCTCGAGCGTGCGTTCGGCGAAGATGCGGTATTGGCCCGTGCCCGCGTTCAAACCGACTACGAAG
>WBZQ01002935.1_pt1 | contig 10715 bp, 8 predicted proteins | sample 5204251 | NCBI WGS metagenome assembly WBZQ01 (sample SAMN12412402, study PRJNA552823) | activated sludge metagenome | isolation source: activated sludge from nitrification reactor of wastewater treatment plant... | place: USA: Virginia | collected 2017-09 | reverse complement strand
CGCCCATCTCGTCGCGCCCGCGTTCGAGCACCAGCGTGCGCTCGTCGGGCACCGCGCCTGCGGCACGCTGCTCTTCGAGGTAGCTCATCAGGTTCTCGGCGGCGGAGGGGTCGAGGAAATGGCGCTCGCGCAGGCGCTCGAGCGCTTCCGCGCGCGGCGCGCGCAGCAGCTCGCGCGTCAGCTTGCCGATGCGCCGGCCGAGCTCGACGGGCCGCGCGCCGCGCTCGGCCTTCCAGAACGGCATGCGTCCGGGCTCGCCCGGCGCGGGCGTCACCAGCACCTGGTCGCGCGTGATCTCGACGATGCGCCAACTCGACGCGCCCAACACGAACACGTCGCCCGCGCGGCTCTCGAAGACCATCTCCTCGTCCAGCTCGCCGACGCGCCGGCCGTGGCGCGCGCGCGACGGGCGCAGGTGCGAGCCCTGGTTGCCGGTGGCCGCCCCGCCCCCGCCCAGCGCGCCCTGCCCGCCGACGCCCGACGGCCGGCCCGGGGTGAAGCCGGGCTCGGGCGCGGTCGTGCCGTCGAACAGGAACACGCCGTAGAGCCCACGGTCGGGGATCGTGCCGGCGTTGGCCGCCACCAGGCGCCGTACGCCCTCGCGCGCGCGCACCACGCCGCGCAGACGATCCCAGTTGAGCCGCGGGCGCAGCTCGGCGAAGTCGTCGGAGGGGTAGCGTCCCGAGAGCATGTCGAGCAGGCCCTCGAACGTGGCCCGCGTGAGCGTCGCAAAGGGCGCCGCGCGGCGCACCAGCGCGTACAGGTCGTCCACGCCGCGCTCGGCCACGGCGCAGGTCGCGACGAGCTGCTGGGCGAGCACGTCGAGCGGGCAGCTCGGCACGCGCGTCTCTTCGACTTGGCCCTCGTCCATGGCGCGCGTCAGGGCGGCCATCGACAACAGGTCGGCCCGGTACTTGGGAAACAGCACGCCGCGCGAGACGGCGCCCGCCTGATGGCCCGCGCGCCCGATGCGTTGCAGCCCGCTGGCGACCGAAGGCGGCGTCTCGATCTGCACCACGAGATCGACCGAGCCCATGTCGATGCCCAGCTCGAGCGACGACGTGGCCACCAGCGCGGGCAGGCTGCCGCTCTTCAGCGCTTCTTCGATCTCGACCCGCTGGTCGCGCGCGATCGAGCCATGGTGGGCGCGCGCCACCGCTGCTCCGGCCAGCTCGTTCAGCGCGGCCGCCAGACGCTCGGCCAGGCGACGGCTGTTGACGAACAGGATGGTGGAGCGGTGCGCGCGCACGAGCTCCAGCAGACGTGGATGCAGGGCCGGCCAGATCGAGCGGCGCGGGAGCACGTCGGCGCGGCCCTCGACGATGGTGCCGGGTGAGGGCACGAGCGGCTCGCCCAGGCGCGCGAGGTCTTCGACGGGCACCTCGACGCGCAGCTCGAGGCGTTTGGGCGCGTGCGCGTCGACGATCGCCACGGGCCGCGCGCACAGCGCAGGAGCGCCGGCGCGCGGGGCGCGCGCGCGGGCCCGTCGGGCGGGCTCACGCGCGCCGCCCAGGAAGCGCGCCACCTCGTCGAGCGGCCGCTGCGTGGCCGACAGGCCGATGCGCTGCACGTCACGCTCGCACAGCTCCTCGAGACGCTCGAGCGACAGCGCCAGGTGCGCGCCGCGCTTGGTCGCCACGAGGGCGTGGATCTCGTCGACGATCAGCGTCTCGACCGCCGCCAGCATGACGCGCGCGTTGGAGCCGAGCAGCAGGTAGAGCGACTCGGGCGTGGTGATGAGCACGTCGGCCGGCCGGCGCGCCAGACGCGCGCGCTCGGCCTGGGGCGTGTCGCCCGTGCGCAGCGCGACGCTCGGCAGATGCAGAGCGTCGCCGCGGCGTTCGGCCACGCGCGCGATGCCAGTGAGCGGGGCGCGCAGGTTGCGTTCGACGTCGAAGGCCAGGGCGCGCAGTGGCGAGACGTACAGCACGCGGCAGCGCCGCGCGGGCGGCGGGGCAGGCGTGAACATGAGCTTGTCGATGGCGGCCAGGAACGCCGCCAGCGTCTTGCCCGAGCCGGTGGGCGCGAAGATCAGCGTCGAGCGCCCGGCCAGGATCTCGGGCCAGCCACGCTCCTGGGCCGGAGTCGGGCGCGCGAAGGCCTCGCCGAACCACTCGTCGACCGCCGGATGGAAGCTCGTGCGCACGCCCCGATCCTACATGGTGGGGCGCCGCGGCAGGTCAGTGGCGCGGGCCGTGGAGCTGCTCGCGCCGCGCTTGACGGCCGCGCTCCAGCGCTTCCTGAACGCGCGCCGCGGCCTGTTCGAGACACGTGGCGTCGGCCTCGACGCGCGCCAGCGCGCGCGGGCGTTCGGCGCACCAGGCGCGACGTACGCGCTCCAGGAGCGCGAGTGTCGACAACAGCGTGAGCTGGCGGCGCAGGCGCGCCACGGCGCGCGGCTCGCCCGGCAGGCGGGCGAGCCAGGCGTCGAGCGTGGTGGCCGCGCGCAGCCATGGCGCGTGCCAGGTCAGTCCGTCGAACGGGCGCGCGTCCCCAGCCAGGGCCAGCAGCCGCACCTGACGACGGCCGAGCTGCAGGCGCGCGCGCAGGTCGCCGGCGAAGGTCGCGCCCGTGAACTCGGCCAGGGCGCGCACCTGCACGTCGAGCGCGGCGTCGTGGCGCGCCTCGGCGAAGTTCTCCACGGCCGCAAGCGCGCGGCGGCCCAGACCCGTCGCGTCGTCGTCGTCGGGCACGCCCGCCGTCGCCAGTTCCCAGTCCTGCCAGGCGGCGCGACCCAGGCGCTCGCGGCGCGCGACCAGCGCGGCCAACAGCACCAGCCAGCCGCCGAAGATCAGCGCGTCCACGGCCACACCAGATGCGCCAGTGCGGGCTCGACCGGCGGCTCACCGTCGCTCGTCCACGAGGCCCACGACAGCGCGCCCAGCACGAGCACGAAGGCGGCCGGGTTGACGACGCCGGCCAGAGTGGCGTCGTCGCCCACGCGGCTCCACGTCAACCAGTACAGCAGGCAGTAGGGCGGCAGGGCGAACAGCAGCGTGCCATGCAGTTTGGTGAGCGGCATCGAGTAGCGCGCCAGGACCAGCGTCAGGCCCGTGTAGAGCCAGGCCAGCGCGGCCACCAGCCGCGCCAGGGCCTCGGTCGGACCGTTGGGCGGCATCGACAGGAGCGCCCAGGCGACGAGCGTCACGCCAGCGATCCAGCGCTTGGCGGCGGCCTGCCCCAGCGGCGCCGCGGCCAGCAGACGCCAACCCAACTCCAGGCCGAGGCCCAGCGCGAGCAGCGCGTGCAGGCTTTCCTTGAAGGACCAGAAGGTCCACGTGTTGAAGCCGGGCCGCAGGAAGACCAGCGCGTCGGCCGCCAGCCAGGACGTGATGCAGGGGGTGAGCAGATAGCTGGAGCGCCAACGGCGTCGCAGCACGAGGCTGGCCAGCAGAGCCGCTTCCAGAATCAGGCAAGCGAAGAGGAGGAACTGGGGCACGCACGGCAGTCTACACCGAACCCGTGCCCCTTGACAGAGAGTGCGCGTGAAGTCTACTTCGGGGGCGGGCCGTCCGGAGGCGGCGCGCCGCCGAAGTCCGTCTGCGAGAGCCTGGTCAGCCAGTCGAGCAGTTCCTGCATGATCCACCTCCTGCGAGCCGGGCGCAGTGCCCGCCGCTGCACGAGAGCATGGACGAACGCGGGGCAGAGCTGTAGCGCCCGCGTCACCGACGGCAAAAGGTGATAGGCATTAATCGTTGTTCTGTTGGCAAGCAAGACCGCAGAACACACATATCCCATTATAGGATATCAGAATCGAGACCGGATTCGCGCTCGTCTACGAGTATGCGTGGGGCGACGCAGCCCCGCTCACCGAGCGGCGTGATGGGATGCAGACGCGAGCCGCGTGCGCTGCGGCGGATGCGCGCGCGATGGGGTTCGAGCTAGCGCAGGAAGTTGACGGCGTGCTCGAGCGCGTGGTGCACGACGCGCAGCACATGCGCGCTGGCCAGCGCGCCGACCAGCAGCGCAGAAGCCCAGGCCATGCGTTCGGAGCGCCAGAGCGTCGGCGCCTGCTCGGGTGCGGCGGCCTGCGCGTCCGGGGTGGCCCGGGCCAGCAGGCGCTCGACGCGTTCGGCCAGGCCCTCGCGGTCGGCGCCGTCGAAGTGGCTGACGGCCAGCGGCGCGAGCGGCGCGGCAGGCGCCAGACGCCCGAGCTTGACGAGTGCCGAGGCCAGCTCGAGAGCGCGCTCCGCGCGCCCGTCGCAGGCGTGATCGTCGGCCGCCATCTCGCTGGCGCGCGTGTAGGCGCGCGTCATGCGCGCTCCCAGCGGGAGCAGCGCCAGCGGATCGGGACAGGCGCGCAGCAGCAGCGTCTTCAAGTGGTCGCGCGCGGCCAGATGGCCGGCCTCGTGCGCCAGCACCACCTGCAGCTCGGCCGGTTCGAGCACTTCGAGGGCACGGCGCGCCACGAACAGGCGCGGGCGGCGCACTCCGACCAGGGCCACGGCGGGGAAGTCGTGCTCGCACACGAACGCCGGCGCAGGCGCGCCTGCCAGCTCCATTGCGCGCGACTCGCGCGCCAGGTCGCGGGCCAGGCGGCGCGTGGCGCGCCAGGCCAGGGCGATGCGCACGCCGCCCGCCAGAGCCAGCAGCGCGCCGGCGCTGGCGAGGGCGGCCAGCGGCCAGCCCAACTCCTCGTCGGTGCCGCGCGGCTCGAAGGCCAGGAAGGCGGGCAGGATCAAGCCGAGGGCGGTCGTGACCGCGCCCAGAGCCGGCAGCGCGCGCAGCCGGTAGAGGGCGCGCGCGAACGCGGCGGCGTCGGCTGGCGGTCGGCGGCGCGCGTAGAACAGACGCCACGACAGTGCCGAGACGGCGCTCAGCACGGTCGCGCTCCAGGCCAGGGCGGCCAGCGTGCTGGCGACGGCCAGCAGCGCGAACGTCACTTGCGCGCTCCGCCGGGGGCGCGCAGCGCCTGGCGCTTCTCGCGCACCAGGCGTTCGAGCTCGTCGAGCAGCTCCGCGTCGCGCCGGCTGACGGCGTCGACGATGCTCAGCAGCACGGGCTGCGGGCGGGCGTCGACCAGTCCGAGCAAGCCGTCGATCATGTCGGACGCGACCTGGCCTTCGAACTCCTCACGCGTGAGGCGCGGCTTGTAGAGGAACGCGCGCCCGTCGCGGCGGCGCTCGAGGATGCCCTTGCGATAGAGCCGGTCGAGCGTCGTCATCACGGTCGTGTAGGCCAGCGTGTCGGCGAAGACGCCGTGCACGTCGCGCACGCTGGCTTCGCCGCCGCGCCGCCACAACTCCTCGATCACGCGTCGCTCGAGTTCGCCGAGCGCCGCGCGCACCACCTCGCCCGGCTTGCGGAAGCCTCGCAGGACGAATCGCGTCAGGCTCATAGTGGGCCCAGTATAACCAGGGCGTGGCGTTTGACGCCATCGGATATGACGCGCACAATCGGGCGCCTGCAATCCGCATTTCACAACGGGAGGTCGACCATGTCGCAGTCCGTGCGCACGCCCCGAGCGTTGCTCACCGTCCTGGCGCTGGGCGCGGCGCTCGCGAGCCAGGCCCCGACGGCGCAGGCCAAGGTCACGCGCTATCTGACGGGCAGCGGCGCCGACGTGGCGCCGGCGCTCTTTGGGCCCGCGCACGATCTGGGCGGCGGCGGCACCGACGTCGATCCGGCCATCCAATGGATGATCGACCAGGTGCGCGGCTGCACGTCGTGTGCGACCAAGCTCGACGTCGTCATCCTGCGCGCCACCGGCAGCAACGGGTACAACGCGCCCATCTTCGCCATGAACGGCGTCGATTCGGTCGAGACGCTGGTCATCACCAAGCGCGCCGACGCCGACACGGCCGCGGTCGAGACCACCGTGCGCAACGCCGAAGTGGTCTTCTTCGCGGGCGGCGACCAGTGCGACTACGTGACGCTCTTCAAGGGCACGCGCGTCGAGAGCGCGGTCGAGGCGGTCTACGCGCGCCGCGGAGGAGTGGGCGGCACGAGCGCGGGTCTTGCCATCCAGGGCGAGTTCGTCTACGACGCCTGCACCGCCAGCGCCACGTCGGCCGCGGCGCTCGCCAACCCGTACGACCGCTCGCTGACCTTCACGTACGCCTTCCTGGCCTGGGCCAACCTGGGCGGCACGCTGACCGACTCGCACTTCGTGACGCGCGACCGCATGGGACGCCTGATGGCGTTCCTGGCGCGACAGATCCAGGACGGCCGGGCCACGAGCGCCTGGGGTCTGGCCGTCGACGAGGTGACCTCGGTGGTGGTCGACGCGGCCGGGCTGGCGCGCGTGATGGGCAACGGTCCGGCCTACTTCGTGCTCGCCGACCACGCGCCCGAGACGTGTCTGGCCGGCCAGCCGCTGACCTACTCCAACTTCAAGATCTGGAAGGTCCTGAGCGGCTCCACCTTCGACCTGCGCACGCGGCCCACGAGCGGTTTCTACACGCGCAGCGTCGCCGCCGGCGTGCTGAGCGCGAACCCGTACTGAAGCGCCAGGCACGCGTGATCGAAGAGAGCGCCTGCGAGTGTCCGGCCTGCGGCGAGATCATCGCCCTGAGCGTCGACACCACGGCCGGCGACGAACAGGACTACACCGAAGACTGTCCCGTCTGTTGTCGCCCCATGGCGGTCTACGCGCGTTGCCGGCCGGGCCGCCTGCTCTCGCTCAGCGTGTCGGCGGAGTGAGCGCGGGCGCCTCTGCCGACAGCTCCGCGCGCACGGCTTCCAGGCGCGCCAGGAGCCCGCGCGACGTGGCCTCGACGCTGAAACGCGCGCGCAAGCTCTCGACCTGCTGGCCCGGCGCGCGCCCTGCGCGCCAGTCGTCGTAGACCTCGCGCAGTCGCCGGGCCGCGTCGGCCACGTCGGGGTCGGCCCATTCGGCGCCGCGTGGGTAGGGGCCGTGCGCGCGCGGCAGGCTCACGAGCCGGTGGGCGACGGGATGGGTTCCCGGGCCGTCGAAGAACTCCGTGACGCCCGAGTAGCGCGTGGCCACGACCGGCTTGCCCAGCAGCAGCGCGTCGAGCAGCGTCAGGCCCAGACCCTCGCTGCGGTGCAGCGAGGCGTACGCGTCGCAGCCGGCCAGCAGGTCGAGCACCTCGCCGTGCGGCACGTAACCGTCACGCACTTCCACGCGCGCCGGACCGGCCAGGCGCGCGAAGGCCGCGCGTTGACGCGGCGAGGCGTTGACGGTCTTCAGCACCAGGCGCGCCGGCTCGTGCGGCTGGAACGCGCGACGGAAGGCCGAGATGAGCGCGCCCGGGTTCTTGCGCTTGACGATCGAGGCCGCGTCGAACACGAACAGCACCACGAACTCGTCGCCGAAACCGAGCGCCGCGCGCGTGCGCAGCCCGGCTGGAGCCGCGACCAGCGCGGGCAGCACTTTGTAGGTCGGCAGACTCGTGGCCTCGGCCAGCGCGTCGCGGCAGAACTCGGACGCGGTCCAGAGCTCGTGGAACCAGGCAGCCGAGGCCGCCAGCGACGGCGGCAGGCGCGACAGTTCCCAGAACCAGTAGCCGATGCGATAGCGCCCGTCGCCTGGGGCCAGACCGAAGCCGCGCGCCACCTGCGGGGCCTGATCGGCGTTGACGGCCAGGAGATCGACGGCGTAGGGCTGCGTCGTCGAGAAGCCGCGCAGGCGCCGATCGCCGCGTCGCAGCCAGTCCTGCTCCACGTTCAGCAGCGCGTGCGGCAGGTCAGCGGCTCGCAACATGGCTGCCAGGCCGCGCGCGACCTCGCCCACGCCGCTCTCCGTGTCGAAGTAGCCGAAGAGGTTGACGCCGAACGGGCGCGCGCGGTCGAACACGCGCGGCGCGCAGGGCGGCGGTCCTGGCGTCGGGAGCGCAGGCTGCGCCGGCGCGGCGGCCTGTGCGGCCAGGCCCGCGACCGACGGGCCGAGCCCGTGGCGGCGCGCCAGCCAATAGTAGAAAGCCCACACGCGCCGGCGCGCGCGTTCGTAGTGCGCCGCGCCCAGGCTGGCGCGCAGGGCACGTTTCCAGGCGCGCGTCGGGAGCTGCGGGGCGGGTGCGGGCGCGAGCGCCGCGCTCGGCGCGTGGAGAGGCGTGCTCTCGAGCGGCGCGTGATGGGCCTCGATCGGCGCGTGAGGGGCCTCGAGCGCGCGTACGGCGTCGTCGCGCGCCTCGCGGAACTGGCTCAGGTAGGGTTCGCCCAAGCCGAAGTCCTGGGCGGCGTGGGCCACGAGCCACTCGAGGAAGTCGCGCCGGCTACGGCCCTCCGGTTCGGGGAACGCGGCCACGAGGTCGGGTCGCAGCGCGCGCAGACGCGCGGCCAGAGGAGAGAGCGCCTGGTCTGGCGCGGGTCGCGTCAGCCAGGTGAAGAACGAGCTGTCGCCCTGGGCCGCGAACGGATTGCCGAAGCGCCGTCGCTCCTGGCCCATTTCGGCATACAGGCGGCGCGCGCAATCGGGCACGCGTGCCCCGTTGTCGAAGCTGCCGTAGGCGTAGGGCAGTGCCTGCGTCTCGGCCCAGCCGTTGTCGTCCAGGGCGCGCGCGTAGCCGGTGAACAGGCTGCGGAAGGGTGGCGCCAGGTCGAGCAGCCGAAAGCGGTCTTGATGCTTCGAGACGCGCTCCACGTGGCGCTTGTCGAAGCCGCTGAAATGGAAGAAGCGCAGCGGCGCGCCGTTGACGCTCCAGGCGTCGGGACCAGTCGCCACCAACTCGCCGCGCTCGTGCAGGTTCCAGTACGCGACGTTGTAGCCGGGGTGGCGCAGCACGGCCACGCCGCGGTGCAGGCCCGGCACCAGGTCCATCCACTTCTGGTCCGTGAACATGCCGCGCGCGGGATCGGAGTAGGCGCCTTCGTACAACCGCGCCTGCCACCAATGCAGCAGGCGGCGAGTCTCCTCCGTGCGGCGCAGCGCCAGGAAGCCGAGGTTGTACGTGCCCGACTGCAACAGCTCGCGTTCCTGCGGCCGCCGGCCGTCGGTCGGGATGGGGCTCAGCACGTGCGGCGTCAGGACGATCTGGCCGGCGTCCAACGCGGCACGCGCCTCGAGCAGCGGTCCGAAGACGCGGATGTCGGGGTCGAGATAGAAGAGCCGCTCGACGCCCTCGCGTTCGAACAGGCGCTCGAGCACGAAGGGCTTCACGGCCGTGTTCAGCTCGAGGATGTTGTACTTGAAGGCGAAATCCTCGAAGTTGGGCACGCCCACGGCATCGGCGGCCAGGCACTCGAACGGCTCGTTGGCCGCGTCGACGCCCTCGGCCACGTCGGCCAGCAAGACGAAGGCGCGCGCGCCCGGATGGTGCTCCAGGAACGTGCGGCAGCAGGTGCGTGCCAGGCTCAGGTAGTTGCGCGAGACGATGGTGCAGACGGCGCTGTCCGACCAGTCGACGTCGGTGTCGGCGGTCGCTTGCAGGTCGCCCGCCAGCACTGCCGTGCGGCCGGCGCCGAGCAGCCGCTCCTCACGCAGCTCCTGCTGCAGGCGTGAAGCGTAGTCGTCCTTCTCGGCGATCGCGGCTTGCAACGTCAACGCGTAGCGGTCCTTCTCGGCCGCCATGCCCTCCAGCATGCGCACGTCCTCGGCCCGTCCGCGGCGTTCGCGCGCCAGCGCGTCGAGCGTGTCGCGCGCGGCCGCCGACAGCGCGCCGGGCTCGACCTGCGCCAGAGGCTGCGGGCCGAGCAGGCCCTCGAAGAGCAGGCGCTGTTCAGGATTCAGGTGCGCGAGCACTTCGCCTGGGGCCGCGCTCTGTCGGCGCAGGGCCGGATCGAGGAAGGCGCGTAGTTCTTCGTCGGCTGGCACGCTCAACGCGCCCGGCGGCAGACCCGCGGCCTGCAGGTCGCCCAGCAGTCGCAGCAGCGTCGCGCGCGCGTCCTCACAGAGCGCCTCGTAGCGCACCAGCGCGCGCGGCAGGCCGGCGCTGTGGCGCAGCGCGTCGCGCGTGTAGCGCTCCCAGAGCGCCAGACCGGCCGCGAGCGAGAAGCCGTCGCGCTTCTGCAGCGAGCGCGCCACGGCCAGCGGGTCGCGCTGCACGAGCACGCACACCGGCCGAGCCAGCACCTGCTTCCAGAGCGGGAAGGTCACGCACGTGCGCGGGTCCTTGGCCGCCCACGGGCGGTGCGCGTCGAGCGCCGCCACCACGTCTCGCGCCTCGGCCAACCAGGCCTCGCGCTCGACGCCCGCCAGGCGCTCCACGTCGAACCCGCCCACGTCGTGCCACGAGGCGCCCAACGCGGCCAGCGCGCGCTCGTTGAGCGCCCACATGTCCTTGCGCTCCCAATAGCCCTTGGGATTGGACTCGTCGGCCGGGGCCAACTCGTCGTCGCGGCCCACGTGGCAGCCCATCAATCCGAGTACGCGCGCCAGCGCGGATGTGCCGGAGCGATGCATGCCGAGCACGACGATCTGCATGGGGCCGGCAGTATAACGGCGAACGCGCCACGGTCGTCGTACGATGGCCGTTCGCGAAAGGAGCCCCGATGTCCTCACGTCGTGCCGTCGCGTTGCTCGTGTTCCTGGCCGGTCCGGCGCTGCAGGCGCTGGAGCCCGAACCCGCGCGCCCGGCGGGCGAGGTCGTCCTGTCCCCGCGCCTGCGCGTGCGCCCACTGCGCGACGGCTACTGGTTGCACGTCTCCGAGAACGCCGAGGGCATCGCCTCGAACGGCCTGCTCGCGCCGCTGCCCGAGGGCGGCATGCTGCTGGTCGACACGGCCTGGGACGACGAGCAGACGGCGCTGCTGCTCGACTTCGCGCAGGCGCGCCTGGGCGGCGTGCGCGACGCGCTCGTCACGCACGCCCACGC
>WBZQ01002934.1_pt1 | contig 10716 bp, 11 predicted proteins | sample 5204251 | NCBI WGS metagenome assembly WBZQ01 (sample SAMN12412402, study PRJNA552823) | activated sludge metagenome | isolation source: activated sludge from nitrification reactor of wastewater treatment plant... | place: USA: Virginia | collected 2017-09 | reverse complement strand
CCCACGACTGCACTCGCTTTCCGCTCATCAACCGCACCCTCAATTTCACCGGCCACACTCGGCTGGGAGGTGTATTCTAATTTATGGATAAGTCCTAAGTTGCCCGTCTGCATGTTGCCCGTGTGCATGGATCTTTTCGCGGGCATTGGACCGCATCCCTTGATCGCAACGTGTGCATAGCCCGGACAAACACCGGATGAGTGGCGCAATTCAAACGTTTTCAACGCCTTACGCGAGCTAATTTCAGTAGGGAATTTTGTGTGTTGTCCACACTGGCCGCGCTCGCATGCTTAAGAAAATCCACGTCAATCAAGTGCGTCTTGGGATGTATCTGCACGCCCTGGAAGGCTCGTGGATTGAGCATCCTTTTTGGAAGACGCGCTTTGTCATCCGCAACGAAACCGATCTAAACAAACTGTGCAACAGCAATGTGCGCGAGGTATGGATTGACGATGAAATGGGGTTGGATGTTGCGGCACAAGTGGCCGCGCCCACACTACCACCGCCCTCACCCATACCACCGGCGCCACTTGAAGGGGGCACCGAACCCGAAGCCAAGTCCAAGTTGGTCAGTCCCGCCGCACAACCTGCCGCCACCCACGACATGGCAAACGAATTGCGCCAGGCTGCCGCCATCTGCAAACGCAGCAAAGCCCTGGTCACCTCCATGTTCCGTGAGGCACGTTTGGGCAAAGCATTGGATGCCGACAGTTGTTTACCGCTGGTGGAAGAGATCAGCGCTTCAGTGATGCGCAACCCGGGCGCCATCGTCAGTTTGGCGCGCCTTAAAACACAGGACGATTACACCTACATGCACTCGGTGGCCGTGTGTGCACTGATGGTGGCGCTGGGCCGCGAATCGGGCCTGAGCCCCGACGAATGCCGAGCGGCCGGGTTAGCCGGACTTATGCACGACCTGGGCAAAGCGCTGATGCCGCTAGAAGTGCTCAACAAACCGGGCAAGCTCACGGATGAGGAGTTCGCCATCATGCGTTCACACCCCGAGCGGGGCCATGCGCTGCTTCTCGAGGGCGGCACCGCCAGCGAAGCAGTACTGGATGTATGCCTGCACCATCACGAGCGCGTGGATGGCACGGGCTACCCACACGGCTTAAGCGGCGAGGGCATTTCATTGGTGGCGCGCATGGGGGCCATTTGTGATGTGTACGACGCCATCACCTCAAACCGCCCCTACAAGAAAGGCTGGGATCCTGCGGAATCTATTGCCCGCATGGCCAGCTGGAAGGGACACTTTGACCGCGCACTTTTTGCCAACTTCGTCAAAAGCTTGGGCATCTACCCCGTCGGTTCGTTGGTGCGGTTGGAGTCAGGTCGCCTAGCAGTGGTGACCGAACAAAACCCCGCATCGCTGACCACACCGAAGGTCAAAGTGTTTTTCTCCACCAAAAGCAACATGCCGGTTCCCGTGCAAGGGCTGGATCTGAGTCGCAGTTCAGACCGCATCACGGGCCGCGAATCGCCTGCACAGTGGAGTTTTAAAAACCTCGAGGCGTTGTGGTCAGAGGGGACGGCGTAGCCCAAGCATGGCGCATGTCCACGTGTGCAATACCGGCCTCCAAGTAAGGCGCACTGCACACCACAAAACCGGCGCGCTCGTAAAACGACACGGCGTGCTGTTGGGCACTGAGCATCACCTGCGTCAAGCCGCGCACATGGGCCGCATCCATCAAGCTATGAAGCAGTGCAGTGCCCACACGCTGACCACGCGCATGAGCCAGCACGGCCATGCGGCCGATATGCCCATCAGGCAACAAGCGGGCGGTGCCTATGACGGCGCCCTGCGTGTCGCGTGCGACAGCGTGCAGCGAGACGGCATCCCAGGCGTCCAGCTCAAGCGCCATGGGAACGCCCTGCTCTTGCACGAACACGGCCCAACGCACGGGGAGCGCCAGCTCACGCAGCTCATTCCACGAGCCCAGTTCAATGTTCATGTTGGAGCACCTCGGCCACGCGCTGGCGCAGTGCCGGCAGCAGTTCAATTTCAAACCATGGATTGCGCTTGAGCTACAAATTGTTGCGTGGGCTGGGGTGCGGCAGGGGGAAAAGCTCAGGCGCGTACTGCGGCCAGGCACGCACCGCGTCGGTCAAAGTGCCGCGTGTTTGTGGCAGGTGATAGGCATGAGCGTACTGACCAATCACCAGCGTCAGTTGCACCTGCTTCAGATGCGCCAACAAAGGGGCTCGCCAAGTTGCGGCACATTCGGGGCGTGGCGGCGCATCACCTGACTGGCCCGTACCCGGATAACAAAAACCCATGGGCACCAACGCCACTTGGTGTGCGTCATAAAACACCTCGCGTGGCATACCCAACCACGCCCGCAACCGCTCACCGCTGGGGTCGTTAAAGGGCACGCCCGTTTCGTGCACCTTGCGACCCGGCGCCTGCCCTGCAATCAGAATGCGTGCTGCCGGATGAATCTGAAATACAGGGCGTGGACCCAAGGGCAGGTGCGCCGCACAAAGGGTGCAGGCGCGGACTTGGGCGAGCAAGGTGGGAAGCTTGGTCATGAAGATTGTGTTGTACAGAGTTGGCCGGATAGACTGCCTTGCATGAACGCACGTGTTGACCACCTATTGAATCTAGACCGACAGCCGCACCCACTCTGCCGCACGTTCAACTGCCGGATATAGGTTGAATGAAGCTCTGGGTTTGCGCGGCGCACTGTCGGGCCAACTTCCTTGAGCGCTGTTGCACTCAAGTGCTCGCCGATGCACCAAAGAGAGCCTTGGCATGACATCGGACTGCGCCCCTCTCGCTCAACATCGCTCGCACTTACATCCACACAACTCCCGCGCCCCTGATGAAATATCCGGGCTAGTTCCACCCATGCCTCTCATCACCCACATCGAAGAACTGCGCACGCTGGCGCGCCGCCGTGTGCCGCGCATGTTTTATGACTACGCCGACAGCGGCTCTTGGACGGAATCAACCTACCGCGCCAATGAGAGCGATTTTCAGCGCATCAAGTTGCGTCAGCGCGTGGCGGTCGATATGACCGAACGCAACCTGCGCACCACCATGGTGGGACAGGAGGTGGCCATGCCCGTGGCGCTGGCACCCACGGGACTGACCGGCATGCAGCATGCCGACGGCGAAATTCTCGCGGCGCGTGCAGCGGAGAAATTTGGTGTGCCCTTCACCTTGTCCACGATGAGTATTTGCTCCATTGAAGACGTGGCTGCGCACACCACTGCACCCTTTTGGTTTCAGCTCTACATGATGCGTGACCGCGAGTTCATGCTGCGGCTCATCGAGCGGGCCAAGGCGGCACACTGCTCGGCCCTGGTGCTCACACTCGATTTACAAATCCTTGGTCAGCGGCACAAAGATCTAAAAAACGGTTTGTCGGCGCCGCCCAAACCCACACTGGCCAATCTCATCAACCTGCTGAGCAAGCCGCGCTGGTGTCTGGGGATGCTGCGCACGCGGCGCCATGGCTTTGGCAACATCGTCGGCCACGTGCAAGGCGTGGACGACCTCAGCTCACTGTCGGCTTGGACGCAGCAACAATTTGATCCGCGCTTGAGCTGGGCCGATGTGCAATGGGTCAAGCAACAGTGGGGCGGCAAACTCATCCTCAAAGGCATCCTGGATTCGCAGGACGCGCGCTTGGCCGTGGAGTCGGGGGCCGATGCGCTCATCGTCAGCAACCACGGTGGCCGTCAACTCGATGGTGCCCCCTCCAGCATTGCAGCCCTGCCCGCCATCGTGGATGCCGTGGACGGACGCATGCAGGTCTGGCTCGATGGTGGCATCCGCAGTGGGCAAGACGTGCTCAAAGCCTGGGCCTTGGGCGCGCGCGGCACCCTGATCGGCCGCGCCTTTCTCTACGGCCTTGGCGCCCTGGGCGAAGCGGGCGTCACACGTTGCCTGGAAATCATCCACAACGAACTGGATCTGACCATGGCTTTTTGCGGCAAGAAAACCATTGAGGATGTGGATCGATCAGTTTTGGTAGCGGGGACGCATCCCACTTAACCCCAATACTGTTCAGCTACGAAGCTCAGGTGTGGGTTGATGTCTCCGATGGAGCGATTCTCCACGATGGCGAACGTTGAAGTGGCTCACCTTGCGTTTAACGCCGCGCGGGTTGAGGCGTGCGCGACTGCTGACACATTTTCTGCCGGAAATCTGATCGAGCAGCGCATCGCGCCAGGCCGCCAAGGGTTCAGGGGGAAATGGCGGCAGCTTGCGGCATTTTGCGTTTGAGCACACGCACCGCATGCGTAAAGCTCAGTCGATCCGGATCGAGCTCGCACCGCCACGCGGCCTTGGCCATCAACTGACGAATCGCAAAGTGGGTCAGCAGCAAACCCCACAACTCTTGTTCAACCAGCGCTGGGGTCTTGCTGCGCAGTACGGTGCTGTGGGCGCGCAGAGGGGTCTTGAGCTCGTCGAACACGCTCTCGATTTCCCAGCGCTCGTGATAGAGCGCCGCCAACTCCAGCGCAGGCGCCTGCTGCAGATCAAGGAGGTTGGTGATCAACCGGTCGCTCTCCTGCCCCGAGCGGGCCGAATCCCGCAGCGTGTAGTCGATCACGCGCACAACCTGCCCCGCACGGCACGACCGGTCCTCGCTGTCATAGACGGTGCTCAGAAACGAGCCATCGGGCAGCACCTGCTGCGCCGGCAGCTTGAGGCTGGACTTGGCCCGCCAGGCCAGCTTGGCGCCGCTGGCGCAAGCGGTGCTCCAGAGTTTGAAGCCGTAGAAGTTGCGATCAGCCAACACCAGCATGTTGGGCTGGAGTGGGGTGGCCAACAACTTCGAGGCCATGGCCTGCTCGCTATGGCGATAGGGCGCCACCTCAGCGGAGGTGACCACATAGGTGCCGCATTCAACCAGGCCCAACACGCGCGCCTGCGGGAAGGCGCTCTGACCACGCGAGGTGCTGGGGTAGCCAAAGTGTTGGGCGTTAGCCTGTTCATCGGCAACGTCCATGCAGCTGCCGTCCAGGACCATGATGCGTAGGCCGCGATACCAGGCCCCGGGCGCGCTCGCTTCGGCCAGCGGGCGCAGCACGCGTTGGACCAGCCGGCGCATGACCTGCGGGCCTAATCGGGTTCTGGCTTGGAAGATGGCCGATTTGCTGGCCTGCACAGGGCCCGCAGTGCCGTCACCGAGCCAGTGCAGGCCTTCGCACACCACGCGCAACACTTCTTCCAGCGGCGCTTCGCGCCACAGGGCCAGGGCCATCACGTAGTACCACCGCGGGCAGCGCTCTTGCGCTCAAGTGCTCACCAATGCCTAAGGGCATTGGACTGCGTCCCCCTCACGTAACCCCTCTCGTCCCTGCATCCGCGCCCCCGCATCCGCGCAATTCCCGCGTCCCTGATGAAATATCCGGGCTAGATTGAACTTGCCTTGACCTGCGAATGGCTTATAGAATGGCCGGCTTTTCCGCACGTCACCCCCTTTATTCCCCCTCTATCGCAGCGAGGGCAGGACGTTCCTGTGTCCTGGTTGGGGCTGGCAAGGTTTATCAACGCGGTCGCTCGCCATACGGGGTGGCCGCACGGCTCACAGGTTTGAAATGAAAACGTTTTCAGCAAAAGATCATGAAGTCCAGCGCGACTGGTTTGTTGTCGATGCCAATGACAAGGTGCTCGGTCGCCTGGCAGCCGAAATTGCGCGCCGGTTGCGGGGCAAGCACAAGCCGGAATACACGCCGCACGTGGATACGGGTGATTTCATTGTGGTGGTCAATGCGGCCAAGTTACGCGTGACCGGCAACAAGGGTCAGGACAAAATTTATTACCGCCACTCAGGTTATCCCGGTGGCGTTTACGAGACCAGCTTCGACAAAATGCAGGGCCGTTTTCCTGGCCGTGCGCTGGAGATTGCGGTCAAGGGCATGTTGCCCAAAGGACCTCTGGGTTACGCCATGATCAAAAAACTCAAGGTGTATGCCGAGGCCGAACATCCCCATTCCGCGCAACAACCCAAGGCCCTTGAGATCTAGGGCGCTTTAAATCTGAGGTCAACATGACAGTTCAGTACAACTACGGCACAGGGCGTCGCAAAAGTTCAGTGGCGCGTGTTTTCATCAAGCGGGGCAGTGGCAAGATTCTTGTGAACGGACGTCCCGTTGAAGAGTTTTTTCATCGCGAAACTGGGCGCATGGTCGTGCGTCAGCCGCTGGAACTGACCAGCAATACCGAGGTGTTTGATATTCAGGTCAATGTCCGCGGTGGCGGCGAATCCGGTCAGGCCGGTGCTGTGCGGCACGGCATCACCCGCGCCTTGATCGATTACGACGCTTCGTTAAAACCTGTGCTGTCCAAGGCCGGTTTGGTAACGCGCGATGCGCGCGAGGTGGAGCGCAAAAAAGTGGGCTTGCGCAAGGCGCGTCGCCGCAAGCAGTTCTCCAAGCGCTAGTTTCGAGGACACTGGGCGCAGTTCGCCTTGGTCGGTTTGGATGACTTAATGCATGCGGCACCTTCGGGTGCCGCATTGTTTTTGGGGCGGCGAGGCGCACCTATACTCGCGAACTTACCCTTAGTCCGCCTTGCCCACTCTGTCGCGCTTTGAACGGCCGAACTTTTGGGTGACCGCTCGTCGATCTCCATATGAGATGGAAATTATTCCTTCGTAGCCTTTCAGTGAGCGCGCCGCGCGTAACGGTGCGCTCTCACGCACCATGGCCTTTGCGCGCATTGGTGGGCTTTGTGGTGCTGGCAGTGGCGGCGGCGGCGGGTGTGGCGTTGTATGAGTACGGTCGGCAGTTTGCTGGGCCCGATACGCGGGATCTTGGAGCGCAGATTGTGCGTTTGCAGTTGCTGCTCAATGAAGCCAAATCTGATCGTGATCGTTATTCAGCGGTAGCGGCTGCTTATGAGAGCCAACTCAAGGTAGAGCGGGCCGCACAAGAGGAGCTGGTGCAGCGGGTGGCAACATTGGATGCCGAGGCCAGCCGCTTGCGTGAAGATTTGTCGTTCTTTGAGTCCTTGTTGCCCGCGGCGGGCACCACGGGCAAGGGTGTGGTCATACGCAGTTTCCGCGTGCAGCCGGAGCAGGCCACCGATGCAGGCACTGAGCTTCGCTATCGATTGTTGGTACAGCAAAGCGGCAAACCCGAGCGCGATTTTGTCGGATCAGTGCAGATGCAAGTGACCTACGCCCAGGGCCTGCGCAGTGGCACCCTGCAGTTGCCCGAGGCGGACGCGGTACCCGCTCAGCGTTTGAATTTGTCGTTTCGCCATTACCAGCGGGTTGAGGGGACATTTACCCTACCTGCCGGGGCCGTGGTCAAGCTGGTGCAGGTTCGTATTGTCTCGGGCGGTGGCCAGACTCAGGCGCAGCAAAGTTTCAAGCTATAAACCACTCCACAAAAGCTAGGAGGTCATCATGTTCGGTCAAAGGCGTTCCGCTTCTTCGAAAGAAATTGGCAGCCTCGTGGGTGCTGGAACCACGCTGGTGGGTGACATCACGTTCAGCAAGGGTTTGCGCGTGGACGGTGTGGTGCGTGGGGCCGTGCGATGCACAGAGGGTGAGAAAGGCGGAATCCTGGTCGTCAGTGAGCACGGCCAGATTGAGGGTGAGATCTGTGCCGCACATCTGGTGGTGGCTGGCACGATCGTGGGCCCAGTATTTACGAGCGAGTTGGTGGAGCTACAGCCCAAAGCGCGCATCACCGGTGACGTGCACTACCGAGCACTTGAGATGCACCACGGCGCTGTGATCGACGGCAAGTTGGTGCACTGCGGTGACACTGCACGCGCTGCAGAAGGCTTGAAGTCTGCGTCACCGACCACCAGATCGGAACGGCCTGGTGAGGCGATGGAGGCCATGCCCGCCGTGGTTGTGGGGTCGTCTGCCTGAATGGTCGCGCCAGCCCACGCATGGGCGTACTGTGTGCTTGATCAATTTTTTTATGGAGATTCATCATGAACGCTGCGACTGAACTGCCCGCCCCGCTCTTGTTTTCAGATGCCGCAGCAGCCAAGGTCAGGCAATTGATTGAAGAAGAAGGAAACCCTGACTTGAAGTTGCGGGTGTTCGTACAGGGAGGAGGCTGCTCCGGTTTTCAGTACGGTTTTACGTTTGATGAAATCGTCAATGAGGACGACACCGCCATGGATAAAAACGGGGTGACCCTGCTGATTGATGCCATGAGCTACCAGTACTTGGTGGGCGCCGAGATTGATTACAAAGAAGACCTCGAAGGCGCACAGTTTGTTATCAAGAATCCCAACGCCACGACCACTTGCGGTTGTGGCTCGTCTTTTTCGACCTGATGACCAGCGGGATGGTTTGCTCCCTCCCCCGCATGTCAGCGAATTACAGTGCTTCACGCTGCTGGATACAACGCTCCAAGAATGCGTGCGCCGCGTGCGCCGGTGACTGAGGGGGCATTGCCGGTTTCGTGTTTTATGAACCGTTGCGCCAGCCACGCAAACGCCAAGGCTTCTACGTGTTCGGGGGCCACGCCGTAACTTTCGGTAGAGGCCAGCGTGCGAGGTGCACATTCCTCAGCCAGCATTTTCATGAGCGTCGCATTGCGTGCACCGCCGCCACAAACCAGCACTTCGCGGGCGCTGGGTATGTGTTGTTGAATCGACTGCGCAATAACGATGGCGGTGAGTCGGGTCAGTGTGGCCTGTACGTTGCGAGGGGGCAACTCACGGCCAGCCAGATGAACGCGAACCCAATCCAAATTGAAACGTTCACGTCCAGTGCTTTTGGGCAGTGGCGCAGAAAAATAGGGTTCGGCCAGCAGTGATCTCAGCAAAGTGGCATCGGTGTGCCCCCCCGCAGCCCAGGCACCGTCTCGATCAATGGGTTCGCTCAGGTGCTGCTGCGCCCAGGCGTCAAGCAGCACATTGCCGGGGCCACAGTCCAAGCCCACCAAGGGCAGCGTGCTGTCGGCTGCGGGCAGGCCGGTGAGATTGCTCATGCCGCCCACGTTGACCACCGCACGCGACTGCACGCCGCTAAATACCGCCGCATGGAACGCAGGCACCAGTGGCGCCCCCTGCCCCCCCGCGGCCAGATCGCGACTGCGAAAGTCCGCCACCACCGCAATGCCGGTGAGCTCGGCTAGCAGCGCTGGGGCGCTGAGTTGAATCGTGTAACCCTCATCAGGACGGTGACGGATGGTTTGTCCATGGACCCCGATGGCACGCACGTGGTGGGCTTCGACGCCCGCATGGCGCAGCACATCCATGCAGGCCGTGGCGTATAGGCGTGTGAGGTGCTGGGCAACGATGGCGCTACGTCCTACGTCGTCCCAGCCAGGGGTCATGAGCAGCTCCAGCTCGTGTCGCAGCTCGGGCGCAAAGGCGGCGTACTGGTGCGCCAACTGCTGTGGTTGCCGCTCTGAAAAATCGGCCAGCACGGCATCGACACCATCCAAACTGGTTCCGGACATCAAACCTATGAACAGGGCGCGGCGCATGGCAGCCTCCTCATTGAACCTAGATCCGACAGTTGACCGCTTGTGCATTTGGAATCTCCTCGTGAAATCAAGGTGCTGCAGCCCAAAGCGCATTCACCCAAAAGGTGAAAGCGCTGCGTGCGGCAGAGCGGGCACGGCGGGCCGCCTGGCGTTGTTGCAAGTCCTCGCGATGCCATGGGGCATCGCGAGGACTTGCGCCTAGCCCGGATATTTCACCAGGTCGCCGCCGTTGATGAACTTTTTCCCTCTCAGAACCAAGTTGAACAGACCGCTCATTAGACTCCGGCGGCTTTGTTTTTGCACGCCACCTCGCCCATGTCTAACGAAACCACCCGCCCAAAAATCCTTGACGCCACGCGCGCTGCATTGGCCCAGATCAAACGTGGTGCCGATGAACTGTTGGTGGAGTCTGAGCTGGTAGACAAGCTGGAGCGCAGCCAAGCCAGCGGCAAGCCCTTGCGCTGCAAGTTGGGGCTCGACCCCACGGCGCCTGATATCCACCTAGGGCATACGGTGGTGCTCAATAAGTTGCGCCAGCTGCAAGACTTGGGCCACACGGTGATTTTTCTCATTGGCGACTTCACCTCGATGATTGGTGACCCGTCGGGCCGCAACGCCACACGCCCACCCCTGACGCGTGAACAGATTGCCGCCAACGCCAAAACGTATTTCGATCAGGCGGCGCTGGTGCTAGACCGTGAAAAAACAGAAGTTCGCTACAACTCCGAATGGTGCGAGCCGCTGGGTGCGGCTGGCCTCATCAAGCTTGCGGCCCATTACACCTTGGCGCGCCTGCTCGAGCGCGATGATTTTTCCAAGCGCTATAGCGAAAACTCACCCATTGCCATGCACGAGCTGCTGTACCCCTTGATGCAGGGCTACGACTCCGTGGCACTGCACTCGGATCTGGAGCTGGGCGGTACCGATCAGAAATTCAACCTGCTGGTGGGGCGCGAACTGCAGCGCCACTACGGGCAAGAGCCGCAATGCGTGCTCACCATGCCGCTGCTCGAAGGGCTCGATGGCGTCGAGAAAATGAGCAAGAGCAAGGGCAACACTATCGGCATTACCGACAAGCCTTTCGACATGTTCGGCAAAGTGATGTCGATCTCCGACACGCTGATGTGGCGTTGGCTTGATTTGCTGTCCATGCGCAGCAATGACGAGTTGGCCACGTTTAAGCGCGAGGTCAATGAGGGCCGCAATCCGCGCGACATCAAAGTGCTGTTGGCGCAAGAGATTGTGGCGCGCTTTCACTCTAAGCAAGCGGCACACGAAGCGCTGACAGATTTTGAGGCG
>WBZQ01002933.1_pt1 | contig 10718 bp, 11 predicted proteins | sample 5204251 | NCBI WGS metagenome assembly WBZQ01 (sample SAMN12412402, study PRJNA552823) | activated sludge metagenome | isolation source: activated sludge from nitrification reactor of wastewater treatment plant... | place: USA: Virginia | collected 2017-09 | reverse complement strand
TTTCTTCTGGTCATCGAAGGCAAAAATCTGAGTCACAAGCCTTCTCTTTGGGATTTTGGGTCTGCTCATGGGTTGTGACGATATTGTCGTGCATGCGAGCGGCATATTGAAAGAACTCCTCGAAAGCGTCCACGGATTGGGACATCATTTTTGTACAGTGAAAAGCCAATGAAGTCAAGGAGTTGCAGAAATCGTGGGAGCATGGTATTGTGCTGGTGTGATATTTTAATTCGAGCGCGGTGTAGTCTGGTTTTGCATCTGACTCTGCCGTTGCTGACAATATGGTTATGGCCCTCACGAACAAGCAGAAGGAAAAGGTAACCGCTCCGTTTAAGCGGCATGATAAGGATACTGGTTCGCCAGAATATCAAATCGTGCTTTTCACTGAGCAAATTAAGAAACTGACCGCGCACCTCAAAAAGAATGCGAAAGATTTTCACTCTCGTCGCGGGTTGCTCAAAATGGTTTCTCGTCGTAAAAAACTGATGACATATCTCGAAAAAGTAAACGAAAAGGCCGCAAAGAAGCTCCGTAAGGATCTCGGTCTCTAAACAAACAAAAGAATGCCTCCCTGCCTTTCGGGGAGGCGGTTTTCTTACAAGACGTATATGGCAAAATTTCCAGAACAGCGAGTTGGCGTGTTGGTAGATGTGTCCAATCTCTATCACAGTGCCCGTGTATTGTATAAGAAGAAAGTGCATTTTAAGAATGTCTTAGAGAGTGCAGTTTCAGGCCGAAAGCTTATTCGAGCGATTGCGTACGGAATCACAACCGCCGAGGGTATGGAGGAGAAGTTTATTGAGGCACTTGAGAAAACAGGATATGACGTCAAGACGAAAGACCTCCAGATTTTTCCTGATGGATCAAAAAAAGGAGATTGGGACGTCGCTATCGCGATTGACGCGGTGAAGATGTCTCGCAGTTTGGATGTAATCGTGCTTATCTCCGGGGATGGCGATTATATTCCTCTCGTCGAGTACGTTCAAAATACGACTGGCTGTCGGGTGGAAGTGATTGCTTTTGGTGAGTCAGCCTCAGCAAAACTGATTGAACAGGCCGATGATTTCATGAATCTCTCGGAGAATCATAAGAAATATCTCATGGGGTAGGGAATCCTTTTTTGATGAATAATGGGTATAAGTTTGATTGTACCTGTATTTTATTAACGAAAACCCGAGACTGAGTAACAAAACAGCTCCTCTTAAGCAGGGGGGGGCTGTTTTTTGACTTTTAAGACGAAAAAAGGTATGCTTTGTGCGGTTTGATTATTATTAAGCGTGCCCAGGAAGAGGTTGACTAGCACTGTTGTAAGCAGAAAGAGATACTTTCGGCTTAGGCCCGTGTTTATTAGCCCTTTGAGTGGTACAAAGAAGAAGTATGCAAGAGAAAAAATGGTCTTTACAGCTCGGTGGGCGGGAACTGTCCATCGAAACAGGTACTTTGGCGAAGCAGGCAAGTGGGTCGGTGACTGCTCGATACGGCGATACCGTGGTGCTTGCCACTGCAGTGATGAGTAAGGAAATGTCTAAAATCACGGGCTATTTTCCGTTGATGGTGGATTATGAGGAGCGCTATTACGCTGCTGGAAAAATCAAAGGTTCCCGCTTTATTAAGCGCGAAGGCCGTCCATCGGATGATGCTGTTTTGTCAGGACGAGCGGTAGACCGAACAGTAAGACCACTGTTCGATAGTCGTATGCGCAACGAAGTACAGGTTATTGTTACCACACTTTCTTATGATGGAGAGAATGATCCAGATTTAGTAGCGATGATTGCGGCTTCAGCAGCGCTCACCTTGTCCGATATTCCATGGAATGGACCGATTGGTGCTGTCCGTGTTGGACTGCAAGATGGTCAATTGGTATTAAATCCAACGACGGAAGAACGCAAAACGAGCGCTCTGGATCTCCTCTTGTCTGGGACCAAGGAAAAGATCAACATGATTGAGGCTGGAGCTCAAGAAGTGACTGAGGAGCAAATCGGCACAGCATTGGAGTTTGGTTTCGAGGCACTGCAGAAAATCGCGCGTTTCATTGAAACTATTCGAGAGGAAGCGGGGAAAGAAAAAAGAGAAGCAGCTCTCCTCCAGGGTTCTGATGAGCTTGAAGCTGATATCCGTTCGTTTGTAGAAAACCTTGGTTTGACAGAAGCGCTGTATCTGCGTCCGAAACAAGCTATGGAGAGCAAGATTGCTGATATACGTGCCCAGGTCGATGTTTATGCGAAGGAAAAATACCCAGATCAGAAATACCTTCCTGAACTCCTTTCAATCCTGATAGACGAGGTTTCGGATGAGGCTGTGCATACACATATTCTTGAGAGAGGTATTCGTCCAGATGGTCGTGAAGTTACTGAGATTCGCCAGATTACTTGCGATGTGGGTATTTTGCCGCGTACGCATGGGACGGGGCTCTTTACTCGTGGTGAAACGCAGGCATTGACTGTTACTACGCTGGGAGCTCCTGGGGATCAAATGGTAGTGGATACTATGGAGACGGATGAAAAGAAGCACTATATGCACTTCTATAATTTTCCACCGTATTCAGTTGGTGAGGTGCGACCAATGCGTGGTCCCGGGAGGCGCGAGGTGGGACATGGGGCGCTGGCAGAAAAGGCGCTTATTCCCGTTCTCCCGAGTAAAGAAGAATTCCCATATACTATCCTTTTGGTCTCAGAGGTGCTCGAATCGAACGGTTCCTCTTCGATGGCATCTACTTGCGGATCGACATTGTCTTTGATGGATGCTGGTGTGCCAATTAAGAAGCCGGTAGCAGGTATTGCTATGGGAGTCATTACCGGAAAAGATGGTTCGTACAAGGTTCTTTCAGATATCCAAGGCCTGGAAGATCACTATGGTGATATGGATTTCAAGGTTGCCGGGACTAAAGACGGTATAACCGCTATGCAGATGGATGTGAAGATTGATGGTTTGACACCAGCCATGTTGCAAGGAGCTCTTGCGCAGGCGAGAGAAGGACGCTTGTTCATTATGGGGAAGATGTTGGCAGTGATTCCTGAGCCACGCACAGAAATGTCTCCATATGCTCCACGCATTATCACGCTTCATATCAATCCGGAAAAAATACGAGATGTAATCGGTCCGGGAGGGAAAATGATTAATCAGATTATTGATGAGACGGGAGTGTCTATTGATATCGAAGATGATGGGTCTGTCTTTATTACCTCAGCTGACGAGACCAGTGCTAAGAAGGCAGTGGAATGGGTGATGAATATCACTCGGGAAGTAAAAGCAGGAGAACTCTTCCAGGGTCGTATCACACGCATCATGAATTTTGGCGCTTTTGCGGAAGTGTTGCCGAATCAAGAAGGCCTGATTCATATTTCAGAGCTGGCTGACCATCGTGTTGAAAAAGTAGAAGATATAGTGAAAGTGGGCGATATTGTTCCAGTCATTGTGAAAGAAATTGATGATCAGGGGCGTATTAATCTTTCGCATAAGCAGGCAATTCGCCGTATGAAAGAAATAGAGAGCGCATAAACACTGACAAATTTCGTCTTGAGAGAAAATGTGGTGTATACTGAGAGAGGATAATATATCCTCTCTTTGTCTTTGTATAATGTTCTATGGGGTTTTTCAATTCTTCAAAACAATCAAGTGGGGCAACAATAGTTGTACCTCCGGAGATTATGGCGCGTGTCAGTGTGATGAGTGATCATATGGCAGAGGTAGGTGCACCTCCTTCTGATACTGATGAATCTCTCCACGCAGCAACCCCCATTCCTCTTGGCGCAATTGAGATGCCTCATGGACCATTTTCAGCCGAGAACCCAGAGCTTGCAAGTGCGCCTACCACCAGTGTTCAGCCAGTATCACAAGAATCAGTTGAATCGAGTCCTTTTCTCCAGACACTTGCTCCGGAGGCACTCATGGTAACTGAAAAAGTGAAACCACAAGTGGAATCTCCCATGTTTCTTTCTGATAAAAAACAGGCCATTCCCTTCGGTTTTGGTCAGACTTCTAATCTCCCACCAGCGCTCACACTTAGTCAGGTACCGAAAAACGAAAAAAAAGAGAATAATCTCATGCTTCAGGATTCCTCCGTATCTTCAGGTCAAAAAACTTGGTGGATGCTGGCGATATTCCTTGTATTCCTCCTCATGTCTCTTGGCGGGGCGTATTATTATTTTTATGTGTACGGAGAAAAATCGCAGGACGGCTTAGGGGATATAAACACCCAACCTGCACCAGTAGTGCCAACACCAGAAACAAATAAACCCGACTTTGATTTCTCTTTGATCTCACCAAATTACCTTTCCGTGAATGTGGAAACCGTTTCAGTGGAGGGATTTCGTGCTCAACTGGAAGGCATTGGTTCAAAGATGAAATTGGCGCATATTACGACGCCGGTTGAGTTTTTTGTCACGGATCAGACCAATACACCGGTCGCGTTTTCTCGTTTTGTGGTACTTATGGGCTTGAAGCTTCCTCAAAACATAGTGAGTACGACAGAAGAAAAATTCTCCTTGTTTCTATTCAACGATCAGGGTAAGAGTCGCATTGGTTTGCGCATCTCTTTGAAAGACGGGAAAACAGCACCGGAACTTCTGAAAAAAGCGGAGATTGACTTCCCAGTTGTGTTTCAGAATCTTTTCTTGGAGTCAAAAGTGGTTTTACAAAAAAAATACCTGTATAAGGAATCTTTGTATAATGGTATCAAAATTCGTTACGTGAATATATCAGAACCGGAAACACTGTCCATTGATTATTCAGTGGATGGGAATAGCTGGTTTGTAGGGACAAGTAAGAATAGTCTGCGCGCTCTTTTGGATGTACAGAAAAAATAAAGTATTTCTTCTGTGGCTTAGAAAAGGGAATCTTGAAACGGATGGACACGGTACTTAAAAGAGACAAGAGAATTCAGAAAGAGAAAAGAGGAGGGAAAAAAGTATCAAAAGTGGCTCTCATGCAGGAAAAAAGGCAAAAAAGCTTTGACCTAAGTGCCAAAAATTGCTATAATGTAATTGTACATTAAAAACATATCTCCTCTCTCGAAAGAACCCCATCTTCTTCGGATGGTGTGAGGCTTCCCTGTCGCAATTACCCCCTAATTGTGTGGGGACTCCTCACACTGTTCAAGTATCTGATATAACATATCAGATCGCTCCGTCCTAACCGGAGACCCAAAACAAAAACAAAAAAAGGGAATCAGGCAGAATGAGTGCCGAACGCGTTCCGACATTCCTCCTGCCTGAAAACCCGGCCCTTCAAAAAGATAAAATCAGAAGGGAAAAAAACAAAAATAAACAAAAAACAGGAGTTCTTTCAAAAAACCAAAGGCGTATGCCAGAGAATGGTGGAGAGGTATAAAGTATCTGAAAAAATGTTAGGAACAGATGCGAAAACAAGCAAGTGCACATACTACACGAGTGTTACCTGGATAATTATTGCTTCTCACCCGGAGCGGTATTACCATCACGCGTGTTGGCACATGCAGTCGGGCGCTTCACGCCATATATTAATATATTTGGGCGCTTGAAGCGCTCGACACCAACAATGATGACCGGCTCTTTTTGAGGCGTTTTTTTGTTTTCAAAACGAGAGAATGGTGAGAATATGGAGACAAAAGACTGTCGTTTTTAGGTTTCTCTGTATGAAAAATATGTTTGGGACTTTTTTGGTCAGAAATACTCTCGGAAGAAGTGGAGAGGATGCCGCTGTACGTTTTTTGCTTCAGTTGGGGTATTCCATCGTAGATCGTAATGTCACAAATCCTCGGGGCAGGCGATTAGGGGAAATAGATATCGTAGCGATCGATCGGGATTGTGTGGTGTTTATTGAAGTGAAAACGCGAGCTTCCAAAGACGCACCACTTCGTTTGTCGATACAAAAAGAAAAACTCCGACGATTAGCTAAGATCGGAGAGTGGTATATGAAGCAAGCCGACATGAAAGAGAAACGGTATCGTTTTGATTTAGTAGGCATACTCTTATTGCCTGGAGAGAAGCCGGAGGTGACGCATATTCAGAGTATTTTCCTCTAGACCGACGCCCCTCTTTCTGGTATACTCAAAAGAGAAAATTTGTAATGATACGTTTATGGCATTGGATTCTCTCTTTTTGGATGAACAGAAGGCTCGTTTACTCACACAGAAAACCCGTTTGGAATCCGAGCTTGGTCGTTTTGCCAAGCCAACCGGAAATAAGGGTGATTTTGAGACGCAGATGGAAGATCTTGGAAGGGGAGAAGATGAAAGTGCACTTGAGGTAGAGGATTATGTCGATAATCTCGGAGTTGAGTCAACCCTGGAGAAAGAGCTTGTGGATACTCTCGATGCCCTTGGAAAGCTTGAGAAGGGGACGTATGGCATTTGTGAAGTAACAGGACAGGAGATTGATATCAAACGACTCAAGGCATACCCAGCCGCCAGAACGGCCATCTAAACGTATACTGAAGAATATGGAACAAGTGATGCTCGGGCGAACACGCTCTTTACCATCACTTTTTCTTTTTTTTGGACTTCTTTTTATTGATCAGTCTTCGAAGTATTTCATTACTCAGATTTTTCCGCATTGGGTAGTTTGTAATGCGAGCGGTCCTTGGGGGCTTGCTATTCCGTTGCCGATACTGATTGTTTTTGCGATTGGTATCTTGGCTTGGATGATGAGTATACAATGGAAACAAAAGCATTTACACGCCTCTTTTTTGCTGATTATCGCTGGTGGGACAGGGAACCTTCTCGATCGGATATGGGGTGGTTGCGTGATTGATTTTATTTCTGTGCCGTATTTCCCCCTTTTCAATAGTGCGGATATTTTTCTTTCGCTGGGTTGTTTCCTTCTTCTTTTGTCCTGGTGTCGTGACTGGGTTCATAAAACGAATGATTAATATCCTTACGCCATATTGTCTATGCCTGCCACTGTGTATTCTGCCGCTACCGTTGGTTTAGAGGGGGTGTTGGTTGAGGTAGAAACCGATGTTCTTCAGGCGGGATTACACGCCTTTACGCTCGTCGGATTGCCAGACACGGCTATTCGAGAAGCTCGTGATCGAGTGAGTGCTGCTCTTAAAAACTGCGGGTTTGAACCTCCCCATCACAGTGGTCGCGTGACAGTTAATCTTGCTCCAGCGGATCTTCAGAAGAACTCTCCTATGTACGATGTGCCTATCGCGCTGGCTTTTTTAAAGGCTACAGGACAGCTCTCTTTTGAATCAAAGGGGAAACTCTTTGTTGGAGAACTTTCGCTTGATGGTTCGGTTCGTCGTATTGCAGGGGTGCTTTCGGTAGTGCTCTTTGCTCAACAGCAGGGATTTGAAGAAGTCTATGTGCCGGAAGACAATGTGCGTGAAGCAGCCCTGGTTAAAGGTATACGCATTATTCCTCTTTCGCATCTCTTTACTCTTGCGAAGCATTTACGTGGCGATGAATTCATCTCAGCTTTTGTGGACAAGGAAGAGCAGAAGGTTCGAGTAGAGTCCCCGCATGATTTCAAATATATTCGAGGTCAAGAACATGCCAAACGCGCGCTTGAGATTGCGGCTGCGGGTGGACACAATGTGCTTTTTGTTGGACCTCCGGGAAGTGGGAAGACGCTTCTGGCTCGAGCAATTCCTTCTATTTTGCCTGAACTCGATTTCGAAGAACAACTCGAAGTAACGAAGATTTATTCAGTTGCTGGACGGACACACCGAACGGAGGATTTGATAAAAGAACAACCTTTTCGGGCTCCACATCATACTGCGAGCGCTGCTTCTCTGATTGGCGGCGGGAGCTTTCCCAAGCCGGGCGAGATCAGTCTCGCTCATCGGGGGGTTTTGTTTTTGGATGAGTTTGCAGAATTTTCTCGGTCAGTGCTTGAAAATTTGCGCGAACCGTTGGAAGAAGGCGTTGTGACGGTATCTCGCGTACGGGGGTCACTTCTCTTTCCGGCACGATTTTTATTGGTAGCAGCTATGAATCCTTGTCCCTGTGGATACGCAGGCGATCCTGAGCATGCATGCTCTTGCTCACCGTACCAGGTATTGCAGTATAAGCGAAAAATTTCTGGACCAATACTTGATCGTATTGATTTGCATGTTGATGTGCCGCGCGTCAAGCTGGAGAAGTTGCAGGGCTCTTTTGACGGGGCAGAACCGAGTGAGAAGGCGCGTAAACGAGTAGTAGAAGCACGTGATCGGCAGAAAGAGCGAATGCGGGAGTGGAATAAGAAAACCAATGCTGAAATGGACTCACGTCTACTCGAACGTTTTTGCTCAATAGAGCAAGATGTGCAAACATTCTTATTGCAGGCAGCACAAAGTTTTAAATTGTCCGCCCGTGGATACAGTCGGGTGCTCAAAGTCGCACGGACGATTGCGGATTTGGCTGGTGAGGAGCGCGTGGGCTTGCCTCATATCACGGAAGCGCTTTCGTATCGTTTTCGAAGCGAATAGCCGTTCGAGAGTTTACCGAGATGACGTTTGTGGGGACTGATTGAATACGAAAGAACATGAAAAAATGGCTAATCGGAGTTTTTCTTTTGGGTGCAATGTCTCTTTTCTTAAGTCAAAGAGAGGGGAGACTTTTTAGAAATGAGAAGCCAATGCGTATCCGGGTGTTTGATGGGAGTTTCGAAATGGTTTCTTTTGTTCCTCAGTCGAAGACCGTCGAAGAGATGCTCTCTGAAATGGGGGTCGTGGTTGGTGAACATGATCGGGTCTTTCCTGAAAAAGAAACGCGAGTTTTTTCTGGGGATGATATCTATCTTACTCGAGGGTATGAGCTGCGAGTGATGGTTGATACCAGAGAGCGAGGTTTTTGGACCGAAGCACCTTCTGTTGAGGAAGCACTTCTGTGGGAAGGTATATCTTTAGATGAAGATGACCGAGTGCAACCGAAACGAGAAACGCGCATATCAGATAAGATGCGAGTGGTAGTGACGCGCGTGGAAGTACGAGAAGAAATAAAGGAAAGTAAAGTTCCCTTTGAAACAGTTGTAACTGAAGATGAGAAGCTTTCTTGGCGGAAAAAAATAGTGACTCGAAAAGGGGAGAATGGAATCAAGTCGAGTACGTATCGGGTGGCCTATCATGATGGGAAGGAGGTAAATCGGAAGCTCTTGCGAACAGAGATAACCAAGGAGCCTGAATCTGAACTGGTAACACAGGGAACTCTCGTTCAGGTCGGAAAGAGTCATCGAGGGGCGGCTTCATGGTATGCTTATACGGGTACTTTAGCAGCAGCAAATCCATGGTTACCCAAAGGGAGTTATGTTCGGGTGACCAATATGGATAATGGGAAAAGTGTTATCGTGGTCATCAATGATCGGGGACCGTTTGCTCCAGGACGGATTATTGACCTTGACAAGGTTGCTTTTATGAAAATTGCATCCCTTGGTGCTGGTGTCATTAACGTAAAAATGGAGGAGATAAAAAATTAATTGATTTACTGAGAGGTTCTTCAGGTTAATAGAGTTTTATTTTTATGGATACAAAGGCAAAAAAATCTCTTGGGCAGAATTTCCTGCAAGATCAATCGGTTATCGAGCATATTCTCGAGGTAGCTGATGTACAAAAATCGGATCGTATTTTTGAAATCGGTCCAGGGACAGGCGCATTAACACAGGCTCTTTCTCAGACGGGCGCAACAGTCCTCGCGATTGAAATTGATCCCCAACTTGTTGAGCGGTTGAATAGGATTTTTGTAGAATCGCGGAACACCTCTATTCTTGAGGGAAGTATTCTTGATATGAACCTTGAAGAACTCCTGGCACATGTCGGATTTGAGTATCAGCAGTATAAGGTGGTAGCCAATATTCCGTATTACATCACAGCCCCTATTATAAGAACACTCCTGTCTCTTCAATCTCAGCCAAGCTCTATCACTTTGATGGTGCAAAATGAAGTGGCAGAGCGAATCGTCGCGCAACCGGGGAGTATGTCGATTCTTTCGGTCATGGCTCAATATTATGCGGAAGTAAAAAAATGTTTTTTTGTACCACGAACAGCTTTTGATCCAGTCCCAGCAGTTGACAGTGCAGTGCTCCAGCTTTTTCCGAGGCATCGGTTTCAGGCCAGTGAGGATAGGCACGTGTTTCGAGTGGTAAGAGCAGGCTTTTCGGCACGTCGAAAGACATTGGCGAATAATCTCTCGAATACTTTTCACGTAGAACGTGCCCGTATCGAACAACTATTCGACGCACTAGGCATACCACCGATGATTCGCGCGCAAGAGTTATCTGTAGCGCAGTGGAGAGCCCTAGCCGATCTTGTCGCCAAAGAAATTGATGCATCTGCAGGAGTGTAAAACCGTGTTGTTTGGTTTCACTATATGAAACAGAGGAGTGAGAGACCGTATCCGGTAATGAGACCGAGGATGAGAAGCGGAAGGCGGTCATAACGACACCAGGCATGCTGCTTGCGAGCAGCTTGCAAAAGGAAGAAGCTTGCTCCTCCGAAGAGAATAGCCCACGGGAAAGCTCTCGGAATATGGAGGACGAAGACGCTCAAGATAAAAAGAAGGAAGAGTATACTCCCAAAAATAAGGCGGGCATTTTTTGCACCGAGAAGAACTGGGAAGGTGCGGACATGATCATTCCGGTCACCTTCGATATCTTTAAAATCTTTCAGTGGAAGTGCGACTGCGTAGGCAATAAAAAGAAAAAAGAGGAGTGAAGGGGGGAGGAAAGAGAAACTATTCTCCGGGGAAATAATCAGAAAGCCAGTGAGAAGAATTATGAGTCCGGCGGCGCTGGCGATGAATGTCGCAACGCCAGGGATTC
>WBZQ01002627.1_pt1 | contig 10718 bp, 8 predicted proteins | sample 5204251 | NCBI WGS metagenome assembly WBZQ01 (sample SAMN12412402, study PRJNA552823) | activated sludge metagenome | isolation source: activated sludge from nitrification reactor of wastewater treatment plant... | place: USA: Virginia | collected 2017-09 | reverse complement strand
GATCTTCTCGTCGACCACGCCGATCTCGACGGCCGAGTCCACGCCGCCGGCGATCCGCTCGTGCTCGAGCGCGAGTTCCTCGTGCAGGGCGTCGCGCTCGGCGGCGTCCTCGACGGCGGCCAGCTTGCGCTTGTGCAGGATCCCGACGGCGGCCTTGGCGCCCATGACGGCGACCTCGGCGTCCGGCCAGGCGAACACCCTGGTGGCGCCCAGCGAGCGGGAGTTCATCGCGATGTACGCGCCGCCGTAGATCTTGCGGGTCACCAGGGTGACGCGGGGGACCGACGCCTCACCGAAGGCGTGCAGCAGCTTGGCGCCGCGGCGCACCACGCCGCCCCACTCCTGATCCACGCCGGGTAGATACCCGGGCACGTCGACCACCACGACCAGCGGGATGCCGAATGCGTTGCACAGCCGGACGAACCGGGCGGCCTTCTCCGCGCTCTCGGAGTTCAGGCAGCCACCGAGGCGCAGCGGGTTGTTGGCCAGCACACCGACGGTGCGCCCGGCCAGCCGGCCCAGCCCGACCACCATCGACGGCGCCCACTTGGCCTGGAACTCCTCGAACGGCGCGTCGGCGTCGAGCAGCGCCTCGACCAGCGGATGCACGTCGTAGGCGCGCTTGGCGGACTCGGGCAGCAGGGCGTGCAGGTCGGTGTCGCCGGCCTCGGCCTTGGACCGGTCGAAGTGACCCTGCTGGCAGAAGTAGCCGATCAACCGGCGGCCGCGCTCGTAGGCGTCGAGCTCGTCGTCGGCGACGATGTGGCAGACACCGGACTTGCGGTGATGGGTGTTCGGGCCGCCGAGGGACTCCATGTCGACGTCCTCGCCGGTGACGCTGCGCACCACGTCCGGACCGGTGACGAACACCCGGCCCTCGGGCGCCATGATGACGATGTCGGTCAGCGCCGGGCCGTAGGCCGCGCCGCCGGCCGCGAAGCCGACGACCACCGAGATCTGCGGGATGAAGCCGGACGCCCGGATCATCGCCTCGAAGACCAGGCCGACGGCGTGCAGCGCGCGTACGCCCTCGGCCAGCCGGGCGCCACCGGAGTGCCAGATGCCGACGATCGGGCTGCCCTCGTTGATGGCGACGTCGTAGGCGTTGACGATGTGCGCGCAGCCGTCGACGCCCATGGCGCCGCCCATCACGGTCCCGTCGGTGGCAAAGGCGATGGTGCGCACGCCGTTGACGTTTCCGCCGGCGGCCAGCACGCCCGACTTGTCGCGCTCGTGCAGCAGCTCGACGGTGCCGTCGTCGAAGAACGTGGACAGCCGCAGCAGCGGGTCACGGGGGTCTACGGACTCGTTCACCTCGTCGGGGGCCAGGGCTGTCATGGAACTCCTAGATGTGATCAGTACTTTCCGAAGGCGATCGCGACGTTGTGCCCGCCAAATCCGAAAGAGTTGTTGATGGCGTACTGGTAGTCACCGGTACGCGGGGAACCCGCGACGACATCGAGATCGATCTCGGGGTCGAGATTGACCAGGTTGCGGGTGGCGGGGACGATCCCGTCGCGCAGCGCCTGGACGGTCAGGATGGACTCGACCGCACCGACGGCGCCGACTGAGTGGCCCAGCGCCGACTTGGGCGCGTACACCGCGGGCTTGTGCCCGCGCATCGCCCGGTTGATGGCCTTGCCCTCGGCGACGTCACCGACGTTGGTGCCGGTCGCGTGGGCGTTGATGTGGTCGATGTCGGTGGGCACCAGGCCGGCCAGTTCGATGGCCCGGCTCATGGCGTGCCCGGCGCGTTCCCCGTTGGGGTCCGGAGCCACCATGTGGAAACCGTCGGAGGTGACCGAGGCACCCATGATGCGGGCCAGGATGTTGGCGCCGCGGGCCTTGGCGTGCTCCTCGGTCTCGATGACCAGCAGCGCGCCGGCCTCACCGAAGACGAACCCGTTGCGGTCCTGGTCGAACGGCCGGCAGGCGCCCTGGGGGTCGTCGTTGGAGTTGGACAGCACGATCCGCATCTGGGCGAAGCCGGCGATCGGCACCGCCTCGATCTTGGTCTCCACGCCGCCGCAGATGGCGATGTCGGCCTCGCCGTAGGCGATGTTGCGCCAGGCGTTGGCGATCGCCTCCGAGCCTGACGCGCACGCCGAGATCGAGGTGCAGACGCCGGCCTTGGCGCCGCGGTCGAGCCCGATGGTCGCCGCGGCACCGTTGGGCATGTACATCTGCACGACCAGCGGGGACACCGCCCGCAAGCCACGCGCCCGCATCCCGTCGTAGGCGAAGAGCAGTTCTTCGGCCGACCCGAGCCCGGTGCCGACCGACACCATCAGGCGGTTGGTGTCGACCTCCGGGTTACCGGCGTTCTCCCAGACCCGGCGGCCCAGCACGGCCGCCATCTTCTGCAGATAGGACATCCGCCGGCGTTCAACCTTGGACAACTCCTCGTCGAATTCCTCGAGGAGGTGACCGCCGATGCGGACCGGGAGATCGTATTCCTCGATGAACGGATCGGTGAGGGTGCGAATGCCGGACTGCCCGTCGAGCAGCTTCTTCCAGGTGTCTTCGGCGTTGGTCGCCAACGCGGTCGTCATCGCAATACCGGTGACGACCACGTTGGGCAGACCGTTGCCCGTAGCCAGCGGTGCCATGGATCTAGCTCAGGTCCCTTCTGCGGCGATCAGTACTTTCCGAATGTCAGCGCGACGTTGTGGCCACCGAACCCGAACGAGTTGTTGATGGCGTATTGGTAGTCACCGTAGCGCGGTTCCTTGGCGACGACGTCGAGGTCGATCTCCGGGTCCGGCGTCTCGTAGTTGAGCGTCGGCGGGATGACGCCGTCGCGCAGCGCGAGCACGGTCAGGATCGACTCGAGGGCACCGACGGCGCCGATCGAGTGGCCCAGCGCCGACTTCGGGGCATATACCGCGGCCTGGTCCACACCGGCAACGCGCAGTGCGTTGGCCTCGGCGACATCGCCGATCGGAGTGGCGGTGGCGTGCGCGTTGACGTGGGAGATGTCGCCGGCGGACAGACCCGCCGTCTCGATCGCCCGCTTCATCGCCTGGCCGGCGCGTGCACCATCGGAGGCCGGAGCCACCATGTGGAACGCGTCGGAGGTGATGCCCGCACCCATCAGGCGGGCCAGCGGCTTGGCGCCGCGGGCCAGTGCGTGCTCCTCGGTCTCGATGATCATCATGGCCCCGGCCTCACCGAACACGAAGCCGTCGCGGTCCTTGTCGAACGGGCGCGACGCTCCGGCCGGATCATCGTTGCGGGTGGACATGGCGCGCATCATCGAGAACGCCGCGATCGGCAGTGCCTCGATGCCGCCCTCCACGCCGCCGCAGACGACGAAGTCGGCGTCACCCATGACGATGTGCCGCCACGCGTGGGCGATGGCCTCCGAGCCCGACGAACACGCCGAGACCGGGGTGACGACCCCGGCGCGGGCGCCGAGCTGCAGGCCCGCCACGGCGGCAGCGCCGTTGGGCATGATCATCTGAACGGCGAGCGGGGACACCTTGCGGGGCCCGCCCTCGTTCATCGCGTCGTAGGTTTCGACGATCTTCTCGCCGCCGCCGAGACCGGTACCGATGACCACCGCGAACCGGTCGGGGTCGACCTCGGGACTGCCCGCGGACTCCCACAGTCGGCCGGAGACCAGCTTGGACATCCGCTGGACGTACGACATGCGGCGCATGTCGATTCGCGTCATGTGGTCATCGATGTTGTCCACGAGGTGGCCGCCGATGCGGACCGGAAGGTCCCACTTGGTGACGAAGTCGTCCTCAAGGACGCGGATACCGCTCTCGCCGGCCAGCAGGGCCTTCCACGTGCCCTCGGCATCCGCCGCGAGCGCCGTGGTGGCCTCGACAGCCGTTACGACGACCGAGGGGAAACCGCCATTGGCAGTGGAAGGACGGGTCACGAGTCCGAACCGAACTTCTCGCGCAGCGCGGCGGCGGCCTCGGGGTTCTCTTCTTCCAGCTTCTGGATGTAGGCGACGACGTCACCGACGGTACGCAGACCGGCCAGGTCCTCGTCGGGGATCTTCACGCCGTACTTGTCCTCGGTCTGCACGGCGATCTCGACCATCGACAGCGAGTCGATGTCCAGGTCGTCGACGAAGGACTTCTCCATGGTGACCTCGGACGGCTCGATGCCGGTCACTTCTTCGATGATCTCGGCGATGCCGGCGATGATTCGTTCCTGCTCGGGGGTGGTGGCCACGGGGGCTCCTTCTATTTATCAACGGACAGCTGACGGTTGTCAGCTGCTTTCAGGTAGTGCTGGTACTGCGGTGGTGCTGGTCTTTTCGTCCTGGACGCTCAGATCTCGGCGAGCCCGTCCAGGTCGGTCGGGGTCTTGATGGCGTGCGTCGGGGTGCCCTTCAGCTCCCGCTTGGCGATCCCGGCCAGCGCTCCGGCCGGCGGGAACTCGACGACGGCGGCGACGCCGGCGTCGCGCATGGTGGCGGTGCACAGGTCCCAGCGCACCGGGCGGGTCATCTGCGCGACCAGCTTTTCCATCGCGTCCGCGGCGGAGGTGACCGGCCGGCCGTCGGCGTTGGACAGCAGCGTGGTGGTCGGCTCGCTGGGGGCGATCCCGGCCGCCGCGGCGGCGTAGGCGTCCTGGGCCGATGCCATGAAGTGGGTGTGGAACGCGCCGGCGGTGGCCAGCGGGCGGACCCGGGCCTTGGCCGGCGGGTTCTCGGCCAGCTTGGCCAGCGCCTCGACCCGGCCGGCGGCGACGATCTGGCCGGCGGCGTTGCGGTTGGCCGGGACCAGCTCCAAATCGGCCAGCGCCGCCAGCACCTCGGCCTCGTCACCGCCGAGCACCGCAGACATGCCGGTGGGCACCTCGGCGCAGGCCTTGGCCATCTCCCGGCCGCGGGTGGCGGCCAGCGCGACGGCATCGTCGGGGCTGATCACCCCGGCGATGGCGTAGGCGGCGATCTCGCCCACGGAGTGGCCGGCGAGGATGGTCGGGCGGTCGGCCAGCAGCCCGCGTTCGCGCAGCTGACGGGCGGCCAGCAGGGTCGCGGCGACCACCAGCGGCTGAGTGATGGCGGTATCGGTGATCTCGTCGGCCTCGGCGGTGGTGCCGAGGCGGGCCAGGTCCAGGCCGCTGGCGGCGGACCAGGCCGCGATCTGGTCGACGGCGCCGGGCAGGTCGAGCCAAGGGCTCAGCATCCCGGGGGTCTGAGATCCCTGGCCGGGTGCGAGCAGCGCAATAGTCGATTCGGGCACGTAATTAAGAGAACACTGTGAAGGGTGTTTTGCGCGGTGTGCGACATTATGAATGTCGTCTTGGATTTTTGTAGGTATCCCACAAAAAGGCGGGTGGGGGAGCTCGGAAGTTGGCCGGTTGTGTCCCGGATCTCTCCAGAAAGACGGGTTACTTCCTTAATTTAGGGACTCCACAGGCGGGAAACCGTCGGGATGCCCCGGGTCGACGGCCGCCGGCTCCGCGACGTCCGCGTGCTGCGGCCCGGACGACTGCAGACCCAGCCGGCCCAGGGTGGAGGCGATCCGCAAGACATACCCGTCGCGCGGGACGGCGGGGTCGCGGCCGGTGAAGTCGGCGATCCGGCGCAGTCGGTAGCGCACGGTGTTGGGGTGGACGAACAACCGGCGCGCACACGCCTCGATGGCGCCGCCGGAATCGAGATAGGCGTCCAGGGTCTCGGTCAGCGCCGGTCCGGCCTCGGCCAGCGGGCGCATGACGTCGAGCTGCAACGTCGCAATCGCGGTCGGATCGCCGATCAGCGCGCGCTCGGGCAGCAGCTCGCGCGCGGCGACCGGCCGCGGTGCCCCAGACCAGCCGGCGACGGCGTTCATACCGGAGATCGCCTCGCGGGCGCTGTGCGAGGCGGCGGTCAGCGTCGGCGCCGTCGGCCCGAGCACCACCGGGCCGTCGGAGAACGCCGTCAGCAGATCGGAGCGGAACCGGTCGGTGGGGCCGAGCTGGCCGGAGACGATGGTCACCAGCAGGGTTCCGTGGATGTCACTGAGGGCGGCGCGGCCGTGCCGGGTGGCGATCCGGCGGATCTCGTCGATCGCGTGTTTCTCGTCGGTGCCCGGGTACGGGGTGCCGACGACGACGGTGGCCGGCGCGGTGGTGTCCCAGTTCAGCGTCGCCGCCCGGGACAGCAGCTCGGGGCCGGTGTCACCGCGGACGACGGCGTCGACGACGCTGGCCTCCATCCGGGCGTCCCAGCTGCCCCGGGCCTCGGCGGCGTTGGCGTAGCCCGAGGCCGCCGCGAACGCCAGGTCCCGCGAATAGCGCAGGATGCCGACGGTCAGTGCGGTCAGCTGCTCCTCGGAACGGGCCAGCAGCGGCACCACCTGCTCGAAGTACTCCATGGCCACCCGGACCATGTCGACGGTGTGACGCAACGAGATGGTCCGGGTCAGATCCGCCGGGACCAGCGCGAACGCCTCGGCGGTGTGGTCGGTGTTGGACTGCGGGTCGGCCATCCACTCGACGAACTTGGCCACCGCGGTCTGCACCACGAGTTGCACGCTGGCCCGCTGATCGGCCGTCAGGTCCTCGAAGAAGCTCAGCCGTTCGGCCATCACCCCGACGGCGTCGGTGGCCAGGCGCCCCGAGTACTGCTTGATCCGGCGCAGCGTCGACTCCGGGACGTTCTCCAGCACCTCGAGCGCCGAGCGGGGCACGAACCGGGTATCGGGCACAGAGGAAACGCTACGCGCTACCGGTGTCCCGATAGGAGACCGCGGCGGCGAAGACGTCGTCGATCCGGTACTGCTTGGCCGCGGCGACCGCGACCGACGGGTCGATGGCACCGTCGCGGGCCAGTCCCTGCAGCGTGGCCACCACCACCGACTCGGCGTCGGTGTTGAAGTAGCGCCGGGCGGCGGGGCGGGTATCGGAGAAGCCGAAGCCGTCGGTGCCCAGCGTGACGTAGGTGCCGGGCACCCACGGCCGGATCTGCTCGGGCACCGCCCGCATCCAGTCCGACACCGCCACCACCGGGCCCGCGCTGTTGGCCAGCGCCCGGGTGACATACGGCTGCGGGGCGTCCGCGCCGAACCGTTCGGGGTGGCGCAGCAACTCCCGCTCGACGGCGACGCCGTCCCGGTTGAGCTCGCCCCAGCTGGTCACCGACCACACGTCGGCGGCGACGTCCCATTCGGCGGCCAGCATGTCGGCCGCGCGCAGCGCCTCGGGCATCGCCACGCCGGAGGCCAGGATCTGGGCGGTGTTGGCGCGGCGCTCGGTGGCGGCGCGGTAGCGGTAGATGCCGCGACGCAGGCCGTCGACGTCGAGGTCCGCGGGCTGGGCGGGCTGCGGGTAGGGCTCGTTGTAGATCGTCATATAGAAGTAGACGTTCTCCGGGTTCTCGCCGAACATCCGGTGCAGGCCGCTGTCGATGATGTGGGCGACCTCGTAGGCGAACGCCGGATCGTAGGAGACCACCGCCGGGTTGGTCGCGGCCAGCAGCAGCGAGTGCCCGTCGGCGTGCTGCAGTCCCTCACCGGTCAGCGTGGTCCGCCCCGCGGTGGCGCCGAGCACGAACCCGCGCGTCATCTGGTCGGCGGCGGCCCAGAAGTTGTCGCCGGTGCGCTGGAACCCGAACATCGAATAGAAGATGTAGATCGGGATCATCGGCTCGTCGTGGGTGGCATACGAGGTGCCGACGGCGATGAACGACGCCGACGACCCGGCCTCGTTGATGCCCTCGTGCAGGATGTGCCCGTCTTCGCTCTCCCGATAGGCCAGCATCAGTTCGGAGTCCACCGAGCGGTACGTCTGCCCGTTGCGGTTGTAGATCTTGAGCGTGGGGAACCACGAGTCCATGCCGAAGGTGCGGGCCTCGTCGGGGATGATCGGCACGATCCGCCAGCCGATGTTCTTGTCCCGCAACAGTTCTTTGAACACCCGGACCGTCGCCATGGTGGTGGCGACCTCCTGGTTCCCGGCCCCCTTCAGCACCGAGGCGTAGATGTCGGTCCGGGGAATCTCCAGGGCCTTGGCCTTGGTGCGGCGCTCCGGAACGAACCCGCCGAGCGCGTGGCGGCGATCCAGCAGGTAGCGGATCTCCGGGGCGTCGGGTCCGGGGTGGTAGTACGGCGGCAGGTAGGGATCGGCCTCCAGCTGGGCATCGGTGATCGGCACCCGCGCGGTGTCGCGGAAGGCCTTGAGATCATCGAGTGCCAGCTTCTTCATCTGGTGGGTGGCGTTGCGGCCCTCGAAGTGGGTGCCCAGCGTGTAGCCCTTGATGGTCTTGGCCAGGATCACCGTCGGCTGCCCGTGGTGATCCAGCGCCGCCCGGTAGGCGGCGTAAACCTTCCGGTAGTCGTGGCCGCCGCGCTTGAGCCGCCAGATGTCGGCGTCGGAGAGGTTCTTGGCCAGTTCCTTGGTGCGCGGGTCCCGGTTGAACCAGTTCTCCCGGATGAACCCGCCGTCGTTGGCGCGCAGCGTCTGGTAGTCGCCGTCGGGGGTGTTGTTCATCAGGTTGACCAGCGCGCCGTCCTTGTCGGCGTGCAGCAGGGCGTCCCATTCCCGGCCCCACACCACCTTGATGACGTTCCAGCCCGCACCTCGGAAGAACGACTCCAGCTCCTGGATGATCTTGCCGTTGCCGCGCACCGGCCCGTCCAGGCGCTGCAAGTTGCAGTTGATGACGAAGGTGAGGTTGTCCAGGCCCTCGTTCGCCGCGACCTGCAGCAGCCCGCGGCTCTCCGGCTCGTCCATCTCGCCGTCGCCCAGGAACGCCCACACGTGCTGGTCGGAGGTGTCCTTGATGCCGCGGTCGTGCAGGTAGTGGTTGAACCGGGCCTGGTAGATGGCGTTCATCGGGCCCAGGCCCATCGATACCGTCGGGAACTCCCAGAAGTCGGGCATCAGCCGGGGGTGCGGGTAGGACGGCAGGCCGCCGCCGCGATGGCTGTGTTCCTGGCGGAACCCGTCGAGGCGGTCCTCGGTGAGGCGGCCCTCCAGGAAGGCGCGAGCGTAGATGCCGGGGGAGGCGTGGCCCTGGATGAAAATCTGGTCACCGCCGCCGGGGTGGGCCTTACCCCGGAAGAAGTGGTTGAAGCCGACCTCGTAGAGGCTGGCCGAGGAGGCGTAGGTGGAGATGTGCCCGCCCACCCCGATGCCCGGTCGCTGGGCGCGGTGCACCATGATCGCGGCGTTCCACCGGATCCACAGCCGGTAGCGGCGCTCGAGTTCCTCGTCGCCGGGGAACCACGGCTCCAGTTCGGTGGGGATGGTGTTGACGTAGTCGGTGGAGGTCAGTGCCGGGATCGCCACTCGCTGCTCGCCGGCGCGTTCCAGCAGCCGCAGCATCAGATAGCGGGCGCGGGCCGGGCCGGACCGGTCCACCATGTCGTCGAACGATTCCAGCCATTCACCGGTCTCGTCGGGGTCGATGTCGGGCAGGTAGGACGCGACGCCCTCGCGGATCACCCGGACCCGGTCGTGCTCGGAGGTGCGAGCCTTGTTGTCGCGATTGAACTCGGTGGTCAACGTCGGCTCCTCGGTATAGACAACTGCGTGGTGCACCTCCTATCAAACCCCAACGCGGACCGCCGTGTTCGGTCGCCTGGGGTACCGGTGGGTAACTTTTTTCTCGACCGCGCGGACGGTGTATCGGTGCGCGGCGGTGCTAGCCGGTAACGTCTGCGTCTGTGATCGATGCGCGCCGATTTCGGCTGGCCGGCCGGCTCGCCGGCGCCGGGTCGATCATCCTCATGGGTGTCATCGGCTGCACCGTGATGACCGACGGCACCGCCACCCCCAACGCCGCCGATGCGCCGGTGTTCCGCACCTCGATGTCGCGGTCGGCATCGGCGTCGGCGGCCACCTCCAGCGCGCTGGCCGCCGAGCGGGCCGCGACCTCGACCACCAAGGCCATCCACGCGGTGTGCGAGACGCTGGCGACCGGCAGCGCCGACGCGGTCAGCGCCGTCAACACCTACGTCTCGGCGGTCAACGGCGACGGCGACGTGGAGGCCGCCAAGCAGCCGGCCGTCGACGCCCTCAACAACAGCGCCGACAACGTCGAGAAGACGCTCTCGGATCCGGTCACCGGGGACCTGCGCGATGCGCTGACCGCCTGGGTGACGGCGTCGCGGGCGACCGCCACCGCGATCACCACCGATGCCGCGCCGGCCGATTTCAACACCGCGGTGGACCAGGTGAACACCACCCGCAAGCGAGCGCTGGAGCTCTGTGATGCAACGTATCGGTGATGCCCGTTTTCTGGCGGGGCTCGCTGTGCGACGATAGGCAGTCGGTATCGGTGAGCGACGAATCTTCGAGGAGGACTCACGGTGGTGGCGGCCGATGGCGCCCCGAACTACGCCCAGCGCCTGGGCGTGCAAAAAGGTCAGGTGGTCCAGGAGTTGGGCTGGGACTCCGACACCGACGATGACATCCGCGCCGACCTGGAAGAGGTCTGCGGATCGGAGTTGCTCGACGAGGACACCGACGAGCGCCGGGGTGAGGAACGCCGGCAGCGTCGGGCCGAGCTTGATGTCCCGGATCCCCAGTGCCAGCAACGTGAGCAGCACGGCGGCGGCCTTCTGCTCGAACCACGAGAGCACGAGCGACAGCGGCAGGTCGTTGACCTCGCAGCCGAAGGCGCCGGCGAGCGCGACCGCGACCTGGATGGCCGAGTAGGAGTCGTTGCACTGGCCGACGTCGAGCAGCCGGGGCAGGCCGTCGACGCCCGGCACGGTGCCGAAGTCGTGGTCGTTGAAGCGGAACTTCGCGCAGCCCAGCGTCAT
>WBZQ01002932.1_pt1 | contig 10720 bp, 17 predicted proteins | sample 5204251 | NCBI WGS metagenome assembly WBZQ01 (sample SAMN12412402, study PRJNA552823) | activated sludge metagenome | isolation source: activated sludge from nitrification reactor of wastewater treatment plant... | place: USA: Virginia | collected 2017-09 | reverse complement strand
CTGCTGGTCGCGCCGCGCGGGAAGTCATCCGTGGTCGCCGTACCGGCTGGCCGTGGTGAGGTGTCGGTCAGGCCGTCCGCCGCCGACGAACTGGAAAGGGGGGCTTGACGTGAGCAGTCGCTCAGTCGCCGAGAAGATCAACCCAGGCGACACCGTGGTTTTGTGGTTTCGTCACTCCGTCGACAAGGTGGTGTCGATCGACATTCCGGACGATACGTCTGGCGGGTCGTGGTCGCTTGTGGTCGACGGTGAGAAGGCGCGCCCTGTCGGGTTTGATTCGTCTGCATCAGAGCTTACCGACGTGGTGGAGCGCCTCCCGAATGTTGGTCGTGACGGCGTGATCGCGTGGGGCGGACCTCTTCCGTCTGCCCCAATCTCAATCCAGTTCGTCGGTCCTGGCGTAGCGAAGCGTGATGTCACTGTCGCAGCAGAGTCAGATATCACCCCGGCCGCACCGGTGTCGATCGTTGAGACGCAGGCCGGCGGACTCGTGTCACCGGATGCAGTCTCTTTCAAGGTGAAGCCGCCGAGAGCGGCGGACGTCTCTATCACCGCAACAGAACTCGGTGCGGGCGTGTTCCGCGGCGAGTACACGATTCCAGGTGACGGACCGGTTGGCGTGTATGCGTTCACCGTGTCAGCCGAAGGGGTCGCCCAGTCAACCCGTTTCACCGTGGAGGCCCTGTAGTGCCGACTCCAAGCATCGCGCCCAAGATGGAGAAGCTCCGCCCCGAGATCGAAGAGATGCTCGCCGCCGGTGTCTCGCAAAGCGAGATCGCGAAGCGCACGGGCGTGTCACGTGGGACCGTCTCGAACTTCGTTCGCATGTGGATGGACGGCGACTACACCGCCGCACAGGAGGTGAGGACACCTCGCGCAAAGGATCTCGCCCGCAGGGTGAAGGAACTGGAGACGTCCGAGGCTGCGGTGAGAGACCTGCACGCATCGATTCGTGAGGCGGCTAGCACGGTGCGGCTCGCACCCCCCACGGTCCGCACCGTGCATGCCCGCAAGGGGTCGCCGACCAGGGCGACAGCTGTTGACGTGGTGTTCCACGTCTCAGATCTCCAGTACGGGATGCACGTCTCACCGGACCACGTGCCGGGCGGCAACTACTCGCCAGATGTGTTCGAGCACGAACGCCTGCCGCGTTTCCTTGCTGGGGCACTCGCGATGCTCGAACTTGTCGCGATGGCGCATCCGATCCGGTGCGTGTGGTTCGCCCAGGGCGGAGATATGGTGGAGGGCGACCGCGTGTTCAAGGGCCAGGAATGGCACCTGAAGATCGACGCTGGCACGCAGATCACGCGGCTTGCCCCCATTTGGGCTGACGCGATTGCGACGATCGCGACCGCTGCGAAGCGGCTTCACGCGGAGCGCGTGCAGGTGCTCGGTGTCACCGGGAACCACGGTGTTCAGGGTGGCCGTGGCGCTGGAGCCGTCCCGCCGTCCCTCAACTACGACTTCTTGTTCTACGAGATGGTGCGGCACATTCTCGCCGGAATGCCCGCCGGCGGCGGGGTCGATTGGTACGACGACCAGCCGCGACAGGCGGTCTACTTCGACGCCCAGGGGTCGGTTTTCCTGATGTCTCACGGTGACCAGGACCGCGGCGGCGGGATCGTCGGGTTCGCTGCGGTGAACGGCATGCGGAACGACGTCATGGTGCGCATCCAGACGGGCTTGTCGCACCGCTACCACCTGAAGGGCCACTATCACAAAGGGTCGACGCTCGCTCCGGGCAGCGACTCGGAGATACTTTGGAACGGCTCGTGGGAGGGGCCGACGAACCTCTCTGTCGCCCGCGGCGGTGGTGCCGAGCCGATGCAGCGCGCCTACGCGGTGCATCCCGAGTATGGCCGCTTCATCGAGTGGCCGCTGCGTCTGGCGCCGGGAATGTCTCGGATGAACCAACCCGAGGTCGTGGAGGCGTACGCGTGAGCCGCTACCCCGCTCTGCGTGACCTCCTCTCGCAGAAGGTCCGCTACGTCGATGAGGAAACGGGCGCTGAGAAGGAGGGGTCGATCGTCAGACCAGATCTTCTTCCGGCAGATCCCGTGCGTTATGTCGCTGCGGTATACGGCTTCGGCGCGGCGAAGTACGCGCCCAACAACTGGCGCAAGGGGTATCCGTGGTCGTGGAGCGCCGCAGCGCTAGAGCGGCATTGGCTCGCATGGAAGTCCGGTGAAGACGTCGACAGCGAATCCGGCATGCCGCACCTGGCGCACCTCGTGTTCCACGCGTTCGCGCTCATGGAGTACGAGTCGACACACCCGGAGCGAGACGACCGATACCGGCCTACCCCTGCCACACCGTTGGACGTTTGACGGCTTTCCGCATCTTGTCCTGCGAACCGTTGCTCATGCCCAGCAGTTCACCGGGGTTGACTCCGAGAGTGACCATGACCCGGAGGAGTTGCAGTCCGCTCGGGTTTGATGTGCCTTGCTCCCACCGGTCGTAGGTGCCCTTGTTGATGCCGACGAACGCTGCGAGCTGCTGCCGCGTGAGCCCGGCGCCTTCCCTCGCTTCAGCGAGTCGCTCTCCGATCGCGACGAGCGCGCCGGCTTCTTCCGGAGATGTCTTCTTGCGGTTCATTCGCTTTCACTCCTGGTGAAGGCCATTTCCGCTAACTGCCAGCCAGGTGCGGATTTGCGATGCAAGCTAGCGACCAAACGGATGATACGCAAGAAACCTCCAGAGTATTTTCCCGCAGCTACCGGTCTTTGCGTGCATGAATGCCTACGCGGGTTTGCTTTCCGCTAAAGGTTCCCCTAATGTGACCGATACATACGAATACACGGATTCGCCTACACGCGAGATGATTTAGGGAGGAGCGACAGATGGCGCCACGCAACGCGCATTCACTCGGATCTCACCGCTACTACCAGTGGCGGAACGAGAAGTTCTGGAGCGTCACGACGATCATCAAGGGAGGCACGCCTGCTCCATCGTTGAAGCGGTGGGGTGAAGGCGTGGTCGCCGAAGGAGCCGTCGAGGCGTTCGAGCGCGGCATCCTCGGTGGACTCGTTGAGCAGGACCGCGATGCAGCGGTGAAGTTCCTACGCGAGCTGCCGTACACGCGGACCGCGCGCGCGGCCGACCTCGGAACCCGTATTCACGCGGCCGTTGAAGCGCACTCGACCGGGAAGCCGATGCCGGCGTGGCAGGACGACGAGAAGGCCCGCATGGGGCACTTCTTGCAGTTCCTCGAAGACTACCGGCCAGAGTTCATCGCTTCCGAGGCGACGGTGTACAACCGACGCCAGGGGTACGCGGGCACGTTCGATGGGATAGCGGTCATCGACGGGCGCGCGCTCATGCTCGATATGAAGACTGGCCGCGGCATCTACCCCGAGGTCGGCCTCCAGCTCGCCGCGTACCGGTTCGGCGAGTTCATCGGACTACCAGACGGCACGGAGCACCCTGTGCCAGAGACAACCGGTGCCGTTGCGCTACACCTGACCGACGACGGCTACACGCTCCTTGAGGTCGACGCCGGCGAGGACGTGTTCCGGGCGTTCCTCTACATCCGTGAGGTTCACAGGTGGGCGGAGGAGACATCGAAGCGCGTCCTGCTCGCGCCGCTGAAGAAGCCAGACGCTCCGGCGGTCGTTGAGCCCGCCGCGGATGCGCCGGCACCAGACAAGCCGATGGAGGTGGGAGAGTGAACGCGTCAACGATCGTCCTGGCGGCGGATGCCCTGCGGGCGGCATGGGACGGGGACGAGGACGAGCTGCGGCGCGTCGTGTCTGGAATCGATCCGGACGCACGTGCGGCGTTGCACCAGGCGTGCGCAGATGTGGCTGCCGCGTGCATCGGCATCAGCCGGGAGTCGTGCGGCGACCCGCTCACGGGCATGAGGATCGTCGGGCGTGAGATCCGAGAAGACGTGCTCGCCGTCTGCGAGTGCCGGGCTGCGCACGTCGGTCCGCACCGCGGCAAGTTCCAAGGACGGCCGATCCATTGGGGACAAGGGTAGTGGGCCGCGTGATCGACATCCAGCGTCGCCTTCAAGAGGTTGGACGCATCCGCCTCGGAGACCGCGCCGAGGGTGGCAGCCGCAACCCGCGGAAGCTCCAGCAGTTCCGGCTCACCTCGTTCAGCGAGGCGACGCTCCAGGCTGCCGCATCCGTCTACGGTGGAGAAGTGCGTCCGTGGGCGGAAGCGCCGTCCGAAGGGGCGTTCGAGCTGTATACGGAGTCGAGCACGATCAGGATCGTTCTTCCACCGGGGCTCGTGCCGTACTCCCAGGCCTACGAACTGTGGAGCGGCGGCGGCTGCCAACGTCGATGTGACGGCGAGAACGCAGTCATCCGGCAGAAGAACGGACCGCGCGAGCGCAAGTGCGCGTGCAACCCGGACGACCGGGAGTGCAAGCTCACGACCCGCGCGAACTTCATGCTTCCCGAGGTCCCTGGTTTCGGTGTGTGGCGGATGGAAACCCACGGCTACAACGCCGGGGTAGAGTTGACCGCCGCGCTTGACCTGATTTCACCGGTGCTCGCCGGCGGATCGTTCGTGCCTGGCACCCTGCGGATGGAGCCGCGAGTTAGGAAGACGCCTGGTGAGCCAACCAGGCGGTTCGTCGTTCCCGTGCTTGACCTCGACGTGACGATCGGCGACCTCCTCGAAGGGAAGTCGCTGCCAGCGTTGACAGCTCCGGCGTTGGAGCCCGTTGTCGCCGGTCGGCCGCAGTTGGCGCCAGGTCCACCGCCTCCGGACGGCGGGACCACAGTCCCGGACGTCGAGTTCATCGACGCGGACGAAATCGCGCCGCCTTCGTGGGGCGAGGCACCAGAACCGCCACCGGAGATGATCTCGCACGAGCAGGCCGCCGCCATATGGCGCGAAGGACGCGCACGCGGCGTACCAAGCGACGGGATGAAGGAGGTCATCGGTAGACATTCGACGGACGGAAGCACCGCCGGAATCCCCGCCGGCAACTACCAGGCTGTGATCGCAGAGGTCGCCCAGTGGACCGAAGCCGACGATGCGGAGTTCGAGGACATCCCGCTCTCTCCCGTGGAGCCCGCCACGGACGAGCAGAGGGAGCAGATCCAAGCGAAGGTGAACCACCTCCGCGCGCTCGACGTGGACTCTCTCGACGCTGACGGGTACTGCCTGGAGATCGCCGGCGCAACTCTCGATGAGGTCACGAACGCCGCGGCCGCGAGCGTCATTCACGCGCTCAAGACGCGGATCGACAAGAAGCTAGGGAAGGTGAAGCAGTGAATCTTGAAGACTGGTGTCCGGACGATACGAGCTTGTTTGAGTTGCTGCAACGCAACTTCGCAATGCTAGACGAGAACCCGGAGCACGGCTGGCGTATCGAACTGGGGCTGCACCTCGCCGCCCGCAGCGTGCGCATGGAGTGGCTCGATCACGACGCCGCGACCGTCTTCTGGACGGACTCGCGTCCCTGCATCGGGGTTCCAGACGACGCCATCGAGGAGGCTTTCATGGCTGGCGTCGCGCCCGCTGCGTTCGCGGCAATGGTCGAGTCAGTTGTCTTGGAGCCAGGGCTCAGCCCGTGGGGGCAGGTGGACGACCTCACGCCGACGACCGAGGTCGAGGAGGAATCGGAATGATGGACCCCGACCTCCACTACCTGACCGTTCACGAGGTTGCCGGGCTGCTCCGCCTATCTGAGCGGACGGTCCGAACGGCTGTCAAGTCTGGAGAAATCCCGTCCATGCGGATCGGCGGGTCGATCCGCATTCCGCGATCTGCGGTAGACACGTTCGGTGAGACCCGCAGGCCGGCGCTCGACGCTGAGCCAGGGACGTTGCTCGCTCTGCCATAGGCATATATGGTACGCGCAGCCATTCAAGCAAAGAAGGAGACGCATCAAATGATCGGCAAGTTCGCAATCGCCTCTCTCGTGGCAGCAACGATGGCCGCCCCATCGGCGGCACTCGCAGACGCCACGGACGACCGCCTAGCCTCGCTTGAGGCCCGCGTCGGAGCGCTGTCTGCGCTGGTCGACGATCAGGCAAGAATGATCGATGCCCTTGAAGTCCGCGTTGATTCCGTAGAGGAGTCGGCGGCGATAGCGTTCGGTGTCGCGGGGTGTGTGACGAACGCGCGGCGCCGCTACGTCACGCGGTCATTGTTCGTTCCGCTCGTGGACACGTCATGCATCCGTCGCGCGTTCGTCTACTCGTCGCGCGGTAGGTGATAGCGGTTGGCATGCTCTCAGGTCGGCTCATAGACCTTGACCAACCCGAGATCCACATCGAGGACGTTGCGGTTGGCCTCGCGAATATCTGTCGGTGGGGCGGCCAGGTGAAGCGCAGGTTCTCCGTTGCCGAGCACTCACTCGCAGTCGCGCGTCTCGTACGCTGGGACGGTGGCACTCCACGCGAGACGCTGGGCGGACTGATGCACGACGCGCACGAGGCCTACTTGGGTGACGTCGTGACCCCGCTAAAGCAGGCGTTCGGCGACAGGTTCGCGGCGCTCGCTGATCAACTGGACGTCGCGGTAGCAGATGCCGTTGGGATCAGCAGAGCTGACTTGCGTTGCGCTGCCGTGAAGGTCGCCGACGAGGCGATGCTCCACATGGAGTGCGCGGCGCTCCGACCGGACGGGTATAGGTGGCTTGCTGACCCGTCTCCGGCGGCCGCACGCTTGATCGCGAGGTTCTCGCGGTCTGTGTCAGATATCATCGGATGGTCGAAGACGCCGGGTGAGGTGACCGTCGAGTTCACGAATGAAGTTGGCGTTTACATGGGGCTTGTGAAGCGTGCCGAGTCTCAGGCGACGTGACCGCGGCGCAGCATGGGAGGTGCGGTGGCGTGAAGGGTCACGCCACCGCTCCCGTTCGTTCGACCGCCGCGGCGACGCGATCGAGTTCATGGCAGGGCTCCGCCGGAGGGAGCAGCTAGGCGCCCACGCGCACGCCGAGCCGTCCGGGATGCTGCTCTCGGAGTGGCTCGCCGTTTGGCAGGCGCGCGGCGTGGTCGACTGGGAGAAGTCGAACCGCGCGCCGCGGGCGAGCATCATCCGCCGTTGGATCGAGCCGTTCATCGGTCACGTCCCGCTGCGTGACCTCGGAACAGCCCGGGTCGTTCAGTGGCGCGCCGAGGTGCTCTCCCGCACGTCGCGTCAGAACTGGAACAAGGCGCGAGCCGTACTGTCCGCCGCGCTCGGTGCCGCCGTGCTGGAGGGGCTCCTGCCAGCGAACCCGGTTGCAGCGGCGCCGAAGGCGAAGCACCGGGCGGCGCGTCCGCGGGCGCTCAGCCCGCGGGAGGTCGAGGCGATCCGCGCTCACATGCCGTCGCCGAGGGACCGGGCGCTTGTATCGGTTCTCGCGTACTGCGGCTTGCGTCCGGAGGAGGCGCTCGCGTTGGAGTGGGGCAGCGTCGGCCGCGTGCTCGTGATCGACGCCGCCTACACGGCCGGGGAGTTCAAGGGCACGAAGACCGGGAACCGACGCACCGTCGAAGTGATCGAGCCCGTCGCCGATGACCTGGCCGCGCTCGACCGCGGCGCGTGGCTCGTGTTCCGCGGTCGCCGCGGCGGGCCGCTGAACCTCGGCTACTGGCGGCGGGAGCGGTGGGCGCCGGCGGTTGAAGCGGCGGGCGTGCGGCACGCGACGCCGTACGACCTGCGGCACACGTTCGCGTCGCTCCTGATCCACGAGGGGCGCTCCCCGATCCTTGTCGCAGCTGCGATGGGGCATTCCGACATCGGCACGGTATGGCGGCACTACGCCCACTTGTTCGACGGCGCCGGGCACGCGGAGCCCGTCCCGCTCGCCGATGCAGTCGCCGAGGCGCGGGCATCGGTCGTCGGCGCAGCGGTCGCTCGCCGCCGTGCCGCGCTTCGCGTCGTGTAATTCGTCTACGCATACTTGCGTCGCGTGTAAACGTACGCTATATTGCTGCGCATGGAAGCCATCTACTCCGAGGAGGAGACCATGATCAGCAACACCTACCGCGAGTTCGTGGAGTCACAGGGCGGCCTGTCCGACGAGGCGTCGGCATGAGTGCGACACGTGAAGCGTGGCTCGCAAGCGCGGTAGAACTCCTCCGGCCGCGCTTCAGCGAAATCGGCGCGAACCTCCCCGAGAAGGTCCGCGTGGGCGTCGGGTTCACGTCCAAGGGTATGCGTGCGAAGGGCGCTAACGCGATCGGACAGTGCTGGTACCCCGAGGCTGTCGGCGACGGCGCCCACGAACTGATCGTGGTGCCGACGATCACGGAGGCCACACGCGCGCTCGACGTGCTCGCCCACGAGCTAATCCACGTCGCCGCCGGGCCGGAGGCGAAACACGGCCCGGAGTTCAAACGGCTGGCCGTCGCGATCGGTCTTGAGGGGAAGATGACCGCGACGGTCGCCGGGCCAGAGTTCCTCATGATCGCGCACGGCATTGTCGTGGAGCTTGGCGAGTACCCGAACCAGGGGATCACGCTTCAGGCACATTCGGCTCACCCGAAGCAGTCGACGCGCATGCTGAAGGTGGAGTGCCCTGATTGCGGCTACACGGTGCGGACCACCAGGAAGTGGCTCGAACTCGGCACGCCTACGTGCGTGTGCGGGTCTGCGATGGCGGCCGCCTGATCACCCGGCGCGCGAGTGTGCCCGCGCCGTCGTCGCCGCACACTCGCATACGCATTCTTTACAATTCGGGCTAAGGTTCCGCCCCCAAAGCGCCGAAGATACGTGTACGCTTTCTTGCGTACCCACGGGAACAATGGAGGTAGCAACTATGAGCGAGACGTTTATGGGCGAGACGGTCAGGGAGGGGTACGCGCCGCGCTGGTGGATCTGTGCGCGCGCCCTCGGTATCACGCCATCAGAGCTGACCGCCGGCCGGTTCTTGGAGTGGATGACGCCTCGGGTCGCGAGGTACAAGGCCGAGGTCATCGACTGCCCCGTGATCATCGATCACGACGCGTTCACCGCGTGGCTTGACGAAGAGGCCAACGCCACTTCGAGCCAGGTCGTCGCAGAGACGGAGGCCGGCCGGGTGGTCATCGCCCAATCGCGCCGGATCGAGGCGTGATGAAGACGCGCCACCTCTTGCAGCGGCGCACCGAGCCCGGCGACTTCGCCCCGATCCCGGGCTCGCGCTCGACCACATTCCAGGCCAGCTGCTGGCCGTGGGGTCCGGTGATCGCCGAAGACGTCATCGACGGCATCGGCATCTTGACGTACCTAGTCGACCTCTCTAACACGCATGGTGCTTCGCCGAGCGAGCACGGAAACCAGCGGTTCGCGGCGTTCGTGCAGGACGGCTACGGAGATTGGAAGCGTGTCGGATCGTCGCACTACCAGATGGACTCAGCCATCGTTCACGCCATCGCGTGGAGGCGCTGCGGTGGGATGGATGGTGCCCGCTGGTGGGCCGCAGCGTTCGAGCGCATGACTCACGGTGGCAGCGATGCCTGACCGTTACGAGCGTTTCATCATGTGGCTGACAGACCCGGTGTCTCCGGGCTACGAGGCTGATCTCGATCACCTCGCAGGACGGCTCCTGAACCTGAACGTCGCCGGCCGGTTCGATCATTTCTCACGCCTGATCGAGATCGGGCTAGACACGTTCCAGCGTCTCGGCGAACCGTTCGAGCGCGCCCTCGGGATCACGGGACGGTCGTTCGTCACGGCGATCTCGGGATGGAATGTACGCCAGTCGTGGGCCAGCGCTGCCAGCGACAAGCGGGAAAGCCAGTGCGCGCGGCAGGATTCGAACCTGCGACCTTTGGCTCCGGAGGCCAACGCACGCGGTGCAGATGCTACCACCGATTTCCACCCAACGCAGGGGGAATCCGCACCAGACGTGCCGCCGAGCGGCAACGAGCGGAAGGCGCCGGAAGATCGTCTGTACGCCAGAGGTACGCCACCGCTTGACCGTGACGGCGCGCCGCTTCAGGTCGGCGACCGCGTGCGCGTCGTTGGCCAGGGCCATCTATGGCAGGGGCGGCTCGGCTACGTTCGAGGAACCTATCCCGCTGGTGTCGTGGTGGAAGTCGACGGGGAGTTTGGAACGTTCCTATACGTCCCTGGCGCCGAGATACTTTGGACTGGCGACCCAGTGGTTGCTCCAAGGGCGCTCGTCGTCGTGAAGCACGATGACCGGTGGTTCACCGCATCGGTGGTCAAGGTCGACGGCGACGCCGTGCAGGTGCGGGAGCCGTACCGCCTGCCCGTATGGGTCGCGAAGTCCGATGTTGAGGTGATGAAGGTGTGGGCGTCGTGACCCGCCACCCTTCTCCCAGGCGCCAGACGTGCCGGGTCCGCGGCTGCAAAGAGCAACCGGACCTGCACACCGTCGTAGATGTCGACTTCCAGGGGGACGCCCGAGCGGAAACCGTCTCCCTCGGGCTCGACCTCTGCTCACAACACATGAACGAGCTGTTCGACGCTGACAACGAAGACACCGTGTTCGTTGCCTTCCGCCGCCAAGTGCGCGCATGGGAGCCGTTCGAATGGCACGAAAGGAGCGAGTGACCAATGGCAACACTTGGGCCAGACCGACAGGACAATGGGGCTGGGGCAGACGGTTGGCAGGCGTCCAGCCGGTTCGGTGTGCTGACAGGGATCGCGTTCGGCGCCGTCGCCGTCGCCTTCCTCGTCGCAACCGTATGGGAGGCGATCACACGATGAGCACGCCAGGCAAGAAGACGACGCGTAACGGATATCCGATCAACGGGAAGGTTGCGGTCTCCTTCGGGTTGTCCGCAGCTAGCGAGAACGTCGTGACGATCCAGGCGAT
>WBZQ01002928.1_pt1 | contig 10722 bp, 7 predicted proteins | sample 5204251 | NCBI WGS metagenome assembly WBZQ01 (sample SAMN12412402, study PRJNA552823) | activated sludge metagenome | isolation source: activated sludge from nitrification reactor of wastewater treatment plant... | place: USA: Virginia | collected 2017-09 | reverse complement strand
GTTGCGCCATGCCCCCTGCCTCCATCTTTCCCCTCCTTGGAACCTGCCCCATGCAGGTCTGGAGGGTAAGATTGACAAATGACGCAACGACCCGTCGCTCGGTAAGATTATAGATGACTCAATTCGGTCGGTTGACGACAAGGGCGGGTCTGACGTAAGGTGACCGGTGCTGTGTGGCCAGGTGTTCTCCAGGCGGGCCGAGCGCGCCATGTGAGCGTGAAGGGGAAACAGAGCATGAAGATTTATTTAGCTAATCCTCGCGGATTCTGTGCGGGTGTCGACCGCGCGATCGATATCGTCGATTTGTCACTGAAAAAATACGGCGCGCCGATCTATGTGCGCCATGAGATCGTCCATAGCCGGCATGTGGTGAACTCGCTCCGGCAGAAGGGCGCCGTGTTTGTGGAAGAATTGAACGAGGTGCCCGAAGGATCGGTCGTGATCTTCAGCGCCCACGGTGTGGCGAAGTCGGTGTGGGAAGAGGCGCAAAGCCGCCGCCTGCATGTGATCGATGCGACGTGCCCGCTGGTGATTAAGGTGCACAACGAAGTCAATCGCGATTATACGCAAGGGTATGAATTGATTTTGATCGGCCATGCAGGACATCCGGAGGTGATCGGGACGTTGGGACAGATCCCGGATAAGTTCCATCTGGTGTCTTCCGTGAAAGATGTGGAGTTGCTCCACGTCGAAAAGACACAGAATCTATCCTATGTCACTCAGACCACGCTCAGCGTGGATGAGTGCCGGGATATTGTCGAGGCCTTGCATCGACGGTTTCCCAACATCAAGGGGCCGCACCAGGAAGATATCTGTTATGCCACGCAGAACCGCCAGAATGCGGTCAAAATGTTATCCAAGCTGGTCGATGTCATCCTTGTGATCGGGTCACCGAACAGTTCTAATTCGAACCGGTTGCGTGAGTTGGGTGAACATTGCGGCATTCCCTCCTATCTCATTGATGCCGCGTCGGATATCAATCCGGATTGGCTGAAGGATGCGAAGAGCGTCGGCTTGTCGGCCGGCGCGTCTGCGCCTGAAGTGCTGGTTACGGAAGTGGTGGCCTACCTGAAGCGTCTGGGCTCTTCTGAAGAGGTTGAGGAATTGACCGTCATCGAAGAAGATGTGGAATTTCTCCTGCCGAAAGAGCTGGTCACCATCGAATCGGCTTCTCGCACCGCGGCGTCGGCGAATTAATCCGCCGGCCGTCCTCACATTGTCCTACAGGTAGATCAGGCCATTCCTCCATATGTTGGGGGAGTGGCCTCTTTATTCCCCCATATCAAGGGCTTTTCCTTTGCATTGATCCTATCGCTGTGATAGAAGATTTTTCGTTTTATTCCTCACACAACGTCCCGTCTCAACCTTCTTGCTCTGGAGGTCGCTGGTGTATCTGAAGTCATTGGAAATGCTCGGCTTCAAGTCGTTTGCAGAGGCGAAGATCCAATTTCCGAAAGGCATCACGGCGATCGTGGGTCCAAACGGTAGTGGGAAAAGTAATGTCGTGGATTCCATCCTGTGGGTTCTGGGCGAGCAAAGCACCAAAACGCTTCGGAGCGAGAAGATGGAAGACGTCATCTTCAACGGGACGGAGGTGCGGAAACCGCTGGGGTTGGTGGAAGTCTCGCTGGTCATCGGCGGACTGGGCGAATTGCGATTGGACGCCATTTCCGGATTGCCGAGTCAATTGAGCGAATACCAGGAACTGATGATTACGCGGCGTCTCTATCGCAATGGCGATAGCGAGTATCTCATCAACAAGACGCCCTGCCGCCTCAAAGATATTCGCAACGTGTTGATTGAGACCAGGGCGGGATCCAAGGGCCATACGGTGATCGAGCAGGGGCGGATCGAGCAGATCCTGCAGGCGTCACCGCAGGACCGGCGAGAGTTGATCGAAGAAACCGCGGGGATCGTCCGGTACAAAAAACAGAAGGCCGAAGCGCTACGGAAGCTGGAATCGACGCAACAAAATCTCTTGCGGGTGCGCGACATTGTGGCGGAAGTGAAGAAACAGTTGAATTCGCTGGAGCGCCAGGCCCGCCAGGCGCGGACGTATCAAGCGCTGCAGCAGGAAGCCAAGGGGCTCGAGATCGAGTTGTTGTCCCGTGACTACTGCACCATGCATGCGGATTTGGAATCCGTCGACCGCGAGGCGCGGGAAGTAGAAGCGCTGGAGGCCGAGCAGGTCGCCGAGCAGGCCCGTCTGGATTCTGAACAGGAAGCCATCCGCCTCCGGATGAACGACGCCGCCGAAGCCATTTCGCGCGTGCGGGATACCTTAGCGGGCACTGAGCAGCGCCAGTCGCAGGCGTTGACCGCCGCGGAGGTCGAGCGGAACCGGACGGAGTTGTTCGAGCGGCAGCGCGTGCAGGCTTCGCAAGAAATGGAACGGCTGGCGGGGGATCAAGAACAGGCCCAGGTCGAGATCGAAGAACTGCGGGCGACGTTACTGCAACTAGACGGTGACGTTGTCGAGCAGGAAGCCCAGTTTCAGCAGGCGGATGCCGAAGCGAAAGCCTTGGCGGGGCATCGGACCGCCGCCGTCAGTGAAGAGGAGCGTGCGCGCAAGGATGTCTTGAATCTTGCCGTCCTCGTGGCCAACACGGAGCAAAGCCTTGCGCAGGTGACCGGGCGTCAGCAGGAAACCTCCGCCCGGGCGGAGCGGGTCTCGCGCGAGCAGGAGCAGATGGTCGCGCAAGTCGCCGGCTTGGATGCGCAGCGGGAACTGCTGGCAGCGCAACGGGAAGAGGCGAGTCAGCGCATTCAAGGACTCATGGCTGAACGCCAGGCCGCGATCGAGCGCATTGAAGGATTAGGCGGGCAGATCACGGGATTGGATCGCGATATCGTCCGATTCTCCGAAGATGTGGCCGCGGTGGAATCCCGCCTGGGTGCGCTGCAAGGCGTCGTGCGCGAAGAAATGGGATACGGCCGGGAGGGGGAAGAAGAAGGTACCGCGCTGAAAACCTGCGACGGCGTGCGAGAGGCGCTGGCAGAGTGGCTCGTGATTCCGCCCGGTCTTGATCGTGCGGTGGAGACGATCCTCGGTGAACGGGTGCGTGGCTGGTTGGTCGATCAGCCCTCAGCCGCCAGCCGGGCGGTGGAATTTTTGAAGGGGAAAGGGCTCGGGCGCGGAGCGTTTATCCCGCAACAGATCCGGTGGGCGACCGATCAGGCGGCAGATTCCTCAGCCTCGTGGTGGCCTGCGCTCAATGGTCAGCCGGGTGTCGTGGGGCGGGCGGTCGATGTCATCCGTGCTGAAGGCGCATCTGCGTCCACCTTGAGTTATTTGTTTGAAGGCATCGTGATCGTCGAGTCCCTCGCTGTGGCGCTGCAATTGTGGGAGCAGCATCAATGGCCGGCTCCGGCTGGTCCAACGTACGTCACGTTATCCGGTGAGACATTGGATGCGGCCGGCGTCATGACGGGTGGTGGCACCAGTGCCGGTGCGGGACTCCTGCAGCGCCGGCGGGAAGTGCTGGAGTTGGAAGCTCGCCGGACGGAAGCGGTGCACGCGCTGGAACTCGCTCGTGTGGCCCGTGAGGAGGCGGCATCCGCATTGGGCCTTGGGCGTGAAGAAGAACAGCAGCTGGGCAGGGCCATTCGCGAGGCCGAGATGTTAGAGTTGTCGCTTCAGAAAGACGATGCAAACGTGGAGCGCCAGCGTGGAGAGTTGCACCGGCGCATGGACATGTTGGGCGAAGAACTGCAGCGGGGATTGGCCGAACAGGCGCGATTGCAGGAACAGTTGTTATCCGGTCAGGCGCAACTTGAACAATGGGTGGCGGAAAAGCTCGGTCAGGAAAACGGCTTGCTGCAGATCCGTGAACGGCTGGTGGTCATCGAGAGCCAAGGGTTGGCGATTCAGCAGCGGCTGACTGAAGTGCGGTTGTCGCTCGAAAGTATGCGTGGACGCCGGGAGCATGCCAACAGCGACATTGCACGATTGACGCAGCGGCTGGATGCGGCGCAGCGACGTGCGGCCGACCTCGAAGAGCAAGTGGCCGGGTTAGTGCAAGCCACAGAGAGCAGCCGGGAGGAGCAGACGAGGCAGGAGGCGCTCTGCCGTGAACTCGGCGCCGAGGTGGATGGGATTAAATCGGAACTCATCGCAGCCCAGGAGCGCCAGGCAGAGGAAATGAGCGGATTACATGCGGTCGAGGAGACGCTCGCCACCGTGCGGCAGAGCCTGTCGGCCTTGCACGATCGCCGCATGACGGCTGAGGTGCGGAAGGCCGAGGTCAAGGCGCATTTGTCTACCATCGAAAGCACGCTGGCCGGCACGTATCAGATCGATCCGGCGACCCTGCTCGTGGCCCCGACCGAGGAGCCGTCCGTCACTGAAGGAGAAGCGCCAGCTGCGCCGGTCTCTCTGCTCGAGACGCCGCAGTTGCGGGAGCAGATTCAGAAGATCCGCGAACGGTTGGACCGTATGGGCGCCATCAATCTCGCGGCGATCGATGAACATCGGGAATTGGAAGAACGGTATCAGTTTCTAACGACGCAGGAGCAGGACCTCTCCACGTCCATTGCGTCGCTCAAGGAGATCATTCAGAAGATCAACCGCACGACCAAAGACATGTTCGTGGAGACCTTCAACGAACTGCAGCAGAAGTTCCGGGATGTGTTTGCGCAATTCTTTCCTGGTGGCCGCGCGGAGCTGCAATTGGTCGACGAGCCGTTGGAGGAAGGGGTAGAGGACAATGGCGCCCGGGAACCAGGCGTGGAGATCGTGGCGCAGCCGCCGGGGAAACGGTTGAAGAGTATTACGATGTTGTCCGGCGGCGAGAAGACCTTGACGGCCATGGCGCTATTGATCGCCAGCTTCCTGATCCGTCCGACGCCGTTTTGCATCCTGGACGAAATTGATGCGCCGCTCGACGAAGAGAACATCGGGCGGTTCACGGCGGTGCTGCGGAGTCTTTCGGCGACGGCCCAATTCATGGTCATTACGCACAACAAGCGGACGATGGCGATGGCAGATTCGCTTTTCGGTGTGACGATGGAAGAGCCCGGCGTGTCGACCTTGATTTCGGTCAAGCTCGGCGATCTACAACCGGCCTAGTCGAGGCCGGTGCCGGAGAGCCAACGCGCGCAGTCTTCAGCGCAAACACCTACTTAGGGTCCACATCGAGGGCTCCTTCCCTTGACTGGCCTGAAGCAGTTTGTTATACAGTCCTGCTAATGGTTATGCAGGGTACTGTGCGGTTTCATATGATCATTGCTTGATTGATGGAACCGTTTCGACTATCGATCCCGCCGTCTCTGTCTGATTCACGGCAACACGCTATGCGACTTCTTAAGAATCTGTTCAGCCGTCTGTCCGATAGTCTGCTGGTGTCGGTGCCGAGCCGAATCAGAGCCGCGCGCGACTTCGCCTCTGCGCCGGTGCTGCGCCTCGTCTCCAGCAAGCCCGACGCTCAGGCCAGTGATGGCGCCAAGCGGGCCCCGTCCCATACCACCGGTCAACTCGAAGCCTTGGAAGAAGCGATCCGGAAGAGTCAGGCGTGGTTTCTCGCCAGGCAGGACGCGGCTGAAGGCTATTGGGTCGCCGAACTGGAAGCCGATACGACGCTGAGTTCCGAATACCTGATGTTGCGCCGGTTCATGAACTGCGTCGACCCCGAGCGCGAACGCAAAGTCATCCGCTATTTGAAATCTGCGCAACTTCCCTGCGGCGGCTGGCCTATTTATCATGGGGGGCCGGCGGATATCAGCGCCTCCGTCAAGGCGTACTTTGCCTTGAAACTCTCCGGTGTGTCGGCCGACGAACCGTTCATGGTCCAGGCGCGAACCTGCATCCTCGACAAGGGCGGAGTGCCGGCGGCTAACGTGTTCACGAAAATCGCCTTGGCCTTGTTCGGTCAGTACGATTGGCGCGGCGTGCCTAGCATGCCACCGGAAATCATGCTGTTGCCGAAGCGGTTCTACTTCAGCATCTATGCCATTTCCTATTGGTCGCGCGCGGTCCTCATTCCGCTTTTGATCATTTTCGCCAAACGGCCACAGTGTGATGTGCCGCCTGAGCAGGGCATCGACGAGCTGTACACGCACCCCCCCGCGGAGATCGATTACAGCACGGTGCCTCCTTTCAGGAAGGACCGGACCTGGTTCACGGCCCGCAACTTCTTCATCAATCTCGACGCGCTGCTCAAAGTCTATGATCGCTCGCCGGTTGAGTGGGTCCGCCAGAAAGCGCTCAAATGCGCTGAGAACTGGATGCTCGATCATATGAAGGGCAGCGGTGGTCTCGGCGCGATCTATCCGGCCATGGCCAATTCGGTGATGGCGCTGAATTGCCTGGGCTATAAGAATGACGATCCTCTGGTCGTCAAAGCGATGCGGGAGATCGAAGAACTCGAAATTTACGACACCGTGATGGACAACGGGCAATGTGTCGATGCCCTGCATTTGCAGCCCTGCCATTCTCCGATCTGGGATACCGCCTTGCTCATCAACGCGCTGTCTGAAGCCGGTATGCCGCAGGATCATCCGGCGTTGCAGAAAGCAGCCACCTGGTTGCTGTCCAAACAAACGAAGACCGTCGGCGACTGGATTATTTCCTCTCCCGGTGCGGAACCGGGCGGATGGTATTTCCAATTTGAGAACGAGCTGTTTCCGGATGTCGACGATTCAGCGGTAGTGCTGATGGCCCTGGCCAAAGTGCGTCTGCCGGATGAAGAACAACAGCGGTTGGCGATTCGTCGCGGATGCCGATGGGTGACGGCGATGCAGGGATCGGACGGCGGATGGGGCGCGTACGACGTCGACAATAATCGGATCGTGTTCAACTACATCCCTTTTGCCGACCATCGTGCATTGTTGGATCCCAGTACGGCCGACCTAGCCGGACGCTGTCTCGAAATGCTTGCGACGCTGGGCTATGACTGGACGCATCCGTCTGTGGCTTCGGCGCTGACCTTTGTCAAAAACGATCAAGAGCAGGACGGCAGCTGGTATGGCCGTTGGGGCGTCAATTACATTTACGGTACCTGGTCGGTGCTCTCCGGGCTCCGCGCCATTGGAGAAGACCTCTCCTCTCCGTATATCCGCCGTGCGGTCAGTTGGGTCGAGTCGAAGCAAAATCCCGACGGCGGCTGGGGCGAGTCCTGCCTGTCCTATGCGGATGTGGCGGAAAGCGGGCGTGGCGAGAGTACCCCGTCGCAAACCGCCTGGGCGCTCCTGGCCCTCATGGCTGGCGGTGTCACGGACTCATTCAGCTTGGCCAGAGGTATTCACTACCTCATTCGAAATCAGCGGAAGGACGGGTCATGGGAAGAGGTACGCCATACCGGAACCGGTTTCCCTCGCGTGTTCTACCTCCGTTATCATTGGTATTGCCAATACTTCCCTCTCTGGGCGCTGGCCATGTACCGCAATCTGAAGACTCGTGGAACGACGAGGGCGGATGAATTGCGACTGCTGGCCTATCAATCAGGACAGTTCCGGTCGCCTCGCTGACCGTGGATGTTCATCGAGTCCATTTCCCCCTGTCATCCGTCATCGGGAGCCGCTGTGACCACGATCGGTGTTTTTGTCGCCACTCGATGGGAGTTGGGCGCCGTGCGGCACGCTTTTCCCGCGAGCGAGGTTCGAGTCGTCGGCGGAGTCCGCTGCGTGGTGGCCCGCCACACGTCAGTCGAATGGTGCATCATTCCCATGGGAGTGGGCCCCGAGCGAGCGACGGCAATTGCTCAACGTATGCTCGCGGCGCAGCATTTCTCGGCGATGTGGTCCACGGGATTTGCCTGTGCTCTGGGACCGGCCGGCATCGGGGATGTGTTGATCGGGACGGAGGCGATTCTGGAAAACGGCGCGCCAGCGAGACTTCCAGTTCCGTGCGCTCCGGCGATGGTCGAGTGGGTGACGCAGGCGGTGCATGCGCAGGGGGTGCCGATGCGAAGCGGAGGATTTGTTACGGTGCCGCGTGTACTTTGCCTCGCGGAGGAAAAGCGCGCGATCGCCGGACGAGCGGGCAGTATCGGCCTCGACATGGAAAGTGCCGCCTTGGGACTGGTGGCTGCAGAGCATCGGATTCCCTTTGTGATTGTGCGCACGGTATCTGATCTCGAGGATGAGAGCCTGCCGCTTGACTTCAACCTGTTTCTCAGGCCATCTGGATGGGCGAAGGGTGTCGTCGCGTGTCTGGCACATCCATCGAGCCTGATCGGGCTCAATCGTCTTCGAGTGCAAAGTCAGGTCGCCGGGGCGCAGTTGACGGCTGTGTATCGCGCCTGTGCCGATCGTGCCCTGCATGAAGGGATCGGTTGACCGGCAACAACGCGCCGCGGGCGTTCGGATCGGGAGAGAAGAGGAGGAGAGAGGGCGTGGAAGCTATTGCTCGCATCGGACGGTTTACCATCGATCTGACGGAGCAGATGGGGCGAATGATGTTGTTCGTCCTCTCGTCCTTTGCGTGGTTGACCCGTCCGCCGTTCAGGTTCTATCAAATCGTCAAACAGCTCAATTTCATCGGCTACAAATCGACATTCGTGGTCGTGCTCACCGCCGTCTTCACCGGCATGGTCCTGGCACTTCAGGGGCACTACACGCTGCGGAAATTCGGTTCGGAAGCCGTGCTCGGCTCCGCCGTGGCGCTCAGCATCATCCGGGAATTGGGACCCGTTCTGGCCGCATTGATGGTCACGGCCCGCGCCGGGTCGGCCATGACGGCTGAAATCGGCATCATGCGGATTACGGAACAGATCGATGCGTTGGATACGATGGCGATCAATCCGCTGCAATATCTGATCGGGCCCAAGCTCGTGGCCAGTTTGATCGCCGTGCCGTTATTGGTGGCGCTGTTCGACGTCGTGGGGATTTACGGGGGGTATGTCGTCGGCGTGCAGCTACTGAACGGCAATGAAGGCGCGTACTGGAGCTCGATTGAATCGGCAGTGGAATGGAAGGATGTCTATGGGGGCATCCTCAAATCCATCAGCTTTGGCCTATTGATCAGTTGGGTCTGCTGCTACAAAGGGTTTCATACCAAACACAGTGCCGAAGGTCTGGGAACGGCGACGACCGAAGCCGTGGTGCTCTCGGCGGTTCTGATCCTGGTATGGGATTATTTTCTGACGTCGGTCTTGCTCTAACATCGTGCAAGGTGAAACGTGAAACGCACCAGGAGAATGCGGCTGCGACGGCAGGGGGCATCTGCGGCCCGCACGAGGCTCCATGATTAAACTGGTCGGCGTGGAGAAGACGTTCGGCAAGCAGCCGGTGTTGCGGGGAGTGGACCTGACCATTCCCGAGGGAAAGTTGACGACGATCATCGGAGGGAGCGGCTCAGGAAAGAGTGTATTGCTCAAGCATATCATCGGCCTCCTGCAGCCGGACCGTGGACAGGTGTTGATCGACGGCAGAGACATCGCGCACCTCAAAGGCCAGGCACTCAATGAGGTCCGCAAGAAGTTCGCCATGTTATTTCAAAACGCGGCGCTGTTCGATTCGATGACGGTGTTTGAAAACGTCGCCTTCCCCCTGCGAGAAAAGCTTCGCTTGAAGGGCGAAGTCGTCACCCGGCGGGTTGAGGAAAAGCTGGAGCAGGTGGGATTGACGGGCATGGGACACAAGTTCCCGGCCGAACTGAGCGGAGGCATGCGCAAACGCGCCGGGTTGGCTCGCGCACTGGTGATGGAGCCGGAGATCATTCTGTTCGACGAGCCGACGACCGGACTCGATCCCTTGCTGGCCAAGTCTATTCACGATTTGATCGTGGCGATGCAGCAACAATTTCGATTCACCGCCGTCATGGTCAGTCATGAGATTCCTGAAATTTTCGGGATTTCCGACTACGTGGCCATGCTGAAAAATGGTCGAATTGCCGAGATGGCGGCCTCGAGCGAGTTTGTGAAAACGACCGATGAAGAGATTCGCGAGTTCATTTTCGTCGGAGGCACGGTCGCGCCGAAAGCGTTGCCGGCTGAGGGCTGCTGACAGGAGACGTTATGGAACGTGCAAAACTGGAATTGATGGTCGGAATCTTCGTGCTGGTGGGAATCGCCTGCCTGGGATATCTCTCGATTAAGCTGGGCAAGCTGGAGGTCATCGGCGGACACAATTATCCGATCGAGGCGGAGTTTACGTCGGCGTCAGGGCTCAAGCCTGGCGCATCGGTGGAAATTGCCGGGGTCGAGGTCGGCCGGGTCCGCACCATCGGCCTCAGCAGCGATCGCGCGCTCGTGGCGCTGGCGATCCAGGACGGCGTGAAATTGTATTCAGACTCGATTGCCTCCATCAAAACTCGCGGGATCATCGGTGATAAGTACCTCGCGCTCTCCGTGGGCGGAGGTGGTGATCCGTTGAAGCCCGGGGACAAAATCCGTGATACGGAGTCAGGGCTTGATCTGGAGGAATTGGTTAGCCAGTATGTACATGGCAAGGTGAACTGATCTCATCGGCACATGTGTCAGAGCAGGGCAATGCTCAAACCGGGCCGGTCGGACGAGGCGGTCACCACTCACAGGAGAGGTGTTGGAATGTCTGCAAGGCGATGGATGGCCGTGGGTGTCGTATTGGCGCTGCAACTGTTCGTGGGCGGGCTGTCGTCCGTGATGGCCGGTCCCGCCACGGAATCGATCCGAGGGACGGTCGATGAGGTCCTCAGGATCTTGAACGATAAGGAACTGAAAGCCCCGGCCAAACATGAAGACCGGCGGCAGCGCCTGGAGAAAGTCGTCGCGGCGCGATTCGACTATTCCGAAATGTCCCGGCGTT
>WBZQ01002927.1_pt1 | contig 10725 bp, 9 predicted proteins | sample 5204251 | NCBI WGS metagenome assembly WBZQ01 (sample SAMN12412402, study PRJNA552823) | activated sludge metagenome | isolation source: activated sludge from nitrification reactor of wastewater treatment plant... | place: USA: Virginia | collected 2017-09 | reverse complement strand
CGGGGCAACTATGCCGGCTTCCGTCCTGCCAGAACCTTTTTGACCTCCTGAATCATTACTTCCTTACATCTGGGGGAGGTCCAGGAGGGGGCTTGCCCCCTCCTGGTTCGAATCGATTTTTTTCTATTCCGCAACCAACCCTCAAAACCCGAACATGTGATCCAACGAAAACCCGCCCCGCCCATCCATCAACCCGTGATAGCCGAACAGCCGGCAGGTCGCGTCCCGCACCAGGACATAGCCGAGCGGGCCGGCCTGGCGGAGGGTGGCTGGGCTGAAGAGTTCGTGCGGCCAGACCATGGCCGAACCCGAGCAGGCGATCGCCAGATCCGTCTCAGCGATCATCCGGCCCGATCCGTCATGCAGTTGCAGCCGCGTATCGGACCGCGCATGCCACGGCCCGGATGCCGGGTAGATCAGCACCGCGAAACTGTTGCGCCGGTCATCGCCCAGCTTGAGGAACAGCCGCGTCGAAAGCCCGGGCGGCGGGCCGGAATAGGATTGCGGCTCGTCTTTCCAGGTCATCGCCGTATTGAACACATGCGCCCCGAAACTCGATTCCGCGGCGTGGCCCGACGCCCGCTCCTCATACCGGAACAGCGCGTGCAGCCACCCATCGGCGCCGCCGCCATCCCGAAAATCATAGACCAGTTCGGCGTGCCCGGCCGCCACGTCGATATCGTCGAAACAGACCGCCACGTCATGATCCCGCGGCAGCCGGCCCAAAAATCGCTGATGCACCAGCGCGCCGCCGCGATCGAACACATCCAACCGGATCGGCAGATCCGCCTGAGTCGTCGCCATCGGCGTCGGCTGCACGATGCTGCGGAACCGATCCCGCGGCAGCACCGGAAACGGCAGCAGATAGCCCCGCCCCATCGCCGGCGGCAGCGTCGCGATCGCGGGGTCGGGACGCAGATTGTCACGCTCCACGTTCACATGCGCGATGCGGGTCCGTTCCCCACGCGTAACCTCGTACCGCGGCCGCACCACATGCCGACCCGCGAGCAACTCGATCTGCGCCGGCCAGCGCAGATCGGGCAGGAAATCCCGCACGTTCAACGCGACGGTGGCGAAAGGTCCCAACGCCCGATCATAGGCGACCGGCGCGCCCGCGCCCATGCGGTCCAGCGCGACGGCGCCCGCCGGGATCGGTTCGGCGTGGCTGTTCTGCAGCCATAACACCACCTCCTCGTCCCTGTCCGGCGCCGGCAGCCCCGCGAAATGCACCGACGGCCACGCATTGGCGTCATGCGTGCAGGACAACGACGCGCCATTGCCATGCGCATAGGTGTCCAGCGCGTATTTCACCACGTCATGGCCGGACGACCCGATCGCGTGGATGAACAACTGCCCGGTGAACGGCCCCAGCCCGAAGCGCTGCCGAACCTCCCGGCTGTCGATCCTATAGCCGCCGGGACCTTCGGGCAGAGCCTGCTCCCACGTCACCAGCACGCGCCCGTCGCCGTCGAACAGGCGCAGCCACAGCCGCACCGGGCGCGCGCCGTAATTGGCCCAGTAGTTCGCCGAAACGAGTCGGGTCGACATCCCCTGGTCGTCGCGAAAGAAGGCGAAGTTGGTGGCGAAGTTCAGCTTGTCGAGGTACCGGCCCGGCACGGTCAGCATGCGGTCCGGCAGGCGGATATCGTCCAGCGTCAGCACGCGCGCACCCCCCGGCAGCAGATGCGCGATCCGCTCGGCCATGCGGGCGGCGTCGAAGGCGGCGATCAGCACGGTCGAGGCGCCGCTGTCGGGCAGATCGGTCAGCCGGCGCGCGACCATGCCAGCCCGCTCCGTACCCACCAGCGCCGTATCGTGCACGAACAAGCCGGCCACCGGCAGCGGGTACATGGCCAGCAGAGCCTCGGCCAGACCGGCCGGGTCGTACAACGCGACGGGACCCTGCGCGCGGGCATACAGACTCGCGATGGCCTCGGCCGCCAGCGGATGGGCCAGCGCCTTGTAGATGACGTTCCCCCCGGCAACCGCGTCGAAGGTCTTGATGTTCAGCATGTATCCTCGTGGCTACAGACCCAGGCGGAGTCGCATCTCCTGCGCCGCTTCCGGTGTATCGTTCAATGGCCGCACGGGCCAGGGCGCGTAACGACCCTCGAACGGGCGAACCCGTCCCTCGGACCGCATGACGCGCAGGAACAGGCGCTGGCGGCGGGAATCCCCGGGCAGGGGGATCACCATGACCGGGGCCGAGGTCGCCGCGGCCTCGGAGATCATCGACACGCTGTCCTGGGTCACCAGGATCAGGTCGGCCAGGGCCAGCATCCCGAAATACGGATTCTCGCCGGTGAAGTCCCAGACCCAGCCGCCCAGCGGCGCCAGCGCGTCGCGCAGCAGAGCGGTCACGGCCGGGTCGGTGCGCCGTGACGGGGTCACGACGACGCCCACGTTGTCGCGCCGCATCATGCCGGCCAGATCCTCCGCCAGCCGGCGACCCACTGCCGGATCCAGCCGATAGCGGCCATTATTGCCGCCGAGAAGCACGGCCACGAGCGGGCGAGCGTATGGTGCAAGCCGATCCCGCCAGCGTTCAGCTTCCGTCGTTAGCCGCTCGGCGCTGACCCGATGCAGCGCGGTGCGGGAAAGGATGACGTTCGGGCCGGCGATCTCGTCATGCCAGTTGGCGATCACCAGGTCGAAGCGGCGCAGGTCCATGCGCGGGTTCTGCACCTGCACAACGGGCCGATCCGGGGCGCGCAGGGCTGCCAGCACCGCGCCCGCCATGCCGCCGCAGCCGATCAGCAGGTGCGGCAGCGGGTCGATCAGGGCCGAGGCAACCACGCGTCGTCGCAGCGGCCAGTAGCGGGCCGGGAACCAGCGCCACGGTGCGGCTGGCACCAGATCACGGGCTTCATACGCCAGGCCCGCGGCCTCGGCCAGGCCCAGGGCCTGGTTGCGCAGCCCCGCCAGGCCCTCGGTCAGAATCAGGCTTGTCCGCGCATCCGCCATGCCGGGCTTTTCCGGGTGGGGCGGGGAAAGGTCAATCGGGGCCGAGCCAATTGGGGCCAAGCCGATCGGGGCGAAGGTTGCCGAGTCCGCGCCGCCGGGCCAAAGTGGCGGGAATACTGACAACGGATGGAAACCTCCCTGCCATGTCCTCGCGCTTCTCTGGCCTGACGCCGCTTTTGGCCCCGAACTCGGTTGCCGTGCTGGGCGCGTCATCCGACCCCACCCGCATCAGCGGCCGGCCGATCGCCTATATGAAGTCGCAGGGCTTCAAGGGCGGGCTGTATCCGATCAACCCGAATCGCGCGGAAATCCAGGGGCTGAAGGCCTATCCGTCGATCGCGGATTTGCCGGAAACCCCGGATGTGGCGATCGTGGCCGTCGCCTCGGAAGTCGCCGCCGCATCGGTCGAGGAACTGGGCAAGCGCGGCGTCAAGGGCATTGTCATGTTCACCGCGGGATTCGCGGAAATGGACGATGCCGGCGCGGTCGTGCAGGACAGGATGGTCGCCACCGCCCGCAAATACGGCATGCGCATTCTCGGCCCGAACTGCCTGGGCGTGTTCGACGCCGCGCGATCCTACTACGCGACGTTCTCCTCCTCCTTCGACTCGGGCTGGCCGGTGAAGGGGCGGATCGGCATCGCCTCGCAGTCCGGTGCATACGGAACGCATCTGTATACGCTGGCGCGCAATCGCGGCATCGGCGCGTCCTTCTGCATCATGACGGGCAACGAAGGGGACGTGACGGTCGGCGAGTGCATTGGCTGGCTCGCGGAAAACCCCGACACCGACGTGATCGCGGTCTATGCCGAGGGCATCCGCGAATCCGCCGGCCTGCTGGCTGCGTTCGAGATCGCGCGCGCCGCGAAGAAGCCGATCATCATGCAGAAGGTCGGCCGGTCGGAACTGGGATCGAAGGCGGCGAAGTCGCACACCGCTTCGATCGCCGGCAATGACGCGGTGACGGAAGCGGTGATGGCGGAATTCGGCGTCTACCGCGCCCGCAACTCGGAGGAGATGCTGGACATCGCTCATACCGCGACGCGCAAGATCTACCCGGTGAAGAACACGCTGGGCGTGATCACGGTATCGGGCGGCGCCGGCGTGCTTATTTCCGATGAGGCGGAACGGGTCGGCCTGTCGATGCCGGAAATGCCGATGGACACGCAGAAGCACCTGCGCGAACTGGTGCCGTTCTGCGCCCCGCGCAACCCGGTCGATGCCACCGCGCAGGTGTCGAACGACGTCACCCTGGTCAAGACCTTCACCGAGGCGATGGTGCGGGACGGCGGCTACGCCTCCGTGCTGGGATTCTTCTCCATGACCGCGTCGTCGCGTCGCTGGCCGGTGATCAGCGAGCAGTTGAACATCGTCCGCGACGCCTATCCGGACCGGCTTTACGCGCTGTCGATCATCGCGCCGCCGGAGGTCCGCGATGCGGCCGAGAAGGCGGGCTGGGTCGTGCATGAGGATCCGAACCGCGCCGTCGCCGCGATCGACGCGATGGGCCGCTTTGGCGCCGCCTTTGCCCAGGCCAACAGCATGCCGGCGCCATCCGTGCCAGCGGTGAAGTTGCCGGCCACGACCCCGACCGAGTCCGAGGCCAAGCGCCTGCTGGCGACCGCCGGCATCGCGTCCGCCCCGGAAGCCGAGTGCGCGACCGCCGATGCGGCCGTCGCCGCCGCCGCGAAGTTCGGCTTTCCGGTGGTGATGAAGATCCTGTCCGCCGACATCCTGCATAAGTCGGAAATCGGCGGCGTGCTGCTGGGCGTCGACAGTGAGGCCGCGGTGCGGGAAGGCTTCGCCACGCTGATGGACCGCGCCAAGAAGGCCGCGCCCACCGCCAAGGTGGATGGCGTATTGGTGGCCAAGCAGCTCCAGGGCGGGGTCGAGTGCATCCTGGGCATCACCCGCGATCCGGTGTTCGGCCCGATCGCCATGTTCGGCCTGGGCGGCATCTTCGTGGAGGTCATGAAGGACGTCGTGTTCCGGCGCGCACCGTTCGGGCCGGACGTGGCCGAACAGATGATCCGATCCATCAAGGGCGCGCCGCTGCTGATGGGCGCGCGCGGGCGCAAGCCGGCGGACATCAAGGCGCTGGCGGACATGCTCTCGCGCCTGTCGGCCTTCGCCGCGGCGGCAGGGCCTGATCTGGCCTCGATCGATCTCAATCCGGTCTTCGCGATGCCGGAAGGCGAGGGCGCCTTCGCGGTGGATGCGGTGATCGAGGTGGGTTCGGGGGACGGCGGCGGGCACTGAGACCGCCCAGCGTCGTGAACCATCCGGGCTTAACCCATTGGGGCTAACCCAGCGAGGCTAACAGTTGGGGGGGCAACCCAGGCTCAGCACCTGGGTTGCCGGGCCGTCTGCCTCGAACCCCTGGGCCAACAGGCGCCCCGTGGCGGCGTTCGCCACCACCGCGACGCGGGTGTCGCGCATCAGGATCGGTGGAGCCAGCCAATCCAGCGACCAGGCCGGTGGTGTGCTCAGCATCGCGGCCATCGCCGAACGCCGGTCGTGGCTCGACCGATTGCGCGGTTTCCCGGCAGGGCCACCCGCGCTGGCCCAATGGTTGGCGGCGACAGGCTCGGCCGGAACGAAGGCGCTGGTCCGGGTACGTTCGATGACGATGGCCTCACCTGGACGGGTGCCGGCAACCGTGAAGATCGCCGGAATACAGATCGGCGTGTCACGGATCATCGCGACAGCCGAGTTGTAGTCGCGGCACGTCTCGAAGACCCGTCGCAGCAGGTGGGTGGGCGGCATGTCCGCCGACCCGGCGGTGCGAAGCCGGGTCCATAGCCAGCCCATTGCGGCGCCCGCGCTGGGCAGAGGCAGTGGCGGCTGATTGATCGCCGCGGCGAAGCGGTTCGGTGCCAGGCCGGTCAGAACCCCGACATATCCCGGCCAGGTAACGCTGATAACCTGGCCCGCATCCGCCTGCCATCGCGTGACGACCAGGGCCTGCCCCAGCCCGTCCAGCGGCCAGTCCAGGGTGCGAGCCAGCGTGACGCCTTCGGTGTCGTGCAGGGCACCGGTGGTGCAGCCCCACTCATAGGAATGGTTGAGCAGGAAGGCGCCGCGCCGTCCAAGATGACGATCAATTGCCGCGACAGCGTCGGTATAGGGCGGATTGGCCTTTCTCGCCCAGCGCTGGGTAAGGCCGTCGGCGATCCACAACCCGGGTGTCGTGTAGGTCCTGCGGGCGACGTCCAGCAGCAGGTCGGCGCGTTCAGGTTCGGCTTGCACGGCGGTAAGCGCGGGATCGTCGGACGCGTTGGCGTCGATGACCGGGATGGTCGGCAACGCGGCGCGGACGTCCGCATGAGCTCCGGGTGACGCGTGGCGCTTCCGCATGGGAGGATGCTGGTTCGTCCGCGGGTGGGGGTCAATGCAAATCCTTGGACAGTGTCTTGAGCCATGTGACGCGCCCATGCTAGAGCCGGCGCAATCGAATGGTACTGGGAGACTTCACATGAACCGGCTCCTCGCGCTGATCTGCGCCACCGTGCTCGTGACTCGGGCGCTTGCCCCGTCGGCCGTCGCCCAGGATCTGCCGAAGCGGCAGTTCAAGGTTGTCGGCACCTGGTCGAACCTGACCAACTGGCAGAAGGGCGAAAGCCCGCTCTGGGCCAAGGACCTGCCGGCCGCGTCGAACAACGCCATCACCGCGCAGATCCAGTCGATGTCGGATCTCGGCCTGAAGGGAACCGAGGTGATGCGCATGCTGCGCCTCGGCCTGTTCGACTTCGCCCATACGCTGCCGATCTATGTCGCGGAGGACGCGGCGCTGGAGGGTGTCGACCTCGCCGGCACGTCGCGTGATTTCGCGACCGCCCGCAAGGTGACCGAGGTCTACGCGCCGCTTCTGGCCGATGGCATGGCAAAGAACTACGGCGCCAAGGTGCTGGCCTGGAACACGTTCCCGGCACAGATGCTGTACTGCAACAAGCCGATCGCCAGCCTGGCCGACGTCAAGGGCAAGAAGGTGCGCGTCCAGGGCGTCAGCCAGGGTGACCTGATCGCCGGCCTGGGCGGCACGGGCGTGACCATCCCGTTCGCGGAAGTCGTTCCGGCCCTGCAACGCGGTACCGTCGACTGCGGCATCACCGGCACCATGCCCGCCTACAAGGGCGGCTGGCACGAGGTGACGACCCATGTCGTGCCGCTGCCCTTGGGCTTCACCATCGCCAACTTGGTCGTCAGCCTGAAGACCTGGGACAGCCTCGATGCCCCCACCAAGGCGTTCCTGGAGAAGCAGGCCGCCGCGTGGTCCGATCGCGCCTGGAAGCTGATCGAGGATGAAAACGCGATGGGCCTGATCTGCACCACCGGGCAGGGCGGCACGTGTTCGGAAGGCAAACCCGGCAAGCTGACGGCCGTAATGCCATCGGATGCCGACAAGGCGATGCTGGACAAGGCAACTCAGGAGAGCGTCCTGGCCCGCTGGGCCAAGCGCTGCGGCACGGCCTGCGTCACGGCGTGGAACGACAGCGTGGGCAAGGTCGTCAAGCTGACCGCCGCACCCTGATCCGGGTGGGACCGTTCGACCGAATCGGTCGCGCCGTCGCGATCGCCAGCGGCTGGATGCTGATGGCGATCGCGGTGCTGACCTGCATCGAGGTCGTGGTCCGCAAACTCTACGACTACTCGTTTCAGGGTATTGACGAACTCAGCGGCTATGCGATGGCAATCGTCAGCGCCGCGGGCTTCACCCATGCCATGACCGAGCGGGCGCATATGCGCATCACGCTGGCCTTCGCGTATCTGCCCAGGCCGATCTGTTCGCTGCTGCACGTCGTGGCGTTGGTCACGCTGGCTGGCATGGCGGTGTTCTGCGCCGTGCGCGGCTTTGCCGAGGTACAGGCGAGCCTTGGCGTTCACAAGGGCGACTGGTTCGATCCGGCGAATTGGCGGCATGCCAATACGCCGATGCAGACACCGCTCTGGATCCCGCAGGCGCTGTGGTTCACTGGCCTCGCGCTGTTCGCCGCCGCCGCCTGCACCGCCGCGCTGCACGGTCTGGCCCTGCTGTTCCGTGATCGCGACCGGCTGGAACGCCTGTATGGCCCGCAAAGCCTGGACGAGGAGATCGAGACCGAGACGCAATTGGCGCGAGAACGGGAGCGGATCGCATCATGATGGACGTCCAGGCGGCCGGCCTCGGTTTCCTGCTGATGCTGGGCCTGATGGCGCTGGGCCTGCACATCGCGACGGTGATGTTCATCCTGGGCGTCTTGGGGGCTGGACTTTATTTCGGCATGCCGGCGGTGAACGCGCTGGGCGTGGTGTATTTCGAGCAGATGAACGCCGATCTGCTGATGGCGTTGCCGCTGTTCATCCTGCTGGGGGAAATCCTGGTGCGCTGCGGATCCTCCGAGCGCATGTATCGATCCTTGTCGGACTGGCTGAACCCGCTGCCCGGTGGGTTGCTGCACACCAATATTGCCGCGTCCGCGCTGTTCTCGGCTGTTTCAGGATCGTCGGTTGCTACGGCCGCGACGATTTCCACGGTGGCGCTGCCAACCTTTCGCAAGCGCTCCTACGACACGCGGATGGTACTGGGATCGATCGCCGCGGGCGGGTCATTGGGTAACCTGATTCCACCCGGCCTCGCGCTCATCATCTACGGCGTGCTCACAAATACCTCGGTCGCTCGTCTTTATGCGGCGGCGACGGTGCCGGGCGCGGTGCTGACCGTGATGTTCATGGTCTGCATCGTGCTGCTGGCGCTGTGGAAGCCTGGCATTGCGCCCAAGGAAACAGTGACCGACCCGATGGGCGTGCGGCTGCGTCGGCTGGTGGATCTGCTGCCGCCGACGCTGGTGTTCGTGATCGTCATGGGCAGCATCTATGCCGGGTGGGCGACCGCGACCGAGGCGGCGGCGATCTCGGTCATAGCCGCCCTGCCGATCGCGGCCTGCTACCGGCGCTTGACCATCGCGATGCTGCACGACGCCTATCGGTCGACGATCAAGCTGACGGCGCTGAGCATGTTGATCCTGGCCGGCGCCTTCGTATTGAATTTCGTGCTTGGCCTGCTGGGTGTGACCATGGCGCTGTCGCGCTTCGTCGCCACGCTGGATGTCTCGGCTGTCCAGCTTCTGTACATCCTGTTCGCGTTCTACGTCGTGCTCGGCACGTTCTTCGAAACGCTGCCGATGCTGGTTGGCACGCTACCGCTGGTCTTCCCGCTGATCACGACGGCGGGGATCGATCCGGTGTTCTTCGGCGTATTCCTGGTGTTGATGTGTGAGATTTCGTTGATCAGCCCGCCGGTGGGGATGACGCTGTACGTGATCCAGGCGGTGCGCAACGAAGGCTCGATCGCCGATGTGTTCCGCGGCACGGTGCCGTTCTTCGTGACAATGCTGCTGATGACGCTGCTGCTGATCCACTGGCAGGACATGGCGCTGTGGCTGCCGAGCGTCGCGTTTGAGTAGAGGGGGGCGGATATCGGTGAGGGTGAAGTCGGCGTACTTGAACAGCAGAGGCTGGTCCGTCGCGGTCGCCAGCGCATAGGTGAAGCAGTCGCCGACAATTCAGGCCCGCGCCATGGCCCGGACCCTTGCCGTAGCGGCGGAAGGCGTCGACCGCGATCATGGCCTGATCGACAGAGACCGGGATGATCTCCGGCGCGATCAAATCCAGAAAGTCGGCCAGCAGCGCGCGTCCCACATCGCCTTATTTTTGCCCTCGATGACGCAGGCGAGTTCGACGCGGGTCACCGCGGACATCAACCGCGTGGGCGTGTGATCAATGGCCTCGGCGTATCGCGCCCGGTCCGGTTCGCGCAGGAGAATGGCGGCGATGGCCGATATATCGATGTCCATCAGCGCCAGAGGCCATGTTCATCATAGCCCGTGATCTCATCGAGCGGTCGCGGATCGACATCCGGAAGGGCCGCGCATGCGTCACCCAACGCCAGCAATCGATCCGCCAGCCGCCCGTGTTGCCCGTGCGGTGTCCCCATCCGCAGCCGTTCGCGCGCCAACCGCTCCGCCAACGCCGTGCGGACGGCCTGGATCAGGGTCTTCCCCGTCAGCGCCGCGACCTCGCGCGCCAGCCGGTCGGTTTCCTTGTCCTTCAGGCTGAGAGTCATGGTCATGTCCTTCCGCACCGTGCGCCGGATATGGAAACGCGCCCGGCACGCCGCGACCGCGAACGCCACCTTGCCCCCCACCCCCTGATCGGTGCTATGAACAGCGCGGGAGGCCGGTGGCGGACGGGCGCCTTGTCTACCCCGGTCAGGTCCGGAAGGAAGCAGCCACGGCGAGTTTCCGCTCGGGTCGTTCGCCGGTCTCCTACCTCACACACAGCCAGCCGCCGCGGCGGCGAGAGACCGCCCCGCATGTCCGGCCTGTTCCAGGACGACGATCCGCCCCCGGACGAGATTCCCGCCCCGCCGCCAGACGGTCCGGGCCTGTTCGGCGACGCGCTGCCGGTGCAGGCGCCGGAACCCGAGCAGGCGACGCCCTACCGCGTGCTGGCGCGCAAATACCGGCCGACGACCTTCGATGACCTGATCGGCCAGGAAGCGATGGTGCGCATCCTGCGCAACGCCTTTGCGATCGGCCGCGTCGCGCATGCCTTCATGCTGACCGGCGTGCGCGGCGTTGGGAAAACCACCACCGCCCGCATCATCGCCCGCGCCCTGAACTGCATCGGTCCCGACGGTACGGGCGGACCGACAGCCGATCCCTGCGGCGTCTGCGCCAACTGCACCGGTATCCTGGCCGATCGCCATCCCGATGTCGTCGAG
>WBZQ01002925.1_pt1 | contig 10727 bp, 7 predicted proteins | sample 5204251 | NCBI WGS metagenome assembly WBZQ01 (sample SAMN12412402, study PRJNA552823) | activated sludge metagenome | isolation source: activated sludge from nitrification reactor of wastewater treatment plant... | place: USA: Virginia | collected 2017-09 | reverse complement strand
AATTGCCGTTGCTATCCAGCGCCAGGCCCATCGGCAATGTCAGCTTGGCTTGAATGGCCTGTCCGCCATCACCGTTGCCAAATTGCGGCGCGCCGCCGCCCGCGTAAATCGTTTCTTGTCCGGCGTTGTCGAGTTTGTAAACGACGCGCGCGCCACCGGTCGGCGTCACGCTGATGTAAAAGAATTCGCGCGCCGCATTCATTGTGATTGCGCGAAAATCCGAGCGATTGATGTTGAAGATATTGGCGATTGTGCCAGGCGTGATGGTTTTGTTGAGAATGCGGAAATCCGTGCTGCCGACGTTGATCGCGCGAATGGCCGCAGCAATCGGCGTGGTCAGATAAATCACATCGCCAGTCGGGTCCACCACGATGCCGCTCACCAGGGTCAAATCCACGTCGCGCACATTCGTCGTTTCAGCCACTGAGCCGCCACCCGCGATCAGATTAATGCTGCCGGGTTGAATGGTCGTCCCCGCCAGTGTCACCGGTTGCCCGGTCGTATTGAGAAAGCGCAACAGGCTGGTGCCGTTGACTTCGTCCACGACATACACCCCGCGATTTTGCGGATCGCGCGCCACCGCCGTCGGCATCACCATTGGCGCTTGTCTGGCAGGCGCGTTGGTACTGAACCCGCCGCCCGCGATGGTCGAAATCACCGTCCGCGAACCGACGCCTCCTTGCCACGGCGTGATCAAACCCAGCGCCGCGCGTAATTTGCCGCTCACTTGTTGCAACAGGGTTGGCTCGGCATTGGCAGGGCTGCTGGCGGCGGCGCCGGTTTGCCACAAAATCGCCGACAGCGTCACAAACACGACAAAAGCAGATAGCAACACACGGTTGCGAGTCGTTGGCATAAAAACTTTGGAAAAAAGACGACGGGCTGACTGGGATGGCCGCACAAACTGAGCGCTTTTCATTGATAACTTCTCCTGATCCTAGTCGCGATAATTACGGACAACACGAAGATTAAAACTGTGGGGCAGTTTGGAAGAGCAATAGAATGGATTGAACCTGGGCGCTATCTACAAGCGCCGACACCAGATGATGTAATCACCAGTCGCGTTGCACAGGAAAATTCTTAAACTGCAAACTGTTAGCAACTGCTCGTTGCATTAGCGCCTTAACTTAGCGACGACTGGTTCTCGATGTAGGCTTTGGGCACAAATACGCCAATCTCTGGCTTGGGTTTTAAATTTTGCGGATGGGCATTCCGGCGAATTTGACACCGCCATTCTGGTGAAGGTCGGTGAAGGGGTCTTTCAGAGTGAATTTGCTGAAAAGAACGAATGCGTGACGTTTGGGGTCATGAGGTTTCGTCACAAACGGCGGCCATTCAAAACCAATTGCCGGGAGATGTCAAGCTTTGTTTCCTGCCGGGCAAGCGCTGAGGAAATCACGGGAAAAGCGCAGGAGCAATGCACTTAGCGCATTTGCTCCCGCGCGTTGAAAGACGAAGTCCGGGGATTAATTCTGGTCTGACGCCGTCTTGTATTTTTCTTTTTCCTTTTCGCGTTGCAGATACGGAATGCCTTTTTCCATCCATTCCGCGGCGGGCGCGCCTTTCAGGAAATGGTCAAAAAACTCCAGCATCCGCCGCTGGTAATCGCGCTGATTTTGCCGTTTGCGAATGCCGTGCGGTTCACCGTTGTAGTTGAACATATAAACCTCTTTGTCCAACCGCCGCAGCGCCAGGTAAAACTCTATGCCCTGATACCACGGTACGGCGTCGTCATTGTCGTTGTGCAACATCAAAATCGGAGTTTGCACACGGTGCGCCTGGAAAACAGGCGAGTTTTCGATAAAGCGCATCGGGTATTCCCACAAATTGCCACCGATACGGCTTTGCGTGCGCTCATACTGAAATTGACGCGGCAACCCGGTTCCCCAACGAATGCCGCTGTATGCGCTGGTCATATTGGCCACCAATGCGCCGGGCGCAGCCGCTTTGAACCGATTGGTTTGCGTCACCATATATGCGATCTGATAGCCGCCCCAGCTATGTCCCTGAATGCCAATGGCGTTTTCGTCCACAAAGCCTTGATCGGCTACGGCCTGGATGGCAGGCAGCACGCATTTCAACGCGCTCTGTCCGGGATAGCCGACGGTGTAAACGATGTCCGGCATCAAGACCAAATAACCGTTGCTGGCATAAAGCGAGGCATTGATCGAATGTCCCGGACGCGGTTCGGTAAAGTTGTGCAGCCCTTGCGTGAGTTTCTCGTAGATATAGACAACCAGCGGGTATTTCTTCTTGGGATCGAAGTTTTCCGGTTTGACCAGGATGCCTTTGAGCGGCACGCCATCCGTATTGCGGAAGCTGACCAATTCCGACTTGCCCCAGAAAAACGCGTTCATCTGTTCGCCCGCATTGCTGACTTTTTTCGGCGCTTTGAAATTGACATCGGTCACGAGCAAATCCGGATATTCGTCAAACCGCGAAGCCGAAAATAGCAACACGTCTGCATCTTTGGCTTTGCTGGGCGTGCTGAAATTTCTGGCCGCCCACAAAAGCTTTTCGGGCAAACCGCCGTCTATGCGGTCGCGGTAAAAACCGGAATCGCGTGTGTCTTCGTTTTCGGCGCTGAGCAACAATGGTTTGGTCGGGTCAATGCCGCGATCAGCATTTCCCGGACCACGTTCCTGATCCAGTCGCACATAACGGAATTCGACCTTCTCTTTGCGCCCCATGCCGTCGGTCAGATTTTTTGCGCCGCTGCCATCCGGCGCAATTTGCCAGATGTCGTATTTGTCATAGAGCAAGACGTGTTTGTCGTCTTTGGTCCAACCGCCGACGCCATAGCTGCTCGGCGTGCTGGGCGTGTCGGTGTCTTCGCGGTAAAAATTCACGCCCAGCGATTTGGTCAGATTGGTGAATTTGCCTTCGGGAATGGAAATGCTGCCCCAATCCTTGCCGTCAAAAAACACCGCGTATTTGCCATTGGGCGAAAACGAAACGCCGAATTGCTGTTTGCGCAACAACAAACGGCGCGTCGCGTCAGACGTGTTAACCAGATACACATCGGAATAGTTGGTATCCTGGCCGACCAACCTGCGATATTGGCGATCATCCGTGCCGATTCCGTATTGGCCAGTTGCCGACGGATTGACGTTTTCCATCGTGGCGTCAGCCAGTTGCACAAATTTCTTGTCGGCCAGGTGATAAACGGCACGATACGAACGATTACGCTCTTGTTCGGCGCGCACTTTCTGCATCGGCTGGATGTAATCGTCCTTCCAGTGCCACAAATCCACCACGACCTTTTCATCTGCGGCGTCAGCCTCCGCCTCTTTTTCTGGCTCAGGCGGAGGAGCAACAGCGAGAAACAACCGGCCGCCGTCTTGCGAAAAATTCAGCCCGCCGCGTTCGCTGATGACCATTCCCTCGCGAAAATTCGGCGTTGCCGTCGAAACCAATTCCGCCGCTTTCGCCTCGCCGCGCTTCCAGTAATAAATCTTGAGCTTCGGCTGAGTCGCGGTAGCGTCATCGCGGTCGCTGGTAAACGCCATCTGCGTTTGCTCATCGTCCCAGGTCAGCCGAGCGTATTTGCCTTTGCCGGTCAACAAATCCACCGGCGCGGCGTCATTGCCCGGCGTGGCGACATAGACGCCGTTTTTCTCTTCTTGCCGCGCCGACACGGTGAAAACCAGCGACTTGGCGTCTTTGCTGAAGCTATAATCCAAGGCGTCATTGAACGTGCGTTCGGTACCTTGCGTCAGATTGCGCAAAACCAAATCCGTGCCGTATTCCTTGCGTCGCGCGCCGGGTCTGCCGCCTGCTGCTGCGCCACCGCGTCCGCCGCGCTGTTGGGCATCATTGCTGAAATCTTCTTCTTCAGACGTGTCTCCCGGCTTGGGCGCGTCCGCTTTTTCTTCGGGTTTGCGCTCTTCGGGCTTGGCTTCCAGCGCATAAGCAATCCAACCGGAGCCATCTTCCGGCACTTGAAAGCTTTTCACACGTTCGACGCGCGTCACCTGCCCGCTGGTCAAATCCATAATGCCCAGCGCATTTTTGGGCATCTGGTCAGGCGTTTTCTTTTCCTTACGCGCTTTGAGAACGTCGGCTTTGTTGGGTTCGATGGTGAACAGTGCAAACCGGCTGTCAGCGGTGAAGCGCGGACGCACAGCCCCAGCTTGCGCGGCAAAAGCTGCGCCTGGTCCCGGCCCGGCTTCGCTGTTATCGGCAGGTGGTGTCGGCGGACGCCATCCGCGTCCATGACGCCATTCTGTGCCGGTAGCCAGATTGCGCACGACGATTTCGCCGTCGCCGTCTTGTGGCACAAGGGCATAGGCCACAAATTTGCCATCGCGCGAAAGTGATTGGCCCTGAATGGAACGCCAGACGTCAAAATCCTGTTGTGTCAACGCGCGTTTGCCCGAAGCAGGCTTGGCAGCGGCAGTTTTTGCTGGTGCCGGTTTGGCTTGTTGCGCCGAAACGCGCAGGTAAACCAGCGAGGAACCGGCCAGTCCCAACAGACAACCGATCAGCACGGCGCGCTGCACCCACGAGCGCGCGGCACGAGAAAGGCGGAAGATGCTCGTCATCGCCAAAACTCCTTGTCGAAAAGTCGAAATTTGGTTGAAAACTGAATCTCAGACCGATGTCAGAATTACTTTTGCTGTTTGATGCTGGTGTAGTGCGGACTCCGCCAGTCAAGACGGTGAGCCGACGTGGCTCGTTACTAAAAAAGGCGGCAGGCAATGATCGCGCAAGGGCTTTGCAGGCGCAAGCTTTGCGCTATAATGCGTTCCGTTTTGAGTATGGGGCCAGTAACCAGGGAGAGTCGTGATGACCGAGTCAAATAAAACATCTGCCAGCAAACCGCGTTGGAACCTGTACCGCATCGTACTGGTGGCCATTCCCACGCTCATCCCCTTCGCCTATTTTTACGCCAACGGAAAACAGAATTGGACGTTGACTGATCTGGCCATCGTCGCCGGATTGTTTGTCGGTTACTGGACGGTTGTGTTGCTGGTCGCCACGCGCGTGTTACGTCATCGTCAGTCGCTGCAATCGGTCACACTGGCGTCCCCCCTGATTGAACTGCCGTTGAATACAGAACTGCGCGCCAAGCTGTCGGCCTTTGCCGCGACCAAAAAGCAAAAGCTGGCTGTCGCGGCGTTTGAATTGCTCGATCAGGAAATCCCGCGTTTTGAACAAGAAGACGAACGCGACCGCGCGCGCCGCGACAACGAACATTTGCGCCAGCAAGCCGGACAAGGCGCGTTTCTGGTCGCGGTCACCACCGAAATTTTGAAACGGTTGTTGTTGCTGAGCGGCGCACACGAAGAAGATCGCCAAATCTGGCGCTCGCAAATCAGCGAAACAGCGGTGCGTATCGTCAGCGATGCGCTTGACCACCGCGAACCGCTGACCGAACAAACCAGCTAGCATTCCCGCCATTCCTTTCGGAGCTTCTCAAGCTATGAACAATTCCACGTGCTCTTTGGCTTTGCTAGGCAAAGCCGCCCTCGTCGTTTGCCTGGCTGTCGTCGTCATGCCTTTGGGATTTGCACAACCCACTCCCACGCAGAAAAAAGAAGAAGCGCCAGTGGATGTTCTGGTGCAAGGCGCGCTGGATTGGGAATTACAACCGCTGGTGGCGGCGCTGAGCGAAAAGGAAGAGGTACAGTTGGCAGCCTGGACGTTTTGGCGCGGCAAAATCGGCAACAAACACGTGGTTGTATCGCGCACGGAAGTCGGTCCGATCAATGCCGTCGCCGCAACAACGGTGGCCATCGTCCATTTCAAACCAAAGCTGATCATCAATCAGGGAACCGCGGGCGCACACGATCCATCGTTGAAAGTGTTCGACATTGTGGTGGGCGAAGCGGCGGTTGATTTTGGCGCGTTCCGCTCTGCGCATGCGGATGAAGGCAAAGGCATAGACCAGTCGCGCTGGTCGCCGATTCCTCATCGTTTGCGGCTGGCTGGCAAAGAGCGCGTGCCGTTCAAAAGCTTCCCCGGCGATGAAGAAACATTACGAGTCGCGCTGGCAACGCCATACAAACGCGGACGTCTGAGCAAAGGCATCCTCGGTTCTGCGTTTGAATACAACAAGGAAATTGACCGGCTGTTGTGGGTGCACAAAACCTTTGGCGCGTCGTCAGAAGACATGGAAAGCGCATTTGTCGCGGGCACAGCCCTTGGGTTTCAAACGCGCTTTCTCGCCATTCGCATCATTTCCAATTCAGAATTTTACGCGCCGGAATTGCAGGAAGTCGCCGGGGAATATTGCGCGGCCTTTGTCGTTGACGTCATCAAACGGTTGAAATAGCCAGCCTAACGGGCGAAATGAAAAAGGCACGCAACCAGTCCGGCGAGCGCAGGGCTTTGGTTGTGTGCCTTTGAATTTTTGGGAAACAGTTGATTATCCGTGCAACGGAATGCCTTGGTACACGACGTTCCAGCCCCGCTCGATGCTGGTGCTGATGGCTTCCTGGTAATTGCGAATGGCTTCGTTGCTGGTATCAAACTGTTTCAAAAACGGCTGACCTTCGCGCGGGTCGTGTTTGATCACGCCAGTCACCGGTTTGTTGTTGCCGTCAGCATCTACCACCATTTGCGCCCGAACCAGCCCCAAAAACGAAAAGATGCCGTTTTTGGTCAGAATCGTTAAGTGCGTCATCGCTTTTTCATCCATAGGTCGCTCACCTGTTAACAATGTTTTCGTAAAAATTTCGTGCGCATCATACCACACCTGCCCGGCAAAGCACGCCCGGGCGCAGGTCAAAGCCCGCTCAGGGCGTCGCGGAATCCTGGCGCTCGGCTTTGAGCAAATAGGCAATCAACCCGATCGCCGTCGCCCCCGCCACGCCAAACTTATATGCCTGATGCACGGGCAAAGGTGAAATGAATCCTTCGATGCAGCCGGCAATGACCAGCAACGGAATGCACCCAACCAACAGGCGAATGGCGAGGGCTCCGCGCTCGATCAAGGCTTCGCGGCGCGTGCGCTCCCCCGGCACCAGCAACGCCATTCCAATCAGCAATCCGGCGCCGCCCGCAATAAAGATGGCAGAAAATTCCAGCACGCCGTGGCCAATGACAAACGACCAGAGCGTGCGTGTCATGCCATATTTGAGAATCAGCGCATTGATGGCGCCAAACTGCAACGCCGAAGGCCTAAGCACGTCAATTGTTCCCAACACCGGCACGATGCTGAACGCGAAGACTTTCAAACTGACGCCGATGTTGTTGGCCATAATTGCCGCCGCGCCGACGGGCGCTTCTTTATTCAAACTCTCCCACCAGCGTTGATGCGCTTTGATCTGGAAAACCGTTTGCGGCGAGACATAGGCAAAATCGGCAAAATCGTCATTGCGCCAGGTCGCGACAAACGAACACACCGAAATGGCGGCAAAGATCAAAAACGTCGCCAGCGTGTAACGAAACGTGCGGCGAAAAACAGCCGGGAAGTCATACCAATAAAAATCAAAGATCGCACGCAGCCCTTTGTTTTCGACGCGATAAATCAACCCGTGCGCGCGAATCACCAGATTGTTCAGGTAATTCACCAACCGCTGATCGCGTGATTCGACGCGCGCAATCGCCAGATCAGAAGCCGCGCGGCGATAGCTGCGCCCCAGTTCGCGCACTTCCTCTGTGCTCAGTTGCCGCAAACCGCGCACGGTACGCGCCTGGTCAATCAGCTCTTCCAGCCGCTTCCAGTTCGCTTTGCGTTTTTCGATGAAGTTCTCAGCCATAATTCGTCAAAACTTCTGATAGAGGAAATGCTTGTACCCAACGCTCATGCTTTCCAGCAGCCACGAGGGCAAAGCCGTCATCAACAGCAAACTGATGACCGCGTGCGAAAGCGCCAGCGCAAACAAATTGGGCGCGCGTTCATATACCCACGACCAGATCAACGCGCCCAACAACGTCAAGAGCATCAACGTCACATTCGGCGCGTGCAACAGCGCAAAGATGCCTGCCGTCACCAAAACGGCCAGATGCGAACGGCGACGCTGTTGCTCTGGCGAAGCCTGCGACGGCATCAGCACAAAGCGCACGCGGCGGTAGATAAATCCTTGCAACACATATTGCTGTAATAACGCCCAGGCAGGCAAAACCAACAGGTTGGTCCAGAAATGCGACGTTTGGTGAAATGAACCGGCCCACCAACCGAGTGCCGCAAACAACATACAAGCCAACACTGTCGGCCCGGCCACCAGCCGCAAGGCCCGGCCCAAATGTTCGGTCGTAAACCCCAGCGCGCGCCAGCTTTCGCCACGTGCATGATGCGAATGGAGCATCAACCCCACCGCCAACAACGCCGGAATCGCCGCCAGCCAGCGCGGCCACGGTTGCAACGGCAACAGCGCCCAGGTTGTCAGCAAAGCCGACGCCGAGACAGAAGCCACTTCCAACCCGGAAACCGCCCGCAAAGACAATTGTGCGGCAGATTCGGGCGCGGTTGTTTGCGTTTCTGCAGGACGCGCTGACGGTAAAACTTGCATACGTCGAATTACGTCTTCTACTTCTTCAGATACCGATCAAACCACTGAATCGTGCGCGCCAGACTGTCTTCGCGGTGGCGCGGTTCGCGGAAGCTGTGGCCTTCGCGCGGATAACGTACCAAAACAGCGTCTACGGCGCGCATGCGCAAGGCCGTATACATCTCTTCGGCCTGTGTAATGTGAACGTCGTTGTCGTTTTCTCCGTGTAATAAAAGCAGCGGCGTTTTGGCATTTTTGATGTGCTTGAGCGGCGAACGATCCCACAGCAGATCGTAATTGTCCCAAGGCATATTGCCAGCCGGGCCGTTGAATTCGGCGTGAATCAAATCCTGATAGAGAGACGTCGCGTAAAAGCTGATCAGATTCGACAAGCTGGCGGATGTCACGGCGGCTTTGAACCGATCCGTCTGCGTCACGATCCAGTTGGTCATATAACCGCCATAGCTGCCGCCCATCACGCCCATCCGGTCTTTGTCGAGGAACGGAAACTTTTCCAGCGCGACATCCACGCCTTTCATCAAGTCGCGGTAATCGCCGCCACCCCAATCATTGAGGCAGCCATCGGCGAATTTCTGCCCGTACCCTGACGAACCACGCGGATTGATGAGCAACACGGCATAACCTTGCGCGGCCAGCGCCTGTGCTGTGGGATTGAAACTGTAACCGTGCATTCCGTGCGGGCCGCCATGAATGCTGAGAATCACCGGATACTTTTTCTTTTCGTCGAGATTGAGCGGCGCAATGACCCAGCCTTGTATTTCAAAATCGCCCTGCGCGAATTTGAATTCGCGCAGCGGTGAAAACACGACGCTATCCAGCAAATTCTTATTGGCCTGGCTCAAAACTGTGAAGATGCCAGCGCCCGGCTTTCCGCTAATGCGACAGAGTTCGGCGGGTCGGACGTCTTGGGCAACCACATAGACAGACTGATGGGGATTACTGTCTCGCGCGTATGAGTAACTGGAGATTTGCCCGGCGTTGCCTGTGCGAAGCTGCGGTGAGACGCTTCCTGGGCTCCCCATAACTGCGCCGGGGTAAATCGTCGTTCCGCCCGAGTCAGAGACAGAAAAAGAGGGATTCGTGCCCGTCCATTCAATTCGACTTACGCGCCGGTCAAACAGGCTGCTCAAATCCTTGGGCGGGCCGCCTTGTGCTGAGATGCTATACGCCTGGGTATCTTCCGCCACGCTATCAATGGTCGTGACCGCGCGTTTCGTGGCCAGATAGGCAATCTGATTTCCATCCGGCGAAAAGACCGGTTGCCATTCGCAGCCCTTGGTTTTGGTCAGTTGCCGAATCGCGAAGGTGTTGACGTTGACAGTGAATAAATCCGTGTTGTTGACGCGGTCAGGATCGGGTTCGTGGTTGCTGACAAAAACGATTTCGTCGCCTTTGGGCGACCAATGAATCGAGTGTTCGTAATACAGCCCCGTGGTGAGTTGGCGCAGTTGCCGTGTTTCCACCCCGACTTCAAAGATGTGCGATTGCAGATTGTCGGAAAAGGCCGTGCGTGATTTGTATTGCAGCCGCGTGATGACGCGCGGGTCGTCGGGCAATGCACTCAGCGAATTTTCGATCGGTGAAGACGGTTTGTTGCCAAACGCCTGTCCTTGCGCGCGAAAAATCATTTCGCGGACTTCGACCGGCAGTTTTTCAATCTCATCGCGCGTCAACGGGCGCAAAACTTGCGGCGGCAAGCCAGCCAATTTCGGATCATTGGCGAGCGGTGCTGGCGCGGCAGCGTGCGCATCGTTCAACACTTCGGGGGAAGAAAGAAACGCGACGCGTTTGCTGTCAGGCGCCCAGGTAAAGCTTTCGCCCGCCTTGGTCAGAAAGAAATTCGTGCGCACCACGTGCGTCAGCAACTGCGGCGTTCCGCCCGACGCGGCCACAAACCATAAACCATCTTTTTTGTCGCGATTGGAATAGAACGCCACCCATTTGCCGTCCGGCGACCAACGCGGCGTTGATTCATTGAATGTTTCTGTCACCGCCCCGCTGGTCAACAGTTTCGGTTCGCCGCCAGACACAGGCACAGTCCAGAGGCGCGAAATCGTGCGGCTGCGGTCGGGCGCGACTTCGCCAACGACATAGACGACCTGTTTTCCATCCGGCGAAAGCTGCGCATCGCTGACCTCTTTCAACGCCGACAAATCGGCGGGTTGAAACCCTCTGCGGACTGCGGGCGTTTGCGCGCCGGTCAACAGCGACAACCAAATCATCAGCGCAACAACTGGCAACCAGGTATTTCGCATAACTCAATCCGTC
>WBZQ01002924.1_pt1 | contig 10727 bp, 6 predicted proteins | sample 5204251 | NCBI WGS metagenome assembly WBZQ01 (sample SAMN12412402, study PRJNA552823) | activated sludge metagenome | isolation source: activated sludge from nitrification reactor of wastewater treatment plant... | place: USA: Virginia | collected 2017-09 | reverse complement strand
AAAAAAAAAAGATTTATAGGATGTGCGTTTAGCCCTACGTACTATTTTTCTAAAAATATACTTTGATTTTTTTATTTTGTTTTTTTTTTTGCGTTTGTAAAAAGGTAACTCAATAATATCACCTCATTTTATGACTGCATTTTCAAAAAAAAAACACCCATTAATAACAATTAGTTGATTTGTTATTAATAACATCATTTGTCGTCACGATAAAACAATTCTGTATGACCTTAATAATATGTGTGCTAACATTTGTTTACTTTGGGACTCCACAAGTTTTCGCAATTCTCACGCTAATAATTTATCGTATCGTCATTGATTTAATTTTCCAATTGTTCGTAGATTTCAATGTGCATATCTCGCTTTTCTCATTTTTCAAATTAATGGTTTATTCGCATTTAAAAAAATCGTTGTTTTTTTAATAAAAGGAGCAGTAAAAGTTTTTTTTTTTTTAAATTTTCTTGCTCGTTCTAAAAGCTTATGCTTAACACTTTTGTATAAGAAATTTCATACACTTCTTGTTAAATTTTTTTCAGATAAAAAAATTCTTTGTCTTATACTAAATCTCATTTTATATGCATATACTCGTTTTAAATTGACAATAGTAAACTTAAAAAAATTTAAACGTCTTAATTTACTAATATGAGTAAATTGTTTTCGAAATTTTCTTTTTACAGAGTATCTAAAATCAAAATTTCAAGTTTTACGTCATCAACGGCGGTGCATACTACGAAACCCATGTAAAACTGTAGAGCCAAAACGTTTGTATGTAGACTTATATAAAGAATCAAGATAATAGTGCTGAATGCGATAAGTTCTTTTTCGAAAAAGATTTCAACGTTTTTTTTTTTTAGATATATAACGATATTTTCTAAATTTTATTATTTTAGGAAAATAATAAAAATTAATAAAAAAGTTTAAAAGGTAATTATCTTTAATGAACCAAAAATAATTACCGTATACACAAAAATACAAAAACTTTACTAAAGTAGAATAGTTTTTTACTTCTAACAATTAAGATGTCATTTCATTAAAAAAATTAATGTAAAATTGAAATGTGTTGAGAAATCTTACCAAAACGTCGAATAATAGGTTGTTTCCTTAATCGGAGTCCGCGCATGGTATAACAATTATAAAAACGCACAAATGGAATAAATCTACGAAAATATAAAAAATCTTTATTTAAATAAGTAAAAACTACATAATTTTGTCGTCTTCGTTTAAAAAAAGCTCATCTTTCTAATAGTTTTAATCTTGTTCAGTGAGAATACCCCAGATTAAAAGTAAACTTGTTGACTCTACAAAAATTTCGGATTCGATAACTTTTACCTCTAAAACCTAAGTGAGCTCATTGAATTAAAAAATATCAAGTAACAATATCTATTATACCGTTACGAAAAGAACGTCATACTCCGCGGTAGCCTGTGGAGTGGTTATTTAAACTATCGAACTTACTAAATGAAGGTGAACTTAAAATTATTGTAGCGTTATTTGATGTAAACACCCAAAGCTTATTTGTAGTTGTAGTATGTTTACATATGGATGAAGCTTGATTAAAAAAATTAAAAATACTATTATTTTGTAACATTAAATTTTTTTTAAGGTCTTTAATAATCTATATCGTGTATAGAAATTGACGCCACTTGGCCTTGATATATAAACAACTAATGCTATATATTTGTTATTAAATTGATAAATATAGTTACCTAATAATCTCTGGTTATGTGCATATTCAGTATAACGATCTTTAAATTTAATTGATTTATACACACCAGTTGAGGTATGTTTGAAAGGTTTTCTATATCTCGATGTTCTTGTTCATGTAATTGCTCTATATGTTATAAATTTTTTAAAAATACAACGCGTTAACAATTTATGTAAAATGATTAATTTAGGATTAGCTCACTGTTCCTCATTAAAAAAGAGAGAACTTTCCCAACTCATACTAGTATTTATCTTTTCTAGTCTTGGTAAACTTATTTGACCCACTTATCATGTTTTTGTTATTTGGTAACGTTACCCACCAAACAAACAAACCGCGTAAACTACAGAAAAACAATACAAATGAAAATATTCACCTAAATAAAAAAGCGCAAAATAAAAACCACCATATTCTGTTGTATAACCAGCGATTAACTCTGACTCAGCCTCTGCAAAATCAAAAGGGATACGTCCTGTTTCAATAAAAAATGTTGAAATAATAGCAGGAAGTGCTGGTAACATAAATAAAAAACCCCATATAAACTCTTTTTGAAAATGTCAAGCAAAAGCAAAACTTAAAGTTTCAGAAACAATTGCTAATAAAATCATTAAAAACATAATTAAAATTTCTAAAGTAATTCCAACTAAAATAACCCGTGTAGAGGAATAAGATGCATATTTATTTTTTGTAACTAAACCGGCAACAGTTACTAAAATTGAATATGTACTAGACATTAACCCAACAACTAATAGGTTATATTCAATTTCAATTAAACTTAAATTAGGACCTCAAATTAAGTTAGCTCAGAATAAATATATTATAGCACACACAAGAGCAGGAAACAATAAAAAACGAAGCCTATTTACTTTACTTAAAGTGGTGATGTGTTTTACTAATAATTTTAAGGCATCAGCAATAAACTGTAGTCGACCTTTGTATCCAATATAATTAGGACCAACTCGACGCTGTGTTAACGCTAATACTTTACGTTCTATTAATGTAACAGTAGCAATGACAATTGTAAGAATTAAAAACAATAAAACAAATTTTAAAAAAGAAAAAATTCAACTAGAACTTCACCCAAGAACAAGATTTAAAAAACTAAAAAAAATACCAACCATTTTAAATAAATTAAAGATAATGGATCGTACGGGAATATGATAAATTAAAAAGATACGAAAAATAAAGAAATTTACTGATCGAATATAATAAATAATAAATATAAAGATATATATAATTAAGAGAGGTAAAGTTTCAGTTAGTTTTATTTTTTTTTGGAACAAAAATAACACTAGTTGAGCACAACTATTAGTATAATTAGTAGACTTTATTTAAAAAAGTTCTTCCTTGACGACAAGGTACAAAACCGTAAGCTTTTCTATAAGAATAAAAGTTAATAGTTTTACCAATATAATAATTATGACGTTTATTAAATCTAGGAACTAAGGTACTTAAATTTACAGTTGTTTTTTTTTCTATTTTTGAATCTAAAAGCATGAAATAAAATCCTAAAACACCAATCATAGTAACAAGATGACCAACTGTAGCCATGCTCTGTCAACCCATATAAATTGCGGGAAAGTCATGTAATCTTCGAGGTAAACCAGAAAAACTAACCCAAAATAGAGGAATAAAAGTTAGTCACTGACCTGCGGAATACATAATAATATGAATATATCCGAATGTTCGAGAGTATTTTGTTTGAAAAAAATTATAAAAATAAAAATAAAAACCAACAAAAATACCCATAACAACTGCACCTGATAACATTAAGTGGAAATGTGCAACAACATATAAAGTGTCGTGCATTGAAATGTTTAAACTAACATGAGAAAGTCACATACCAGTAAAACCAGCTACTAAAAAAAACGCAATGAAAGATATTACTGATAAAAAGATAAGATCATTTTTTAATGAACCATTTATTAATGTAAATGTTCAATTAACAACCTTAATAGTTGCAGGCATAGAGATCATAATAGTTATAGTACTATATAGTGCACGACTTCTGTGATCTAAACCTATTAAATACATATGATGACCTCAAACAAGGAAACCCATATAATTCATAATATAAATTGCTCAAATTAAATGATGTTTAGAAGCGACACGTCTGAAGTTTAATGCAGGGATAACAGAATTTATAACTCCAAATGCAGGGATAACAAGAACATAAACTTCAGGATGACCAAAAAATCAAAATAAGTGATGAAAAAAAATAGGATCTCCACCATAAGCAAAATCAAAAAATGAAGTTTGTCAATGTCTATCCAAAATTAACATTAACATAGCAGATCCTAAAACAGGAGTTATAACAAATAATGCTCGTAGCATTAGTAGTATAGAAATAGAAACAAAAGGTAATAAAATACGTCTATTTCGTAATCCAGGGATAGCTAAATTACGACGTGTAGCTAATAAATTAAAGACAGAGATTGTTGTACTGATACCAGCGTAATAAACACCCAAAATTAACATATCTTGAACACCTGGACCAGTGTATCTTAATTTAGAAGAGAAGGGTGTTATAAATGTTCATCCTGCAACTGTTTGATTAGCAGATGAACATTTAACTAAATGACGATCTCGACTTTTCATTTTTTTTGCATTTGTTACTAAAAAATAAAAAGTATCAGGTATGTTATGTATATATTTTCAAAAATATAACTTTCAAGCCATTCTAGCATCTGATGATAAATAACCATAGTAGAAATTAGATGAATATAATTTTGAGTATCAAGAGAGTCCTGTATTTCGCTTTGTTGAAGCTCACGCTGATAAAAATTCAATTTTTTCGTCATGACTAAGTGGGGTTTTTTTTTTTATAGTATACGCTTTAAACTCATCTTTAAGAGATTTTAAGTATTTTTTTCTACTCTCTAAAGAATTCACTAAAGTTACTTGTTGATTATTTAGGGTTGCAAATCTTTTATCTAAGTTGTAAATTCAAGATTTAGAGTGATTTGCGGATGAATTAAACTTATAGTAATTGCTCATTTTTTCATAATTCTTTCAACACATAGTTCTTAAAAAACCAATTTTTGCCACTAGCAAATAACCACATGGTTGTATTCAAAACCCTAAACTATTAAGTCGTGGGTAAGCAACATCTTTACTTCCAACATGAGAAGGTAACAAATAATTAGCAAAGCCACCAAAAAAAATAGGAACGACTACAAAAAAAATCATGATTAATGCGTGCGCCGTAATAACTTGCAAGTATCTTAATGAATCCCCACCAAAAAAAGGACTACCTGGATACGCCATTTCTAACCTGATACCTGTTGCTAAAACTGCACCTGACATCCCTGTAATAAGTGAAAAGTAAAAATAATTTAAACCAAGTCTTCGATGATTAATAGTATACAAATATTTTTTAAGCATTTGACGAATGAATACGACCAATTCATAAAGTCGATGGTAGATCGCAACTAGCATTTAATTAAAAAATACAAACTCTCTAAAAACGTATAAATTTCTTGGATAAAAACTTTAACGACTCAATGATTAAAATCAGTGAAGAATCAAAAGTATACTTCATCTGCGTGTCTTCTCGTTAATCATTTTAACCAATTAGCGTTAAATAGTAAGTTTAAAATAAATAATAACATATAATTTTGTAGATTAACACCTAGCAAAGTATAGGTGACATTTTTGGTTTCATAAAATTTAAACATAGCAAACAATCACGAAATAAAAATAAATAAAAAATGTCAATATTTTGCGATTAATGCCAACGTAAAATACTGTGATTTTACACGTACTCAAGGAGCATTAAAGTCGAGTACTCATGTTTTGGTTTCTTCTATAAATTCTCAATTTAGTTCAAAAAAACTTGTTAAAACATAGTAAAACTGATAAGATTCCAATAAAAACCCATAAATAAAGAAAATAGTTACAACTATCAAATGACTAAAAGCTTGTTTAAAATTAAAAGAACTAATATTTAATAAGACAAATAAACAATAAAATATTAAAAAAAGGAGCAATAATGATGAGATATAAAAGGTTTTTAAGTTAGTTATAAAATTTTGAGACAAATTAATATCATCGACAAAATATAAAACTTCTTGAGAACTATTTAAATAATAATAAAAAAATAGTAAAAATAAGTATCCTTCGACAATTCAAAAATAGGTATTTGTTCGCTTTCAGAATCTTTGTATAGCTGATGTAAATTTTCCGAACCTATAGCGTTTTAAAAAAAAATTAAAACCACTCATGAGTCAAAAAAATAGCATACCTACAACAAATCAAATAGCAATTTGACGAGTAAAATTAATATTATAAAAATCAACTAATATTACTAAAAGAGTTAGTGTTACAACAAGAGGTAAAATAAGAGACTTAAATCCAAGATAAAAAGAGCTGAATCACTTAAATAAAAAATTATCTTTTTTAAAAAATCGAAACATCATTCTATTTCTTGACGCAGGTAAGTTATTATAAACATGATAAGACTTATAATATTTAAATTTTAAAAAAAAAATAAAAGTTTCTATACTCTCATAAATTTCCTCGACTCAAAGCAATAAACCTATAAACGGGTTTATTCTGATTAAAACAGATTCCACGAAAGTTTCATAGGAAACTCAATATTTCTTGTAATAATATTTTAACTCTGTATCAATTCGTTCTTTACTTTTAATGTATGTTTCTTGAGTAAAAACGTCTTCATTCAAAAATTTTTCGACTGCAATATAGTCCACCTCACCTCTTTCATATAAGTTTATAAAAACTAAAAATGATAATTGCAAAACAAGATAATAATGCAAATAAATATTTTGCATTGAGCGCCATACAACTAATTTTTTAACTGAATTAATTGTTTTAGTAAGAACATGTGTTCAGATCATTTATTATTTTTTTCTTCTGTAAGGTAATCTGTTAAAACTTGGTGTTCAAATATGTATTTTAAAAGCTTTCCAGTAAAAAGTTTTTTTAAAAAATTGTCTTGTCTTTAAAAAAAAGATAAGTTGTGTAACAAGATAACTTAAAATTATAGTAAAAATAATAGATACTAACATTCTACTGGGGAAACAGGAATCGAACCTATGATATCGGTTTTGAAGACCGAGGTTTTACCACTAAACTATTCCCCACAAACACTTATAAATAAATGTTATAAACAATTATTAAAAACACAGCAAGATTTTTTTTTTGAAAGCTTAATTTTAAGGAAGTCAAAAAAATATTAAATCTATTTAAACCACTAAGGTATGTATGTTTAACATTAAAAACATGGGATGCTCAAATGTGGCATTCTAGTAACAATCAGACGACTAAAGTACCAATTCATATAATTAAAAATGGAAAACTTTGTGAAAGACGAACAAATAGATCAAAAAATGTAAAATTCGTGGAAAAATAGTTAAAATTCAACACCATAATAAAAAGCAGAACTTAGTTTTATTCCACCCACAGATTCTTCTACGGATACCTTGTGTCAACTTAACTCAAATCACCCATAACCTAGTCAGAAGCTTTGCTCTTTTTAGATGTATAAATACATCCAAGATTTCGCCGAGGCTACTCTCATAAAGATTTCTAATTTTCCCGAAAGTCACTAGAAACCTTTAAAATCTTATGATTTTCATAGCGTACTAAGGTCTACAAGACACAAAAAAAAGCAAAAATTTGGGTTACGACTTTACTAGACTACAAACTCTTCGAGTGTGATGGGCGGTGTGTGCAGGACTAGTGCTGTAATTCATCGCAACATACTCATTTGCGACTACTAATGATTTCAGCTTTACTGCTTCAAGTTTCAGAAACAATTCCGCACTAAGATAATTTTTGGAGATCACTTCGGATTACTCTTTTGTTACTCTTTGTTTTTATCTTTGTAACACGTGTGTTGCCCAACCTATAAGGACCGTGAGGACTTGACTTCAGCTAGTGGTTTAGGGTCATACTTATAGCGAATTAAAAACTCGTTAATGCACGACACTAAAAATTTAGGTATACTACGCAAATAAATACATAGTATAGGTGTAGGTTGCGTTCGTTTCGGGAACTTAATCCTAAATCGCAAGATACGAACTGACGACAGCCATGCAATACCCGTTAAATTTTTTTTTTAACGTCTAAAAATTATTTAAAAAAAAATAATAAAAAAAATTTAATAAAAGTTGGTAAGATTCTACGTGGATTATCGCATTAAACCACATGTTCCACCATTCGTTCTAATCCCCGCCAATTCTGTTGACTTTGAGTTTTGCAACTATACTCACCAGGCGGATTACTTTACGTAAATATCAGTAATCAATGTTTAGGGTAGGGATTACCAGGGTCTCTAATCCTGTTTACAGCCCCTACTTTAATACCTCAGCGTCAGAAAATATTAGACAGGCACATTAGTACACTGGCAGGCGGTCGTGGGTTATTACATTTTATCGTTACCCAGGAAAACCCCCCATCTTAATATTTACTCAAGAGTTCATTTAAAAAAACTTTACATCTTTTATGAATCCAGTTGGTTTTACAAACTCAGCCTACGTATCCTTTACGCCCAATCACGCCGAATAATGCTAATCACTCAGGTATTACCGCGGCTGCTGGCACCTGTATTAGCCATGACTTCTTTTTGCACTTACCCTCATAATGCTCATGCACGTATAGACTTTACAATTTTGAATCTTCTTCATCTCCGCTAAGTCGATAGGTCATGCTTTCGCACATTGCCTAATATTCTTCACTGCTGCCTCAGGGCGGGGTAGTTTCCATACCCCATGTGGTTGATCCTTCTCTCAAATCAACTAGAGATCACAGGCTCGACCTAAATCGATTACCTAATCCCCTATGCAAAGACTTTAAGTACGCTTTACGCTTAGGTAACTAACCTTTACAAAATTGTCTTATACATATTTACTCACCACGACGCTGATAATTTAATGATTATAAATAATTCATTAAACTCTCTAACTTGCATGTGTTAGACACTTAGCTAGCATTCACTCCAAGCCAAGATCACACTCATAATTTTAATTCTTAACCTTTATCATTTATATCTAAATTTAATATCATCGACATTATAGTCTGCTCTTTTAGAAACAACAGGGAGTCTATGAAATCGACGTAAACCTTTTTTCTGTCATCACACTAGAAATTGCTCAAAAGGAAGTGCACACAACCTAATAGGCATGTGGTGGTGGTATCGACCACAAATCTCTGCACATTGCCCATAATATAAACCAACATTATCAATATAAAATGTATGATGTGTAGAACGTCCTGGAACACAATCAAGTTTAATACCAAGACCAGGAATGAACCAAGAATGAACCACATCATTTGAATTTGTAACAACAGTAATATTAACATGAGTGGGTAAAACTAAAATTCTCTTCGTTCTTAAAAGTCTTCGAGCTAAATTTACAGGCACTAATTCACCTCTATGTCTATTAAATTTAACACTTGTATTATAATGTCATAAGCTACTATAGCTTTCTAACCCCATCTCATCTGATAATCTTTGTGTAAAGAGTTTGTTCACATTTACTGAGTTACCTGACCGAAGCGCATTTTTCGTATGATTTTTTGCAGTATGATCAATTGTTAAGTTAGACTTTAAAGAAAAACGATCTACTAAATCATTACTCTCTAATTCAGGTAATACTAATTTTTTAGAGTAATTTTTTTGTGTTATTTCTTTCACAAAATCTGGTGAAATAGCAAGCTTATCTTTAAATTTATAAAATTTTTTTCTAACAAATCTTTTTTGTCTAAAACCTCAAAAAAGATGAGTCATTTCAACTTTTGGTTCAGGGGTTCCATTTTGGCGGAAAAATTTAGCTACAAACATAATAGGTTTCTCAAGAGTCACCGCTTCTTGTTTAAGTAAATTAATATTATGTTTGTTTAAAACACCATTTATAATACTAAATGGTTTTTTTTTTACGGAAAGTGCAATATTAGTTTCATGGTGTGTTCGATCATCAATAATATTTAAACTATATGCATTATATAAACCTAATGCATATTCTTCAGATAGTTTATGACCTACAATTTTAGATAGCTTTGAAGGAGTCCATCTAGTAAAGATATTTGTGTATTTATTCAATCTTTTAATACCACTCATAATTGAACTTGGTGCATATAAATTCTCTTTGACCGAAATCTTTGAAATTAAGCTACCACCAGTTGTATAAGATGAACCTTTATTTCTCAATTGGCTTAATATATTTGCGTTTAAGTTATGTTTTTCATTCAATTTAGCGTAAAAAGCCTTTTTATACTCTAATTGCATACCTAAAGTTAACGCTTGATAGTATGAATCTGAACAGTAAGATTCATTAGCATAAGTAAAAAATCATCGATTATGTCCTATATTTTTAGGTGCCGAAAAAATACTTGCAACAGCGCTTGAATCATATCGATACTCTCAGTATCATTGTCTACCGATGACGCGCAAAGTAAATAATGAACCTTCATTTTGTCACTCAATCATTCGTAAAATAAAATTTGAATTTACTAAAATATTACCACATCAACTTAAAGGGATTAAAGCAAGTAAAAAGTCCCCTCATTTTCCATGACCACGAATACTAGTATTAATAATAGGGTTAAACTGCATTGTTCGTCGATTAACCACTCGAAGAATAATAAAAAAATACATAACTCAAAATAAAGAAAATCAAAATCATCATCAATATTGTCATTGTGACAAATGTATTAAAACATCAGATTTATGAGTAGAGAATCCAAAATTAAAATTAGTAATAGAGTTTGCATCTGTCATAATATGACCTCACATTTTACAACTTTAAAATAAAAAAAAAAGGTAAACAAAGTGTAAAGATACCTAACAACTCTACAAAATATTGAGTATATCTTGAATCTCATAACAAAATAATAAAAATTGACAATAAGTATAACATATAAAAATAAATAAAGAATGTGTCATAAACACCATTAAAACCATCTAAATAAAAAGAGGAAGTCAAGTAAGAAGGTGATAAGTCGACTTCAAAAAACATATTTCCAAATTTGTAACATAATAAACAAAAAAAAAAAGTAACACAAT
>WBZQ01002923.1_pt1 | contig 10728 bp, 6 predicted proteins | sample 5204251 | NCBI WGS metagenome assembly WBZQ01 (sample SAMN12412402, study PRJNA552823) | activated sludge metagenome | isolation source: activated sludge from nitrification reactor of wastewater treatment plant... | place: USA: Virginia | collected 2017-09 | reverse complement strand
CCCCGGCCAGCGCGCCGCGCCGGCATGCCCACATGGCGGTCAGCGCGGGCCCGGCGGCGCACCGGTCGCGCGGGCGGCCCAATACTCGTGGCATCGTTCCCCGTCCCATTGGAGCCCCGTTCATGAGCGCCGCCCTCAAGCCCCTGCTGGCCGACATCGTCGGGTACGTCACCGACGAGACGGCACCGAAGTCGTCGCAGGGCCTGTTCGTGCCGCTCACGCCGGCCCGCGTGTTCGACACGCGCACGGGCGTGCCGGCCGGTGGTCCCGTGGGCGCCGGCGAGACCATCGTCGCCCCGTTCGCCGGTGTCGCCGGCATCCCCGCGTGGGCGGGCGCCGCGGTCTGAACGTGACCGCCGCGCACGTCGTGGTGTTCCCGGGCGCGAAGCCGCCGATCGGGCTGTGCCAGCAGACGTACTGCAACGCCGGCGACGAGGTCGTCTATCCGAGCCCGGGCTTCCCGATCTACGAGTCGTTCACCAGCTACCTCGGCGTGAAGCCGGTGCCGCTGCACCTGAAGGAAGAGGCCGGCTTCAGCTTCACCGGCAAGGATCTCGAACCGCTGCTCACGCCGCGCACCAAGCTCATCATCCTCAACTTCCCGAGCAACCCCACCGGTGGCGTGGCCACGCGCGAGCAACTCGAGGGCATCGCCGAGGTGATCCGCCGCAAGGCGCCGCAGGCGCGCGTGTACTCCGACGAGGTCTACGAGGACATCCTGTTCGACGGCAACACGCATCTCTCGATCGCGTCGCTTCCGGGCATGGCCGAGCGCACGGTGATCGTGGGCGGCGTGTCCAAGTCGTACGCGTGGACGGGCGGACGCGTGGGCTGGGCGGTGTTCCCCACCGTCGAGGAAGCGACGATCTTCAAGAACCTGAACATCAACTACTTCTCCTGCATCCCGGCCTACAACCAGATGGGCGCGAAGATGGCGCTCGACTCGCCCCAGAGCGCGACGAGCATCGCGTCCATGGTCGAGGCCTTCCAGGCCCGTCGCGACTTCATGGTGGCCGGCCTCGACGCCACGCCGGGCATCACGTGCCGGAACCCCGGCGGCGCGTTCTACCTCTTCCCGAACATCGCCGGCGTGTGCGCGTCGCTCGGCGCGATCGAGCTGCACGCGAAGCTGCCCGCCGACGTGCGCGAGAAGACGAGCCCGGCGGGGCTCTTCCAGATGTTCCTGCTGTGGCAGCACCACGTGGCGACGCTCGACCGCCGCTCGTTCGGGCGCATCGGCTCCGACGGCCAGCACTTCCTGCGGCTCAGCATCGCCACGGCCATGGACGACCTGAAGCTCGGCCTCGAACGCCTGCGCCGCGCCGCCCTCGACACGGACGGCTTCCGCGCGTTCATCGAGAAGGGAGAGCACCTGTGGTGACCTCGACGCTGCCCGCCCGCGCGCGTGCGGGCCTGGCCTTCGGGCCCCGCCGCGCGCAGTACGTGAACGCCGCGGACCGGGTGGCCCGCGACGGCGCCCCGCTCGATGCGAAGTCCGTCGAGCACTTCGAGGCGTTCGATCGCCTGTATCGCCAGCTCGTGGCGATGATGTTCAACTACGTCCCGATGTCGGGGCACCCGGGCGGCTCGATCAGCTCCGGCCGCTTCGTGCAGGCGCTGCTGTTCGGCGCGCTCGACCTCGATCTCGCCGATCCCGCCCGCAACGACGCCGACATCGTGTCGTACGCGGCCGGCCACAAGGCGCTCGGCCTGTATGCGCTGTGGGCGCTGCGCAACGAGATCGCCCGGGTCGGCGCGCCCGAACTGCTGCCCGCCGACCCCGCGCGGCAGCTGCGGCTCGAGGACCTGCTCGGCTTCCGGCGCAATCCGATCACGCCGACGCCGCTGTTCGCGAAGTTCAAGAGCAAGGCGCTCGACGGTCACCCCACGCCGCAGACGCCGTTCGTGCGCCTGTCCACGGGCGCCTCGGGCGTGGGCCTGCCCGCCTCGCTCGGGCTCGCGTGGGGCGCGGCGGACCTCTACGGCGCCGACGCGCCGCGCGTGCACGTCGTCGAGGGCGAAGGCGGACTCACGCCGGGCCGCGTGGCCGAGGCGATGGCCGCGGCGGGCACGGGCTCGCTCGGCAACGTGATCCTGCACGTGGACTGGAACCAGGCGTCGATCGACTCCAACCGCGTGTGCCGCGACGGCGACCAGCCCGGCGACTACGTGCAGTGGACGCCGATGGAGCTGGCGTGGATGCACGACTGGAACGTGATCGAGGTGCCGGACGGCTTCGACTGGCAGCAGATCGTCGCCGCGCAGCGCGCCGCGCTCGCGTTCGACAACGGCCAGCCCACCGCGATCGTGTATCGCACCGTGAAGGGCTGGAACTACGGCATCGAAGGGCGCGCGTCCCACGGCGCGGGGCACCCGCTGTGCTCGGAGGCGTTCTACCACGCCGTCGAGTCCATCGCCGGCCACGCGCTGCCCGTGCTGCCGCGCTGCGAGGGCACGCCGCGTTGCGGCGCCGGCGCGGACGCGGAGACCGTCGAGGCCTGCTGGTGGAACGCGCTCGGCGTGATCCGCGGCGGCCTCGAGTCCGACCGCGCCACGGTGGACGCGCTCGCGGCGCGCCTGCGCGACTCGCGCGCGCGGCTCGATCGGCGGCAGCGCAAGGTGCGGCCGGACGCGCCCTCGTTCGAACGCGCGCTCGAAGCCGCGTCCCGCTCGGACGGCCAGCCGCCCGCCGCGCTGAAGCTGGAAACCGGCAAGAAGAGCACGCTGCGCGACGCGCTCGGCGCCGCGCTCGGGCACTACGGCCAGGTCTCGGGTGGCGGCGTGGTGATCGCCGCGGCCGACCTGCTCGGCTCCACCAGCATCAGCAAGGGCGCGGAGGGCTTCCCGGCCGGCTTCTGGAACCGGCAGGCGAACCCCGGCTCGCGCACGCTCTCGATCGGCGGCATCTGCGAGGACGCGATGACCGCGATGCTCGCGGGCATCTCGGCGTTCGGCGGCCACATGGGCGCCGGGTCGTCGTACGGCGCGTTCCTCGCGCCGCTGGGTCACATCGCCGCGCGACTGCACGCGATCGGGCAGCAGGCGCGCCGGTCGGTGGACGGCACGCGCTACCGGCCGATGATGCTGGTGTGCGCGCACGCCGGCCTCAAGACTGGCGAGGACGGACCGACGCACGCGGACCCGCAACCGCTGCAGCTGCTGCAGGAGAACTTCCCCGCCGGCACGTGCATCACGCTGACCCCGTGGGATCCGCAGGAGCTGTTCCCGCTGGTCTCCGCGTCGCTCGCCGCGCGGCCGGCCGTCATCGCCCCGTTCGTGACGCGCCCCCCCGAGACCGTGCTCGATCGCGCGGCGATGGGGCTGGCACCCGCGAGCGCGTCCGTGAAGGGCGTCTACAAGCTGCGTGCGGCGAAGGGCGCCCGCAAGGGCGTGGTGATCCTGCAGGGCAGCGCGGTGGCGTACGCGTTCGTCGAGCAGGCGCTGCCGCTGCTGGAGCGGGAAGGCATCGAGCTCGACGCGTACTACGTCGCCTCGGCCGAGCTCTTCGACGCGCTGCCGCAGGCCGAGCGGGACGCGATCCTGCCCGAGGCCGACCGTCGCGTGGCGATGGGTATCACCGACTTCACGTTGCCGACGCTCGACCGCTGGCTCCTCTCCGACCGTGGCCGACGCGCCTCGCTGCATCCGTTCGCGCACGGCCACTTTCTCGGCAGCGGACAGGGCGCGATGGTCGTGGCCGAGGCCGGACTCGACGGCCGCAGCCAGTTCGAGGCGATCCGCAAGTACGTGCAGTCGTCGTAGGACGTCACTTCTCGCGTGCGGCCGGCGTGTTCGCACGTCGGCCGCGCGCATTTCGGAGCGCCCCCGGGGGCGCGGGAGACGATCATGAAGGCCATCGCACTCGCGGTGCTGGCCGGGCTGTGCTGGGGCGTGGGCGAGCTGTGCACGAAGATGGTGCTGCACACGCACAAGGTGGGACCGATCTCGGCGATCGCGATGCGCTCGACGATCGCGCTGCCGCTGCTGTGGTTCGCGTGGTGGTTGCTGGTGGACCGGCTGGGGCTCGAGCCCCGCGCGCAGTGGCGCGCGCTCTCCCCCGCGGACGTCGCGCGGTTCGTGATCGGGTCAGGGCTCGTCGCAGGCGGCATCGCGATGGTCTTCTACTACGCGGCGCTCAACCTGGACGACATCTCGCGCATCAAGCCGATCGCGTTCACGCTCGCGCCCGCCGTGGCGGCGGTGCTGGGCTGGAGGCTGCTGGGCGAGCCGATGTCCGCCCGCAAGGCCGCCTCGATCGCGCTCATCGCCGTGGGCGTGCTGCTGCTCGCGAGCGAGCGACCGCGCCACGCGGCCGCGGCGGCGCCCGCCGTCGACCCGCACACCACGCCGCCCGCGAGGGCGGCGGAGGGCGCGGCGCCGGCGAAGGCCGCGGGCGCGCGCTGAGCCGACCGCCCCACCCGGTCGGGCCTCCCGGCCGGGTGGGGCGCGTCGCGCCCCCCGCGGGAGATCGCCCGCACTCTCCAAACACGACGGTCGTACCGGACTTCGCCGCCCACGTCGCGGGTCCACGACCTTCCCCCCGTGAGGAGAGTTGCCGTGAAGGCCCTTCGTCGCCTCGCCGCGTCCACCGGGCTCGCCTGGAGCCTGCTGCTGTGCCTCGCCGACTTCGCGCGAGCCGTGAACCTGACCTGGATCAACGCCGCGGGCGGCTTCGCGGGCGGCGCCGCGAACTGGAATCCGGCCCAGGTGCCGGCCGCCGCGGACTGGCTGTTCTTCACGCTCCCGAACACCTACACGGTCACGTTCGGCGCGAACGTGCCGGCTTCGGACGAACTGCTCGTGCAGGCCGGCGACGTCACGTTCCGGTTCCCGAATCCCCACGTGAACAGCACCGTGCTGGGGCTGCCGGGGATCGGCAGCGCCGCCGACCTCACGATCGAGTCGGGCTCGCTCACGCTGCAGCGCAACCTCTACCTGAGCCAGACCGCCGGCACCACGGGAACCCTCAGCATCACGGGCGCGGGCACCAGCGTCACCGCCTCGTCGGCGACCGGCGTCACCAGCGTCGGCGAACAAGGCACCGCGACGCTGAACGTGCTCGACGGCGCGACGGTCACGATCGCGAACGCGCCGGAGTTCGGTGACCGCGCGGGCGGCCTCGGCACGCTCGTGGTCGGCGGCGTCGACGGCACCGAACGCGCCGAGCTGATCGTGAACAACCCGGCGAACGACCCGATGGAGTTCGGCTCGAACGGCACGGGCAACGGCGGCGTGCTGGTGGGCGGCCGGATGAGCGTGGCCGGCCCGCTGTACCTCGCGCGCAGCCCGGGCGGCAGCGCGACGTTCAGCGTCGCCGGCGCGAGCGGGATCTACGACGCCACCGCCGAAGTGGGCGGCGACCTGTACGTGGCGCACAACGACGCCGCGGGCACGACCACCGGCACCGCGGCGTTCATCGTGGGCTCCGGCGGCGTCGGCGACGTCGCGGGCACCACGCGCACCTCCGACCCGGACGGCGGCACCGGCACGATCCAGGTGATGACCGGCGGCCGGTTCGAGACGCGCTCGCTCGAGATGGAGAACCCCGCGACCGACCTCGACCTCGACGGCGGCGTCCTCACGGTGCGGGGGGGCACGCTCGACACGAACGGCCAGCCGCTGGTCGTGAACAGCGCCACGGGCGCGCCCGTGCTGCAGCTCACCGAGGGCGCGACGGCCACGCTCACGAGCCCGAGCGGCCCCACGCTCACGCTGGGGCGCGGTGCCACGGGCTCGATGCAGGTGCTCTCGGGCGCGGACCTGACCGTGCCCGACTTCAACGTCGTGCTCGGTGACAGCGCCACCGGCACGGGCTCGCTCGTGGTGGACGGCTCGGGCAGCACGCTCACCGTGCCGAACCTGCTCATCGCCGGCCGCGACGGCGACGGCACCGTCGACATCGGCGCGGGCGCGCAGGCCACGATCGGCTCGCTGCGCTTCGCCACGCAGATCGGCGCCAGTGGCTCGGGCACGATTCGCGACGCGGGCACGAGCGTCCACGTGAGCGACTACTTCGAGATGTGCGGCACGCCCGCGGCGGGCAGCCCCACGGCCACGGCGGATCTCACCGTGAAGGACGGCGCCACGCTGTGGCTCGATCGGCCGGCGGACACCGGACACCTCTGGACGGGCAGCTCGATGATCGTGAAGTCGGGCGCGGCGGTCCACCTCGCGGGCCAGCTTCGCAATCGCGGCACGATCAGCTCCCAGCACCCGGGCACCGTGGCCGGCGGCGTGATCGTGATGTCCACCGACTCGCGCCTCGCCGGCTGGGGCGAGGTCTCGTCGGCGATCTTCGCCGACGCGGACTCGAGCGGCCGCATCCAGCCGGCCGGCGACATCACGCTCGGCGATCCGGCCTCGCCCACGGGCTTCCACTTCGTGGGCGCGATCGACGCCCCGCCGGCGACGAACGTCGCCCTGTCCGACGCCGACTCCGCCGTCGTGGGCACCGTGAACCTGCAGGGCGGCACGCTGTCGGGCCCCTCGCAGGGCATCCACGTCTCGACGAATCACCGCATCCACGGCAACGGCACGGTGGACGCGAACCTGCGCGTCGTGGGCTCGCTGATTCCGACCGGCGTCGACGGGCTCACGTTCAAGCGCACCGTGTGGGGCATCGGCCAGGGCATCAACGGCACGCGCGTGCGCTTCGCGGGGGGCAGCGGCTTCATCGGCAGCGGTCAGATCTTCGCGTCCGTGCAGGTGGACTCGGCCGCGACGATCCTGCCGAATGGCAATCTCACGCTCGGCAACTCGCCGATCGCCTCGAGCACGACGGTGGACGGCACGATCCTCGTGGGCCCGACGGCCGGGGTCACGTTCTCCGGCACGGACAGCACGCGGGTGAAAGGCACGCTCGCGCTCGTGGGTGCGAACGTCACGAGCCTCGCGGCCAGCCCGATCGTGCTGCGGCCGGCGGGGCGCGTGATCGGCCGCGGCAACGTGCTCGGCCGCACGTTCAGCGGCGGCACGATCGACCCCGGCGCGGGCAACGTGACCGGCAGTGTCGGCTTCGCCAACCTCACGATGCTGTCCGGCGGCCACGTCGCGATCGACGTCGGCAACTGGGCGGCGGGCGAGGTCGACACCGTGAGCTCGAACAACCCGATGACGATCGCGGGCACGCTCGACGTGCGCGGCCTGCCCGGCTTCGTGTCGTCGGCCGGCGACAGCTTCCCGGTGCTCGCGTACGCGTCGCGCACGGGCTCGTTCTCGAACGTGACCTACAACGGACTGCCGGCCGCGGGGCTGCTGCAGGTGACGTACACGCCGACGCGCGCGTGGGTGAAGATGCTCGTGAACGCGCTCGACGCCCCGACGGGCGGCCTCGCGGCGCGCGGGGACGTGCGCCTGTCGGCCGTCGGCTCGCCGGCGCGCGCGCTGCACTTCGCGCTCGAGCTGCCCGAGGCGGCGCACGCGACGGTCGAGCTGTTCGACGTGAGCGGACGTCGGCTCGGGACGCTGCACGACGGCGCGCTCGCCGCGGGTCGGCACGCGTTCGACGCCGACCGCGCGGCCACCTCGGCGGGCGGGCTCTACTTCGCGCGCGCCGCCGTGCACGGCCCCTCGGGCACGGTGGTGCGCATCGCGCGGGCGGTGCGGCTGCCCTGAGCCCCGCCCGACACACGACGGCCGCCGGTGGATCGCTCCACCGGCGGCCGTTCGTCTGCGTGACGCGCGGACGTCAGTGCACGCGCACGAGCCGCCGCACCGCCGATTCGCCGAGCGCCTGCACGCGGGCCCAGTAGAGCCCGGCCGGCAGCGCGGCCCCGCGGTCGTCCGTACCGTCCCACGCGGCCTCGTGCGGACCGGCGCCGAACTCGCCGTCCACCAGCGTGCGCACGCGCCGGCCGGTCACATCGAGCAACTCGAGCCGCGCGCGACCCGCACGTGGCAGGCCGAAGCGGAGCGCCGTCTCGCCGCGGGACGGGTTCGGCCGCGCCGGTTCGAGCGCGACGTGCGCGAGCATCGGCGGCCCGCCCACGTCCGTGCCGTTGACCGGTTCCAGGAACCACTGGGTGAGCACGTTCGTGACGTTCGCGGCGAGCGAAGCATGGTCCCAGCGATACGGCCGACCCGACAGGAACGCGAAGCGCCCGCCGTGCGGGCGCGAGCCCGCGCCGGCGGCCGGCACGCGGACGGCGCCGATGCCGCGCGTGGGCGTGAACCCCGACGCCGCGCGCCACAGCAGCTGGCTCTCGGGCGTGGTGCGCACCGTGTCGAAGACGGCGCAGTTGCTCTGCGTGCCGATGCGGCCGACGTTCGTCACGCCCGGGCGCGTGGCGATGCAGTCGAGCAGCGTCGCGCTCGTGGACGTCCAGTTCACGCCGAGGTACGTCCGCAGCGAGTCGCCGAGGAACAGGTCGCCCATGCGCGAGAGCAGCAGCACGTTGCCGCCGGCCCGCAGGTACGAGAGCACGGGCGTGTCGAGCCAGCCCTGCAGGTCCCCGTTGAAGTTGTTCCCCACCCACACCACGTTGCGGTAGTGCCCGAGCAGGCCAGCGGGCACGGCCCCGTGGCCGAGCGGCGCGGGCAGCGTCGCGGGGTAGCCGCCGGCGGGCGCGGCGAGCACGTCCCAGAAGTCCACGTTGTATCCGCCCCAGAATGCCTTGTCGGTGTACGCCGTCGTGATCTCCGTGCCGTACGTGGGCCAGTCCACGCCGTTCACGAGCAGCACGGACTTCTCGAACGTCGGGTTCGCGACCGTCGTCTCGATCGTCTTCAGGATCCAGTTGTCCGGGTCCACGCGCACGCCGGTGGGCGCATCCGCCACGTGCAGCACGAACGTCTGGCTGGCGAGCGAGTCGTCGACCACGAACGTCGTGGTGCCGCTGCCGGTGTCCACCGCGATGTCCACGGGCATGTGGAAGAGCTGCCACGTCTGGGTCTGGTCCAGCGTCACGGCCACGTCCCAGCCGCCCGCCGCCGGCGCCGCGGTGTAGGACATGCGATACGCCGGGTAGTACTCGCCGTAGATCCACTGCTGAAAGAAGTCGTCGAGGTCGCGACCGGAGACCGCCTCGCACGCGTCGCGGAAGTCCTCCGTCACCGCGGTGCCGTAGCCATGGCGGCTGCGGTACTCCGCGAGCGCGGCGAAGAACGTCGCGTCGCCGAGCACGTGGCGCAGCATGTGCAGCACCCACGACGCCTTGTTGTACGACAGGTTCGAGTCGAACACGCGCCCCTCGTTCGACGCGTCCGGCACCCAGATCGTGCCGGCCCCGAGGTAGCGGTTCAGCGCCATGTCCGCGTGCAGGGCGGCCGCCCCGCCGTTCGCCTCGGCCCACAGCGCCTCGGTGTACGTCGCGAAGCCCTCGTTCAGCCAGATGTGGTGGAAGTCGCGGCAGGTGACGAGGTCGCCCCACCACTGGTGGCCGAGCTCGTGCACGACCACCGACTCGTTGTACGTGCCGAGGCTGGTGCACGTCTGGTGTTCCATGCCGCCACCGAACGTGAACTCGGCGTGGCCGTACTTCTCCGCGAAGAAGGGATACTCCCCGTAGCGCGTCGCGAGCGCCGCGAGCATGAGCTTCACCTTCGCGTGCACCGCCGCCGCACCGGTGACCGACTCCGGGAACATGTGGAAGCGGATGAGCATCGAGTCGGTGGGCGTCGGCTTGTACCAGTCGTTCGCCACGACATAGGGATAGCTCGCGATCGAGACGAGGTAGGTCGCGATCGGGTAACGCTCCTTCCAGTGCGTGGTGACGGTGGCGCCGTTGTTCACCGTACCCACGAGCGTGCCATTGGAGGCCGTCGTCAGCGTGCTCGGCACGGTGAAGTGGATGTCCACCGAATCGGCCTTGTCCTCGGGCGCGTCCTTGCAGGGCCACCACGTGCGTGCGCCATAGGCCTCGGACAGGCTCCAGATGAGCTGGCGACCGTTCGCGGTGGGGAATCCGAAGTAACCGCCCCCCGTGGGATTCCCGTGGTAGGTGACCGTGACGTCCACCTGCTCGCCGGTCGCGTACGAGCGGTCGAGGTTCAGCGTCAGCACGTCGCCCGCGCGCGAGGTCGTCGTCGCGACGCCACCCGAGGTCGCCCCGTCGACCACGATCACGCTGGTGAGGTCGAGATCCAGCTTCGTGAGCGGGCCGGACACGACGGTCGCCTTCATGCGCACGGTGCCCGACACGGTGGACGTGCCGGGCGTGAACGTCAGGTTCAGGTCGTACCAGCGCGCGTCCCACAGCGACTGGTTCGGCGTGGACGCTCGGTAGGCGGCCTTCTCGCGCCGGGCCGCGGACGCCTTCCAGGCCGCCAGGTACGGCGCCACGTCGCGTTCGTCGCGCATCTCCTGCCGGCCGTCCGGCAGCGGCGGGAACAGCACGGGCTTCGCGGCGGCGGAGCCGGCGAACGAAACGAGCGCAGCGAGCAGCAGGGCGGCGTGGCGGGCGGGAACGGAACGGGGCATCGGTCGGAGCTCCGGATCGGTCGGACGGGTCGGGCCGCGGCCTCGACGGGCCACGCGGAACCCCGAGTGTAGCCCGCGATTCGGTCCGCGGGCGAGCGCTTCCGCACCGGCGCGGACGCGCTGGCCGCGCTCGCGATCGCGCGGCGACCGCGGCCGCCCGGCGGGCTCAGTCGATCCGGACGTCCTCCACCCAGACGAGTTCGCACGCGCCCTCGCCGGTGTCGTCGCGCGTGAGCGAACTCGTCCACGTCCATCCGTCGGGCGCATGCGCCTCGACCAGCGCGCCGCGAATTTCGACGACGGCGCCCGCT
>WBZQ01002922.1_pt1 | contig 10740 bp, 11 predicted proteins | sample 5204251 | NCBI WGS metagenome assembly WBZQ01 (sample SAMN12412402, study PRJNA552823) | activated sludge metagenome | isolation source: activated sludge from nitrification reactor of wastewater treatment plant... | place: USA: Virginia | collected 2017-09 | reverse complement strand
ACTGGGCCGAGGGTTCGGCGGACGCGCGCGAGGCCACAGCGCTCACGCTCAACGCATCGCAGGCGCGCTGCGTCCTGGGCTGGCGCGAACGCCTGACCGGGCCGGCGCTGATCGAGGCCACCGCCGCCTGGTACCGCGCCTGGGCCGACGGGGCCGACATGCATCGTTTCACCCTCGATCAAATCGCCGCATACGAGGCCATGCCATGACCCAACCGACAGCCGCCCATGCCTGCCGGCTCTGCGGCGCTCGGCTCAGCCGCACGCTGGTCGATCTCGGCCACACGCCGCTCGCCAACGCCTACCTGACCGCGGACCAGGCCGCACGGGCGGAGCCTGTGTTCCCCCTGCGCGTGCGGGTCTGCGACACCTGCCTTCTGGTGCAGGTGGAGGAGGCGGTTCCCGCCGAATCCATCTTCAGCGACTACGCCTACTTCTCCTCCTATTCCTCAAGCTGGGTCGAGCATGCACGCCGTTACGCGCACGCGATGATCGAGCGCTACGCCCTGTCGCGCGACTCCCTGGTCATGGAGGTCGCGTCGAATGATGGTTATCTGCTGCGGCATTTCCACGACCGCGGCATCCCGGTGCTGGGGATCGAACCAGCCGCGAACGTGGCCGAAACCGCACGGGCGATCGGCGTGCCGACGGAATGCGTGTTCTTCGGCACCGACACGGCGATGGAGATCGCCGCGTCGCACGGCTGCGCGGATCTGATCGCGGCCAATAACGTCCTGGCGCATGTACCCGACATTTTCGCCTTCGTCGCCGGCTTCGCCGCGGTGCTGAAACCGAATGGCGTCGTCACTTTCGAGTTCCCGCACCTGCTGAACCTGATCCAGCAGGTGCAGTTCGACACGATCTATCACGAACACTACTCGTATCTGTCGCTGCTGGTGGTGGAGCGGGTGCTCCGCTCGACCGGGTTGCGCGCCTTCGACGTGGAGGTGCTGCCGACGCATGGCGGGTCGTTGCGCGTGCATGCCTGCCTCGCCACCGGTCCCTACTCGACACGTCCGGGACTGCGTTCGGTGCGGGCAGCCGAACGCTCTGCCGGGCTGGACAAGGCCGCGACCTATGACGGTTTCGCCGAACGCGTGGAGACGGTGCGAGACCAGTTTCGCGCCTTCATCGCCGAACGCCATGCGAGCGGACGGCGCGTCGCGGCCTATGGTGCCGCGGCCAAGGGCAACACATTCCTGAACAGTTGCGGCATCACCAGTCAGGACATTGCCTGGGTCGCGGACCGCAACCCGGTCAAGCAGGGCAAGCTGCTGCCCGGCAGCCATATCCCGATCGTGGCGCCGGAAACGATCCAGCAATCCCCGCCGGACGACCTGATCATCCTGCCCTGGAACATCGCGGGCGAGGTGGCCGCGCAGCTCGCGCCCCTGCGCCGGACGGGCACGCGGTTCTGGACCGCGTGCCCCGAGATGCGGGCGATCTGACCTATTTCGGCCGCTGCATCTTGCAGGTGTGTGGCTGCATCAGATCCTTCGTATCCGCCCGCGCCTGCGTCTTCCATCCGAGTCCGGTCTTTTCGGAATCGTATTTGACGCCCTTTACAAGCTGCGAGACGTAGAACGGCTCGATCAACTGGTGGTCCTCGGCCCGCATGATGTTCTCGTGGCCCATGATGTCGGTCACGCGCATGCCTTCCAGTGCCTCGGCGATCTTGATCGGATCGAGCGATCCGGCCTTGTTGATCGCGGCGACCACCATGTCGAACATCGTCACGACGTTGATCTGGAACAGGTCGAAATCGTGCTTCTTGCGCCAGTCAACGACGAACTGTTCCGCTTCCGGCTTGTTTTCCTCGACCGGCGCGTTGGGATGGAACTCGGATACCGAGAACAGCCGATCCTCGGCCGCCGGCCCCGCCGCCGTCACCGCGCCCACGACATGCGAGAGATAGGTGTAGAACTTGGCGTCCAGCCCCAGCTCGACCGCCGCCTTCAGCAGCAGGTTGACGTCAGGCCCCCAGTTGCCGGTGATCAGCACTTGTGGGTTGAGCGCCTTGATCTTCGCGATATAGGGCGAGAAGTCCTTGATCTTGCCGAGGGGAATCAGTTCCTCGCCGACGATCTTGATATCCGGGCGCAGTTGCGCGAGCCAGTCCTTCGTCTCCTTCTGGAGTACCTGGCCAAACAGGTAGTCCTGGTTCATCAGATAGACGCTGGTCACTTCCTTCGGCAGCGCACGCACCAGTGACGCGGCCCGCATGCCGGTGTGACCATCGAAGCGGAAATGCCAGAAATTGCACTGCTCGTTGGTCAGGTCGGAGGCCAGCGCGCCGCAGTTGAAATACAGCACGCGGTTGTTCGGGTTGCGCTGGTTGTGCTTGGCCACGCCATCGACCAGGGCGGCGGCGACATTCGACCCGGCGCAATGCATGAAGAACGGCATGTTCTGGTCGGTGATCGCCTTCAGCGCGATCAGCGCCTCAGCCGGCTGCAGCTTGCTGTCGAAGGGCACAAGCTCGAACTTGCGGCCGAGCGCGCCGCCCTTGGCGTTCACGCGTTCCAGGACATAGGCGAACATCTTCAGCGACGCGTCACCCTGCTGGGCGAAGGAGCCGGACAGCGGATCGACATAGCCGAATCGGATCGGCGGCGGCGTGGGCTGCGCCTGGGCCGGTTGGATCAGCCATGGCAGGACGAACACCGCGGCCGCGGCGATCATCATGCCCAGTCTTGAGCGAGACATCAGACGAATTTCCCCGTAATGGTTGTGAGTTGATCATGCCCATGCCACCGGCCCCGTCAATCAGCATCCCGGCTCCGCTCTTGCCGCTGGACCCGTGCCTGTGCCACCAGAGGGCGACGATCGTCGTCCGCCAATGTCAGGAACGAGGACCATCATGGCTGACAGCCCACAGGATGCGCTTTCCGAGAAGGACGTGCTGCCCGCCAAGGGCACGTTGATGCAGGGCAAGCGCGGGCTGATCATGGGCGTGGCCAATGACCGGTCCCTGGGCTGGGGAATCGCGGCCGCCTGTGCCGCGCAGGGGGCGGAGCTTGCCTTCACCTACCAGGGCGAGGCGCTGGAACGGCGGGTCCGCCCGCTCGCCGCCAGCATCGGGTCGGATCTGCTGTTTCCTTGCGACGTAGGCGACGAGGCCAGCATCGACGCCGCGTTCGAGGCGCTGCGCCTACGTTGGGACCGGCTGGATTTCCTGGTTCACGCGATCGGATTCGCCGACAAGAACTACCTGCGGGGGCGGTATCTGGACACGCCGCGGGCGGTGTTCCTGCAGGCACTTGATATCTCCTGCTACTCCTTCACCGCCGTCGGGCGGCGGGCGGCGGCGATGATGGGTCCCGGTGGCAGCCTGCTGACACTGACCTATCTGGGCGCCGAGAAATGGATGCCGCATTACAACGTGATGGGCGTGGCCAAGGCGGCGTTGGAGGCATCGGTACGCTACATGGCGGCCGATCTGGGCGCCGATGGCATCCGCGTGAACGCGATCAGCGCCGGCCCGATCCGCACCCTGGCGGCCAGCGGCATCGGCGATTTCCGCTATATCCTGCGCTGGAACCAGTTGAACGCGCCGATGCAACGCAATGTCACGATCGAGGAAGTGGGCGGCGCCGGGCTGTATCTGTTGTCCGATCTGTCGCAGGGCGTGACCGGTGAGGTGCATCACGTCGATTGCGGCTATAATATCGTCGGCATGAAGAACCCGGCTGCGCCCGATATCGCGATCATCGAATCGTGAGCCATAACAGCTTTGGACACCTGTTCCGGGTCACCACCTGGGGCGAAAGCCACGGCCCGGCCATCGGCTGCGTGGTGGATGGCTGCCCACCCGGCCTGTCCCTGACGGAAGCCGATATCCAGCCCTGGCTGGACCGGCGCCGTCCCGGCCAGTCCGCCTTTACCACACAGCGGCAGGAACCGGACCAGGTCCGCATCCTGTCCGGTGTGTTCGAGGGGCTGACGACCGGCACCCCGATCGCCATGGTGATCGAGAACACCGACCAGCGGTCCCGCGACTATTCGACGATCGCCCAGCAGTTTCGGCCCGGCCATGCGGACCTCACCTATGACCTGAAATACGGCGTGCGGGATTATCGCGGCGGTGGACGGTCATCGGCCCGGGAGACGGCGCTGCGCGTCGCCGCCGGCGCGGTCGCGCGCAAGGTGCTGGGCGACGGGATACGCATCCGCGGCGCGCTGGTGCAGGTGGGGACGCACCGGATCGACCGGTCCCGCTGGGATTGGGAGGAGGTGCGGCGGAACCCGTTCTTCTGCCCCGACGCCGTCATGGCCGCGGTGTGGGAGGAGACCATCGCCGCGACCCGCAAGGCCGGGTCGTCGGTGGGCGCTGTGATCGAGGTGGTGGCGGACGGAGTCCCGCCCGGGCTGGGCGCGCCGATCTATGGCAAGCTCGACGCCGACCTGGCCGGCGCACTGATGTCGATCAACGCGGTCAAGGGGGTGGAGATCGGCGATGGGTTCGCCGCCGCCGAACTGACCGGGGATGCCAACGCCGACGAGATGCGAATGAACCCGGATGGGACGGTCGCGTTCCTGTCCAATCACGCGGGCGGCATCCTGGGCGGCATTTCCACGAGCCAACCGGTCATCGCCCGTTTCGCGGTGAAGCCTACCAGCTCCATCCTGATCGCGCGTCGCGCCGTCGATCGCGCCGGGCGGGAGATCGATGTCAGCACCAAGGGGCGGCATGACCCCTGCGTCGGCATTCGCGCGGTACCGGTCGGAGAAGCGATGGTGGCTTGTGTTCTGGCGGATCACCTGCTGCGCCACCGCGCCCAGGTGCCGGATGCCCCGACCACGACCCGCCTACCGCGGAACTGAACCGCCGGGAGGGCGGCGCCGTCTCAGCGCTGGTTGACGCCGGCGTCGTGCGGCAGGTCGAGCGTGGCGACAGTATGCCCGTCGCAGCGCAGCGTCAGCATCCCGCCATGCTGTTCGGCCAGGGTCTGCGCGACCTTGAGCCCTTCGCCGAAGCGCGGTTTACCGTGAAATCCGTTACCATCATCCGTGACCGTGAGGCGCGTCATGCCATCGGCATCCACCCGGACGCGCACGGTGATGCGACCACGGGTGCGCCGGCGCATACCATGTTTCACCGCATTGCCGACCAGCTCATTGGTAATGCGCACGACCGCGTCGCGCATCATGGGCGGGCACTCGCCCCGCACCGACACCCCGACCTGGATCACTTGCGACGGATCGGCCAGCAGTTCCACCAGATTCGCGCATAGTGACCGCAGGCGATCGGTCAGCGACGCGGGGGCGCGGGTCAGGCCGAACAGCGCATCGGAAATGGATGCGGAGAGCTGTATCCGGCGTTCGAGCTGGCGGGCGATATGCGCCCCTTCGGGGGTTTCCATCAGCCCTGGCGCCTGGGCCACCAGGCCCATGATACGCTGCAACGCGTTCTTCGTGTGGTGGCGCAACTGGCGCAGGTCGATGTCAGCGTCGGCATCGCCACCGGTCCGCGGCAGCGCCTCGTCCTCCACGTCCAGGAAATCGAGCTGCACCAGGGGAACGCGGCGCCCTTGCGTGCGGGGGCCAGGCGATGCGGTCAACCCAGGATCAGGTTCTCGGACCAATGTCGACATGCTTTCAGAGGATTGCATGGCCCTCTCCGTCCTTTTCATGGGCGTGCCATGGACAGGCCATGACCTGGCCAGCGCGCGGACCGTATGTGGGTAGATTTCCCACGTCAACCATCAGATGACGGATTGTGGGTATTTTTCCCACTGTTGCCATGATATACGTCACACATTCCAAATGGAGACCGTTGCGGCATGCTTCCCCTCCCGGAATCACCCGGGCACGACCTGCCGGCGCCACAAGCAGCGGGCGCGTTGCTGGCGGCGGTTCGCCGCCTGCTGCGACCGCTGGTCGGGTTGCTGATCCGCAAGGGCATCACATTTCCGCACATGGTCGATCTCCTGCGCGGCCTGTATGTCGAGGTGGCGGCGAATGACCTGCTGCCTGACCCAAAGTCCAGAACCGACAGTCGTATCAGCCTCATGACCGGGGTGCATCGCAAGGAAATAAGGCGTCAACGCCCGTTGCAATTCCGTGAACGAACTGAACCGGCAGTTGTAACCATTGCAACGCAGGTCATGGCTCGCTGGCTGGCCCTGACACGCGATGGCGTGCCGCCACCCCTCCCGCGTATCGCGGACTCCACCTCTGACTCATTCGAACGGTTGGTGTCGGAGGTTACCACGGATGTTCGCCCACGCGCGCTGCTGGACGACTGGATCGACCAAGGCCTGGTGCGTCTGGACGAATTGGACCGGGTCCATCTCGACGTCGCGGCCTTCCTGCCGCGACCCGGGTCAGACGAGCAGGCCTTCTTCCTGGGACGCAACCTTGGCGATCACATGGCGGCGGGTTCGGCCAACATGCTGGCGGACGGCACGGCACCCTATCTGGATCGCGCCGCCCATTACGACCGTCTGACGCCGGAAACCGCGCGCCGGATCGAGGAGGCGATGCGCGCCCACGCCGAACAGGTGCTGCGGGATGCCAACGCGCTCGCCCTGGCCGATATCGCGCGCGATGCCAACCCGGACGGCGCGGGCGCGCGTGTCACGCTCGGCGTCTACGTATACCGGGACGAGTCGGGCCGGTACTCCTCGTCCTGACGCGGATCAGGCCGGCGCGGTGCCGCGCAGGCAGGTCCGGTGCAGCACCCGCGGAAAACGCGCCGCGTCGAAATTCGCATCCGCCCGGTGCAGCAGGCAGCGATTGTCCCACATCAGCAGGTCACCGGCCCGCCAGTTATGGCGGTATTGGAACCGCTCCTGCGTGGCGAACGCCTCCAACTCCTTCAGCGCCGCTCGCCCGTCCTCCATCGGGAGGCCGTCGAAATGCGACGCGTGTTCGCCCATGAAAAGGCTCCGACGGCCAGAGTCGGGATGCACGCGCACCAGCGGATGGTTCATCGGCGGGGCGTCGGCCGCTTCCTCGGCCGAGATCCGGACGCCGTGCTTCAGCTGCGACAGCTCCCAGCTATGGACCACTTTCACGGCGGCGAGTTCGGCCTTCCGCGCCTCCGACAGCGCCTCGTAGGCCGCTTCCATATCCGCGAACAGCGTGTCGCCACCCTGGGGCGGCATGGTCACCGCGTGCAGGATCGTCGCCATCGACGGCTCGGGCCGGAACGACTTGTCCGAATGCCAGGTCTGGGAGCCAACCTTGCCGCTGGGTTTCCCGTCGGCGCCAAGATTGGACACGATATGCACCAGCGGATTGCCGGTGGAACGGTTGCGCAGCGTATGCCGCTCCAGCGCGCCGAATTGCAGGGAAAACGCGATCTGTTCGTCCTGCGACAGGTGCTGGTCGCGGAAGCACAGCACGTGATAGCGCACGAAGGCGTCATGCACGGCCTGCTTCGCCGCCGGATCGAGCGGCTGGCGAAGGTCGAGACCAATGACCTCGGCCGCGAAACGCGGACCCAGCGGATTGATCGCGAATGTGGCGGGGCGAGCTTCGAGAGTGGCGGACATGGACGCCTCCGTGGCTTGGTTGGGGGGATATTGCGCGCGGTGGTGGGGGATTGCCAAGCGCCGTGCTCAGGCCGGTGACGGCGGGCGGAACCAGGCCGCGCGCTCGACCCCGCGTGTCGTGCCGGATGGCCCGATGCGAGTGAGTTGGTGCAAGCCGGTGACGCGGGCGCGACAGGCGTGTAGGCTCCCGCCCGGTTTGGCAAATTGTCGGACCGCTCCTTCCAACCCGCCAGAGGTCCCCGCATGGCAGACCACATGGACGATCTGGAATTCGCCGTCGAGCACGACGTGCCAATTCCATACATCCGACGAATAAGCACCTATTACCAAACACTTGGCTACGGAAAGCCGTATCGGTGGGCGCAATACACCGACGTCCCCTTCACGCCGTTGAAGAAGCCCCTCGCGGATAGTCGTATCGCGCTGGTCACCACCGCCGCGCCCTACCAGCCGGACGCGGGCGACCAGGGACCCGGCGCGCCTTACAACTCAGCCGCCAAGTTCTACAAGGTCTACACCGCCTCGATCGAAGGGGAGCCGGATACCCGGATTTCCCATATTGGGATCGACCGCAAGCACACGACGGCGGAAGACCAGCGGACCTGGATGCCTCTGGCGCAGTTGAAGCGCCTGGCGACCGAGGGCCGGATCAGGGACATCGCGCCCGAGTTCATCGGCGCCCCCACGAACCGCAGCCAGAAGGTCACGATCGAGCAAGATTGCGTCGATATCCTGGCCCATGTCCGCCGCATGCAGGCCGACGTCGCTGTCATCGTCGCCAATTGACCCGTGTGTCACCAGACCGTGAGTCTGGTCGCTCGGCATCTTGAGGCGAATGGCATCCCGACGGTCATCATGGGCTGCGCCAAGGACATCGTCGAATTCTGCGGCGTGCCGCGCTTCCTGTTCAGCGACTTCCCGCTGGGCAACGCGGCCGGCCGCCCGAACGACGTGCCATCCCAGGCATCCACCATGGAACTGGCGCTGAAGGTCCTGGAATCTGCATGCGGCCCCCGCACGACGGTGCAGAACCCGTTGCGCTGGAGCCTGAATGCGGACTGGAAGCTCGATTTCTCCAACATCGACCAACTCTCCGCCGAGGAAATCGCGCGGCGGCGGGCCGAGTTCGATGCCAACAAGGAAATCGCCCGCCAGCAGCGGGTGGCGGCTGGCTTGGCGAAGACTGGCTAGAATCCTCCGGAGCCGCCCCTTCCAGTGGGAGGGGCGGTGGGGAGCGCTCACAACGACGCGTGGGCGAGCCGAGGCCGCACCGTGTCGCGGAAAGGCTCTACCGGCCGACGCTGTGAGACATCCGGACCGGTCCGCGGCGGTAAGCGCGACGTGCTTTGCCGATCGCGAGACGTCGAACGCCAATCCGTCCGTCCCGACCGGACGAGCGGCGACGTTGTGTCGAATCAAGACGTGTTGGCGACAGCCCGGCGTTTCCTCTTGCGGCCGTCCGATCCCCGTGCCTACGCTCCGGCAAAAGCACAGAGGGAACAATCCATGTTCGAAAAACTGATCTCCGCCGACAACCACATCGACATGACGTACTGCCCGGCCAATCTCTGGTCCGACGCGGCGCCACACGACTGGAAGGACAAGGTACCGCGGACCGAGGAACGCAATGACGGCCTGCACTGGATCGTCGATGGCCAGGACAAGGGGATGTGGAACGGCGTCGGGCCGGGCTTCACCAAATACACGCCCGGTTCTTTCCGCCATGTCGATGAAATGAAGGCCGTCGGGTTCGAGTGGGACTATTACCCTGGTGCCAGCCCGCGGCCCACGACCCCGGAACTGCGCGTCGCCGACATGGACAAGGAAGGCGTCGCGGCCGAGGTCGTGTATGGCTGCCTGATGATCAACGAAATGGTGGGTGACACCGCCATCCGTGACTGGGCCGACACGGTCTACAACGACTGGGTCGCCGATTTCGCCAGGCGCGCCAATCCGAACCGCGTCTTCCCGCTGGCGATCGTGCCGAACAGCGATCCGAAAGCGGCCGCCAAGGAAGTGCGGCGCTGCGCGAAACTGGGCCTGCGCGGCGGCGACCTGGCGTTCAAGGGGATGGGCCTGCCGCTATGGCACCATGACTGGTACGCGCTGTGGGAAGCGGCCGCCGAATGCAACTTCCCGATCTCGTTCCATTCCACCGGCTTCAAGGCCGCCCGCGCGCCCAACTCGCCCGAAATGGAGCAGGAATACTTCACCCAATATCGCCTGGTGCGGTCCGCCCTGTTCCAGACCGACACGATGGAGGTTCTCGTCTCCCTGCTCGCCTCCGGCGCCTGCGAGAAATACCCGAAGTTCAAGTTCGTGCTGGGCGAATCGGGCGTGACCTGGCTGCCCTATGTGTTCGATCGTCTGGACACCGAGTACTACGACCGTGCCACCAGCCTGAACTTCAAGATGGCGCCGTCCGACTATTTCCGCCGCCAGGGCTACGTCACCTATCAGCAGGACAAGTTCCTGGAGCCGATCGTGCCGCTGGTGGGGGAGGACAACATCATGTGGGGTTCGGATTATCCGCACCCCGACTGCCTGTGGCCCGATTCCCACCGCATCCTGGCCGACAATCTGAAGGACCTGAAGCCGTCCGTGCAGAAGAAGATCGTCTACGAGAACGTAGCGAAGCTGTACGACATCCGGGCCTGATCTACGCGACGACCAAGGCCCGCCGCCACGCGGTAGCGGGTCTTGGGCGCGGGTCCTTATGCTTTCGGCTTGCCGCCCTCGGCCGCGCCGCCGGCCTTTTTCCAGGCGCCGAATCCGCCCTCGATATGGGCGACCTTCTCCAGACCCATGTCCTGCGCGGTTTTCGCCGCCAGGGCCGATCGCCAGCCGCCGGCGCAGAAGAAGACGAACTTGCGATCCTCGGCGAAGACGGGCTTGTGATACGGGCTTTCCGGATCGATCCAGAATTCCAGCATGCCGCGCGTGCAGGCAAACGCGCCGGGCATCTTGCCGTCCCGATCCAGTTCCCGCGGATCGCGCAGGTCGACGAATGTCACGCCATCCTGACCATGCAGCGCCATCGCGTCGGCGACCGACAATGTTTCGATTTCGGCATTGGCCTCGGCCAGCAGTGCCTGGAAACCCTTCTTGATCGGCATCATCCGCTCCCGCTTGCTTGGACGGTCAACTGACCGTCAGTCGTTCCTTCAAATCCTCGATCTGCAACCAATTGCCGACCGAGATGATGATCTGCCCCTTCCCGTCCGGGCCGACCAGCATGCGCA